>Ga0187807_1000013_pt1 | contig 38252 bp, 44 predicted proteins | sample NC_wetland_sal_i_4_FD_132432 | JGI IMG/M metagenome (GOLD analysis project Ga0187807, IMG submission 132432) | Wetland sediment microbial communities from Neuse River Estuary, North Carolina, USA - ASW_2 | ecosystem: Environmental > Aquatic > Freshwater > Wetlands > Sediment | place: USA: North...
TAAGGTGCGGTTCCAGGGCCAGGAGGTGGCCTGCGTCATCGCGGACGACCCGTACATCGCCAAGGACGCGTGTGAGGCGATCGAGGTCGACTACGAGCCGCTGCCGCCCATCGTGAACCCGTGGCAGGCGCTGGCGTCCGACGCGCCGGTCATCCGCGACGACAAGGTGAGCCAGGCCGACAACGTCGTCTACAACTGGGAGGTCGGCGACAAGGCGGGCACCGACCGGGCCTTCGCGCAGGCCGACGTGATCTCCAAGCTGGAACTGCACTACCCGCGCAGCCACCCGTCGCCGATCGAGTGCTGCGGCTCCGTCGCGGACTTCAACCGGGCCACCAGCAAGCTCACGGTGTACATGACCACCCAGGCGCCGCACATCATCCGCGCCGCGGTCGCCATGGTCGCCGAACTCCCCGAGCAGATGATCCGGATCATCTCGCCGGACATCGGCGGCGGTTTCGGCAACAAGGTGCCGATCTACCCGGGCTACGTCTGCTCGATCCTGGCCTCGATCCTGCTCGAGCGCCCGGTGAAGTGGATCGAGGACAAGACGGGCAACCTCATCTCCACCGGGTTCGCCAGGGACATCTACCTCAAGGGCGAGATGGCGCTGCGCCGCGATGGCAAGATCCTCGGCGTCCGGATGCACACCGACGCGGACCACGGCGCGTTCTTCTCCGACGCACAGCCGAGCAAGTTCAAGATCGGCCTGATGCACTCCGCGTTCGCCGCCTACGACGTTCCGGTCGCGCACCTGACGGCCCGCGGCCTGTACACGAACAAGGCGCCGGGCGGGGTGGCGTACCGGTGCTCGTTCCGGGTCACCGAGGCGATGTTCTTCCAGGAGCGCATGGTCCAGGCGGCCGCCGACGACCTGGGGATGGACCAGGCCGAGTTCCGGCGGATGAACTTCGTCAAGGACGACGACTTCCCGCACCGGACGCCGTTCGGCTTCCTCACCGACTCCGGCCAGTACGCCAAGTGCCTGGACGTCGGCCTGGCGGCGATCGGCTACGAGAACTTCAGGAAGGAACAGGCGGAGGCGCGCGAGCGCGGGCGGCTGCTCGGCCTCGGCATCTCCACGATGACCGAGCCGCTCGGCGCGGGCAACAGCCGCGAGTACGACATCCTCGGCATCAAGATGTTCGACTCCGCCGATCTCAAGGTCCACATGACCGGCAAGGCGATCCTGCGCACCGGGGCCAGGGGCCAGGGGCAGGGGCACGAGACGACGTGGGCGCAGATCGTCGCGCACGAGCTGGGCATCCCCGCCGATGACGTCACCGTCGAGGAGGGCGACACCGACACGGCGCCGTTCGGGATGGGCACCTACGCGTCCCGGTCCACGCCGGTCGCCGGGGCGGCCGTCGCCATGGTGTCCCGCAAGATCCGGGCCAAGGCCAGGAAGCTGGCCGCGCACCTGCTCGAGGTGTCCGAGGAAGACATCGAGTGGGAGCTCGGCCGGTTCTACGTGCGCAGCTCTCCCGGCCGGGGCGTGACGATCCAGGAATGCGCGATGGCCGCCTACAGCAACATGCCCGACGGCATGGAGCCGGGCCTCGAGAACACCGCGTACTACGACCCGCCCAACCTCACCTGGCCGTTCGCCGTGTACATCGTCACGGTCGAGGTCGACCCGGAGACCGGCGTGTGGGACGTGCTGCGGATGGTCGCGGTCGACGACTGCGGCGTCCGGATCAACCCGATGATCGTCGAGGGCCAGATCATGGGCGGGCTGACCGAGGCGTACGCCATGTCCAGCATGCAGTTCATCACCTTCGACGCCGACGGCAACTGCGTCGGCTCGAACTACATGGACTACCTGCTGCCGAGCGCCTGGGAAACCCCCGGCTACGAGCTGCACAGCGAGGTCGTCACGCCGTGCCCGCACCATCCGATCGGCGCCAAGGGGATCGGCGAGTGCGCCGCGGTCGGCGGCCCGGCCGCTTTCGTGAACGCGGTCATCGACGCGCTGACCGGGACCGGGGTCAGGAACATCGACATGCCGGTGCTGCCGGACCGGGTGTGGGAAGCGATCACGTACCGGCGGGACGTGTCCGGCGCGCCGCCCGTCCGCCAGGATTAGCCGGGAGGGCCGCGATCATGACTGGTTTGAATGTGCTCGAGGAGGCCGCCGAGCTGGCCCGCAGCGGGCAGGCGTTCGCGCTCGCGACGGTGGTCTGGCGGCAGGGACCGTCGTCGGGCAAGCAGGGCTCGCGAGCGATCATCACCGCTGACGGCCACCTGCGCGGCTGGATCGGCGGCGCCTGCGCGGAACCGGTGGTGATCCGCGAGGCCAAGCAGGTCATCGCCGACGGCAACGCCCGGCTGCTGCTGCTCGGCACCCCGGACCAGTTCGGCGCGGCCGTACCGGAAGGGATGACAGTCGTGCCGATCTCCTGCCAGAGCGAGGGCGCCCTCGAGGTCTACATCGAGCCGGTGTTCCCGGTGCCGCGCCTGGTGATCGTGGGCAGCTCGCCGATGGCGGGCACCCTGGCGAAGCTGGCCAGGGCGCTGGACTGGTCCACGGATCTGGTCAGCGGACCGGACTTCACGACCGGGCACGCGGACGGGCGGTCGATGGTCGTCGTCGCCACCCAGGGACACGGTGACGAGGAAGTGATGGAGCGCGCGGTCGCGGCGCACCCGGCTTACCTCGGCCTGGTCGCGTCCCGCCGCCGGGGGGAGGCGGTGCTCGGCTACCTCGCCGACCGGGGCGTGCCGAAGGACCAGCTAGACAGGGTGCACGTGCCCGCCGGCCTGGACCTCGGCAACACGACCCACGAGGAGATCGCCGTGGCGGTCCTCGCCGAGCTGGTGCAGCTCCGCGCGTCCGGCGCGCTCGCGCCGAGGCCGGCGCCGGCGGCCGGGAAGCGGCTGGAGCTGGCGTTCGCCGAGGCGGCCGACCCGGTCTGCGGGATGACGGTCACGGCGGACGCGTCCGCCAGGCCGTTCACCCGCAACGGGGTCACGTACTACTTCTGCTGTGCCGGCTGCCGCCGGACATTCGAGGAGAATCCCGATGCCTACGTCAAGGCGGTGCTGACGTGATAATCACCAGCGACTTCGAGGTCGCCGAGCCGGTCGAGAAGGTGTGGCAGTTCTTCGGCGACATCCCGCAGGTGGCGTCCTGCCTGCCCGGGGCGGAGCTGACCAAGGACCTCGGCGACGACAAGTACGAGGGCCGGGTCGCCATCCGGATGGGCCCGGTCCGGCTCCAGTTCACCGGCACGGCGGACATCACCGAACGGGATGATAACAGCAAGAAGATAGTGGTGCACGCGGCGGGCGCCGACGTGAAGGGCCGCGGCCAGGCCGCGATGACGGTCAGCGCTGCGCTGTCACCGCGGGGCCGCGGCACAAAGGTCGCCGTCACGCAGGACCTGCAGCTGGCCGGGGCGGCCGCGCAGTACGGCAGGGGCATGATTTCCGACGTGTCCGCCGTGCTGATGCGCGATTTCTCCGCGAACATGCAAGACCGGATCGAGCGGCTCGAGCGCGGCGAGACGGCGGAACAGATCGCAGCCGCGACCGCCGGCCGCTCCGCCAGCGGCCTCAGCCTCGCCTTCCGCGCGGTCCGGATGGCGCTGACGCGCGTCTTCCGCCGGTTCTTCCTGCCGTACGCGCCCGCGGCGAGCTGAGCGAAAGCGAAAGGAGGCCAGTCATGGTCCTGTGGTGGATCGGCAACGTGATCTTGCTCGTGGTCGTCTTGCCCGTCGTGATCTACCTGCTCAACAGGGTGCTCGCGGCCCTGGAGCGGATCCGCGCGGCCAGCGACGATGTCCTGGCCGGCGGCGTCGCCCTGATCGGCGAGCTCCAAGGCGTCCCCGATGGTCTGGCCGTCACGGACGAGACCATCGAGGCGGTCAAGGTCGGCGCGGTCCGCTACGCCGGCTCCGTGGCGAAACTACTCGGCTAGCCGGAGAGGAGAGGAAGCTCATGCCAGCAGCAGCCTGGATGACCATCGCCGTCGCCGGCCTGATCATCGTGTTCACCGCGGTCGGCCTGATCAGGATCGTCTTCCACCTGCGGGCGATCCGCCGCACGCTCGTGACGCTCACCGGCGGCGTGCAGGCCGTCGACCAGCTCACGTCCAGCGTGCCCGCGCGGCTTACCTCGGTCAACGCGAACCTCAAGCCAGTCAGCGACTTCTGCGAAACGGTCTGATAGCCATGACAACAGACTGGACGATCGGCTACGTCATCGGCGGCGTGATCCTGCTCGCCGTCGTCGTCCTCGTGACGTGGATCTTGGTGCTCGCCAAGCAGATCGGCGACGAGGCGCCGAAGATCAACGCGGCGCTCGAAGGCGCCGTCCGCAACACAGCGCCGCTCGGCGCGCTCAGCACGACCATCGAGTACGCCACCACCATCATCGCCGGGCTAGAGCGCGGCCGGCACCGGCTGGGAGGGTAACGGTAGCGATGAACCCCACCGAACACACCCTGTGGGTATCCGTCATCATCGTCGGCTTCGTCGTCGTCGTGGCCGTCGCGGCGCTGCTCAGCCTGCTGATCTACCTGATCAAGCGCATCGACGGCCGGGTGGACACCATCGGCGCGACCCTCACGGCGGCGAAGGCCAACACGGCGGAGACCGTGCTGATCCCGCAGGTCGCCACTGGCGTGGACGCGGTTCTCGCCGAGGGCCTGCAGCACCACCTGTTCCTCGGCCGGGTACTCGGAAAGGTCAAGTCATGACAGTGCTCGTCGTCCTGACGGTCATCGTGATCGCCGCGCTCATCGCGGGCCTGGCCGTCTACCTGTACTGGGCCGGCACGCTGCTCGACCGGATCGGCGCGAAGCTCGAGGGGGCCGCGGAGCTCGTCCGCGGGATCGTCTCCGACGCCGAGCTCATCGGCCCGGGCGTCGAGCACATCAACGAGACCGGCGGCGTCGTGGCCGGCGCGCTGCCGCTGCTCTACGGCATGGCCGAGGGCATCGTGGCCGGTGTCACGCCCGCCGCGCCGCGCCCCGAGGTCCCGGAAGTCGCGAGGCCGGCGTCCGGTACCCGCCGCTCCCGGCTGCTGGCATCCGTCGGCTACCGTCCAGAATTATCCCGAACCTACGCCCCCGACTCGCGGAATTCCATGATCACGAAAGTTACGCATCGTATAAGTGCACGAACTATTCGTGATCATGGAACGCGAGCCGCGCGGGCAGATCGCTCTTAGCCGGGGCGCTGGTCGGGGCCGCGGCGGGCGACCGGGGCGGTGGTGGGCGCGGCCGAGTACTCGCCGATCCACTCGTCCTTCCAGGCGTGGTCGTACTGCTGCTCGTTGCAGCTCGGCCGGTAGACGGCGGTCAGCTCGCGGGTTATCTGCTCGCGGTGGGCCCGCGTGCCGCCCGGCACCTCGTAGGTGCAGACGTACACCTTCCACTTCGAGCCGGCCCGCCGGATCCAGCAGGCTGCGCGCGGGTGCTTGAACGGGAACCGCTCGGCGGACAGGTCGTCGGCGTGCCCGACGTAGATGACCGCGTAGTTCTCCGGCTTGGTGTCGGGTTCGGGTTTGTACATGATCGCGTACACCGCCGCGGCGGCCGGCGGCGTCCACCCGCCGAGCAGCCGCGGGCCGTCGAACGGGTAACCGGCCAGCGAGCCGAGCCGGATCACCGCGGCCCGCCCGCTTCCCGGGCTTCAGCTGCTTCGGCCTCAGCTTCTTCGGCCTCGCTGACAGCCTCGGTCCTGGTGATCGGCGCTTCCGGCAGCCCGGCCTTCCTGGCCGCGGCCGCGAAGAGCCCGGTCGCCTTTCCGATGGCGTCGTCGCGGCTGTCCGCCGCGACGAGCAGCTGCGCGCCGTACCTGGTGGTCCCGATCCCGGTGGCGATGCCGGAGCTGCCGGCGACGGCGTCGGCGAGCTCGACTATCTCCTCGCGGGTAAAGACGCGGTCGCCTTCGGCCTCGATGCCGACACTCCACCGCATGGACGTCTCCTCATCGCTCAATTCAGCACCGGCAGCAGTCCGGCGAGTTCTTCCAGGCTAGCCAGGTCGTGCCCGGACAGCAGCAGGTCGATGTGCGGCGCCGCGACTATCATGCCCAGCGTGCTCGGCCGGAAATCCCGGTCGTCGCCCTTGTGCGGGTTCAGCCACACGATGCGGTGGCACAGCCGCGCCAGGCGCTCCATCGCCGTCGCGAGCACCTCGGGATCGCCGCGGTCTAGCCCGTCCGAGCAGATGACCACCACGGCGCCGCGGCACAGGCCGCCCCTGGCCCACTTCCTGACGAATGTGTCGAGCGACTCGCCGATCCGCGTTCCGCCGTCCCAGTCCACCACCGTCCTGGCCGCCTCTTCCAGGGCCGCGTCGACCCGCTGGTGGGCGAGTTCCCTCGTGATGCGGGTCAGCCTGGTGCCGAAACAGAACACTTCGACCCGCGCCGCCGCGTGCCTGGCCGTGTGCGCGAACTGGAGCAGGTGCCTGGAGTAGTCGGCCATCGACCCGGAGACGTCGAGGATCAGGATCAGCGGCCGCAGCTTGGTCTTGCGCTGCCGGAAGAACAACTGCCCGGGCGGTTCCCCGTGCATGCGCATGGATTCCCTGATGGTGGCGCGCATGTCGGGTTCGGGGCCCGCGGCGGCCGGCCTGGTCCGCCTGGTGCGGCGGCGCGGCGGCGTCAGCCGCATCGTGGCCATGATCCTGCGTAGCGCGGCGAGCTCGGCTGGCGTGCAGGCGGTGAAGGACCGGTGTTTGAGCGTGTCCGCGCCGGACGCCATCCAGCCGAGGAACGGCCGCTCCTGGTTTTCCCCGGGACCGGGCTCGGTGCCGGGCATCACGAGTTCCGCCTCCGCTTCGGCGACCGACTGCGCGCGCAGCACCAGCTGGTTCTTCGCGGGCGCGTCCGCGCCGAGGAAATACCGGCGGAAGACCTCGTCGTACACGCCGCCGTCTTCGCGGCGGCTGACGAGCGTGGCCCGCCCGGCCCAGTACAGGTCGACCAGGTCCGTCGGGTCGAGCGGCGTCATAGCGGCGAAATAGGTGAGCACGTCGCCGGTGCCGACCGTGAGCCCGGCGGCCCGCAACTCGGCGGCGAAGCCCACGAGCACGTCCGTGAACGGGTCACCCACCGGAGATGATCTCCGCCAGGTTCTCGCGTACCAGGTCGAGGTCGTCACGGTCCTTGATGACCGCGCCGAGGGTGTCGCTCGCGGCATCCGGCGTCAGCTCGTTCTCGCCGAGCACGCCGAGCGTGCGCACCCAGTCGATCGTCTCGGCGACCCCCGGCGGCTTGGCCAGGTCCATCTCCCGCAGCCGGTGGACGGCCGCGACGACCTTCCTGGTCAGCTGCCCGGCGGCGGCGGGCTCGCGGACGGCGACGATCTCCGCCTCACGCGCCGCCGTCGGATACCCGATCCAGTGGTAGAGGCAGCGCCTCCGCAGCGCGTCGTGCAGTTCCCTGGTGCGGTTGGAGGTGAGTATCACGACCGGGCGCGAATCCGCGGTGACCGTGCCGAGCTCAGGGATGCTGATCTGGAAATCGGACAGGACCTCGAGCAGGAACGCCTCGAATTCGTCGTCGGCCCGGTCGATCTCGTCGATGAGCAGCACCGCCCGGTCGCCCTGCCTGACCGCTTCGAGCAATGGCCGCTCCAGCAGGAACTTGGGCCCGAACAGTTTGTCGACCGAGCGCTCGTCGGCGGCCTCGGCCTGCGAGAGCGCCCTGATCTGCAGCATCTGGCGGGAGTAGTCCCACTCGTAGAGCGCCTGGCTGGTCGTGATGCCCTCGTAGCACTGCAGCCGGATGAGCTTGCGGCCGAAGACGGCGGCCAGGACCTTCGCTACCTCCGTCTTGCCGACGCCGACCTCGCCTTCGAGCAGCACGGGCCTGCGCAGCGAAAGCGACACGAGCAAGGTTGTGGCCAGCCCGCGGTCGGCGAGGTAACCGCCTTGCCGCAGGCTTGCCGTGAGCTCGGTTACGGTTCCCGGGTACTCCACTGGGCGCGTACTCAGTCAGCGGTTCCGGTGGTGCCGAGGATGAGGTCGCGCAGGCTCCCCGCGGGCCTGAGCTTGCCTTCACGCTCGAGCCTGGCCCGCCACGCCGCGCGGCGGTCGGCTTCGTCACCGGCGGCGTACTCGTCGAAGCCGACGCCAGCGTCGGTCATCCGCTTGCAGTGGGTCTCGCAGCCGTCGTCGAGGTCGGCGTCGGTCTGAGCCTGGCCGCGCCATATGTCCCGGAGGATTTCCAGCGCCTCCGTGCGCTCTGCGCCCATGACGGACATCCCTCCTGCTGGGGCGGAAACCGTATACGTGACTGTAACTCCAGAGCGCCAGGGAGACGAACCGGGATTAAGCGATTTCTTAATCAGCGGATGGAGTCGGCGCCGGCCGGTGCGCTTGGTGCGGGAGTTGCGTGCCCACGACGCTCGACATGTCGGTAATGTCGGTACTGTGACTGTCGTGAGGCCAGCGGCCACGGTGCGGTGTAACGACCCCGCGCCCCGCGGCGTTTCCGCATATGAGGCCTTATCCTCGCGTGCAGTCCCGGCCTGGCCCCGTGGGCCGGGACTTGCGCTGCTGGGGCCCCGCCCGAATGCCCGTCCCGCTCCGATCCGAAGCGACGAGCCGCTCGTGGCTGACTGGCCATTGATCTCCGACCTGGGCCCGCTTGGCGCCCTGGCGACCGCGCCCCGCCTCGCCCGCGGGTTCATCGATGTCGTGCTCGCGGAGTGGGGCCTAGCGCGGCTGGCGGACGTCATCGAGCTGCTCGTCACTGAGCTCACGGCCAACGTGGTGCGGGCTTCGACGGGACCCGACGGGAACCCGCGCTACGACGTCGAGGGAAAGCTGCCGCTGCTATGGGTGCGCCTGCTTTCCGACAGGTCCCGGATCATGGTGGAGGTCTGGGATAACCTGCCGCCGGCGCTGGGCGCGCCGGTGGTCAGGCACCCGGGGCCGGACGGGGAATCCGGTCGCGGTCTTGAGATGATCGAAACGCTTTCTGAGGAGTGGGGCTGGGAGCACGTCCCGGGTTGGCGGGGCAAGCGCGTCTGGGCCGTGCTTCACGCGTCCGGAGAGCCAGGCTGAGCCGCCGTATGGTCAGCTGATGTCGGAGGGGACAATGACGACGGGGCGGCGGGAGTGGTGGGCGACCCCGGAACTCACCGAGCCCATCAGCAGCTTCTTGAAGCCGCCAGCGCCGCGGGAGCCGACGACGATCATGTCCGCGTCTTCGGCCGCCTTGAGGATCTCCTCGGCGGGCGCGCCGATGGTGGCCAAGACCGCGACCGCCGGCGGGCGGGAACCGGCGCCGAGCTTGTCAAGCGCCTGGTCCGTCTCCTCCTGGGCCACTTTCCTGGCGTGCTCGGCGAGGTCAGCGTCTCCCGGGTAGACAACGGGGGCACCCCAGAATCCGGTGATGGCCTGCTGAACGGTGAGCACGGTCAGCGGCACCTGCCGGACAGCCGCCTCGTTGATCGCCCACTCGAGGGCCCGGCGGGAATGGCTAGAGCCGTCGATGCCGACGAGGATTCCTGGCATCTCGCTCTCCTCCTTATGCTGACCTATTTCTACACGTTTGACGCTAGGTACCCCGCCGGACCGTGATCAGGGGCGCACATCCCCTCGGGCTGGGGCGTCCGGCCTGCCGGCGCCGGGACTTACGTCCGTAGCACTATGGGGCGGAACTGCCTAGTCTGGATGTGAAAAAACGAGACCGTTCGGAATCGAAGGTCCCGTAACCGGACGCTAACGATCAGGTGATCACGATGACGAGCCAGGCGGACAGCGCGAAAAGCGCGGCCGGTGCCGAACCCGCGGCGGTCCGGCAGATCGCGGTGTTCTTGCTCGACGACCACGAGGTGGTCCGCAGGGGCGTGCGTGACCTGCTTGAGGCGGAGCCGGACATCCGGGTGGTGGGGGAGGCCGGCACCGCGTCCTCCGCGCTGGCGCGCATCCCGGCGCTGCGGCCGGACGTGGCCGTGCTGGACGTGCGACTGCCGGACGGGGACGGCGTTTCGGTGTGCCGCGAGATCCGCTCGCGGATGCCCGAGGTCGCGTGCCTGATGCTGACGTCATTTGGGGACGACGAAGCGCTGTTCGACGCCATCATGGCGGGGGCCGCCGGGTATGTGCTCAAGCAGATCCGCGGCACCGACCTGATCGGCGCGGTGCGGACGGTGGCTTCGGGCCAGTCGATGCTGGACGCGCGCGCGGCTGGCCAGGTGATGGCCAGGCTGCGGGACCAGACGAGCAGGCGCGACCCGCTGGCCGGGCTGTCGCCGCAGGAGCGCAGGATCCTGGAGCTGATCGGGGAAGGCCTGACGAACCGGCAGATCGGCGAGCGGATGTTCCTGGCCGAGAAGACGGTGAAGAACTACGTGTCCGCGCTGTTCGCCAAGCTCGGCATGGAACGCCGCACCCAGGCGGCCGCCTACGCGGTCCGCGTGTTCGGCGAGGAGCACGACGGCGTGGGGCTGGGCGGCACTGGCCACGGCAGAGGGCCTGGCTATTAGGGACTTTGTACCCTTAGGCTTCGCCCGGCGCCGCTGGCACCCTTGCTTCCCATGAACGCCAACGGCACGGGGCTTGAGCGCCTCTCCCGCGATGAGTGCATGCGACTAATGGGATCGGTATCGGTCGGCCGGATCGCTTACACCCGGGAGGCGCTACCAGCGGTAGAACTCGTCAACTTCGCGCTGTATGACGGCGACATCGTCATCAGGACGGACGCGAGCGGCAAGCTCGCGGCCGCGACCCGCGGGGCCGTCGTGGCGTTCGAGGCCGACAGCGTCGACGTCCCCGGGCAGGCAGGCTGGAGCGTCACCGTCGTCGGGCAGGCCCGGGCGGTGACCGATACCGAGGAAATCCGCCGCCTGGAGCTGATCGAGCTCATGCCCTGGGCGCCGGGGACGCACGATCATTTCATCCGGATCTCAGCCGCGCTCGTGAACGGACGGCGCGTGGGCGGCCGGCACAACCTCGGTTTGCCCGCGTAGGGCTCGCCTAGGTCACGGTGGGGACGCGCCACTCCAGCCGGGTACCCGGCGTCTTCGCCCCGGGTTCGGCCGGCCCCAGCAGCAGCTCGCCGCCGAGTTTCTCGGCCCGGTTGGCCAGGTTGCGCAGCCCGCTGCGGTTAGCATCCGGCGGTATGCCGATTCCGTTGTCGATCACCAGGACGCTGAGGATCCCATCGTGATCGACATCCACGGTCACGTCGACCTGGCTGGCGCTGGCGTGCCTGGCCGCGTTGGACAGCGCCTCGCGCAGCACGGTCAGCGCCTGCTCGGGGACTTCTCCGCTATCCTGCCCGCGCAGGCCGGGACCCAGCCGCAGCGACGGCGCGAAGCCGAGCATCGGCGTCATCTCCTCGACCAGCTCCACGATCTCGGCGCGCAGGTCCTGCTGGACAGCGGCGTCCCTGAGCTGGAGCGCGAAGATGGCGCCCCGGATCTCCTTGATCGTCTCGTCCATCGCGTCCACCGCGTGGCTGACCCGGGTGGTTGCCTCGGGCCTGGTGATCATCGGCATGGTTCCCTGCAGCGACATGCCGGTGGCGTACAGCCGCTGGATCACCAGGTCGTGCAGGTCGCGGGCGATCCGGTCCCTGTCCTGGTAGAGGGAGAGGCGCTCGGCTTCCGCGCGGCTCGCCGCCAGCTCCAGCGCGACGCCGGCCTGCGCGGCGAAGGAGGCCGCGAACACCGCCTCCCCCTCGGGGAAGGGCGCCCCGCCGTGACGGCGGCCGATAGTCAGCACGCCGCGCCTGTTGCTGGGCCCGCCAAGCGGGAAGAGCGCCGCGGGCCCGATATGGCTCATCGCCGCCCGTGCCGCCGGGGCGGCCCGGTCATCGGCGGCGAAATCGGCGCTGGCCACCGGATCGCCGCTGGTCAGCACCTGCCCGGACAGCGACTGGCCGATCGGCAGCACCAGGCCGCGCACCGCCTCCGCGCCGTCGCCGTCGGCGTGGGTGATCGTCAGCCGGCGCCCGTCCTCGTCCGGCAGCGCGAGCATCGCGAGGTCAGCGCCCGACAGCTCGCGCGCCAGGCTCGTGATCCGCGCCACGACCGCGTCCCGGTCGGCGCCGGACAGCAGCGCGGTGGCAACCTCGGCGCTGGCCTGGATCCAGCGCTGGCTGCGCCGGGTCGCCTCATACAGCCGCGCGTTCTCCACCGCGACGCCTGCGGCGGCGCCGAGCGCTACGAGCACGGCCTCGTCGTCCTCGGTGAACTCTCCGCCGCCGCGCTTGTTGGTGAGGTACAGGTTGCCGAACACCTCGTCGCGGACCCGTACCGGCACGCCGAGGAAGCTCCGCATCGGCGGGTGGCCGGCCGGGAACCCGGAGGACTGGGGATGCGCTGCTATGTCGGCGAGCCGCAGCGGCCGCGGATGCTGGATCAGCAGGCCGAGCAGGCCGCGCCCTTGCGGCCAGTGGTCGATCTCTCCGATCTCCCGCTCGTCCAGGCCCACGGGGATGAACTCGGCCAGCCGCTTGTCGTCCCCGATGACCCCGAGCGCGCCGTAGGTCGCGTCCACGAGCTCGACCGCGGTCTCCACGATCCGGCGCAGCGTGGACTCCAGGTCCAGGCCCGAGCTGATGGCGACGACGGCCTCGAGCAGGCCGCGCATCCGGTCCCTGGTGTCGAGGACGACCTGCAGCCGGCCCTGCAGTTCGGCGAGCAACTCATCAAGCCGCAGCTGCGGAAGCAGCTCCGGGCGGGCGCCAGCATCGGGCTCCACCGGCAGCTCCCCTCCCTGGTGAACCACGCAAGTCAGGATATCGGTCGCACACTTCGCGGGGTAGGGTGGCCGGCGCGCTAGTCGCGTAGAGAACCTACCGGACCTACGGCACATGGCCAGGTGAGGTCCGTCCCTGCTGGCCAGGTGCCAGCAGGCCCAGGACGAGAGGTGAAAAAAAGGTCCTTACGCACGTCCGTTTTACCGACCGCGACCGGAGTCCTGGCCGCGCTCGGCGCGCTGCTTGATGCCGAGCAGCATCTTCCGCTCCATGATCAGGCTGCCGGGTTCCATGACCAGCACGTAGAAAAGGCGGCTGACGGGTGCCAGGGACGCCGTCGCGATCCTGTTCCGGCTGATCAGCCTGGTCGAGGCGCCCTCGGCCGCCAGCGCGAAGATCCACACCCAGTTCTGGTCGGCGAACCGGAGGGCGAGGGCTCGCGGCCGGTCCAGCACCTCTATCCGCATCGCCGGCCGTCCCGGCCCCATGGGCAGCTCGTCGCCGGCCTTGATGTCCTGGTACCGCGGGAGGATCGTGTCGGCGCTGTGCATGTCCAGGCCCAGCAGGTTCTCGATCCAGTCGTAGGTGTAGGCGCCGCCGCGGCCGCTGCCCATCTGCGCCAGCCATGGCCAGATCGCGTCCGGGGGCGCCCCGATGGTGACGGCACGGGTGGTGACCAGGCCGGCGCCGGGCAGCAGCTCGTCGCCGGGCAGCGTTCGGGCGACCTCGTCGTCCCTGGCGCCCCAGGTGAGGCACGTGCGCCGGAAGAACAGCAGATAGGCGAGGGGGCCAAGTCCGGCCGCAAGCCCTGCCGCCCGGAGGAAGGCACGCATCAGGAGCTCGCGGCGCGGGCCTTGCCCTTGCCGGGCGTGCCGCGGCCGACCGCGGCGATCGCGGGCGCCAGCGTGAGCCACAGCCCGATCGTGACCACCATCGAGGTCACGTAGCCGAACGGCCGGATGCCCACGTCGGAACCGACGATTCCCGCGAAGATCATGAGCAGCCATGCGCTCACGAAGAACGTCGGCCCGGCCGCGACCACCTTGAAGAACGCTTCCATGGTTAACCTCCACGGGCGATGAGGCGTGAGCCCCACGCTGGCAGGTACCAGTTGCGCTCGCCGAGCAGGGCCATCGCCGACGGCAGCGCCTGGGGATCTGCCGTCACTTCAGGCTGGGCGCGGCGGTTTCCGGCAGGGCAGATGCGTAAGGCCCGGAGCCGGCGGGCCGTTGGTCGCCAGTCGCCGGTCAGCTATGCACCAGTCAGCTCTGCACCGGGACGATCGCGACGGGGCCGTGGGCGTGGTTGAGCACCGCGTGCTGGACGGCGCCGATCGCGGGGCCCGTGTCGTGCCCGCCATGCCTGCCGATCACCACGAGGTCCGCCCGTGCCGTGTAGCTGGCTAGCACGCGGCCGGGGTGACCGTGCACCACGTCTTCCCTGACCGGCACGGCGGGATACTTCTCCCGCCACTTGCGCAGAGCTTCGGTCAGGTTCCGGCTGGCGACAGCCGAGATGTGCCCGGCGTCGGTCATGTGTCCCGCCGTCTCCCCGGCACCGGAATCCCCGGCACCGGAATCCCCGGCACCGGAATCCCCGGCACCGGAATCCCCGGCACCGGAATCCCCGGCACCGGGATCGCCGAACCCGGAAGGGAACCAGTACCAGGCGTGCACCGCGACCAGGGTCGCGCCGCGCAGCGCCGCCTCCTCGAACGCGAACGGCAGGGTCGCGGTCGCGTCGTGCGGGTCGCGGACGCCGACAGCGACCTCATTGTGCACGGCGCCGGTCTCTTCCCGGACCACGACGACAGGGCAGGAGGCGTGCATGGCCGCGTATCTGCTCACCGAGCCGAGCAGCAGCGCGGCGAACCCGCCCACCCCGCGCGCGCCCACGACGAGCATCAGCGCGCCGGAACCGCTGCCGGTGACCGCGAGGGCCGGCGGCCCGGTCAGCTGGTCGGTGTCGATAAGCAGGTCCGGGGCGACTTCCTTGGACCGCGTGATGGCCTCGCCGAGCGCCCGGCGGGGTGCGCTGCCGAGCGCCCGTGCGACCCCCTGGGGCCCCGCGTCGTTGGCCCACATGCGGGGTGGCATCGCGGGCGCGGAAACGATCCGCAGCGGCGCCCCGTGCCGGTTCGCCTCCCTCGCGGCCCATTCCACCGCGCGCAGGGATTCCTCCGAGCCATCGGCGCCGACCACGACAGGTCGCGTTGCCATGATGTCCCTCCTCGGCGGGTCACCGGAGTTGGCTAGAGCTGGCTGCCCACGAGCACGGCGAGGTCGGCGAGGCGGGACGTGTAGCCCCACTCGTTGTCGTACCAGCCGAACACCTTGACCAGCGTCCCGGCCGCCTGGGTGAGCACGGCGTCGAAGATGCAGGACGCGGGGTCGCCGATGATGTCGCGCGAGACGATGGGGTCGGTGCTGTACCGCAAGATGCCCGCCAGGGAACCGTGGGCTGCCGTGTCGAACGCCTCGTTCACCGCCTCGGCGGTCACTTCGCGGCGGAGGACCACTGCCAGGTCGGTCAGCGAGCCGTCTTCCACCGGCACCCGGACGGCGACGCCGTCCAGTTTCCCGGCAAGTGCCGGGATGACTTCGCCGGTGGCGCGCGCCGCGCCGGTCGTGGTCGGTACGATGTTCGCCGCCGCCGACCGGGCGCGCCGCAGGTCCTTGTGCGGCCCGTCGAGCAGCATCTGGTCCCCGGTGTAGGCGTGGATGGTGGTCATGAACCCGCGGTCCACCCCAAACGCGTCGTTCAGCACCTTGACCATCGGCGCCACACAGTTCGTGGTGCAGGACGCGTTGGAGATCACGTCGTGCCGCTCGGGGTCGTACGCGTCAGAGTTCACGCCGAGCACGACGGTCAGGTCGACGCCCTTGCCAGGAGCCGAGATCAGGACCTTGCGCGCTCCGCCCTTGAGGTGCGCGGCCGCGGCCTCGCGGGTGCGGAACTTGCCGGTGGACTCGATGACGATGTCTGCCCCCAGGCCGGCCCAGTCGATATTCACCGGGTCCCGCTCCGACAGCACCGCGATCGACTGGCCGCCGACGGTCAGGGCGTTGGACGCGTAGGTCACCGGCCCCCCGAGCCGGCCATAAGTGGAGTCGAATTCCAGCAGGTGCGCTAGGGTCCTGGCGTCGGTGATGTCGTTGACGGCCACCACCTCCAGGGCCGGACTCTCCAGCGCGAGCCGGGTAAAGGTGCGCCCGATCCGTCCGAAGCCGTTGATTCCCACCCTCGTAGTCATGTGCTTCCTCTGCTTCCTCCTCGCGAGTCTCTACTCGAAGCCTGGTCCGGCGCCCCCGGGACGGCTACTCGCCATGGTCCCTCGGCGTTGGGACCATGGTCCTGACCGGGCGAAGGTCCCGGGAAACAGGTAAGTAGGCCCCTTTCGCCCGTACTGCGGCATAGGGATGCTAAGAGAAAGCGACCGCTTTTGCCTGGGCGAGGTGAGGATGATGGGTACCAGGCAACGGGACATCCGGGTTACCCGGTTTGCCCGGTTCGTGCGGGGGCGGCGACCCGACCGCAATCCGCTGCGGCGTGCTTCGGATCGGCTCGAGACCGCGCTGCTGGCGCTGCTTATCGTCGGGTTCTTCGCGGCCGCGCCGTTCACCGCGCTGGCGGCCGGCGGGTGGGCGTTCGCCAGGGGCCACCAGGCCCAGCTCACCGAGCAGGCTTCCTGGCACCAGGTCCCCGCCCGCGTGCTGACCCTGTCCTCGCAGGCGGGCAGCGCGTACGCGAACGCGCCACAGGCAAAGGCCCGGTGGACAGCCCCGGACGGCAAAGTAGTCACCGGCGAGATATCCGTTCCGCCCGGCACCACGGCCGGCGCGACCGTGCCGCTATGGGTCACGAACAATGGCCAGCTCACCGATCCCCCGTTGCAGGACGCGCAGGTCGCGGACCAGGCGTACCTCGCGGCGGCGTTCAGCGTCATCACGCTCGCGACCCTGTTCGGCATCACCGGCCTGGTCGCCCGCCGGGCACTGGACAAGCACCGGATGGCCGCCTGGGACGCGGAATGGCGCGCGGCCGGGCCAAGCTGGACACCACGGGCATAACCGGTCGGGGACGGCACAGACCGGGCCGGTCATCCTGCCGCTGGTCCTGGCGAGCCACTCCGCATACGACTGGGAGTTTTCCAGGCTGAAGCTGAACTCTGAGCCGGGCGGGAGCGGCACGGCGAATACCAGCCCGGCGGCGTGCTCGAGGGACGCGCGCAGCAGCCCAGATGCGCCACGCGCCTCGAACCCGACCGATACGTACCGTGCGGTGCCGATGCCGATTTCGGCGAGTTCGACAGCGCAGCCCGTCTCGGTGGCCTGGTAGTCGCCGGGCTCCACGGCGTCGCCTGAGGCCAGCGGAAACCAGGTGCTGATCCGATTCTTGTGTACGACGGCCCATCCCTGGCCGGGTTCGCCGCCGTTGGCCCACGGCCCGTAGCTGTCACCGGAGAAGGACCACTTGCGCCAGAGTTCGAGGGCGCCGCGGGCGCCGTCCGGCAGGTCAATGGGCTCCGGAGTGCCGAGGAGCGCCTTCAGGTCGACGGCGCTGCCGTCACGGAGCTTCACCCCGAGGCCGCGCAGCCGGGGGTGTAGCAGGTACACGTCGTCGCGCGTTTCCGTTCCGGCCGGGAACCGCCCGAACCACTCCCGCATCGCGGGTGTCACCGAACCCGGAGCTATCCAGCGCACCTCGAGGCTGTCCGCCGGGCCCGTAATCCCGGCCGGCACAGGCAGCGTGCTGTTGGCCGGCGAACCGCCCTGCTGAGCTCCCTGGGCCGCGAGGTCCGCCGCGGGGGAGGGACGCCGGCGCAGCGCCCAGGCCAGTCCGATGGCGAGCAGGAGCGTCCCGCCGGCCTCGGCGAGGAGCCGCCGCCAGTCAAGGCGGCTGTTCGCGAACTCCGCCGTTCCCGCGTCCCGAGGGCGCCCGCGCACCGCTATCGCGGCGTGCCGCGCCGTAAACATGGAATCACCACCCCCGCTGGTCTCCTCGGTCAGATCAGCCTCTGATGTCGGCATGGTTTTCGGTCAGGGGCGAACGGCCCGCGGCCGCGGGCATCCGGTCTCCGCGCCGCGGCACCGTCGGCGATGACCTGCGGGCGAGCGGCCAAAGTTCTGCGCCTGACAGACCTTCGTCCCTACCTAGGGAAAAGCGGCCGCCGTGAGATGAGAGGCAGGGACCGGCCGGCACGGACAGCCGGCCAGTATCACGGAGAGGCGGAGAAATGAGCAGCATCCTGCACAGGGACCCGAAGACCGTGGTCCCTGACCTGATCGACTGGTTCGAGGAGCCCTTCTTGACGCTGCGGCCTTACCTGGGCCACGCGATTAAGGTCGAGGACTACACCGAGGACGGTCGCTACGTCCTCCGCGCCGAGCTCGCCGGGATCGACCCGGAGAAGGAACTCGAGGTCTGGGCCGGCGCCGGTTACCTCACGATTCGCGCGATGCGGCCCGGCAAGGTCGAAGACAAGCACCGGACGGAGTTCCGCTACGGCCCGTTCCACCGCACTGTCGAGCTCCCGCCGGGCGTCGACACCGACGACGCGACCGCCGGGTACGTCAACGGCATCCTCACCATCAAGTTCGGCTTCAAGGGCGAGCGGCAGGAGGCCATGACGAGGGTCCAGGTCGCCACCGACGGGAAGTGACCATGCGTTACGTGCTGGGGTACAGCGCGCTTGACCAGCTCTTCGAGGCGATCCGGCGGCGTGGCTTCCGGTTGGTTGGCCCGGTGCTGCGGGACGGGGCCATCTGTTACGGCGACATCACGTCATCGGCCGATCTGCCCGCCGGATGGACCGACGAGCAAGACGCCGGAACCTACCGGCTGCGGCGCCGTGACGACGGCGCGTTTTTCGGCTATAACGTCGGTCCGCAGTCGGTGAAGAAGTACCTGTTCCCGCCGTCGGAGCGGTTGCGGCCGCCCGCGCCGGAGCCGGCGGAGAAGCTCGCGTTCATCGGGGTGCGTGCCTGCGAGCTGCGCGCGATAGCGATCCAGGACCGGGTGTTCGTGGGCGGCCGGCACCCCGACCCGCGGTACGCCGTGCGCCGGGACGGCGCGTTCATCGTGGCGGTGAACTGCGGGCAGGCCGGCCGGACCTGCTTCTGCGTCTCCATGGACGCCGGGCCGCGCGTCACCGAGGGTTTCGACCTCGCGCTGACAGAGCTGGTAGCGGACCGGCAGTTCCTCGTCGAATCGGGCACCGAGCGAGGTGCCGAGATCATCGGCGAGCTCGGCTGCCAGCCGGCCTCGGCCGGGCAGGCCGCCGCGGCGGACGCGATCACCGAGCGCACGGCCGCCGCCATGGGGCGCGCGATGCCCGAGCTCGACCTGCGGGACCTGCTGTATGAGAACCTCGACCATCCCCGCTGGGATGACGTGGCGGCGCGGTGCCTGGCCTGCGCCAACTGCACGATGGTCTGCCCGACGTGCTTCTGCTTCAGCGTCGAGGACGTCTCCGGCCTGGATGGCCAGAACCCTGAACGGCACCGGTCCTGGGATTCCTGCTTCACCGTGGACCATTCGTACTTGCACGGCGGCGCCGTGCGGACCTCCACCAGGTCCCGGTACCGCCAGTGGCTGACGCACAAGCTGGCCACCTGGACCGACCAGTTCGGCACCGCTGGCTGCGTCGGGTGCGGCCGGTGCATCACCTGGTGCCCGGCAGGCATCGACATCACGGAGGAGGTGGCGGCCATTGCCGCGGAGTCCTGAGCCGCTGCTGTCACCGGACACGGCCATCCCGCCTGACTGGGCCGAGCCGCGGCCATGGCGGGTGGCCGGTGCCCGGCGGGACACCAGGGACACGGTCACCCTCGCCCTGACGCCGCCGGAGCCGTTCGCGTTCCTTCCCGGCCAGTTCAACATGCTGTCGGTCCCCGGCATCGGCGAGGTTCCGATCTCGATCAGCAGCGACCCCGCAGAAGGCAGCCGCGTGCTGCACACGATCCGCGACGTCGGCGCGGTCACCCGCGCGCTGTGCGCGGCGCGGCCAGGCGACGAGATCGCGGTCCGCGGGCCGTACGGCACGGACTGGCCGCTGGCGGCCGCGGCCGGCGGCGACCTGGTGATCATCGCCGGCGGCATCGGGCTTCCGCCGCTGCGCCCGGCCTTGTACGCGGCCCTCGCCAGGCGGGACGACTTCGGCAGGATCATCCTGCTCTATGGTGCGCGGACCCCCGCTGACCTGCTGTTCCCCAGTGAGCTCGCGAGCTGGCGGGCCCGGTTCGACCTAGACGTCGATGTCACTGTGGACACGGCAGGCGGAAGCTGGCGGGGCAACGTCGGCGTGGTGCCCGCCCTCATCGACCGGGCGCCTTTCGACCCGGGGAAGGCCACCGCGTTCGTGGTCGGCCCCGAGATCATGATGCGGTTCACCGTCCGCGCGCTGCTGGCGGCGGGGGTCGCCGGCGACCGCGTGTACCTGTCGATGGAGCGCAACATGCAGTGCGCCGCGGCGCTGTGCGGGCACTGCCAGCTCGGCCCGTTCCTGGTCTGCCGGGACGGCCCCGTGTTCAGCTACCAGTCGGTGGCCCGGTGGCTCGCCATCAGGGAGCTGTGATGTTTGATTCCGAACGTAAGCGGCCGGCTCGCCAGCCGAAACCGACTCTGGCGGTGTGGAAGTTCGCCTCCTGCGATGGCTGCCAGCTCACCTTGCTGAACTGCGAGGACGAGCTGCTCGCGATCGCCGGCTCGGTCACCATCGCCTCCTTCGGCGAGGCGTCGAGCGAGGTGATCGAAGGCCCGTACGACCTGTCCCTGGTGGAGGGATCGATCACCACGCCCGCCGACGCCGAGCGCATCCGCCGGGTCCGCGAGGCGTCCCGGTTCCTGGTGACGATCGGCGCGTGCGCCACCTCGGGCGGCATCCAGGCGCTGCGAAACTTCGGCGGTGATCTCGCGCCCGTGGTCTACGCGCGGCCCGAGTACATCGACACGCTGCGCACTTCCACGGCGATCGCCGACCACGTGCCGGTCGACTTCGAGCTGCGCGGCTGCCCCATCGACCGCCGCCAGCTCCTCGAGGTCATCGGCGCGTTCCTGCGCGGCCGCAAGCCGAACGTCCGCGCGCACAGCGTCTGCATGGATTGCAAGCGGGCGGGGCGCACCTGCGTGCTGGTCGCGCACGGCACGCCGTGCCTGGGCCCGATGACCCAGGCCGGCTGCGGTGCGCTGTGCCCGGGCGTCGGCAGGGGCTGCTTCGGCTGCTTCGGCCCCGCGCCGGGCTGGACGTTCCTTCCGTTCGGTCCGGCGAATCCAGCCCGGACGGAGGTGAAATCGCGATGACGCACGGTAGCCGCTTGCGCGTCCCCGCGCTGACCCGGGTGGAGGGGGAGGGCGGCCTCGAGATCGTGGTGGACGACGGCCAGGTGACGGAGGCGCGGCTCGACATCTACGAGCCGCCCCGGTTCTTCGAGGCGCTATTGCGCGGCCGCCAGTACACCGAGCCGCCGGACATCACCGCGCGGATCTGCGGAATCTGCCCGGTTGCCTACCAGATGAGCGCGTGCGCCGCGATCGAGGACGCCTGCGGCGTGACCGTGCCAGCGGACATCGCCGCGCTGCGCCGGCTGCTCTACTGCGGCGAGTGGATGGAAAGCCACGCGCTGCACGTGTACCTGCTGCACGCGCCGGACTTCCTCGGCTACGAAAGCGGCATCCACCTGGCGCGCGACCATCCGGACGCCGTCGCGCGGGGGCTGCGGCTGAAGAAGGCGGGCAACCATCTCATGGAGGTCGTCGGCGGCCGGTCCGTGCACCCGGTCAACGTCCGGATCGGCGGTTTCTACCGCGCCCCGTCCGTGAGCGCCCTGCGCGCCCTGCTGCCCGAGCTCGAACAGGCCCGCCAGGACGCGGCGGAGACCGTGGCATGGGTGGCCACGTTCACGTTCCCCGACTTCAGCCGCGACTACGAGTTCGTCTCGCTGCGCCATCCGGACGAGTATCCGATCACCGCGGGGCGGGTCGTCTCCACCGGCGGTCTCGACATCCCGCCCGCCGGATACGACCGCCACTTCACCGAGTTCCAGGTGCCGCACTCCACGGCCCTGCACTCCGTCCTCGACGGGAAGACGTACCTGACCGGCCCGCTGGCCAGGTACAGCCTGAACTCCGGCCGCCTGCCGGCCGAGGTCGCCGCCGTGGCGCGCGCGGCGGGACTCGGCCCCACCTGCGCCAACCCGTTCCGGTCCATCGTTGTCCGCGCCGTTGAGCTGCTGTACGCATGCGACGAGGCGCTCCGGTTGATCCGCGGCTACCAGCCGCCCGACCCGCCGGCCGTCGACGTCCTGCCCCGGGCCGCGACAGGCTACGGCTGCACCGAGGCGCCGCGCGGCCTGCTCTACCACCGGTACGCGATCACCGCCGACGGCACCGTCACGGACGCGAAAATCGTCCCGCCGACGTCGCAGAACCAGCGCGCCATCGAAGCCGACCTGCGCGCCTTCGCCGCCGCCCGGATCGGCCTGCCGCCGGAACGGCTGACCGAGGAGTGCGAGCGCGCCGTGCGCAGCTACGACCCGTGCATCTCCTGCGCGGCGCACTTCCTCGACCTGCGGGTGGTCGGATCATGATCCTCGTCATCGGCATCGGCAACGCGGACCGCGGCGACGACGCGGCCGGCCTGGTGGCCGCCAGGCACATCAGGGACGCCGCCCCGCCGGGGGTCACCGTGACCGAACTGGACGGCGATCAGCTCACGCTGCTCGACGCGTGGGACGGGGCCGCCGACGTGTACGTGGTGGACGCGGTCTGCTCCGGCGCCGAGCCGGGGACCGTGTGCCGCTTCGACGGCTCCGCACCGCTCGGCGCGCGCTTCAAGCACCGGGGGACGCACATATTCAGCCTCGCCGACGTCGTGGAGCTCGGTCGCGCGCTGCACCGGCTGCCTGTCCGCCTCAGGGGCTACGGCATCGAGGGTGCCGCGTTCGAGCTGGGCGCTCCGCTCTCCCTGGAAGCGGAAGCGGCGGCCCGGACGGTGGCCGAGCAGATCCTGCACGAACTGTGGGCAGGCGGGTGAGGGCGATGTGCCTGGGAACCGTTGGCGTGATCACGGCCGTCCGTGATGACGAGGGCGTGCCCATGGCGCTCGTCGACACCGGCTCTGCCGAGACCGTGGCCGCGTGCCTGCTGACCTGTCCGGAGGCCGGCGTGGGCGCCGCCGTCCTGGTCCATTCCGGGTACGTGCTGCAGATCCTCGAGGCCGACGATGCGGAGGACCCGTCATGAGAACCCGCCTGGGCCTGGCCCTGGCCCTCGCCGCCGCTGTCATCAGCGGCTTCGCCGTGTACACCAACTCCTACGGAGTGCGCGCCTTCGGCAGCGCGACCGTGTACACGACCGCGAAGAATCTCGTCGCGGCCATCGTGCTGGCCGCCGCGCTCGCCGTCGCCGGCCGGCGGGTGTCCCTGGAGGGGTTCACGCCTCCGCGCGGCGCGGCTCAGTGGGGCGGCCTGGCAGCCGTCGCCGTGGTCGGTGGCAGTGTCCCGTTCATCCTTTTCTTCGAGGGCCTCGCCCGGGTCTCGTCGGACGACGCGGCGTTCATCCAGAAGACGCTCGTGGTCTGGGTGGCGCTGCTCGCTGTCCCGCTGCTGGGCGAGCGGATCGGGGCCTGGCACGTGGCCGCGATCGCCATCCTTGTCTGGGGCCAGGCGATCCTCGGCGGCGGCCTGGGCGGCATCCGTCTCGGTTCCGGCGAGGTGATGATCTTCGCTGCCACCCTGCTGTGGGCGGTCGAGACCGTCATCGCGAGGAAGCTGCTCCAGGGCCTGTCCGCGCTGACCGTCGCGACGGTCAGGATGGGCGGCGGCGCCGTCATCCTGGTCGGCTACACCCTGGCGACGACTCGGTGGAGCACGCTCGCCGCGATCGGGTGGCACCAGTGGTCATGGGCGATCGGCACCGGCCTGATCCTCGCCGCCTACGTCGCGACCTGGTACGCGGCGCTGGCCCGGGCCGGCGCCATTGACGTGACTGCCCTGCTCGTCCCGGCTGCGATCATCACCGCATTGCTCCAGGCCGGCAGCAAGGCCCTGGCTCCGCAGTGGCCGGGGCTGCTGCTTGTCGCGGCTGGCAGCGCGCTCATCGTGCTTGCCGCGAGGCAACCGCGCCCGGCTGAGGTGGTCGCTTGAGCGCGGGCCCGCTGCTCTTCGCCCGCTACGCCTTCCCCCCGAATGAACGGGGACTGTGCGGGCCGGACGACCACGCAGCGCTGCGTGACTACGCCACCGCCGGCGTCACCGATCCCGGGCTGGTCCGGCTGGCGAAGGGGTTCGCGGGCGCGTGGCCCTACCTTCAGCTGATCGCGGCGGCCAGCGAGATCGCGGATCCGCTGGACGGCCGGGTGGTGGAAGCGTACTGGGTGGGCAACCGCCTGCTTGACAACGTGCGGATGCCCGACTACGGCGCGTTCCTCGACGAGCGGTTCCGCGGCCGCGCCGGGCCTGGCTGGGACCACATCGCCCAGGCGATCCCGGCGGGCGCGGCGCCGCATCACAGCTTTCACGTGTTTCTCGTGTACCCGTGGACCGGCTTGCTGCGTGAGGGACGTGCCGAGCCGTCGCTGCGGATCCTGGATGGCTGCCGGATCAGCTGGGGGCGGGTGACCGCGGCGGATCCCGGGACTGGCCTGGTGACGGTGATGCGGCGCGCCGTGCGCTGGGACGGCCGCGGGCTTTGCTACGGCCCGCCGGTCCCGTACCAGGCGGCGACCGGGTTCGTCACGGGACTGCGGCCGGGCGACTGGGTAACCATGCACTGGGGTTGCGTGTGCGACCGGATCAACGAGCGCCAGCTGCTGGCCTTGCGCCGGTTCACGGCGCGCCACCTGCGTCTGGCGAACGCCAGCTTGCTCACCTCCCTGCCGCTGCTGGGCTAGGCGGGCAGCGCTGGAGGCGCCGGTCAGCTGACTCAGTCGTGTCACGAAGCCACTGCGTCTCCTCGGGATCCAGCTGGTCCCGGCTGGCGAGCAGCTCCCTGGTTTCCGCTTCCAGGAGGCGTATCGCGGCAAGGGTGCGCTCGGCGTGACCATATGCCATGGCGGTTCATCTCCTCGTCGCCGTGAGCCGCGGCCGGCGGCTGGGGCCCGACGCGGCACATCCTCGGCAACACCCGTGGCCGGAACTAGTGCCATTGGTCCGGTCTCGCGAACGGTCAGCCGGTTAGTCTCGGGCCGTGGTCGTGCTGTTGTCGGAGAGCGCGAGCCTTACCGCGCGCGAGACGCTCACGGTCCTCGGTTCGGACGGCATCCGGGCCGATGTGCTTACCGTGGGCCGCCTGCCGATCGGGCGCTTCAGCCGGTGGTGCCGCCGGGTGATCGCTGCCCCGGCACCGGGTGCCGATCCGCTTGGCTATCTGTCGCTGGTAGCGGGACTGTGCTCGGCCGGCGAGTACGAGGCCGTGCTGGCCACTCACGAGCAGGCCTGGCTGTTCGCGGCCGGGCGCCATCTGCTGCCGGCCGGTGCGCCGGTCGCGGTCGCGCCCGCCGAGTCGTTTGACCGGGTTGCGGGCAAGGTGGAGTTCGCGGCGCTGTGTGACGAGCTCGGCGTTCCGCAGCCGCGGTGGTGGCGCTGCGACCAGCGGCCGGCGCGGGTGCCGTATCCGCACTGGGTGAAGGCGTCGTACGGGACGGCCGGGCGGGCGGTGCGCCGGGTGCACACCGCGGAGCAGGAGCGGCAGGCAGTCGATGAGTTGTCACGGGACGGCGGCCCGGTCATGGGTCAGGCTCCCGCCGCTGGCGAGTACGGCCAGGTACAGGCCCTCTTCGAGCACGGTCGGCTGGTGGCCGCGCACACCAGCGTCGCCATCGGCGCCGGCGCGGGCGGATCCGCGGCGGCGCGGCTGAGCGTCGATCACCCGGCCGCCCGCGAGCACGCGGCGCGGGTTGGCGCGCACTTGCGCTGGCACGGCGGGTTGACCCTCGACTACTTCCACGTGCACGGGCAGCCGGAGTTCATCGAGTGCAATCCGCGCACGGTCGAGCCCGGGAACGCCGCCCGCGCCGGCGTCGACCTTCCGCGGCTTACCATCGCCCTCTCCCAGGGCGGCCCGCTGCCCGGCCACCCGGTCATCGGCCGTCCCGGCGTCCGGACCCGTGGTGCCCTGGCACTCGCCATCGGTGCGGCCGAGCGCTACCGGACCCGGGCGGCCGTGCTCGGCGTGCTCCGCGACTGTGCCGTGCGCCGCGGCGAGACGGGACAGGCCGAGGAGGTCCTGACCCCCATCATCCGCGACCCGCTCAGCACCGTGCCCCTGGCCGCCGCGGCCGCCTTGCTTGTCGCCAGCCCGGGCAGCGCGGCCGCGCTCGCCAGCGGGGCCGTCCGGTCCTACAGCGTCGGTCCCGCCACCATCGCGCTGGTCAGGGCGCCGGCAGGGACGTAAGGCTCTGTCGCGGGCCGCCGCAGCGGCGCGATTGTTTAGGAGTGGACCTTGACACGCCCGGCAGCGGCCAGCACGTGGCCCAGACCCGGGGGAAGCTGCGCGTCTACCTGGGCGCGGCGCCCGGCGTGGGGAAGTCGTACGCGATGCTCGCGGAGGGCCAGCGCCGCCGGGCGCGGGGCACGGACGTGGTTGCCGCGCTCGTGGAGACGCACGGCAGGCGGCAGACCGCGGCGATGGCCGAGGGCCTGGAGGCGATACCACGGCGCACGATGAGCTACCGCGGCGCGGCGTTCACCGAGATGGACCTGGACGCCGTGCTCGCCAGGCACCCGCAGGTCGCGCTGGTGGACGAGCTTGCCCACACGAACGTGCCCGGATGCCGCAACGGCAAGCGGTGGCAGGACGTGGACGAACTGCTCGACGCCGGCATCGACGTGGTCACCACCCTGAACGTCCAGCACCTGGAGTCGCTGAACGACGTGGCCAAGCAGATCACGGGCGTCGAACAGCACGAGACGCTGCCGGATGAGGTGGCGCGCCGGGCCGACCAGATCGAGCTGGTCGACATGACCCCCGAGGCACTGCGGCGGCGCATGGTGCACGGCAACGTGTACCCGCCAGATCGCATCGAAGCCTCGCTCACCCACTATTTCCGGCCGGGGAACCTCACCGCGCTGCGCGAGCTCGCGCTGCTCTGGGTCGCCGACCGGGTGGAGGAGGGGCTGCAGCGGTACCGGACCGAACATGGCGTCGTCGCGCCATGGGAGACCAGGGAACGGATCGTCGTCGGCATCGCGGGCGAACCCGGTGACGAGCGGCTCATCCGGCGGGCGGCCAGAATCGCCGCGCGGACGCCAGGCAGCGACCTGCTCGCCGTGCACGTGGCCGCTGACGACGGGGTCAGCGGGCACGGCGCGACGCTGGACGCCCAGCGCACGCTGGTGGCATCACTGGGCGGCAGCTTCTGGCACATACCTGGTGACGACACGGCCGAGGCGCTGCTGAGTTTCGCCCGCGACCAGAACGCCACGCAGATGGTCCTGGGCGCCAGCCGCCGCGGCCGCCTCGCCACCCTGCTCGCCGGGAAGAGCACCCCGACCAAGCTCGCCCGCCGGGCTAAGCACATCGACGTGCACCTGGTGAGCATGGAAAGCTCTGGCACCCGGTCCCGGGCAATAGCCAGGCTGCTGTCCGCGCTGCCCGGACGCCGCGCGCGGGCGCGGCGGGCGGCCGCCACGGCCGACGCCCTCAGCCGGCTCGCGGTTAGCGTGCTGAGCGGGCACGGCGACCCGGCGGGCCTGCTCGAGGAGATCAGGGACATGTTCGGCCTGACCGCCGTCAGCCTGCTGGAGCAGCGGCGCAACGGCGGTGGGCCGCGCTGGTACGTGATGGCAAGCGCGGGCGACCGGCCCCCCGACAGCCTCGCCGCCGACGTCGCGCTGCCCATCACCGAGACCATCGCGCTCGCGGGTCGCGGGCACCCGCTCAGCGCCGAGGACAGCCAGCTGCTCTCCTGCTGTGCCGCCCCGATGATCGCGGGCTTGCTCCGGCGCCGCCAGGATGAGCAGGACGCTGACGCCGCGCGGACCGCCGCCGACAGGCGTTCCCGCTCGGCCGTGCTCGCCGCCACCGGGCAGCAGGCACGCGAGCAGCTGCAGAAGGCGGAACGTGCCCTGGCAGAGCTCGCTGACCCGGGCCTCGCCGCGGACCAGAGAGCCGCGCTGGCCGCGCAGGGCCGCCACGCGGTCTCGTACGTCTCTCAGGTGATCGCCGACCTCAGCGAACTAAGGCGGCTGCACGCCGGAGCGCTGGAGATCTACCTACGGCAGGTCGACCTTGACGAGGTGCTCGCGGCCGTCATGGAAGACCTGGGCCCAGGCGCGCCGGACATCACCCTCACCCTGCCGGAGGACCTGCCGGACGTGGTCGCCGATGCCGGCCTGCTCACCCGGATCCTGACCAGCCTGACCGCCGACGCGCTACGGCACTGCCCGCGCGGCGTTCCGCCGGTGATCGCCGCTGCCAGCCGAGCGGGGACTGTCGAACTCCGGGTAACCGTCGCGGGGTCCCCTGAGCCACGGGGCAGCGAGCCGGACAGCCTGGAATTGCGGCTCGCGCGCGATCTCACCGAGGCGATGGGCGACACGTTCCGCTCAGCGGAGAGCCCGGACGGTGCCCGCGCGCTGATCATCGAGCTCCCCGCGGCCGCGAGCCGGCCCGCGGCCGCGACGTCCGGCCGGGGAACCCCAAGCCGGGCCTAGCAACCGGCGCCATCAGGACCTTTGCCTCTGCGCTCCATGGTCAAGCGCGGTGAGCTTGGAATTGAGGGCGAGCGAGGAGTGCCGATGAGCGTGATCCCGGCCACTAGCGGACCCGCCGCGAACGCGGCAGACGGCAGTTCCACGGTCGCGGTTGAGGTCCTTCACCTCCGCAAGGCGTAACCCCTCGCTGTTCTTCGCCGGCCTGTGGGTGCCCCGCGAGGTCATGGCCCCGGCGCTCAGGGACATCGGCGACTGGACTCCGCTCAGCGCCGCCGTGCGGGCGCTGCAGAACTCCATGGGGGGCGCGTTCCCGTCGGCTCAGTCACTGCTTGTGATGGCCGGCTATGCCGTGATCTTCGGCTTCCTGGCCGTGCGCTACTTCCGGTGGGAGTGAACCGGGTCAGAACCGCTCGTAGCGCAGCGGGAGCGCGTTCGGCACCTCAAGCCTGGATACCGCGTCGTCGCTGACTGCGTCGAGGTGCTTGATCAGCGCGCGCAGCGTGTTGCCATGGGACACCACCAGCACGCAGTCGTGCCGGCGCAGGTCGGGGACGATCGCGTCGTACCAGTAGGGCAGCAGCCGCCGGGTCACGTCGTGCAGCGACTCGCCGCGCGGCCGCGCCTCAGGCGGCAGGGCGGCGTAGCGCGGATCGTCGTCCGGCTCAGCTTGCGGCGGGCGCACGCGGTACCCGCGCCGCCAGAGCATGAACTGTTCATCTCCGGCCTCCGCCCGGACCTCCGCCTTGCTGCGTCCCTGCAGCGCGCCATAGTGGTTCGAATTGAGCCGCCAGGACCGCCGCACCGGAACCCACGGCCGCCCGCACGCGGCAAGCGCGAGGTCCGCGGACTGGATGGCCCGGCCCTGAACCGAGGTATGCGCCACGTCGGGGAGGCAATCCCGGGCGGCGAGAAGCCACCCGGCCTCCTGCGCCTGCCGCTTGCCGCGATCGCTCAGCCCCACGTCGATCCAGCCAGTGAAAACGTCCGCGGCGTTCCACGCGCTCTCGCCGTGGCGCAACAGCACCAGCACGGCCATCAGCCGCTCCTCACGCGTCACCGTACTTGGCGAGTATCTCCTGCAGCCGGGTGGCGAAAGCCAGCGATTCGCGATGTCCGCGCTGCCACACATTGCGGCCGAATATCAGCCCGGTGGCCCCTGCCTCCATCGATAGCCGCGCCTTCTCGAGCATGGCCTCGTCGCCCGCCCGCGTTCCGCCGGAGACGAGCAGCAGGGTCCGGTTAGCCGACCGGACGACCGCGTCGATGGCCTGGCCGGCGGAGAATTCCGCGTCATACGCGCCCGGCACCGCGGTGCGCTTCTCCGGATGCGGGAAGTTCACCTTCACCACGTCCGCGCCAAGTTCGCTGGCCGTCCGTGCCGCGTAGTCGACAGCGTAGAAAGAGTCCTTGCCGCCCTTGGCCTCGATCGCCGCGCCGCGCGGGTACGCCCACACGACGAGCGGCATGCCTAGCCGCCGCGCCTCGTCCCGGACCTGCCGGTACTGGGCGAAGTCCGCCTCGGCCGCCGGAGTTCCCACGTACAGGGTGTATCCCACCGCGTCAGCCCCGAGCCGCACGGCATCGGCGACGCTCGCGTGCAGCGGGGACAGAGCCTGGTCATCTGGCGGTATGTCCGTCTTCCCGTTGAGCTTCAGGATCAGCGGCACTTCGCCGGCGTACTCCCAGTAGAACTTCTCCGCGAGACCGATCTGGATCGCGATGCCGTTGAACCCGCCCTCGACAGCCAGCCGCGCGATGTAGGCAGGATCGCCGGCTTCCGGGTTCGCGAAGAAATCTCGCGGACCATGCTCTAGGCCCTGGTCGTATGGCAGAAATAGCGCGGTCCCGTTCCGCAGCCCGAACTGATACAGGATCCTGTGCAGCCTCGCCTTCTTGCCCGCGTTAAGGCCCAGCTTGCTGATCTCTGGCCGCGCTCGCATCCCCGATCCACCTCCCGTTGGCGTCGCCGGACCCCAGGACGGCTCCGCGACGCTCTCCTGCCAGACTCGGCGCGGGGCGGCCATGGCGGCAGGGGCGTACCACCCAAAGGGCAAGGCCGTCGGTCACTAGGACGCGCCGCGGCGATGCTGCCTGGTTCCTAGTTCGCCGCGCAGGGCAGCGGTCAGTTCCGTGACGTCCGGCACCAGGGCTGGGTCGGACAGCACGGTGATCCAGAGGGTCCCCGCATACGAGAGCGCCGCGAAGGTGACCGAGATGTTGCCGGTGATATAGGGGACGGGCAGCACCGCGCGCACCGCGGCGCCGGCGAACGTGAGGGGCTCCGCTGGCCCGCGCATATTGGTGACGAACGTGTGGACCAGACCCTGGTGGTTGAAGAACCAGCGCAGCAACCCGGTGGCGGCCAGCAGCCCGAACAGCGGCGCGAGCAGCGCGACCGATGTGCCGCGCGCCTGCCGCTTGCGCTCGCCTGTGACGGCGGCCGCCCGCGTCACCCGGTCGGCCAGGCTGCCCGTGGCGCACAGCGGCACCAGCATCGCCCCGACCTGGTTGCCGAGCAGGCCGCCAGCGTCAGACCCCCGCGCGGATACCGGTACCGAGATCGTTACCAGGTCCAGTTGCTCGCCCCGGCTGGCCAGCAGGGCCCGCAGCGCCCCGGCGACGGAGGCGAGGATCGCGTCATTGACGGTGCCGCCGCACGCGTGCGCTAGGTCGCGGACCGTGGCGAGCTCGGCATCGACCACATCGAGCCGCCGGCGGCGTCCGGTGGGGCGGTTCAAGGATGTCGGCTTGAGCCTGCGTGGCGGGCGGGCGCCGGATAGCTCGGCTAGGCCCTGCCGGATCGTGCGCGCGCCGAGGGCTAGACGGGTCAGGCGGGCCGCCCGCTCCGCCCAGGCGTCTGCCGCCAGGGCCCGCGCCGTGGGTCCCGGTGCGGGGAAGGGCGCCTGCCCGCCAGCTGCCGGGACGGGGCTGCCGTCCACCAGCCTGGCCAGGACCGCGAGCCCGCCGATCCCGTCGGCCAGCACATGATCCATGACGACGACCAGGCCGGTGTCGCCCCCAGCGAGGCCGGTCACGAACGTGGCTGACCACAGCGGCCGGGACCTGGGCAGCGGCTCGGCGACCAGAGCCGCGGCGACGTCCAGCAGGGCCCGCTCGCCGCCGGGCGCGGGGCAGGGCACTTGCCGGATGTGGCGCTGCACGTCGAATGTGGGATCGTCGGCCCAGAACGGCCGCCCGCATCCGGGTGGCGCCCGGTGCAGCCGCTGCCGCAGCCTCGGCACCGCGCGGATGCGCTCGCCGAGCAGCCGGCGTGCCCGCTCGATGCCGAATCCAGGGCCGGCGCTCAGCAGCAGCACGGCGCCCACGTGCAGCGGTACGGGTCCTACGTCCGCCGTTGACTGCATCAGGTCCGCCGGCGTGGCGCGCACTACCGGCACCCTCCCTGGCCTGCCCGTGGCCATCCGCGATCCGGCGCTCATGACGATCACGCTCCGTCCGCATGCCTGGCGTGCTTCCGGCGAAAGCATGGCATTCCCCTGCGCGCTGTCGATAGCGCCGTGCGCCCGGGATCCGCGCAGGGCGGGGTCCCGGACTACCAGGACGTTCGCCTCTGCACGCTGGTCTCGTGAACAGCCAGGGTGGAACGGGCTAAAGGACCGGGAGGAGACCGAGATGAAGCTGGTCACCGCCATCGTCAGGCGCGAGAAGCTCGAGGAGCTCATCGACACGGTGCTCGCCAACAAGGGCCGCGGCCTCACCGTCACGGACGTGCGCGGCTTTGGGCGGCAGTTCGGGGAGCGTGCCGCCGGGGCGGTCAAGGTGGACATCGCTAACGAGGACCTGCCCCCGTACCCAAGGGGTGTCCTGCTTACCAAGGTCCGCTTGGAGATCCTTGTGCCGGACCACGATGTCCAGGCCATGGTGGACGCTATCGCCAAACACGCCCGCACCGGGGTGATCGGCGACGGCAAGATCTGGGTGTCCGACGTGGACAGCGTCCTGCGTGTCCGGACGGGCGAGAGGGATAGCGAAGCGATCTGATCCCAGGCGAACGTCATGGCCCCGCGGGACTTCAGTCCCTTTCGGGCGGTATGAGCCTGGCGGGAGGCTATAACCATGTTCAGGAAATACGCACCGGCAAGCGAACTTCCTCCTCCCGTCGAGGAGCGCAGGTTCACCGACCCGGCCGTTCCCTCGAGGGCCTGCTGCTGCCCGGCTCGGCCGGTCGTGCGGGTCATCATGCCGTCGACAGCCAACAGGCCGCATTCCGTGGATCTGTGGCTGTGCGGACACCACTACCGCGCGTCTCTCCAGGCGCTGCTCGCGGCTGGGGCGACCGTAGAAGACCTCACCGTGACCGCCGATCAACCACAGGGCCATTACGCCGCCGCCGCGGCCTAGCCGGCGCGGACGAACGTCCCCGGAACTAAGGACATGCAGCCATGCTGGCCAGCCGCTCGCAGCGGAAGGCTGAGAAGTGTAGGAAGAGGGGGCGAGCGTAATGCCGCGTACCGACGTTCACCTTGACGGAATGCTTCGCCATCTGGGTGCGGCGTATTACGAATCGCTGCACGGCAGGGCCACCCGGGCCGACGTGATCCGGGCGCTGGACACCGTCGAGGAGCACCTAAACGAACAGCGCACGGCCAGGCCAGCCGGTGATAGCCACCCGGCCGGAGAACACCGGGCGGAGCACGAAGGCGCTGGGCTACCGCATCCGCGGGGATGGTCGCGCAGGGTCAGTGACGTGATGACCACCTCCGTGGTCACCGTGGACCGGATCACCCCGTACAAGGAGATCGCCCGGCTGCTGGCCGAACACCGGATCAGCGGGCTTCCCGTCCTCAAGATGGGTCGCGAGGTGGTCGGTGTCGTCACCGAAGCCGACCTGCTCGCCGAGCAGGACAAGGTGCAGCGGCGGCTGCACGCGGCGAACAGGCCGACCTGGTGGCCCCGGCGCGAGGAGCACCCCGCGCTGACCGCCGGGGATCTGATGACCACGCCCGCCATAACGATCGGCCCGCATGCCACGATCCCCGCCGCCGCCAGGCTGATGAACGCGCACCACATCAGGAGGCTGCCGGTCATCGACGAGAGAGGCCGGCTGGCCGGAGTCGTCAGCCGCCGGGACCTGCTGAGCGTCTTCCTGCGCCCGGACGAAGACATCGCCGCCGACATCCGCAGGCTGCTCGATGAGGTCCTGCTCGCCGAGCCTGGGGAAGCCGTGGTGGCCGTCCGCGACGGAATCGTGACGCTCACCGGAACGCTCGACCCGAAGACGGGCCCGCACGGGGACCTGATCCCGGTCGCCATCAAGCTGATGTGGGATATCGACGGGGTTGTGGACATCATCGACCGGCTGGGCACGGCGCCCCCCTCGGAGAGTGCGGCACCGGCCGACGCGAGCGGATGAGCCAGCGGCCGGTCTGGCCGGAAGGGTGTGGTTTCAGATGCGAGCGGTTGTGGTCTACGAATCGATGTACGGGAACACACATGCCGTCGCCATCAACATCGCCGCTGGACTCGGCGCCACTCACGAGGTGGCGCTGGTCCCGGTGACCCGGGCTACCCGCGACCTGGTCGACGCGGCCGATCTGCTGGTTGTGGGCGGGCCGACGCACATGCACGGGATGTCCAGCACCGCCAGCCGGCGGATGGCGGTCGAGATGGCCGGCAAGCAGGGCAGCGGGCTCACCATGGACCCCGATGCCGACGGCCCGGGAGTGCGCGGCTGGCTCGCCGGGATCGGCCCGGGACACGGTCTGGCGGCGGCCTTCGACACCCGGTACAGCGGCATCCCGGCGGTCACCGGCCGCGCCAGCCGGGGCATCGCCGGGCTGCTGAAGCGGCGCGGCTACCACCTGCTCGCAGGTCCGGAAAGCTTCCTGGTCAGCAAGCAAACCGCGCTCGCCGATGGCGAGGCCGCGCGGGCCCGTGCCTGGGGCGCCATGCTCGGCGAGCAAGCTCGCAGCGTCGTCGCGCACGCATAGCCGGGTGACCGCTAGCTAGGCCGCCAATCCGGCAATCTCGCCCGTTACCTGCGATGGCCGCACACACCGCTGTGCGGCCATCGCGCATGTGCGCCGCAGATCTGGTGGCGGACGCCGATCGCGCTCACAATAGTGGCATCCGCCAGCAGCGACGGTGGACTGTACGGACGAATGGCCGGAACCGGCGGGACCAGCGTCCGGGCAGGGTCACAGGGACGAAGGTCCTAGCGCCAGGTGACCCATATCCCTGTCCGGAGGCGCCCGTGGTGCAGCACGGTTTGCGGGTCAGTTGTTTCCATATCGCCCCGACTACCCGGAGACCCCCATGGACCTCCCCCTCGCAGCCCAGGGCCCGCTGGCCATAGACCTCAATTCACCCGGCAGCTACCTGAACTGGTCGATCTTCACCATCTCCGAGGCCAACCTCGTGCTGATCGCCGTGATGGTCGCGATCTTCGGCATCGCGCTGCTCGCGCCCTTCCCCGGCCGCCACCGGGCCCTGGCGGGCCCCGCTGAGCAGGAAGCTGGCCCCGCGGTGGCGCCCGGCGCCGCGCCTGGAGGCGCCGGCGTGCCGGAAGTTGAGACCGCCGCGGCCGCTGGCGACGACGCCGACGCGCGGATGTGGACCGCCCGGGTGCGCCGCTGGGCCCTTTCCCTGCTGCCGCCGGAGAAACTGCTGCCCGACCGCCAGCCGGCGTACGTCGCGTCCTGGGTGTACGTGTTCGGCGTGGCCACGCTCGCGGCGCTTGGCATGGCGATTGTCAGCGGGTTCGCGATCGCGCTCGGCGGCACCGACTGGTGGCACACCAACCCGGTCGGTCACTTCTTCAACAGCGTTCACCTGTGGAGCGTCGAGCTGTTCATGGCGTTCATGGTCATCCACCTGTGGGGCAAGTTCTGGATGGCCGCCTGGCGCGGTCGGCGGGCGCTGACCTGGATCACCGGCGTGGTGGCCTTCATCGCCTCGATCGTGGAGTGCTTCACCGGGTACCTGTCGCAGCAGAACTTCGACTCGCAGTGGATCGCGACCAACGGCAAGGACGCGTTCAACGCGGCGGGGATCGGCGCGTTCTTCAACCTGATGAACTTCGGCCAGATGCTGCTGTGGCACATTGTGCTGATCCCGATCATCCTGGTGGCGCTGGTCGGAGCGCATGTTCTTCTCGTGCGGGTGCGCGGCGTGAGTCACCCGATGCCCGCGCGCACCACCTGGCGCCCGTCGCGAGCCGAGCGCGCGGCCCAGCGCGCGGCTGACGCGGCGGCCTGGCGCGGCCCCACCCGACGCTACGACATCCTGAAGGAAGGGGCGATCGCCTCACTCGTCGCGCTCGCCGTGACTGTCGCCCTGGCCGCGGTGATCTCCTCGCCCGACGTGCCACCCGTCACCGTGCGCAGCTGGGTCCAGGTGGCTCCGGCCGACTTCCTGGCCACCGCGGCGAGCGAACTCGACGGTACCAGCCTGACCGCGACGTACGGTCCGCCGTACAACACCAACGGCACCCCGCAGAGTGAGTGGTTCGCGCCGGCCAACTGGGCGGGGGTCCGGCAGCCGATCGACCCGGCCCAGACCTTCGTGCTGCAGCCGCTGTCCAAGACGGCGCCGACCGACCCGCCGCTGTCCGCCGCGCTCGCGCAGTACAACGCGGCCTCGCCCGCCCAGCAAGCCAAGTGGGCGAGCAACTACGGCAATGCGGTCACCAAGGTCACGTTCGCCGCCGACGGCACCCCGGTCGTGCCGGCCGCTGACGACGGGCCGGTGCCGGTCCTGCTCGCAACCGAGCTGACGCTGGCCCGCAGCGGCGCGCTGGACGGCGACCTAAGCGCCCAGCAGCCGTTCTACGGCACCGACTTCACCCGCCCGCTGCTGTTCCTCGAAGACGGCCAGTACTACGCGGACCAGGCGACGGACATGAAACTGACTGGCGACCAGTGGGGCGTGATGAACGAGACCGGCAGCTATCCCGGCCAGCCGTGGCTCTGGCTGTACCAGCTGTGGTACCACGTTCCCGGCTGGCGGAACTCCGCCAACGTGGACCTGATCGCCATCTACATGACCGGTGTGGCCACGCTGCTCCTGCTCCTGGTTCCGTTCATCCCTGGACTTCGCGACATCCCGCGCGTGATTCCGGTGCACCGCCTCATCTGGCGCACCTCGCCGGCCGGGCCCGCGCCGTCGGATGCGGCACCGCCCGCGCCGCCCGCCCCGCGGCACGAACGTCCGGCGCCGTCGGAGCAGGCATGACCGGGAGCTTCCGGGCTGGGCCGGGATACCCAAGGTCCCAGGTAACGAGGCGGAAAGGCTCTCTTGCCAAGCCATCATTCCCGGCAGGCTGGCTATATCCGAGCAGTGCGACGAGCGGAAAGTGAGGTGGCGAGATGACCGTGAATCAGGCACGGGAACCGATCGCCGGGGCCAGGCAAGCCCCCGGGCGCTGGCCGTCGCCGCCGGATCCCGGTGACCTCAGCAGGCGCCTCGCGGCGCGGCGGGCCGAACTCCGGCTCAGCCTCACCCAGGTGGCCGGGCGGGCCCGGGTGACCCCACGGTACCTGGAGTACCTGGAGAACTTTCCCGCTCAGCCAGGCCCGGACACGCTGCGCCGGCTGGCGGCGGCGCTTCGCACCACGCCGCCCGCACTCCTCGGCGCCGGCGGCGACGCCCCGCCGGGCGGCGATCCCGCCGTGGCCGCCCAGGGCGTGGCGGCCCAGCTTGAGCCGCTCGGCCTGGCCGCGTGCCACCGGCTGCTCGCGCCCGGCGGGATCGGCCGGGTCGCTTTCGATACCGCCTCAGGGGTGGTGGTCCTGCCGGTGAACTACGCGACGGCCGTCGGCACCATCGTGCTGCGCACCGGCACCGGTTCGCTGATCGCCGCGCACGGCGACGGCCCGATGTCCTTCGAGTCCGACCATGTCGACCTGGTGCTGGGGCAGGGGTGGAGCGTGCTGGTCCGCGGCCAGGCGCACCGGGTGCTCCAGCCGGGCGAGCTCAGGAACCTGAGAGAGGAGTGCGACCTGCGGCCCTGGCCCGCCGGAGAGCACGACCTTTACGTGCGGATCGTGCCGACCAGGATCACGGGCCGCCGCATCCGGACGCAATAGAGACGCGATAGCGGGGAGGCGCTGTTACGCGACGCCGGGCAAGGTCAAGGACGTCAAGGCCTGGCGGACGCTAGAGAGCCGCTCTTCATCCCAGACGATCGCGGGGTCGGGCTCGAGAAAAGCTGACGCGACGCTGCCAAGGCCCAGGGCCGGCAGGGACCACTCGCCCGCCCCCGCGGCTCCGAAGGGACTCGCCTGTACCCGGTCTGCCGCGATCGCGGGCGTGGACGTGGCCATGATGATCAGGCCGCGCATGGTGGCGTCGAGCAGCGTGGCCAGGGTCTGGAAACTAACCCCGAGGCCGGGCTTGAGCCGGTAGCCGAAAAGCGCTGTCAGCTGCTCCCATGCGCTGGCGACCCGGGCCAGGTGACGCTGTTCTGAGCGAGCGAGCGCCGCCTGGACCCGATCCCGCAGTTCGCCGTCGGAAATGCTCATGAACGTCGCGTGCAAGGCGAGGTAAGTGCGCCACGGCTGCGACTGGCGCAGCGCCTCGAAGTCAAGCAGCGACAATTGACGGAACAGCTCGGCGACAAGGCCCTGGCGCTGCTCGGCGGTGTCGAGCCAGTCCAGGTGCTGGGCGATGACGCGGTGGATCAGGTCCAGTTCGGCGCCCGCGATTGACGGGACGGCGTCTTCGGCCAGCGCCTGGATGAGGTCGCTGAAAAACAGGTCCTTGTGCGGCCAGCGACGGTAGACGGCGCTTCTCGAGACGTCGGCGTCCCGGATGATGTCCTCGAAGCTGATGTGATCCAGGCTCACCGTCAGGCCGGTACCGTGCACCATCGCCACGGCGGCACGGAGCATCCGCCGGACCATCTCTTCGTCAGGCAGGCGGCGCGGCCTCCGGGCCAGGCCGGTCGGAGCCGGGTAGGTGCTCATGGCGA
>Ga0187807_1000014_pt1 | contig 38088 bp, 27 predicted proteins | sample NC_wetland_sal_i_4_FD_132432 | JGI IMG/M metagenome (GOLD analysis project Ga0187807, IMG submission 132432) | Wetland sediment microbial communities from Neuse River Estuary, North Carolina, USA - ASW_2 | ecosystem: Environmental > Aquatic > Freshwater > Wetlands > Sediment | place: USA: North...
ATTTTTTACGGCGGTCAACCATCGAGAAAAACGCCAGGATGTCGGGGCGGTGCCCGTTGAAGCCAGACACGAATTCGGTCAGCTGGTCGAGAGTGCGCACCGACAGCGTCGTCGGAATCAGCGGGACGACGATCACATCGGCGGCGTGCAGCACGTTTTCCGAGACCAGTGAGATGCTGGGCGGGCAGTCGAGGAATACGGCGTCGTATTCGGCGGCGAGGGGGGCGAGCAGCTTGGACAGCTTGCGGGCCGGCTTGCCGCCCGGCGCGGCCGAAGCGGAGCCGCCGCCCCCGGCGCTGTCGAGCAGCAGGTCCATGTTGCGGTAGGTGAAGTCGGCGGGAATCAGGTCGAGGTTGTCGAAGTCGGTTCCCTTGATCGCCTCGTCCAGCGAGCGCGACCCGCGGATGAGTGCCCTTCCGCCGCCTTTGACCTTGGGTTTCACGCGAAACATGAAGCTCGCCGCGCCCTGCGGGTCCAGGTCCCACAGCACCGTGCGCAGCCCGCTCTCGGCGGCCGCGAGGTAGGCGAGGTTGACCGCCGTCGTCGTCTTCCCGACGCCGCCCTTGATGTTGTAGGTCGCGTATATCCGCATCTATTTCTCCCCGCCGCCGCGCAGTAGCACGGACATCCGGTGCTGCCCGTCCGCGCCGGCGAAGGCCGCGAACCGCCGCTCGAAGTCGGCGCGGGCCGCCGCCTGGCGGCTCGCCAGTCCGGCAGTCAGCTCACCCATCGCGAGCAGCGTCACCGCGGGTGCCTCGCCCGCGGCGAGCATCGCCGCCGCCAGCGTGCGGATCTCGTCGATCTGCACCTCGGTGTCCTGGAACTCGCCGAGGCAGTCCTGCAGTCGCTTGAGGTCGCCGACCACCTTGCCGTATTCGGCAGGGTCGTGCAGCGGCGCGAAGAACTCGAGCGCGTACCGCAGTTCCTTGCAGCGCTTGCGCAGGTCATGCAGGGACTCGTGGGGCGAGGCGGAGGTGATCGCCGCGCCGCGCTTGGACACCTTCGCGAATGCCCGCCGGGTGCAGTCCGCGGCAAGAGTGCCGGCCGTCTCCCCTGCCCGCCGTTGAGGTTGTCCCGAACGGGCGGTGGTCCCCGCCTTACCGTCCCGCTTGCCCCCGGCGATTTTCGTCAGCGCTCGGCGCCACTCCTGGGTGAGCTGGATGAACCGCGGCGAGCGCAGCCCACGTGCCAGCGCGCGGAACTCCTTGACGCGCCGCTGCTCGAGATACCCGCGGAACGGCTCGAGGTCGTCGGGCTTGGCCGCCTTGAGCGTTTGCGCCATCTCGTCGAAGCCCAGCAGGTGCACGTCCAGGTCCCTGACCGGCGTTGTCAGGTCGCCGACCCACTTGAACTCCGCCGCGAAACGGGCCACGTCGTCTTCGGTCATCCTCGCCTTGCCGGCCGAGGGCAGGGTCAGCGCGTCGCCGAACAGCTTGAGCGCCGACCGGGTACGGCGCACCGAGACGCGCAGGTCGTGCAGGAACTCCGTGTCGGTGTCGTGCAGCACACCTTGAACGTTGGCTTCGATGGTGTCGAGCAGCCGGAGCATGATGATCGCCGCCGCCTCGGCGGCGGGCATTCCAGGGGTGAGCGGCGCGTCTATCTTGTTGGTGTAGTTGCCGGGGCGGCGGCCGAGCGCGCTCAGCGCGTCGGTGAACACGGTTTCGTGGGCGGGCAGCACCCCGGATGTGAGCGCGACGATGCGGGCGGCGCGGCGGGCCTGGCCGGGGTAACCGCGGACTTCGGTGATCGTCAGGCGCGGCGGCAGCGCTTGGTGCGGGCTTGTCGCCAGGTGCGGGTACTCGGTCAGCAGCCTCGCGACGGTCTTGCCGTCCTCGTTGAGCAGCCTGCTCACGGTGGCGGTGGTGGAGACGGTCACCGCGGGGAGCAACGCACGCGGCCAGACGAGGCCGGCGACGCGGTCCGCGACCGGGCCGTTCGGCAGGGCGGGCGGCAGGTGCGGGCGGGATGCCTGCCAGCCGCTCACTGGCTGCGCGGGTTCCGCGTCCTCGTCGGCTGCCGCGTCCGGGGCGCGGGTCGCTATGCCCGCCGGATTCGCCGGATGCGCGCTTATCAGCCGAAGCTCGCCGCCGCGGCGCGCGGCCACGTACTCGAGGACCAGGCCCGCGCGGTACAGCCGCCAGTCGAAGGTATCGAACCAAGTGCGTCGCTCGCCGCCGCCCGCGGCGCCGCCGCGGTCGCGGACCACGACGAACCCCTGTTGGAGAGCCGCGAGCACCTCCGCGACAACCTCGGTCCACTCGGACGCGTCGTCTCCGGAGACCACGAAACCTGCCAGGCCAGGCGTCATATCGCAACTCCTCTCCCGGCAATGTTAGCCCGCTTATATTTAAGCGTAAATTCACCGATATGTGGTAATTATGTTCGTACATTGTTCACCAGGTGTTCATCTTATTGCGTGTTTTGCCTTCGCGCGCCAACGGTCTCGATCAGGACGCCGTCACGGGCCACGCATAGCCGGTCGCGGCGAGGACGTCGCCGGGGCGCGGCATGCCCGACTGGGTCCCCGGCCGGGTGGCCGCCGTCGCGGCCGCCGCGGCGGCCGCGCGGACCGCAGCCGCCGGGGCGATCCCCGCGGCCAGTGCGACCGCGAGCGCACCGACGAATGTGTCTCCCGCGCCGACCGTGTCCACTGCCCGCACCCGGAACCCGGGCACCGTCAGCACGGCTGGCCCGCTACTTTTTTCTCTCCATTCCCCGGACACACTGCCGCCTACCCGCTCACCGGGGACGCCGCCGGCCATTTGGTTACGAGGGACGCCGGCGGTCGCTTCCGCGCCAGGCCCGCAGTAGGCGGCGCCTGCCGCGCCGGCCGTGACCACGACATGCCGCGCGCCGACGCTCACCAGGTCCGCCGCGGCGCGCGCCGCGCCGGGCAGGCCCGTCACCGGCTTGCCGAGCACCGCGGCGGCCTCGGATTCGTTCACCACTAGCCAGTCCACACCGGAAGCGACGAGTCCGGCCGCCTCGGCGGGTGCGGGCGCCAGGTTGAGCACGCGAATGAGTGGCCTGGCCGGTCCCGGTGCCCCGGCCGGGGTCTCGGCCGACCGGGGCACCGGGGTCTCGGCAGGACCTGCCGGGGCGGCCGGGGCCTCGGCCGCGAGGGCCGCTTCGATCACGCGGACGGGTATCTCGGCGCTCACCACGAGCACGTCGGCCGGCCAGGCGGCTACCGCGGCGATCTCCGCCGGACCGACCTCGCGGTTGGCGCCGGGTGCCACCGTGATGATGTTCTCGCCCGCCCCGTCAACGGTGATCATGGCCAGACCGGTCGGGACGCCGTCGACGGCGCGCACCCCGGACGACTCCACGCCCTCCCTGGCGAGCGCGGCCAGCAGGCGGGCGCCGAAGTCGTCGTTCCCGACACAACCCACCATCCGGACAGACCCGCCAAGCCTTGCGGCGGCCACCGCCTGGTTGGCCCCCTTCCCGCCCGGGGCGAAAGCGGCCGCGCCGCCGAGCACGGTCGCGCCGGGCGCGGGAAGTCGCGGCACGGTGACGGAGATGTCCATGTTCAGGCTGCCAAGCACGGTCAGCCGCGCACCGAAGACCACACGCCGAAACGTACTCCGGCGGCAGCCTGCCAGCAGGACATTGACGGTGTTCGCTGGTCTGCCCCCCCGGTGCCGAAACGCCCGGCCGCCGCGCCGGTGACGGCGGTACCCGTAGCCTTGCAGTCACGGTCTTCGCATTAACCACACCCATCGCCCCAGCCTCGACCGTGACCATCCTAACAACCTGATTACGAAAACATTTTTTATCACGTAAAGGAGATGTCGCTATAGCAGGTAAGAGCTTTCGCGATCATGGAATGTGGTGGTAGAAGTTCAATTCCAGATTGCGGCAATTAGTCCAAAACGGGCACGAACGCCATTGATGTCGCGCGCTTCACCCGCCGGCCAGTCCACCGCCTCTCGTCCCGTCCGGCATCAGGCACTCAGCGTCGCGATCGAGCCGCAGGCCGCTACCGTACGTATCTCATCATGAGACGTTATGTAATCAGATGGTCGCCTACTGTCAGTATGCGGCGAGCACGGTGAGGAGCCGGGGATGGGATGGGATGCGGACGAGGGCGCCGGGGCTGGTGTCCGGGGCTGGCAGCCGGACATGGACACCGGGGCGTACCCGGTAATCGACGCGTGCGCGGGCGACGAGCGGTTGGCGGGCGGCCAGTGGTTCGCGGGCGGCCAGTGGTTCGCGGGCGGCCAGAGCGGACCGGACTGGCCATACGACCCGCGGGCCCTGCGGGCTTCAGACGAGCGGCAAGCCCAGCCCGCGGCTGGTGGCCGGCGCGGGTCGCCTAGGCGCTGGATCGCTGTGGTCTTCAGGCGCACGGGTCGCTGAGGTCGCATGTGTCAGCCGTACGCCGCTGGTGGCCGGCGCGCCTCAGCCCTGCGCTGGATCGGTGCGCGTATCTGGCGGGCGGGTCGCTGAGACGGGCCGCGTCACGCCGGCGCGGTATGGCTGCCGGTATCCGGCGGGCGGTTGCTGGGGTCAGGTGGCTGGGCGGACGGGCGCGCTCGCGCCGTGGGCCGCGCGCCAGGCTACGGCGGTGGCCGCCAGGGCGGCCGCGGCTGCGGCGAGCATCGCGAGGCGGTCGCCGCTGACGCCGGCGACGCCGCCGCGGACGGACTCCGCCACCGCGGGCAGCAGCGCGGCGCCGACGGCCGCGCCGATCTGGCGGCTGGTGTTGATCACGCCGCCGACCAGGCCCTGGTCACCGTCGGCCATGCCGCGGCTGGCGATCACCAGCGACCCGAACGAGGTCCCCGCCGTGCCGAAGCCGACCAGGATCACCACCGTGAGCACGGGGCTGTAGCCGACGGCGGGCAACTGGGTGAGCGCGATGAAGCCTGCCGCGGCGGCCGCCCCGGTGATCACGAGCATGCGGCGCACGCCCACCCTTCCCGCGAGCCGGGGACCGAGCAGGCCGGTGGTGAACCCGGCGACGCCTTGCGGCGCGATGACCAGGCCGGTGGCCAGCGGCGACAAATGCAGGGCCTGCTGCAGGTAGAGCGAGAGCACCAGCAGCTCACCGCCGTTCCACAAGCCGAGCAGGAACGCGATCGTAGCGCCGTTGCGCAGTCCCGGGCGAAGCAGCATCCGCGGCTTTACCAGCGGCTCGGGGTGCCGGGCCTCCGCCGCGGCGAAGCAGGCGGCGGCCACGACCGCCGCCACCAGCGCGCCGACGACAGGCACTGACGTCCAGCCGAGCACGTCTGCCTGCGACACCCCGAACACGGCGAGCGCCACCGCCACGGTGATCAGCACGGCGCCGCGCACGTCCAGGTGATGCCGCCCCGCGGCGCCGCCGCCCCCGGATGAGGCCGCGCCCGGGGAAACGCCCTGCGATGCGCCGCCGCCGACGACCCGCGGCGCCAGGATGGCGGTCGCCAGGCCGACCGGCACGTTCACCAGGAATACCGAACGCCAGCTCGACCACTCGATAAGCACGCCGCCAAGCACCTGACCGGAGACGAAACCGACCGCGGAGATGGAGCCGTACAGCCCGATCGCACGGGCACGCCGCGGGCCGTCGGGGAAGCTGGTGGTGATCAGCGAAAGCGCCGCGGGCGCGACGACCGCGGCGCCCGCACCCTGGATCACCCGCGACGCGATGAGCAGTGCCGGGTCGCCGGCCAGCCCGCCCGCGAGCGACGCCAGCGAGAACACGATCAGCCCGGCGATGAACATCCGGCGGCGGCCGAGCAGGTCGGCGGCGCGCCCGCCGAGGATCAGCAGGCCGCCGAAGGCGATCGCGTATCCGGTGACCACCCATTGCGCCACCGACGTGGCTATGCCGAGTTCACGCTCAATCGAGGGCAGCGCCACGTTCACGATGCTGAAATCGAGCACGACCATGAAGGCGGCGACAAGGATAAGCGCAAGCCGAAGACCCGGCCGAACGCCCGGGTGAATATCTCGGCCGTCACGGGTAGAGAAATCGTCGCGAGCAGAAAAGGAAGACGGCAAGGGCACGGACGCGGGCATGGCACCAATCACGTACGGAACGGGCGGGTTCGGGATCCACAGGATTCCAACCTGCCGGTTGGCGCTGATATGCCCCTTTGCGGAGTTCCGCTCGTCACACTTGCGGCCACGCCGGGCCTGTGCGCGCCGCCAACTGGACGGCAATGCGTAACACGATATATCTTGTTACTAGGAGGTAGACATGAACCAGTTCGAAAGCCGGGTCCGGCGGATGCTCGATCCGCTGGGCAGCAGTTTGAGCAAGCTGTGGGAGCGGGCGATCGCTGCCCTGCACGACATGCGCGAGACCGGGGCGGGCAAGCGCGCGGCCAGCGCGGTGCACGACCTGAAGGACAGCGACACCGGCAAGCGAGCCGCCAGTGCCGTGCACGACCTGCGGGACAGCGACGCGGCCAAGCGCGCCGCCAGCGCGATGCAGGACCTGCGCGAGAGCGACGCCGGCAAGCGCGCCATGAACGCGTGGAACGACCTGCGCCAGCGGGACGCGGTCCGCAAGGCCGAGGAGACGGCCCGCCGCGCCGTGCATGACCTGCGCAGCGGTCACGGCAGCGGCTCGAGCACGGGCGGCACCACCACCGCGTGACCCGGCCGCCCCACGCGAGGCGGCGTGACTGCGTGCCGAATGCGCCAACGACCCACTCTTGCCGGGCCGAATGCGCAATCGGCGTGCCCGGCTGCGCGTTAAATCGGTTGCGACCGGGCGCCGGCGGATGCGACAGTAACGTGCGCAACAGGTAGGCGCCAGCCTTACGGCTGGCCCGTGTGAAAGGAGGGGCCTGATGACTACGCCTGTCACGGGTTTTATTCAGCCTGTCCTGATCACAGCCCACCTGAGGAGCACCACCAGTGCGCGAGAGCGCGTATTCATTCGACGGCGGTTCATTCGATAACGGGCGCGGCGAGCCGCGCCGCGGTAAGCAACGCCGGCGGTTCGACGACGACGAGCCGCACTTCGCAAAAAGGCAGGCCAGTCGGCCGCGGCTGGAAGCCGAGGACGCGAACGACGCGACCGACGGGCTGCCAGACGGCGATCGCTGGTCCACCTGGGACCAGTCCACGCCCACTGAGCGCGGCCCGAGACCGCACCCGAAGTGGCTCGTCACCGAGCTCGGCGCGGTCGACACCGAACTCGGCATCCTGAAGACCGGCAAGGAAGCGGACGTCTACCTGGTCCGCCGGGGTGTGCCCGGCACGGCCAGGTCCTGCCTGCTTGCCGCCAAACGGTACCGGGACGCCCAGCACCGGCTGTTCCACCGGGACGCCGGGTACCTGGAAGGCCGGCGTACCAGGGATTCCCGGGTCACCCGCGCGACCGCCAACCGCACCGCCTTCGGCAAGGAGATGATCGCCGGGCAGTGGGCGAACGCGGAATTCGCCGCGCTGTGCCAGCTGTACAGGGCGCGCATTCCTGTGCCCTACCCGGTGCAGATCGTCGGCACCGAGGTGCTGCTCGAGTTCGTCGGCGAGCCCGACGGCACCGGCGCGCCACGGCTGGCCGAGATCAGGCCAGGGGCCAAGGAGCTGGCCGGCCTGTGGGACCAGCTTGTCGCGGCGCTGTGCACGCTTGCCAGGCACGGGCTCGCGCACGGCGACCTGTCCGCCTACAACCTGCTCGTGCACCACGGCAGGCTAGTGCTGATCGACCTCCCGCAGGTCGTCGACGTCATCGCGCATCCGAACGGGCGGTCGTTCCTGACCAGGGACGCCAGGAACGTCACCACGTGGTTCGCCGGACGCGGGCTCCACGGCGCCGACCCGGACAAGCTGGCGCGCCTCCTGCACGAGGAGGCGCGCCTGGAGTGATCCCTCACACCGTTTGCCTGACGGTCAGCTTGCCGTTCTTCATCGTGCCGAGCCGCTCGGCGCGGCGGGCGATGGTGCTGTCGTGCGTGACGATGACCATGGACAGGCCCTTTTCCTGCCACAGCTTCTCGAGCAGGCCGATAATCTCGTCGCGGGTGTCCTCGTCCAGGTTGCCCGTCGGCTCGTCGGCCAGCAGCACCTTAGGCTCCTTCACCAGCGCCCGGGCGATCGCCACGCGCTGCTGCTGACCGCCGGACAGCTCGCCGGGCAGGTGCCTGAGCCGGTCACCGAGCCCGAGCGAGGCCAGCGCCTCGGCAGCGCGGGCGCGCCGGGAACGGTCGCTTACCCCGAGCGGTACCAGCGCGGTCTCCACGTTCTCCTGCGCGGACAGCGTCGGGATCAGGTTGAAGGTCTGGAAGATGAAGCCGACCGAGGTGGCCCGCATCTTCGTCATCTGGGTCTCGCGGAGCTTGGCCATGTCCCGCCCGTCGAACATGACCGAGCCCGAGGTGGGCCGGTCAAGGCCGCCGAGGATCTGCAGCAGCGTGGACTTGCCGTGGCCGGTCGGCCCCTGGATGGCGAGCCACTCACCGTCCGCGATCTCCAGGTCGACGCCGCGAAGCGCGTGGACAGTCGCACGACCTTTGGGGTAGTCCTTCGTGACGTCCGTGAGCTTGTACATGAGTTTGTCTCTCCCTGGATCCGGGTCAGGCGACCTTGGACAGTGCCGCCGCGGGACGCAGCCGTGCCGCCCGCCAGCCGCCGAACGACCCGGCGATCAGCCCGCCGAGAATCGCCAGGACCACCGCGGCGACGACCGCGCTGATCGTGACCGGCGCGTTGAGGTGCGTCGTGACCGTGGGCGCGGCGTCCCTCGCGGCGGAGAAGGCACCGCGGAAGGGGTTGCCGCTACCAGTGGTGCCGCCACCGGGGACGCCACCACCGCCGGTGAACCCGCCGCCGCTACCGCCGAAGAACTGCGAGCCGCCCGGGGTGGCCGACCCGGTGGTCGTGCCGAGCGTCGCGGTCAGCGGCTCCGCGAACTTGCCGACAAGCTTGGCACCGAGGATGCCGAGCCCGACGCCGACCGCGCCGCCGATGATTCCGATCGCGATCGACTCGCCCATCACCTGGCCGACGATCCGGCGGCTCTTCCAGCCGAGCGCCTTCAGCGTGCCGAACTCGCGGATCCGCCGCGACACGGCCGAGATGGTGAGCAGGCTGGCCAGCAGGAAGGCCGCGACGAGCACCGCGATCGCGAGCCACTTGCCCAGGTTGTTGGCCAGGCTCGCGGCACTCGAGATGGAGCCGGTGACCTCGCTGGCCACCGTGCTCTCGTCGGTCACGGTCGAGCCTGGCACCGCCCTGGAGATCGAGCTGGCCAGCGAGTCGATGTTCTGGCTGTTGGTCGCCGAGACGTAGATGGTGTTGACGTCGTTCTTGAGGTTGGCCAGCGTCTGCGCGACGCCGAGCGGGATGTAGACGTCGGCCGGGTTGGCGCCCGCGGGCTCGCTGACGATCCCGACGATCTTGAAGTTGGTGGCCGTGTTCTTCGAGTTGCCGACGGCGATCGTGCCGCCGACCTTGAGCTTGTACTGCGTCGCGTAGCTGGAGTCGACCACCGCGACGTCGGACGACGAGTCGGCGGTGGTGAACGTCCGTCCCGAGCTGATCTTGCCTGTGCTGAGCGGGCCCAGCTCGCCGTTGGCTATGTCGACGCCGTTCACGCTGAAGGTGTTAAAGCCGAAGTTCGCCCCGAAGCTGCTCGGGTTCCCGCTCCCGCTGCTACCGCCGCCCCCATTGCGGAACCCGCCGCCGGTGTTGTTGAAGTTGAGGGCGGGCACCGTGCCGGTGATCGTCCGGTCGGTCAGCGTCAGCGCGCCGGCCGCGGCCGCCACGTTCTGCATCTTGGCGATGCCGGTCACGTCGGCCGAACTGAGGGCCGCCAGCGTCCCGCCAGCGCTGAGCGTGTTGTTATCGATCTTGGAGCCGGCCTTGGGCGCGGTGCCCGTCCCGATCGCCTGCCGGAAGCCGAAGCCGAACCCGCTGCCGTTGGTGCCGGCGGTCGGCGCCTTGGTCACGGTGATGTCCGTGTCCACGCCGTACAGCGAGTGCAGAACGGAAGCCTGGGCGTTCTTGACCCCGGCGGACGCCGCGGTCACCGTGATCACCAGGCCGATTCCCAGTGCCAGGCCCACGGCTATGAAGATGGCCTGGCGCATCCGGCGCCGCAGCTCACGCCAGAGGTATGTGAAGAACATCGGACTCCTCAAGGGATTTCAAGCAAAAAGTGGCGGCGCGGATTCGCCGCGCCGGGGAGGGCAACACGCCCCTGCGCTGCATCCGCGCCGCCACTATGCTCTCGGCCGTAGCTGAGGAGGCTCTGAATGAGGACTGCGAACCTGCCGGGATTCCCGGCGCTTTTCTTAGCTCTCGCGAAGCGCCCGGATGCCTTCCTTGAGAGAGCTCATCGTGGCGATGACCGCCGACGGCTCGTAGCCACAGTGCGCCATGCAGTTCGCGCACCGCGGGTCCTTGCCGCGCCCGTACTTCTCCCATTCGGTCGTCTCGATCAGCTCCTTGTAGCTCGAGACGTAGCCGTCGGACATCAGGTAGCAGGGCTTCTGCCAGCCGAACAGCGAGTACGACGGGATCGACCACGCCGTGCACTCGTACTCGACCTTGCCCTCGAGGAAGTCCAGGAACAGCGGCGTGTGCATCAGGCGCCACTTCTTACGGCGGCCGTCCGCGAACGCCTTGCGGAACATCTCGCGGGTCTCCTCCACGCCGAGGAAGTGCTCCTGGTCGGGCGCCTTCTCGTAGGCGTACCCAGGGGAGATCTGCAGGTCGTCCACGCCAAGGTCGTCGTTCAGGAAGTTGAGCACGTCGATGACAGTCTGCGGCGTGTCGGTGTTGAAGAAGGTGGTGTTCGTGTTGACCTTGAACCCCTTCTCCTGCGCCAGCTTGATCGCCGCCACGGCCTGGTCGAACACGCCTTCCTTCGACACCGACTCGTCGTGCCGCTCGCGCAGCCCGTCGATGTGCACCACCCAGCGGAAGTAAGGCGATGGCGTGAACTTGTGGATGTGCTTGGGCATCAAGATCGCGTTCGTGCACAAGAACACGAACTTCTTCCGCTTGATCAGCTCCTGCACGATCACCTCGATCTGCGGGTGCATCAGCGGCTCACCGCCCGCGATCGACACCATCGGCGCGCCGGACTCCTCGATGGCCGCGACCGCCTGCTCAACCGGCATCCGCTGCTTCAGCACCGAGGCCGGGTGCTGGATCTTCCCGCAGCCCGCGCACTTAAGGTTGCAGGCGAACAACGGCTCAAGCTCGACGAGCAGTGGGAACTTCTTATTGCCTGACAGCTTCTGCTTCATCAGGTGTGCCCCGATGCGCATGCTGACGCGAAGTGGCATAGACATTAGCGCCGTACCTCCCTGGGCAGGCCGAACTGTACTGATTCCGTTGTGGTGACCCGCTCGGTCACCGTGACCGTGCCGAGCCCGGACAGCGCGGCGATGATCTCGCTGACCACCGCCGGCGGCGCGGACGCGCCCGCCGTCAGCCCGACCACGGAAACGCCGGACAGCCAGGACAATTCGATGTCCGAAGCGCCGTCGATAAGGTAGGCGGGCGTGCCCGCCCGCTGGGAGCGCTCTACCAGCCGCACCGAGTTAGAGGAGTTCTTCGACCCGGCGACGAGCACCAGGTCCGCGTCCTCGGCGACGGCGCGGACGGCCGCCTGCCGGTTCGTCGTGGCGTAGCAGATGTCGTCGCTGCCCGGGGCGCGCATATGCGGGAACCGCTCGCGCAGCGCGGCGGCCACGTCGGTGGCCTCGTCGACGGCCAGCGTGGTCTGCATCAGGTAGGCGACCTTCTCGGCGTCCCGCGGCTGCAGCGACGCCACGTCCGCGGCCGTCTGCACCAGCACGGTCGACTCGGGCGCCTCGCCCAGAGTGCCCTCCACCTCCTCGTGCCCGGCGTGCCCGATCAGCGCCACCGTGTACCCCTCGCGGGCGAACCGGCGCGCCTCGGCGTGCACCTTCGACACGAGCGGGCAGGTCGCGTCGATCACCGACAGCCCGCGGCCGACGGCCGTGTCCCGTACCGCTGGCGAGACCCCGTGCGCGGAGAACACGACGGTCGCGCCGTCGGGCACCTCGTCAAGCTCGTCGACGAACACGGCGCCGCGCTGCTCAAGGTCGGAGACCACCCGGGTGTTATGGACGATCTGCTTGCGCACGTATACCGGCGCGCCGCGCAGCTCAAGGGCGCGCTCCACGATCTCGATGGCCCGCTCCACCCCGGCGCAGAACGACCGCGGCCCGGCCAGCAGCACCGTCCGCTGCGCGCAGGCGGCGGCCCACCGCTCCGCAACCGGCGCGGCAAGCCGCAGCGAGCGCAGCGCCGCGATCCCGCCGGTAACCATCCCAGGCCCGAACCCGCTGTCGGACACCGCCCGGATGACAGCAACCGGGCGCCCGTCCGCCGCGCCGAGCAGCGCCGCCGTCTCCATGTCCGCAGCAAGATAGCCCTCGGCAGCAAGCCGCGACCGCTGCGAAGACGTCACCAGCAGCGGAACGGTGGCCATCCGCCCCGCCGCCGCCCGCAGCCCCGCGCGCCGAAGTTCGGCGGCGAGCAGGTCGGCCCCCGGCAGCTGCACAGTGCTTTCGCCGTCGCTCACCTCGGTGGCGACGACAAGGTCTCCCGGCTTGAGGTCGGGGTCAACGCCGGCGGCCGTGCCCATCACAATCAGCGCGCCGAACGGTTCCGGGGTGCTCTCCCTGACCACCCGCGCCGCCTTGGCGGCGCCCATGCCGGTGCGCAGCACCCGGCTGCCCGGCTCGCGCAGCCCGCGGCGCACCGCGTTGGCCTCCAGGCGCAGCGGCGCGAACACGAGCAGGCCGGTGCCCACGGCGTCGGTCGCCTCCTCGGAAGTGCGGGGCTGCGAGATCGTCTCAGTCATGACTTGAACCCCTTACGTATCGGCCCAGCGCTGAAACGGGAAACGCCAGGCGGTACAGGTGGTAGTTCAGATAGAAGTCGCCCGGGAAGCCGGTGCCGGTGAACTGCGGCTCGTCCCAGGTGCCGTCGGGCCGCTGGGTGGCGGCCAGCCAGCGGACGCCGCGCTCGACGGCCTGCGAGTCTCGCTCGCCGGCGGCGAGCAGGGCCAGCAGCGCCCACGCGGTCTGCGAGGCGGTGGACTCGCCGCGGCCCGACCACGCCGCCGGGTCGTCGTAGGAGCGCATGTCCTCGCCCCAGCCGCCGTCGGCGTTCTGCTTCGCCTCCAGCCACGTGACCGCACGGCGGATCTGCGGCTTGCCCGGCTTGACCCCGGCTGCGATCAGCGCGGGCACCACGGCGCCCGTGCCGTAGATGTAGTTCGCGCCCCAGCGGCCGAACCAGGAGCCGTCGGCCTCCTGGTTGCGCAGCAGCCAGACCACGCCGCGGCGGCAGACCGTCCCGTTCGCCAGCCCCTCGGCGGCCAGCGCCTCCACGATGTGCGCGGTGACATCGGCGCTCGGCGGGTCGATGACCGCGCCGAAGTCGCAGAACGGCAGCTTGTTGATCAGTTCGCGGGTGTTGTCCGCGTCGAAAGCGCCCCAGCCGCCGTCCTTGCACTGCATCCCCTCGAGCCAGCGCAGGCCCCGGTCGATCGCGGCGCGACTATCTGACCTGGTGCGGCGTAGCGCGAGGATGACCTCGGCGGTGTCGTCAGTGTCGGCGTAGTTGTCGTTGTCGAACTCGAACGCCCAGCCGCCCGGCGGCGTGTGCGGGCGGCGCACCTGCCAGTCCCCCGGACCGAAGATCTCCTCGGCCAGGACCCACTCGGCGGAACTCGTCAGCGCCGGGTGGTCCGGCGGCAGGCCGGCGTCGGCCAGCGCGGTCATCGTCAGCACGGTGTCCCAGACCGGGGACTGGCACGCCTCGAGGCGGCGGGTCCCGTTCTCCCTGATCGTGAAGCGCTCCAGGCCTTCGATGCCCTTCTGCATGACCGGGTGGTCCATGCCGAAGCCGAGCAGGTGCAGCCCCATCAGCGAGTACACCCACGGCGGCTGGATGCCGCCCCAGCAGCCGTCGGCCTCCTGTCGGGCGATGATCCAGTCCGCGCAGCGGCGCAGCGCGGCGCGCCTGGCCCGCTTCGGGATCCGGTGCTCGACCTTGTGCAGCGCCTTGTCCAGGCCGTTGAAGAACAGCGACCAGGGGTCGCGCTGGCCCGCCTTGCGCGGCAGCCCGGGGACCTTGGCGTACAGCTCGCCGATGGTGAACGGCAGCGGCCGCGCTGGCTTGAACGAGGCGACCACGGCGAGCGCGACGACCGTCTGCCGGGCCCAGCAGCCCCAGTCGTAGATGTTCAGCGGAAACCACGACGGCAGGTAGATGATCTCCGGCGGGATGACCGGCAGGTCGTCCCACGACCACAGACCGGACAGCGCCAGCCAGATCCTGGTGAACACCCGGGTGGCGGTCACGCCGCCGTTGTCGGTGATCCAGTCGGCGGCCAGCTTCATGTGCGGCGCGTCCGGCTCGTCGCCGGCCAGCCGCAGCGCCACGTAGGCCTCGACGGTAGTAGACAGGTCCGCGGGCCCGCCGAAGAAGTTCGCCCAGGTGCCGTCCTCGCGCTGGTTGCCGCGGATCCAGCCCGCGGACTCGGTCGCCAGCTCCGGTGTGAGGATGCCGAGGAAGTGGCGCAGCAGCAGGTCCTCGGCATCCATGGTGACGTTGGTCTCCAGCTCGCCCTGCCACCACCCGCCCGGGTGCTGCAGCCCGAGCAGGTGGTCACGCGCCCGTTCGAGCGTGGCGGCCGCGACCTCCCGCAGGGGGGTATGGGGGGGCTGCGCAAGCCCCTCCATGCGGCGGGTCACCGGGGGGTCGCCCCCCGGGGGCAACAAGATCACCACTGCCTCGCGGTGATGAACTCCGCGATCGCGATGAACTCGGCGCGGACATCGGCGGGCACGCCGATGCCGTCCAGGGCCGCCGCGGCGGCGGCCAGGCGGCTGTCTGCTTCTTCCTCGGCCCACTGCCTGCCGCCGGCCGCGACCACCAGGTCGGCCGCGTGCACCAGGTCGTCCTCGGTGAGGTCAGCGCTGCTGGCCAGGATCTGCGCCAGTTCGAGCGCCTGCGGTGTCCCGCTGGCCAGCGCGGCCACCACGGGCAGCGACTTCTTGCGGGCCCGCAGGTCGGCGCGGACCGGCTTGCCGGTCACTTCGGGCGCGCCCCAGATGCCGAGCAGGTCGTCGGTGAGCTGGAACGCCAGGCCCACATGCCCGCCGAACTCGGCCAGGCCCATCGCCATCTCCGGCGAGGCGCCCACGTGCACCGCGCCGATCGTGCAGGCGCAGGCCATCAGCGCGGCGGTCTTGTCGCCGGCCATCTGCAGGCACTCGGCCAGCGTCACATCGCCGCGCCGCTCGAACGCCAGGTCCTCGCCCTGCCCGGCGATCAGCCGCTGCACGGCGGTGGACAGGCAGCGTGCCGCCCACGGGCCGCCCGGGGCCATGTCCTCGAGGAGCAGGTCGTTGGCGAGCGCGAGCAGCGCGTCCCCGGCGAGGATCGCCGCGCCGACGCCGAACACCGTCCACGCGGTCGGCCGGTGCCGCCGCTCGGTGTCGCCGTCCATGATGTCGTCGTGCAGCAGCGAGAAGTTGTGCACAAGCTCGACCGCGACCGCGGGGGTCACACCGCGCTCCGGCGCCGCCCCCGCCGCGCGGGCGGAGAGCAGGGCGAGCGCCGGTCGCAGCGCCTTGCCGCTGCCGCCGCGGATCGGGTTGCCGTCCGCGTCGGCAAGGCCGTAGTGATAGGCGGCGACCCGTCGCACACCAGGGCTCAGCCGGCTGAGCGCGGCCTCCGTCGCCGGTCCAACCAGGTCACGCGCCACGGCGACGCCGGCAGGCATCACTACCGTCACGAGCGCACCTCACTTTCCGCAGAGTCAGCGGTGTTCAGTCTTGCGTTAGTAACTTCAGCCACAGCATCCTCGACAATTCCTGACATATGTCCATTTGTTCCCGCGGCGGGAGCGGAGGGGGCGTTCGGGTCCGCGGCTTCCGCCGCATGCCGATTGCGCATTTGGCCCGGCAAGAGTGGGTCGATTGCGCATTCGGCAGAACGGTGGGGCGGGTCGCCGACGGACAAGCGGGTCTCAGCTCTGTCCAGTCCCTCGCGGAGGGCGAGCACGGCGTTGAGGCCGCTGCGGACCGCGCCCTCCATCGTGTCCGGCCAGCCGGTGTCGGTCCACGAGCCGGCGAGCACCAGGCCGCGCAGCGCGGTGGCGGCCTTCGGACGCAGCCGCGCGGTCCCCGGCACCTGGCGGAACGTGGCTCGCCGCTCCCTGGTGACGAAGAACTCCGTCACGGTCGCCTCGCGCGCGGCCGGGAACAGGTCGGCGAGGGCCGGGATGAACTGCTCGCGAAGCTCCGCCGCCGGGACGTCCACGTACTCGTCCGCCGCCGACAGCGAGATCGCCAGGTACTGCCCGTTGTCGCCGCGGGCGTGCATCCCGGAGATCCGCGTGCGGTCGAACACCCACTGCACCGGCGAGTCCACCGCCGCGGCGAACGGCACGTCCATGACCTTCCGGTCGTAGATCACGTGCACGTTCACGATCGGCGCCGCGCCGAGGCCGGCCCACCCGTCAACCGTCTGCGCGGGCAGCGCGTCCGAGGGGATCAGCCTGGCGGCCGCCTCGTGCGGCACCGCGAGCACCACCGCGTCGGCGTCGATGACTTCCTCAGGATCCTCCGCGCGGGCAAGCCGGACCGTGAAACCAGCATCCGCCAGCGGCTCGATCGCGGCGACCTTGGTGTTCAGCCGCACCGTGGCGCCGAGCCTGCCGAGCAGTCGCGCCGCCGCGGCGCCGTGCAGCTCGCCGAGCGACAGGGCAGGCACGCCGATGTCCGCGGCGCCGGAGTCACCGAGCAGCCCGGTCCGCACCACCGTGGCGGCGAGCGAGAGGGTGGCGTCGTCGCCCGGCACGTTCAGCGAGGCGACTGAGAACAGGTCCCACAGCGCGCGGCGGGCCCGCTCGTCCTGGCCGTGCGCGGCGAGCCAGTCACCGAACCGGATCTCGTCCGTCGCCGGGTCGGCCGGGTCCACGCGGCGCATCGCCAGGGCCGCCAGAGAAACCCGCGACCGTTCGGAATAAGAAAGAAGCGGATACCTGGCAAGGGTCGGCAACAGGTGCAGGGGCGCGGGGAGCCGATTCCTGCGGAGCCTGGTACGGCGGGACGGGGTGAGGACGGTCACGTCGAAGCGGGGCTGCAGCGGGGCATGCGCGGACATGCCGAGCCGGTCGAGCAGGCCGCGATAGGCGGTGCAGCATCGCAGGTACACGTGCTGTCCGGTGTCCACCACGAGGCCGTCCCTGGTGAACGACATCGTGGCGCCGCCGAGCCTCGGCTTGGCCTCGAGCACCGTGACCTCCGCGCCCGCCTGACCGAGGGCGACCGCGGCGGTGATCCCGGCCAGCCCGCCGCCGACCACTACGACCCTCACTGGTCTGCCCCCCTGCTTCTAGCGGAGCTAGCTCCGCTTCGGGGGGTCTCAGGGGGGTTGTCCCCCCTGGAGCCAGCAGAGACCCTCCGGCGGTCGATCCCAGCGAGTGCCTGGACGGCGACCAGCGCCTTCTCCCCCGCCGACAGCGACATCCGGCCCTGCAGCACGGCGGACGGCTGGCTGGCGATCCGCTCGAGCAGGCGGCGGTAGATGCCGGCCATCGCGCCGGTGCACGCCGCGCTGCGGCGGTCGATCGTGGCGAGCAGCCGCATCCCCGAGGCGTACCACTCGCGGGCACGGGCAGCCTCGAACTCCACCAGGCTGGCGAAGCGTGCTCGCTGGGCATCCGTCTGGAACGGCTCGGGCTGGCCGGGGGTGAGCTCGCAGCCGAACTTGGCCAGGTCCTCGGCCGGCAGGTACACCCGGCCGTTGAGGTAGTCCTCGCGGACGTCCCGCAGGATGTTCGTGAGCTGCAGCGCGACGCCGAGGTCGTCGGCCATCCGGTTCTGCCTCACCGGGTCCTTGGCGCCATAGATGCTCTGCTTCTCCGGGGGGACGACCCCCCGCTCCCCCCGATAAATACCCAGAGAAAGCCTGCCAATCGAGCCGGCCACGCAGCGGCAGTACCAGAGCAGGTCGTCGAACGTCTCGTAGGTCGCGTGGTTGACGTCCGCCAGACAGCCGTCGACCAGCTCGCCGAACGCGGCCAGCGGGATGGGAAAGATCGTGCCCGCGTCTACCAGGGCGACGAGCACCGGGTCGGCCGGGTCGAGGCCGGCGGCTTCGGCGGTCTGGCCGTTAGCGACGGCGGCGACGAGCGCATGCACCTGGGTGCGGGCCGCCTCGAGCTGTGCCGTCTTGTCCTGCGCGGGCAGGTCGCCATCGCCGATGTCGTCGATGCGGCGGGCGAACGCGTAGACCGCGGCGAGCGCGCGCCGCTTGGGCGGCTGCAGCAGCCGGATCCCGTAGGCGAAGTTCCGCGCCTGCGACCAGGTGATCCGCTCGCACTCGGCGTACGCCTCGTTCGCGTCCACGCTCACCTCCCCCTGACGTAACAGCTGACCATGTTTGCCAGCGTGGCTGCCTTACCCGGCTTCGGCGTCTGGCGCAGCACGTCGTAGCCGGCGCCCGCGATCGCCTTGAGCGCGGCGCGCCCCCCGGCCACGTAGCCGGAGATGGCGAGCCTAGCCGCGCCCTTGAGGGTGCCGGCCAGCGGCGCCCCCTCGTCCAGCAGCGCTTGAGCTCGCCCCGTCTGGAATTTCATCAGCTTGACGACGTCCGGGCCGGCGGCCGGCCGCGCCAGGTCCGCCTCGGTGACGTTGAAGTTCTTCAGGTCTTCCTGCGGCAGGTAGACCCGGCCGTTGCCCAGGTCCTCGGCCACGTCTTGCCAGTGCTCGACGAGTTGCAGGGCCGTGCAGATGTTATCGGATAGCAACAAGCGCTCTGGTGTGGCGGCGCCGACGATGTACAGCACCACCTGGCCGACCGGGTTCGCGGACAGCTCGCAGTACCTCTTCAGGTCGTCGTAGGTCTCGTAGCGCTTGACAAGCTGGTCCTGCCTGTTGGCCTGGATCAGGTCGTCGAACGGCTGCCGCGGGATGCCGCACTCCCTGACGGTCCGCTGCAGCGCCCGGATGGCCGGCAGCTCGGGCGTGCCGCCGTCGAAGATCCTGGCGACGTCGCCCTGCAGGTCATCGAGCAGTCTTAGCCGGGTGGCCCGCTCAGTTTCCTGGCTAGCGTCCGCGGGCAGGCCGGGCAGCGGCTCGTCGCCGATGTCGTCGGTGAGCCGCGCGAAACCGTACAGCGCCGTGAGGTGTGCTCGCCAGGCCCGCGGCAGCACTTTGAGGGCCACCGGGAAGTTCTCCCCCGAGGCCTTCGCCGCGACCGCCAGCGAGACCTCCGCCGCGACCTCTATGCCTGCCGCGGGTGCCTCCTCGTCCAGGCCGCTGTTCCCCGCCAGGCCGCCCATACCTCCGCCAGCCACCTGTCTATTTGCGCACAGGTCAGAAATAAAAGCAAACAATGACACTGACGTCACCTGACGTCGATGTCGGAGAACGGCGGCTGGTATGCGGACGGAACTGCCTTGGGTCACGCTTGGCGCCGCGCATTGCGCGCCTATTTAGTTTGCAACAGCCAATGCCAATATGCTAGGGAATACGCAAAAGCCCAACCAAACCACTGCTGACCTGCGGAGATGCTGCAGTGTGTGGCGTTGCCTCGTGGCGTCTTGGCGTGCCGGGTTAACTCGCCGACGCGCGTCAGGCGGCTCCGAAAGAGCTGATTTCGGGGACGTTCATGCGGACCACGGAAAATTGCCGATCGGACACACGGCGGAAACATTCTGACCCGGCGTGCCACCTCGTGCGCGGGGCGTGCATCACCCGCTCGCCGGCCGATGGCTCCCGTCACGCCAACATCGCCGCAGGCCAGACGCGCCCTGCCGCGGGCGGTTCGCGCCTCGCCGGCTGGGTAGCGCGAGCCGTCGGGAGTAAGGAAGTTCTTAGGGATGCATTCGGCTCGCGTGCGGATGGCGTTCATGCTGTTTTCAGGCGATATTCGAGTTGACTCTTCCTGTATCCACCACTGTTCGCTTACGGTTGCCTCGCCGGACCCGCGTCGGGCGCGGGCCCTGACGCGGTGGAGGCAACCCCAAGATGCGCGTACCACGATCCCCGAGTTCACGTTCACGTTCACGTAGGTCAATCGCCGCGCTCGCTGGCGGCGCCCTCACGCTCGGAATGGTGGCCGCGGGCGCGGTCACCAGCGGTGCGGTGGCGGCGCCCGCCAGGCCAGCCGCGGCGCGGCCCGCGGCCAGTACCTGCGATCTCGGCGGCGGAAAGATCCAGCACGTTATCTACCTGCAGTTCGACAACGTGCACTACACACGCGACAACCCCAACGTGCCCAGCGACCTCGAGCAGATGCCGAACCTGCTGAACTTCATCACCGGCAACGGCACGCTGATCTCCCACGAGCACACCCCGCTGATCGCGCACACCGCCGACGACATCGTCACCTCGGAGACGGGCCTGTACGGCAGCGACACGGGCATCCCGATCGCCAACGAATACCACTACTACACCGGCACCAATGGCGACAGTTCCGACGAGGCGGGCTCGTTCGCCTACTGGACCGACCCGATCGTCGACTACTTCACCAACTACGCCGGAACGCCGGTCAATGACTCCACGACCACGATGATCGGCCAGAACGGCAAGATGCCGCCCGCGCCGTGGGTGCCTTACACCCGGGCCGGCTGCAACTTCGGCGCCGTGGCCGCGGCCAACACCGAGCTGGAGAACCAGGCACCGGACGTATCGGACGTGTTCGGGCCCAAGTCGCCGGACGCCGTCGAGGCCGACAACCCGAACCTGTCCGCCAAGGCAGCCGCCGACTACGAGGGCCTGTCGGTGCACTGCGCGAAGGGCTCGGCCGTCTGCGCCAAGCACCACTCGGTTCCCGACCTGCTGCCGGACGAGCCGGGCGGCTACCACGGGTACCGCGCACTGTTCGGCGCGAAGTACATAAACCCGGTGCTTAACCCGACTGGTCCGGTGAAGAACTTCAACGGCCAGGTCATCAAGGACTCGTCTGGCGATATCGGGTTCCCCGGCTACGACAGCATGCAGGGCTACAACGCGCTCGCCTACACGCTGGACATGCAGACGCACGGCATCCCTGTCACGTTCACGTACCTCACCGACCTGCACGACTCGTGGATCACGGGCGCGGGCATGGGCCCCGGCGAGGCGCAGTACGAGTCGCAGCTCAAGCAGGAGAACGCCGCGTTCGGCACGTTCTTCAAGGACCTGGCGGCGCACGGGATCACCAAGGCGAACACGCTGTTCGTGATCACCGCGGACGAGGGCGACCACTTCGTCGGCGGCGCGCCGAGCCCGGCCAACTGCAACGGCGTGACGATCCCCTGCACCTACACGAACGTGGGGGAGGTCGACGGGAACATCACCGGCATGCTGGCCGCCAAGGGCATCACGACGCCGTTCGACGTGCAGGCCGACTCCGCGCCGATCCTTTACGTGCACGGCCAGCCCGGCCGGACGGACACCTCGGTGCGCGCCCTGGAGCGGGCCGCGGCGACACTCACCGCTGACGACGTGGCCACCGGCAAGACGGTGCCAGTCGTCAACTACATGGCCGACCCGGTGGAGATGAAGCTGCTGCACATGATCACCGGCGACCCCAAGCGCACCGCGACAGTGGCCGTGTTCGGCAACCCGGACTTCTGGCTGGACAGCAGCGTCCCGAGCAGCTGCGGCAACGTGCTCACGTGCGAGCCTTCGGGCGGCGACGCGTGGAACCACGGCGACGTGGCGCCCGAGATCAACACCACCTGGCTCGGCCTTGTCGGCCCGGGCGTGGAGCACCAGGGCGTGAACAACGCCCTGTGGTCCGACCACACCGACATCCAGCCGACGATGATGGAACTGCTGAAGCTGCGCGACGACTACACACCGGACGGCAGGGTGCTGATCGAGGTGATCAAGCCGTCCGCGCTGCCCGCGGCGGTCCGTTCGCACTTCGGCCTGCTGGTCCGGCTGGGTGACGCCTACACGCAGCTCAACGCCGCCGTCGGCACGTTCGGCCTGAGCACGCTGAAGGCGTCGACCCTGGCCCTGGCCAGCGACTCCGCCGGCGACTCGACCTACACCCTCATCGAGCACGCGCTCACCCAGCTCGGCAACCAGCGGGACGCGATCGTCGCGCTGATGAAACTCGAGCTGTACGGCACCGAGTTCGGCGGCTCCACGCCGAGCGCGGCCACTGGCGGGCTGCCGACCGCCAGGGACGCGAACGGCCTGATCCAGGCGGCCCACGGCCTGCTGGCCCGGGCGGCGGCGCTGTCCTAGCGCGCGTCTGTCTTGGGGCGCTGCCGCCAACGGCCCGGTCTATCTGGGCCAATGGCGGCAGCGCCTAGCTGGTTCGCCTGGGCCGCGCGCGGCTTTGCGCGGCTGTGCGCGGCTGCGCGGGGCCGGGGCCGTGCCGCAGAAAGACATCGCGGTGGTGTTGCTGCGGGTACGGATGGGACGCGAGGTGCGGGAGGAGCCTCCCACTTCCTCACATAGATACCCTGCCAGGGTATTCGGCCACTAGGGATTTCATGATCGCGAAATATTCGCACGCTATAGCGATAAAAAGTTTACACCAGGAAAAAGGTCTTCGCGATCATGAAGGTACTGATGGGGCTTGCCGCTCACGTTCGCCAGATGAGGACTAGGGCGCAGTCGTCGCCGCTGGCTATGGCGCGCTGCATGGTGGTGACGAGTTCGGGCGCGCCGGTGCTGAAGCCGGCGACGACCAGGCGCTCAGCCTCGCCGAGCAGCCGCTCGATGCCCTCGTCGATGTCCCGGCGCGGAGCCTCCACCAGTCCGTCGGTGTAGAGCAGGATCGCGTCGCCGCGGCGGAGCACACCCTTCTCCGGGATCTCGGGAACGCTTGCCAGGTCCGGAACGACGCCGAGCACCATCCCGCGCGCCTTCGTGACCCGCCACAGGCCGGTGTTCGCGTCGAAATGCACGGTCGGCGGATGCCCGGCCGACGAGAGCGTGTACTCGCCCGACGGCAGGTCGACCGCGAGGTGCACAGCGGTGACGAAGCCCTCGGCGGCCTTGCCCCTCAGCATGTAGGCGTTGCAGGCGGGCAGGAACGACTCTCTCGGCACCGAACCGAGCACGCCGCCGAACGCGCCGGACAGCAGCAGCGCCCTGGTGGCGGCGTCCATCCCCTTGCCCGCCACGTCGACGAGCGCGACCTCGAGCGACTTGCCGTCGAAGTGTGAGACCACGAAGTCACCGCCGAACGAGGAACCGCCGGCCGGCCGCAGCACCACCACCGATCCCCAGCCGTCGCCAAGGTCGGGCAGCGTGCCCTGGGCGCGGATGCGGTCGCGCAGTTCGATCATCATCCGGTCCGCGCGCAGCCCGCGGGTCCCCAGCTTGCCCCTGGTCCTGGCGAGCACGTCAGCGAAGAAGGCGGTGACCGCGATCGTGGCGACGATCCCCGCCCCGGCCTTGTCCTCGGCCACGTCGTAGACGATGCCGAGGCCGGCGATGACGAACAGGATCCGCAGCGCCCGCGGCCACAGCAGCAGGCCGCCGCACAGGATGGGCAGGATCATGATCCCGGGTGAGAACCACCACTCGGACAGATGCACGGCCGCCACCGCTATCGCCACCGTGACCAGGGTGAGGCCGAACGCGACCCGCCGGTTCCGCGTGATGAACTGCTGCCGGACCTGATTGTTCAGCCAGCCGCCGACAAGACGTAGCCTGCGCATCACTGTGCGCATAACTTCGGCGGGGGTACGAACAACCATTACGGGCGCAGGCTATCCGCACATCGGTGCGATCGCACGCGTTGCCACGTTCCTTTTCCCCCGCCTTCCTCCCCTGCGGGCGAAAACAGTTCGCGTCCGGTGTCCCGGCAGGATAAGAAGACCATCATGGCAGACCCGTATCCGATCCGCCCGATAACCGACGATGAGCTGGCCGTATTTCGCTCAGTGACCGAGCACGCGTTCCACGGCGGGCCCGCTCCCGAGCGCGACCTGTCACTGATCCGCGCTCTCTTCGAAACAGACAGGTCCCTGGCCGCATTCGACCCCGCGCTGCCCGCCAGCGCCGGCCCGGTCGGCATCGCGGGCGCTTACACCTTCGGGATGTGCGTGCCAGGTGCGACCGTGCCGACCGCGGGAGTCACGTACGTGGCCGTGCTGCCCACCTACCGGCGGCGCGGCATCCTGCGCTCGCTGATGCGCCGCCAGCTCACCGACATCGCCGCGGGAGACGAGCCGATCGCCGCGTTGTGGGCCTCGGAGACGCCGCTCTACGCGCGATACGGGTACGGGCGCGCGTCGGCGACGGCGACCTTCAGGTTCCGGCGCGGCGAGGGCGCGCTCGCGCCGTTCGCGCCGTCCGACCCTGGCCTGCGGTTGCGGCTCGCCGAGCCGGCCGCGACCGCCGCGGAGCTCGTGAAGGTCTACGACGCGGTGCTCGCGGCCCAGCCGGGCTTCTTCACCAGGAACGACGCCTGGTGGGACCGGGTGCTGAAGGACCATCCGGAGGACCGGCACGGGTTCAGCCCGCAGCGCTGCGTGCTCGCCGAGGACGACTCGGGACCGCGCGGCTACGCGCTCTACAGCGCGCTGGGCCGGTGGGACGACGACACGTTCCTCCCAGACAGCCTGCTCATCGTCAAGGAGCTGATCGCGGCCGACCCGGCGGCCGGCGCGGCACTATGGCGCGATCTGCTCAGCCGCGACCTGGTGACGGAGGTGATCGCACGGCTGCGGCCCGCCGACGACCCAGTGCTCTACCAGCTATACGACCCGCGCCGGGCGCGGCCGCAGATCGCGGACGCGCTGTGGGTGCGGGTCATCGACCTGCCGAAGGCGCTGACCGGGCGGCGGTACTCCTGCCCCGTGGACGTCGTGCTCGAGGTCACCGACGAGCTGCTGCCCGGCAACGCGGGCCGCTGGCGGCTGCGCGCCGCCGGCGCTGCCGGCGGCGTCACCTGCGAGCGGACGTCGGACGCCGCCGAGATCGCGCTGGACATCCGCGAGCTCGGCGCCGCGTACCTCGGCGGCACCCGGCTCGGCGCGCTGGCCGCGGCGGGGCTGGTCACCGAACTGCGGGCCGGGAGCCTGACCCAGCTGTCCGCCGCCATGTCCTGGGACCCCGCCCCCTGGTGCCCGAGGATCTTCTGACCGACACTGGGACGCATGGCAGGCATGAAGGTCACGCTGAGCGCCGCGATGCGGGCCAGGGACGTGTCGCGACCGCGGCCGGAGCAGCTGGCCGAGGTGGCGGCACCCGATGAGCCGCCGGCCGCCGAACGCGGCGTTGCGGCGCCCGGCGACGAGTCACCGCAGCCGCGGGTACGGCGGCGCCGCCGCCGTACCCGCTAAGCGGTGCCGGGCAGCGGCGGGAGCTCGCCGGACTTTTCGTAGTCGGCGATCATCTCCAGCCGCCTCGCGTGCCGGGGCTCCTGCGAGAACGGGGTCTCGACGAAGATCTTGGCGAAGCCGATCGCGTCGGTGTCGCTGTACATCCGCGCGCCCAGGCTGAGCACGTTGGCGTCGTTGTGCTGCCTGGCCAGCCGCGCGGTCTCCTCGGTCCAGGCCAGCGCGGCCCGGATGCCGGGGATCTTGTTCGAGGCTATCTGCTCGCCATTGCCGGAGCCGCCGATCACAATGCCCATGCTGCCCGGGTCGCCGGCGACGCCATGCGCCGCGCGCATCACGTAGACCGGGTAGTCGTCGTCCGGCACGTAGGTGGCGGGCCCGCAGTCCACCGGCTCGTGCCCTGCCTCGCGAAGCCAGCCGATCAGGGCCGCTTTGAGCTCGAAGCCGGCATGGTCGGATCCCAGGTATACGCGCACGGGAGCCATGCTAGCCCGGCGGGCCAGGCCCCCGAAGGACGCCCTGGCATGGATGGGCGCGCGGGTTTCAGTCACGTGGGATAGAAAAGGTCGCCGGGGCGACCTTTTCTATCCCACGTCTTCGCAGAACCGGTTACCGGTGGGCCTTGCTCTCCAGGGGCCGGCCCCCGGAGAGCAAGCAGTGACGGAACGGGCACTCGGTGTAATATATGTGAAACTCGCTAGGCGGACGGGGCGCGTTTCATGGCACCACTGCCCGTACTGGGGCTGTCAGTCGAAAATCGGGTCGCGAGTCCGGGACCTCTTCAGCTCGAAGAACCCGTCCGTGCCCGCGATGAGCAGCACGCCGTCCCACAGCCGGCCCGCGGCGTCGCCGCGCGGGATCGGCGACACCACGGGGCCGAAGACCGACAGGCCGTCCACCGAGATGATCGGGGTGCCTACGTCGTAGCCGACCCGCTCGATGCCTTCCTTGTGCGAGGCGCGCAGCGCTTCGTCGTATTCGTCCGACTCCGCGGCGTCGGCCAGGCCGGCCGGCAGCCCCGCCTCCGCGAGCGCCGCCTCGTAGGTCGCGCGCTCCCGCGGCGCCTTCTCGTGGTGGAACCGCGTGCCAAGCGCCGTGTACAGCGGCCCGAGCACCTCAGGACCATGCTGCTGCTCGGCGGCGACGCAGACCCGCACCGGTCCCCAGCCGGTGCGCAGCAGCTGCTGGTACTGCTCGGGCACGTCCCGGCCCTCGTTCAGCACGGACAGGCTCATCACATGCCACTTCGTCGTGACCGGACGCACCTTCTCTACTTCGTGCATCCAGCGGGACGCGATCCACGCCCACGGACAGACGGGGTCGAACCAGAAGTCGACCACGGTTGGCTCCTGCTCGGTCATGCATGCTCCTGTGTCTGCGCGACGGGGTTTGCAGGACACAACCGGCCGCGAGCCAGCCGCATTCCGCCGCGGGCACCGGAATGCGGGGCGCCGCGGGGGTCCAGGGGCGCGGGGGGTATGGGGGGCGGGCAGCCCCCCATGCGGGGGTCTCCGGGGGTCGTCCCCCGGGCTAGCAGAGCACGTGTAAAAATCACTGCAGTCAATGACGACCACGAAAGGATCTCCTGGTGGCAGCTAACCTGACCCGAGACGAAGCACGGATGCGTTCAGGGCTGATCACAGTCGGCTCCTACCAGGTTGAGCTGGACTTGACCGGGGGAGACGCCACCTTCCGTTCGGTATCAAGAATTGAATTTGACTGTGCGCGGCCGGGTGCGGGCACCTTCATCAACCTCACGGCGCCCCGGGTCAGCCAGATCACGCTCAACGGAGCCCCGGTCAGCCTCGACGCGTTCGACGGGGAGCGGATCGCGCTGGACGGGCTCGCCGCCCGCAACGAACTCGTGGTCGGCGCCGAATGCGCCTACTCCCGCAGCGGGGAGGGGCTGCACAGGTTCACCGACCCGGCGGACGGCAACGTCTACATGTACTCCGACCTGGAGACGTTCGACGCGCACCAGATCTACGCCTGCTTCGACCAGCCCGACCTGAAGGCGTCCTACGAGCTCAGCGTGCTCGCCCCGGAAGGCTGGCTGGTCGTGTCCAACATGGCGCCGGACGTCGACGGCGGGGTGCCGGACGCGGCCGGCACCCGGCGGTGGCACTTCCCGCCGACGCCGGTGATGTCGACCTACATCACTCACGTGTCTGCCGGCCCCTACCACGTGGTCCGGGACAAGCACGACGGGATCCCGCTGGGCATCTTCTGCCGTCAGTCGCTCGCCCGGTACCTGGACCCGGACGAGATCTTCGAGGTCACCAGGCAAGGGTTCGACTTCTACCACGCCGCGTTCGGCATCAAGTACCCGTTCGGCAAGTACGACCAGCTCTTCGTGCCCGAATTCAAGGAGGGCGCGATGGAGAACGCCGGCGCCGTCACCTTCGTCGAGGACTACGTGTTCCGGTCGCGGGTCACCGACTTCTCCCGCGAGGCGCGCGGCGAGACCATCCTGCACGAGATGGCGCACATGTGGTTCGGCGACCTGGTGACCATGCGCTGGTGGGACGACCTGTGGCTGAACGAGTCGTTCGCCACCTGGGCGGGCACGCTGGCGCAGGCCGAGGCCACTCGGTGGACCGCGGCGTGGACCACCTTCGCGCAGGTCTACAAGGCGTGGGCATACCGGCAGGACCAGTTGCCTTCTACCCACGCGATCGCCGCCGACATCCCGGACATCCACGCGGTCGAGGTGAACTTCGACGGCATCACGTACGCCAAGGGCGCTTCGGTGCTCAAGCAACTCGTTGCCTACGTAGGGCGGGACAACTTCCTGGCCGGCGTGCGGCGGTACTTCGCAGCGCACTCCTGGGGGAACGCCACGCTGGCCGACCTGCTGTCCGCGCTCGAGGCCGTCTCCGGCCGGGACCTGACCGCATGGTCGCGCGAATGGCTGGAGACGGCCGGGGTGAACACGCTGCGCCCGTCGTACACCGTCGACTCCGAAGGCCGTTTCACCTCCTTCTCCGTGATTCAGGAAGCGGCGGACACCCATCCGGTGCTGCGCTCGCACCGCATCGCGATCGGCCTCTACGACCTCACGGCGGATGGTCTTACCCGTCGCGCCAGCATCGAGACCGACGTCTCGGGCGCTGACACGCCGGTCCCTGCCCTTGCCGGGCAGGCGCGGCCCGACTTGGTGCTGATCAACGACGACGACCTGACCTACGCGAAGGTCAGGCTCGACGACCACTCGCTGGCGACGCTCATCGCTTCGATCGGCTCGTTTACCTCGTCGCTGCCCGCCGCGGTGTGCTGGGCCGCCGCGTGGGACATGTGCCGGGACGGCGAGATGGCCGCGCGGGACTACGTCAAGCTGGTGCTCGGTGGCGTCTCGTCGGTGCGGGACATTAGCGTCGTCCAGTCGCTGCTGCGGCAGGCGGGGCAGGCGGTGCGGCGGTTCGCCGACCCGGCGTGGCGGGCAGCTGGGCTCGAGCTGATGGCGTCCTCGCTGCGGTCGCTGCTGCTGTCGGCCGAGCCCGGGTCAGACCACCAGCTCGCGTACGCGCGGTCGTTCGCGACCGTGGCCACGTCGCCATCCGACCTTGAGTTGCTGTCCGGGCTGCTGTCCGGCTCCACCGTGGTGGACGGGCTGGTCGTGGACACCGACCTGCGGTGGATCCTGCTGCGCCGCCTGGTCAGCCGCGGCGTCGCCGGCTCCGTTGAAATCGACGCCGAGCTGGCACGCGACGCGACCGACGCGGGCGAGCGGCAGGCCGCCACCTGCCGGGCCGCGATCCCGTCCGCGGAGGTCAAGCGGGACACCTGGGAGACGCTGGTTGGCGGCAAGCTGACCATCGCGGCGTTCCGCGCCACGCTGACCGGCTTCATCGACCCGGATCAGGCCTCGCTCGTGGAACTGTACCGGCCGGCGTACTTCGACGCGATCGGCGAGGTGTGGCGGGATTGGGGTTCGGCCATGGCGCAGGACTTCGTGGCCGGCGGCTACCAGCTGTGCGCCGTGGACGTCTCGACGGTCGAAGCGACGGACGCGTACCTGGCTTCCGCCGAGCCGGCGGCCACACTGCGCCGGCTGCTCATCGAGGGCCGGGACGATGTCCTGCGGTCGCTGCGCTGCCAGGAGCGTGACCGCGAGGCTGGCTGATCGGACGCCTCCCCTAAGGCGCGTCACCTCAGGAGTAGCCACGCCGGTGCTCTCAGGTGACGACTACGAAGTAGTTCCAGGCGCTGTCCCCGTTGGCGTTCGTGGTGTCGATGCTGGCGCGGTTGAAGTCGCCGCGGATGCGGAACTGGCCGCCGGTGGCGCCGGTGAGGGTGAACCCGGCGGCGGCCTTGCTCAGGCTGTTCAGCGGCACACAGGGCGAGAAGGTGTTCGGCTGCCACGAGCCTCCGGCGAACTCCTGCACCTCGAATGCCACGCACCCGCTGCGCTTGCCCGGCAGGACGGTGGCGCGGGCGATGAGCGCGGCGGTGTGGTGGTACACCCGGTACAGCGTGCCGCCGATGTACTCGCTCGTGTAGTAGCCGCTGATCGACTCCGTCACCCCAGCCCGCACGTAGACGTTGCGCATGGCAGTGGCCGGCTGGTACCTGGGGTCGCCGCCGAAGACCGCGCTGAACGTGGTGCTGTGCGCCGGCGCATAGCTGACAGACAGGGTGCCACGGGAGTCAACCCGGCCCGTTTTGAGGAAAATGCTTTTCTTGCTGCCGAATGGACGGGCATATATCGACACGGTCCGCCCGGTGTATGTCCTGCCCAGGTGCGCGGTGACGGTCACCCGCGCCGCGTAGTTCACGGTGCCCGCGCTCGCCGAGACGGTCAGCGCCGTCGGTATCCGGGTAATCGTCACCTGCCGGCTGGCGGTGGCGGGCGCCAGCGCGGCGGTGCCGGGGTAGCTGGCGGTGTAGGTGTACGTGCCGAGCGCCCGCGGGGTGTCGGTGAGGCTGAACGTTCCGCCGCCCGCCGTAGCGCGGGTCCAGCGCAGGACCGCATGGCTGCCTGCCAGCGCCCTGGTGATCGTTATCCTGCTCCCGGCGGGCGGCGTCCCGACGCTCAGGCTAAGCCTGCCGGTGATCGTGACGCTCCTGCCGCGGATCGCCGTTCTCGTGCCGCCGAGCGTGATCGTGGCGGTCGTGCGGGCCGGGTCATGGTAGGCGCGCAGGAGGAACGTGACGGGGGTGACGCCCTCTTCCCCGGTCTCGTAGACCGCGAACAGCGTGGCGCCGTCGGCGGACCAGCGCAGGCCCTCGTCGCACAGGTGCACATTGAAGCCGGCCGTCACTTCGAACTTGTTGACCGGCGTCGTGCCGCCCGGCCGGTAGATGAGGACTTGCGGCGCGCTGTCCGCGCCGATCGCGATCGTGCCTGCCTGCGGGCCGGCGGGCGCGATGGCGACAGACGGGCCGGATGCCACCGGATATTCGCCCGTCTGCTTCAGGGTGGCGGTGTCCAGGATCGGGTCGTACGGCCCTCCGCAGGCCCAGATGAACTGGGTGCCGCCGGGGACGACGGCCAGGTCCGAGTCATTGTTGACGCAGACTGGCGAGACGCTGCTCGTCGGCGGGTTGTACATGGTGACCGGGCTGGTCGCGACGTCATAGGTGCCGACCGAAGTGGAAGTGCCGCCCGCGACGGCGGTCACGAGGGTCCCGCTGTTCTCGGGGTCCGCCGCCAGCTGCGTCACCGAGGGGAAGATGCCGGGCAGGGCCTGCGGGGTGAACGCGGACGCGGGACTGGCCGCCGGGTCGATCGCGCCGACCGCGGCGCCGGTGGTGCCGAAGTAGCTGACCCAGACCTTGCCGCTCTGCACGGCCACGTCGTACGGCGAGTCGCCGCTGCCCAGCGGGTACCGGGTGGTCTCCTTCAGCGTCGCGGTGCTGATCGCGCTGACCGCGTCATCTGTCGCCAGGGACGCGTACAGGGTCGTGCCGTCCGGGGACAGGACCATGCCGAGCACGCCGTCCTGCCCGGGAATGGTGGTGACCAGCTTCCCCGTCAGGGTGGTCACCACGATGTCGTTGTAGTACTTGGCGGTGCTCCTGTTGTAGCCCTGGCTGAAGAACAGGTGGCCGTGGGCGGCGTCGACGACCATCGTGTGAAACAGCGCGATCGGCAACGTTTTCGGCGCGGCGGCGGGCCTGTGGGCTGCGGGTTTGGCGGTGGCCGCCGCCCCGGTGGCGGCACCGGCAGGTACCAAGATCAGCCCTAGAACCCCGGCCACCATCACCCTGCCCCAGGAACGCACACCTGGAGATTAGAGCGCACCCCACCCGCTCGACCAGATGGATGTGACATTCATCTGGCTATAGGCGGCTGAATGGGACATTCATGCGGGTGCGGGTGCGGGGTCGGGGGGTGGGGCGCGCCGGGCGCCCCACCGTGGGCGTCAGGGCTGGCCGGAGATGGCGTGGGCTACCGTTTTGCGGACGTGTTCGGCGATGTCGTCGAGGGGCACAGAGACCGTTTCGCCGGTGGCGCGGTCGGTGAGCTCGGCGGTGCCGGTGCCAAGGCCGCGCTTGCCGATCGTGACACGGAACGGGATGCCGACGAGCTCGGCGTCGCTGAACTTGACGCCGGCCCGGACCGAACGGTCGTCGATGATCGTGTCCACGCCCACGTCGAGCAGCCGCCGGTACACCTGCTCGCCCACCTCCGCGACCGCCTCGTCGTCCTGCTGCGCGACCACCACGACCGCCTCGAACGGCGCGACCGCGGCCGGCCACACGATCCCCCTCGCGTCGTGGTGGACCTCGATGATCGCGGCCATCGCGCGCTCGACGCCGATGCCGTACGAGCCCATGATCGGCTTGACTGGCTTGCCGTCCGGGCCGGAGACCGACAGGTTCATCGCGTTGGAGAACTTGTAGCCGAGCTTGAAGATGTGCCCGACCTCGATGGCCTTGATCACCTCGAGCGGATGGCCGCAGCGCGCGCACGGCTCCCCCGCCTGCGCCGTTCGCAGGTCCGCCCAGCGGCCGACCGTGATGTCCCGCGCCACATCCACCCCGCGCACGTGCACGTCGTCGGTGTTAGCGCCGGTCACCATGCCCGACCTGCCCTGCAGGGCCAGGTCAGCGATCACCGGGTAAGCGGTCACGCCCACCGCGCCAAGCGAGCCGGGGGAGGCGCCGAGCGCCTCGACGATCTCCTCGGCGGCCGCGGGCCGTACCGTGACCGCGCCGGTGGCGTCGACGAGCTTCTGCTCATGCAGCGCGTGGTCGCCGCGCAGCAGGATAAGCGTGAGCTGACCGTCGAGCACGTACACCAGCGTCTTGATCTGGCGGTCCGCGGGCGCGTCGTAGCCGACGGCGAGGTCCTCGATGGTCCGCACGCCGGGCGTGTCGAACCGCGACGGCGCGGCGAGCGCGAAGGCCGCGTCGACCTCGGGGTCCACAGCGGGCAGCACAGAGGTCGCCTTCTCCACGTTCGCGGCATAGCCGCAGTCCGGGCAGACGATGATGTCGTCCTCGCCAGTCTCCGACGGGCAGACGAACTCGGTGGAGTCCGATCCGCCCATGGTGCCGTTGGACGCCTCGGCCGGTATCGCAGGGATGCCTAGCCGCTCGAACGCGCGCGTGTAGGCCTTGTGGTGCAGGTCGAACGACTTGTCCAGCCCGGCAGCGTCCAGGTCGAAGCTGTAGGAGTCCTTCATGGTGAACTCGCGGGTGCGCATCAGGGCGGCCTTCGGCCGGGCCTCGTCGCGCAGCTTGGTCTGGAACTGGTACCACATCTGCGGCAGCTCGCGGTAGGAGGTGAGCTCGGTGGCCAGCGTGGCGACGATCTCCTCGTGCGTCATGCCGAGCGCGAGGTCGGCCCCCTTGCGGTCGCGCAGCCGGAACATCGCCTCGCCCATCAGCTCCCAGCGCCCGCTGCGCAGCCACGGGTCGGCCGGGTGCATGACCGGCATCAGGATTTCCTGGGCGCCGATCCGGTTCATCTCCTCGCGGATGATCGCGATCACCTTCAGCCGGACCCGGACCGCGAGCGGCAGCAGCGAATAGTGGCCCGCCATCAGCTGGCGGATATATCCGGCGCGCAGCAGCAGCCGATGGCTGGGCGCGCCCGCCTCCGCGGGGTCCTCGCGCAGCGTCGGGATGTGCATGGTTGACCAGCGCACGATTCCCCTCCCGTTCTCGTCAAAGCCGGAGTCTATAGCCGGCCCAGCGTCACCGCCGACCGGTAATAGCCCGTCGCGGCAGCAGCGCCCTGGCCAGCCATGCCCCCACGAACACCTGCAGCGCTGCTAGCAGCAGCGTCACGGCGACGGTGACCGCCGCGTACGGCGGCAGTCCCGCCAGACCGGCGATCACCTGGGCGGTCGCGCCCGCGGGCAGCCCGCGCAGCGCCATCACCCACAGCGGAATCGCCCAGCCGGCCACGGCCGCGAGCGCCGCGGACGGCACGGTGACAAACGCAAACCGCGACGAAGCGACGCCGGCCACCAGGCCCGCCAGGAACGGCACGAACCAGGCCCCCACGTAAGCACCCGCCGCCACGACGGCGGCGACCGCCACGGCCAGCGCCAGCCGCTTAGCCATTGAGGCTCCACTCGATCGGGCCGGCCGTCACACCGGGCACAGGAACCGGCAGGTACTGACCGTCCCACCACAGCGGCACGAGGTTGTCGTACCAGGGCGACGCCGGGTTCTCCGACTGCCCGCCCGGGTACACGCCCTCGGCGGTGACCCCGCCGCCGGGCGCGAATGAGACCACCATCCGCCAGCTTGGTCCCGTGGAGGCGTTCAGGCCGCCATCGGCGGCGTCCTCGGTAAACGGGTCGCCACCCGCCGCGCGGGGTCCGTATCCGAGCCCGGCCGCCCCGGTGACCGAAGGGAACGAACGCGAGTGCATCCGGCCCCACGTCCACGACGACGGCGCTGCCCCGTACAGCGACGACAGATGCGACACCGCGGTACGGAACGCGGCCACCATGGCCGCGGGCGCGGTGCCCGGGCCGTGCCCGGAGGGCCCGGCGAAGGCCGCGTTGGACGGGTCGGAAAGCGTCCACGCCTCGAGGTCCTCGTCCAGCGGCGCGAGCGCCGGGTTAACAGCCAGCCCAAGTTGGTCGCGCCCCACCGGAACCTTCGCGGCCTTCCACCACGGCTCGAACACCTGCGACAGATAGTCGCCCCAGAATGTCCACCACACCGTGGCCGCCGCCGAGTTCTCGTCCATGGCGTAGTTCCATGACCGGAGCAGTGGCACCACCGATCGCTGCGAAGAAGACAAGGACGCGGACCCCAGCGCGGCCAGCAGGGACGGCACCACGCGGGACGCCAGGTCGTCGGTCAGGTCGTTTTGCACCGCGGCGATCGACGCGGCGGACAGCGGCTCGCCGGCTTTCAACGCGGCGTAGGCGTGCGCGGCCCGGTAGCCCGGGTCGTAGAAGTCGGCGCTGTCGCCGATGTAATAGGGGTAGGCGGCGGTGACCGGCCGCTGGTTGTCGGTCGCGATCAGGTGCGACGGCGGGTCGTACACCTGCGGCACGGCGTTGTACGGGATCACGCCGGTGACGTCGCACCCGCCGCTGCCCGGCATCGGCAGCCAGGGCTGGCAGCCGACGCCGACCTGCGGGTAGTACCCGGCCGAAATCGCGCCGATGTTCCCCGCGCCGTCGGCGTAGACGAAGTTCTGCGTCGGGGCGTGCCACCCGGCCAGCGCCGCGCGGAACTGCGCGAGCGACGACGCCTCGTTGACGGCGAGCAGCGCGGGCAGGTCCCCGGAGGGCACGTTGCCCATCCAGTCCACGGCCATCGTCTGCCCCGCCTGGGTCATGATCGGCCCGTGCACGGTGATGTCCACGGTCAGCTGCACGGTCGCGGCGCCGCGCACCGGGATCGAGTAGTGCACGACGGTCATCGGGTGCCAGGAGCCGCGCCAGTAGTACGAGTCGCCGCGCACGCGTTCGGCGTAGTAGAACGTCGCCTCGTTCTGCGTGTCGGTCAGCGACCAGGCGATGTGCGCGTTGTGCCCGAGCAGGATCCCGGGCAGGCCGGGCACGCTCACCCCGGTCACCACGCGTGGGCGGCGAACGGTCCCGCCGTCTCTGGCGGCGCGGCGGTGCTCGGCATGCTGTCCGGGTACTGGTGGATTTGATACTTGGGCAGCTGGCTGAGCTGGGCGAGCAGTGATGCCGCCGCCTCGGCTAGTGTCCCTGATTCGTCCGAACGGATGGCGGTGACTGTGGAACTCACCGAGTCTCCCCAGTCCGCGGTCAGCCCGGCCGGCCCGCCAGGCGCGCTACTCGCCACGTCAGGCGCTGCCGGCGTCAGCGGCTCCTTCACATAAGGGCCGGCGTCATAGGGGATCTGCGCGTTCTTGGGCAGGATGGGGAACCAGTCCATGGTGCGCGCCGCGCCCAGCGTCTTTTCCAGGATCGCGTAGTCCAGCGAGCCGGTCGTGTAGTCGAGCTCCTGGGTGAGCACACCCTGGATGACCAGGCTGTCTACCGGCGTCCACGGCGCCGGGTACGCCCCGGTCAAGGTGAACACCGCGGGCCAGGCGCCGGCCGCCCGGACCTGGGCGATGTCGTCGTTCACCCCCTGGGCGTAGGCGAGGAGCGCCGCGCGGGCCATGCCCGTGGTCTGGCCCCACTCGGTCTGCGCGGTCCGCAGCAGGCCGAGGCGCAGTTCGAACTTGTCGCTGGCCAGGTCGCTCGGGCCGCCGAGCTGCGCCAGCCGGCCTTCGCCGAGGCGGCGCTCGAGGTCCATTTCGGACAGCCGGAACTTCGCGTGCACGTAGCCAAGCGCCAGGAACAGGTCGTGGACGCTGCGCGCGCTGATCGAGGCGAGGCCCTCCTTGGTGAACGACACGGTGACCGGCTGCGCGAGCCCCGGCAGGCGCTCTGCGAACTCGCCGGCTGCCCGCCGGATGCCGACGTCCACGCTCCCCGGGCCGGGTCGAGCGCCGGACCAAGCGCCGGGATCGTGCCGTAACCGAAGCCGAGCACGCCGAGCAGCACGGCCGACACGGCGACCGCGGCCACGGCGTTGACCACCCGGCGCAGTCGGCGAGTCCCCATCACATGCCCCTCACGCTTAAACATTCCGCCCGTTTTATCACGTCTGCCCGACCACTCCCGCCGGTTACCTGGGGCATTACGGTCAAGTGTCCCTTTTTAAAGCCGTACTTGAAGGGGACAATTGATTACGGAGCGCTGCATGACGCTGCGCCGAAATCGGTACGCTGAGGTGGTGAGATGGATGGCTTGGCCCCGGACAAAGAACCCCAGGTCATCAGCGCTGCCCGGGACACACGAGCACAATGACGTGCAGGTTACCGTGACACCGGCACCTGACGCTGACCCCGCCCGCACGCGCGAGCACAACAAGGGGGTCAGCGGCACACGACATTCCGTAGTCGAAACGCCGACCGGCCGTGCGCAGGACGCGCGCACGCGGTACGCCGACAGCGGCGCGGACGATTACGACCCGGTTGCCTACGATCCAAGCGCCGCATTCGACGAGACCCAGTCGCTGGTTTACGCCGAGCCCGAGGACAGCGGGATCGCCATCCTCGGCGGCATCACGACCACCGAAGTCCCCGGCGACGCGCCCACCGCGCCGCAGCCCGTGCTCAACGAGCCGATCGCGGGGCCCCCGCGGCCGGTAGGCGACGTGGAAGGGCGGCCGCCACAGACTGGCACGGGGTACGGCACGGGGTACGGCACGGGGTACGGCGGAAACAAGACGGTAGCCGCCGCGACCGGCCAGCCACGGCGCGTCCGTGATCTCGCCCTGGACCAGCGACTGCGGATCTGGCGCTGGCGCGCTCTGATCATGGTGGTGGCTGGCGTGGCCTTCGGGCTGCTGGCTACCAGCTGGATCATCGGCCTCACGCTCGCCGTCCTAGCGGGCATCGTCGACACCGTCTACCGGTCGCGCACGGTCGCGTCGATTCCCACCGGCGGCAGCCCGAACCGCGCGCAGCGGCGCACCCAGCGACAGCTGGCCAGGATGCGGCGCGCCGGGTACCTCACACTGCACGCGCGGCCGATTCCCGGCAGCGCTGAGGTCATCGACCACCTGGTCATCGGCCCGAGTGGGGTGTACGCGATCGACTCGGAGAAGTGGCACAAGGAACTGCCCATCCGCACCCGCCTGGGCAAGCAGCTCTGGCACGGCCCGGAGAGCAAGAAGCCGCGGCTGGAGCACGCCCGCTGGGAGGCACAGCAGGCCAGCGAACGACTGTCGGCGGCGACCCGCTCCGAGGTGCCCGTGCGGCCCGCGATGGCTGTGTACGGACCACGGGTCCCCTGGGACATCGCCACGATCAGGGAGGTCGACGTGTTCAGCGGACCGCGGCTGCGCAAGTACCTGCGGGGCAGAGAGAAGAAGAAGGAGGAAGGTCCCCGGCTGACCCCGGAGCGGGTGCGGGAGATCTTCGACGCCGCCGGCACGGTGCTGCCCGACTACGCGCCGGCACGCACCGGCGCCGCCCCGAAAAGGACGGCCACACCGGTAGGCTGAACTCCCTGGGCACACTGAGGGGAGTTTGGCATGCCACCGTTGAGGTCCCGCACGGTCACGCACGGCAGGAACATGGCCGGAGCGCGCGCGCTGCTGCGCGCGACCGGGGTAGCGAGTGAAGACCTCGGCAAGCCGATCATCGCGGTGGCGAACAGCTTCACCGAGTTCGTCCCCGGCCACGTTCACCTGCGGGAAGTCGGGATCGTGATCGCGGAGGCGATCCGCGCCGCTGGCGCGGTGCCGCGCGAGTTCAACACCATCGCGGTCGACGACGGCATCGCGATGGGGCACGGCGGCATGCTGTACTCGCTGCCCAGCCGGGAGCTGATCGCCGACTCGGTCGAGTACATGGTCAACGCGCACTGCGCGGACGCGCTGATCTGCGTCTCCAACTG
>Ga0187807_1000015_pt1 | contig 37692 bp, 27 predicted proteins | sample NC_wetland_sal_i_4_FD_132432 | JGI IMG/M metagenome (GOLD analysis project Ga0187807, IMG submission 132432) | Wetland sediment microbial communities from Neuse River Estuary, North Carolina, USA - ASW_2 | ecosystem: Environmental > Aquatic > Freshwater > Wetlands > Sediment | place: USA: North...
CGACGCCGTCTACCACTTCGCCGCCTACCAGGACTACCTGCCCGACTTCGCGCGCTTCACCGACGTGAACGTGGTCTCCACCGCGCTGATCTACGAGATCATCGTCGCCGAGCGGCTGGACATGGCGCGCGTCGTCGTGGCCTCCTCGCAGTCGGCGATGGGCGAGGGCCTGTACCTGTGCCCGCGGGACGGTGAGCAGCTGCCCGGGATGCGCCCGGAGACGGCGCTCCGGGCCGGCCAGTGGGACATCCCCTGCCCGCGGTGCGGCGGCCCGCTCGAACTCCAGCGCACGCCGGAGCGGATCTCCAACCCGCAGAACGCCTACGGCATGTCCAAGCTGGGCGAGGAAATGGTCGCGATCAACCTCGGCCGCAGGTACGGCATCCCCAGCGTCGCGCTCAGGTACAGCATCGTGCAAGGGCCCAGGCAATCGGTGTACAACGCGTACTCGGGCGCGTGCCGCATCTTCTGCCTGAGCTACCTGCAGGGGATAGCGCCGGTGCTCTACGAGGACGGCGGCGCTATCCGGGACTACGTGAACATCAACGACGTCGTGGACGCCAACGTGCTCGTGCTTGACGATGAGCGTGCCGTCGGCCGGGTCTTCAACGTCGGCGGCGGGCAGCCCATCACCACCCGCGAATTCTCGGACGTCGTCATGCGGCAGTATGGTTCGGCGGAGCCCGGGGTCGTCACGGGCGAGTACCGCTTCGGCGACACGCGGCACATCTTCTCCGACACCAGCGCACTGCGGGAGCTGGGCTGGGAGCCGCGGCGCGGGTGCGCCGATTCGGTGGCCGCGTACGCGGAGTGGCTCAAGGGCATGGACGGGCTGGACGGGGTGCTGGCCGCCGCGAACGCTCAGATGCGCAGCCTGGGGGTTGTCCGGAAGGCCACCGGGTGAAGGCTTTCCTGCTCGCCGCCGGTGTCGGCAGCCGGCTGCGCCCGATCACCGACACCACGCCGAAGTGCTTGCTGCCGGTCGGCGGCCGGCCGCTGCTCGAGATCTGGCTGGACGCGTTCGAGCAGGCCGACGTCGACGAGGTGCTGGTGAACCTGCACCACCTGCCGGACGTCGTGCGCTCGTACCTCGCGCGGCGAACGAGGCCGCCACGGGTGAGGACGACCTACGAACCCGAGTTGCTCGGCAGCGCCGGCACGCTCGCCGCAAACCGGGAGTGGGTGGCGGGTGAGGACTTCTTCCTCGCGTGTAACGCCGACAACCTCACCGATTTCGACCTCCGGTCGCTGATCAAGGTGCAACGGGAGCACGGCGCGATCGCCACGCTCGGGGTCTTCCGCTCGCCGAACCCGTCGGCCGGCGGGGTGGTCGAGGCGGACGCGGCCGGCACGGTCACCGGGTTCACCGAGAAGCCGGAAAACCCAGTGTCGGACCTCGTCAACGCCGGGCTGTACGCCTTCCGGCCAAGCCTGCTCGACGAGATCGGCCAGCCGCCGAAGGACATCGGCTACGACCTGCTCCCCGGGCTGGTGGGCCGGGCCCGGGTCGTGCTCGTCGACGGCTACTTCCGCGACATCGGCACCCCGGACGCCTACCGCCTGGCCTGCGAGGAGTGGCCACCGCGATGATCATTACCCAGACACCCCTGCGCATCGGGCTGCTCGGCGGCGGGACGGACTTGCCGAGCTACTACCTGGAGCACGGCGGCCGGGTCCTCAACTGCGCGATCGACAAGTACGTGTACGTGATCGTCAAGCAGCGATTCGACGACGAGATCTACATCAACTACTCGAAGAAGGAGATCGTCTCCCGGGTAGCGGACATCGAGCATGAACTCGTCCGCGAGGCGATGCGGATGACCGGCGTGTCCGGCGGCGTGGAGATCACCACGCTGGCCGACATCCCCTCCTCGGGGTCAGGCCTCGGATCCTCGTCATCGGTTACCGTCGGGCTGCTGCACGCCCTGTACGCCTACACCGGACGGCAGGTGTCGGCCGAGGAGCTCGCCGAGAGCGCCTGCGCGATCGAGATCGACCGCTGCGGGAAGCCGATCGGCAAGCAGGATCAGTACATCGCCGCGCTCGGCGGCATCAGGGACCTGCGTTTCGGACCTGGCGAGGCGGTCAGCTCCGAAGAACTCGGGCTCAGCCCGGCCGAACGAGTGGCCCTGCAGCAGCAGATCATGCTGTTCTACACCGGCATCACCCGGCGGGCCGACACCATACTCGCCGAGCAGAACTCCAACGTGCCTGCCACCCTGCCGCAGCTCGACCTGCTCAGGGATCTCGCCGGGTTCGCGGTCGAGCGGCTGAAGAACGGCGACGTGGACGCCATCGGCCCGGCGCTGCGGGAGAGCTGGGAGGCCAAGCGGAAGCTAGCCGCGGGCGTGTCCAACGAGCAAGTGGACCGCGCGGTGATCCGGGCGCTCGACGCGGGCGCCTCAGGCGTGAAGCTGACCGGAGCGGGCGGCGGCGGCTTCCTTGTCGTCGTCTGCCCCATGGAGCGTCAGCGCGCCGTCCGGGAAAGCCTGGCCGACATGAGGGAATTGCCCATCCGGCTGGAGCGGTTCGGCTCCCGCGTAGTGCTCAACGTCGCCCGGGACATCTGGAGTTGACGCACATGAAGCTGCTCTGGCGTGGCGACTGGATCGAGACCCCCGGCTACGAGGTGCCGGCCGACGGAGTGCTGATCAGCGTCGCCGCGACCGTCCCGCTCGTCACCCTGAAGAACGCCTCAGGCCGCCAGCAGCGCCGGCCAGGGCGGAAGGTCGCGGTCTTCCTCTACACGGACGGCCCCCGGATCACGCTGCGCAAGGCCAGGACCAAGCGGGAGGAACCCAGGTTCACGGGAGACTTCCGGGTGACCCTGGTCCTCGGTGAGGCCATCGGTACGGGGCGCCGGGTGGTCGCGCTGGCGTGCCGCGTCCCGCCGTGCGCCGGGCAGTTCGCCGTCCATCGCGATCTCGTGCTCGATGTCCCCGGCTCGTTCACCGACGACGACCTGCGGACGGCCGCCGGCCGCCTGCTGGCCGAGTCCGACGTGCTCACGACGCACGGGCGGCAGGGTTTCCTGTACTCCGCCATGCGGCCGCCGGCCGAGCTCGCCGGCCTGCTCCGGCGGGCGGTGCCCGCGACCGGTGCCCCGTCGGGCGGCACGCCGGGACCCGCGGCCACCGAGCTGCTCCGTCCCCCGGCGGGCGAGGTAGCGGCGGCGGACACGGTGCTGCCGCTGACCGCGCTCCCGCCGGTCGTGACCGGAATGCCTGTCGCCGTCCTCGGGGGCGGGGACTACACCCGCTCGGAGATCATCCCCGCGCTGCGCCGCGCGCGCTTCCATCTGTGCGCGGTGGCCAACCGGGAACCGCAGATCGCCGCGACGGTCGGCCGCGACTACGGGTTCGCGCTGGCCACCACGGATTCCGAGCGGGCCATCGCCGAGCTCCCCGCACCGGGACTTGTCGTGGTCGCGACGGCCCATGACTCCCACACGCAGCTGGCCTGCGCCGCGGTCAAGGCCGGGCACCGCGTTTTCCTCGAGAAACCGCCCACGGTGACGGCGGACGACGTGCGTCAGCTGGCCGCGACGATGCGGGCCAACCCGGGCGCGATCGAGATCGGATTCAACCGGCGCTACCACCCGCTCGTGCGCCGGGCACGCGCGCGGCTGGCGCGGGAATCCGGTCCGACGTCCATCTCCTGCGTGGTCAAGGAACTGACCTTCCAGCCCGATCACTGGTACTTCTGGCCCAACCAGGGCACCAGGATCACCGGGAACCTGTGCCACTGGATCGACCTCGCGGTCTGCCTGATCGACGGCAGCCCGATGCCTGCCAGCGTCACCCTGTCGCCACGAATGCCCGGCACCGAGCCAGGCAGCGACGAGGAGCGGGTCCTCACGGTCACCTTCGAAGACGGCTCCCTGCTGACCGTTCTCGGTACCACCCGCGGCGACGACATCCGCGGCGTCCAGGAGACGATGGACATCCGCCGGGGGCACGCCACCATCACCATCGACGATCTGTGGAAGTACCGCGTCCGGTCGGACGGGATCGAGCGCTACGGGCGCACGCTCTTCCGGGACAAGGCGCACACGGCCATGTATCGCGAGGGCCTGGGGCGGATCAAGAACGGACAGCCCTCGCTGTACCCGGTGCGCGACATGGTGGTCGTCTCCGCGATCCAGATCGCGGCAAGCGATCTCGCCAGGACCGATGAGCGGGCCGCGACCCTGCCCGACTGGATCTCCCTGGCCAGTGAGGATTCCGCATGACCAGGCACCGACGCCACTACGATCCGCCGGCATCGATACGGGACAGGATGACATCTCCTTGAGGGTTCTAGTATCAGCTTTTCAGTGCGCCCCCGGCCGGGGAAGCGAACCTGGGGCCGGATGGCGCTGGTCCACGGCGCTCGCCGACTACGGGCATGACGTCACGGTGCTCACTCTTCCCGAGTTCCGCGACCCGGTGCTGGCGGGCGGGCGGACGGACATCGACTTCCACTTCGTGGAGTTCGCGGGCAAGCCGATACCCATCCAGCCCATCGTCGGCTATGACGTATACCGCCGCTGGCAGCAGGCCGCCTACGACTACGCCGTGGCCCTAGGCGGGAAATTCGACCTGGTGCATCACGTGACGTGGGGATCGCTGCACCTGGGGAGCAGGCTCTACCAGCTCCCCGCGCCGCTGGTGTACGGGCCCATCGGCGGCGGGCAGACCGCCCCGAAAGAGCTCCGGGGCTACTTCGGCGGCGACTGGTGGAAGGAGGTACTGCGCAACGAGGCCACCGGCTCGCTCCTGAAGCTGAACCCGTGGACCCGCGACACACTCCGAAACGCGGCCGTCGTTCTTGTCACCAACACGGCGACCGAGTCCGCCTGCCGGCGCTTCGGCGCGCGTGACGTCAGGTACTTCCTGGACTCGGGCATTCCCCGGGAATGGGTGAGCCGCCCCCGCCAGCGTCCGGCGGGCGTTCCCGTCGTCTTCTGGGCAGGCAGGATGCTGACGCGCAAGGCGCCCGTTCTCGCGGTGCGCGCGTTCGCCGAATTGCGCAAGACGACTCCCGCCCGGCTCGTCATGGCTGGCGAAGGCTTCCTCAGCCAGCAGGTCCGGGACACCGCTGAGCGGCTCGGCATCGCCAAGGACGTCGATCTTCTCGGCCAGGTGCCGTGGGACGACATCGCCCTTCTTTACGACAGCGCTTCGCTGCTCCTGTTCACTTCACTCCGCGAATCCTTCGGTACCCAGATCCTCGAGGCGATGGGCCGGGGACTCCCGGTCGTCTGCCTCGACCTGCATGGCATAGCCGACGCCAAGGTGGGCCTGGCGGCGGAGAAGGTCCCGATACCGGCCATCCCGGATGAACTGCCGGCCCGCCTTGCGGACGCGATGCGCACCGTGCTGTCTGCCGGCCGCTGGGAAGCGCGCAGCGCCGGCGCGGTCGAATTCGCCTCCGAGCACACTTTCGAGGCGAAGGCGGCCGCCGTGACGCGGATTTACCAGGAGGTCGCCCGACGATGAGCCACTACGATCTGCCGGCATCGACACGGGACGGGATGACATCTCTTTGAGGGTTCTGGTATCAGCTTTTCAGTGCGCCCCTGGTCATGGCGGTGAAATCGGTAACGGCTGGTCGTGGTCCACGTCGCTGGCGGATTATGGGCACGAAGTGACGGTGCTGACCCACTCCGAGTTCAGGGAACGAGTCGCGGCGGGCGGCCGGTCAGACATCGACTTTCATTTCGTCGACCCTCCTCGGCCCGTTCCCATCCGGGTGGCCCACCTGGACGCGTACGACATGTACCGCCGCTGGCAGAACGCGGCGTATGAGTACGCCGCGGCGCTCGGGCGCGACTGGGACGTCATCCACCACACCGGCTGGGGGTCGCTGCACCTGGGCAGCAGGTTGTGGCGGCTGCCCGCCCCGCTCGTCTACGGCCCGATCGGCGGCGGCCAGACGGCACCCAGCGCGTACCGGGGCTATTTCGGGCGCGAGTGGCCGATCGAGCTCGCGCGCAACGTCGCCACCGGGCCACTGCTCCAGCTGAACGGGCTGACCAAGTCGACGCTGAGGAACTCGTCGGTCGTTCTGGTGACTAACTCGGCGACGGAGAAGGCGTGCCGTGATCTCGGCGCCAGGGACATCCGCTATTTCCTGGCCGACGGGGTGCCGCAGGACTGGATCGGCACCGCCCGGCAGCGGCCGGCCGGCGTGCCCGCGGTGCTCTGGGTAGGCAGGATGCTGTCGCGCAAGGCCCCGGAGCTGGCAGTCGAGGCGTTCGCCGAGCTGCGAAAGACGATGCAGGCCCGTCTCCTCATGGCGGGTGACGGGCCATTCCAGCCGCGGGTGGAAGCGGCCGTGGAACGGCTCGGGCTCACCGGTGATGTGGAGCTGCTCGGCCGCGTTCCGTGGCCGAAGCTCGCCGAACTCTACGAGACGTCCTCGCTTTTCCTCTTCTGCTCGCTCCGCGACTCATCCAGCGCCCAGTTCCTCGAGGCGCTCGGCAAGGGCCTGCCCGCGGTCGCGCTCGACCTGCACGGCATAGGCGACGTCAAGGTGGGGGCTGCCGCCGAGAAGGTGGCGCTGCCCAGCCGCCCGGAACAGCTCCCCGCTGACCTGGCGGACGCCATGCGCACCGTGCTGACCGGGGACGACTGGGCGGCGCGCAGCTCGGCCGCCGTCGAGTGGGCGTCCGAGCACACGTTCGCGCGGAAAGCCGCGGCAGCGACGCGGATCTACCAGGAGGTATCCCGGCGGTGACCACTGTTCCCTTCGTCGGCGTCCGCCTCCGCTCGGCCCGGCTCGCCCGGACGCGGACCGCCGAGGCCGCTGACCGGCGCCTGGTTCGCAGGATCGGGACGATCTGGGGCCTGCTGGTCCTCAACGTGCTGTCCTGGGCGCCAGGCATGTCGATCCTGCCGATCCCGTCATCGGTTGGCAAGATCATCACCCAGGGGGCCCTGACCCTCGCGCTGCTGCTCGCGCTCGTCGTCAACCCGAGACTCAAGATCCGCCCGAACATCTTCCTCCTGCTGGTGACGCTCCTGGCGCTCGAGACCGTGCTGACGGTGTTCGGCACCCAGTATCCGCGGGGCACCGGATACCGGACGTTCCGATACCTCGAGTTCGTCGCGGTGCTGTGGCTGCTGTCCCCGTACTGGAACCGCGCCGACATGCTGATCGTGCGGTGCCACCTGAAGAGCATGCTGTGGGTGCTCAGCTCGGTGGCCGTCGGCTATGTCGTCGCGCACGGCCACGCGATGCAAGGCGGCAGGCTCGGCGGCGCTATCTGGCCCATCGACGCCACCCAGGTGGCGCACTACGCCGCGGTCACGATCGGCATGGTCGTCATCTACTGGTTCTGCGGGCAGATGCGGGGCAGAACGACGTTGATCATCGTCCTCCTCTCGCTAGCTATCCTGCTGCTCAGCCACACGAGAACGGCGCTCGTCGGCGTGATCGTCGGGCTTCTGGTAGCCGGCCTGAGCTTGATCGCGGCCACACCGCGGGTACGCAAGCTGTTCGGGGCCATCGCGGCGATCGCGGCGATCGCGTTCGCGACGGCCTCGTCGACGATCATTTCCTGGATGGCCCGCGGTCAGGGGTCCACGCAGCTTGGCAACCTCAGCGGGCGGACCGGCTTCTGGGGACCGCTGCTCGCTTACCCGCGCACCACATTCGAGGAGATCTTCGGGTTCGGGATTTCGAATGGCTCGTTCGACGGCCTCCCCGTCGACAGCAACTGGATGCTCTCCTACCAGGATCAGGGCCTGTTCGGGGTCGTCATGTGCGCGGTCATTCTCGTCTACCTGCTGATCGCCGCGTGCTTCCAGTCCCGTGGCATGCGGCGAGCCCTCGCGTTGTTCTTCGTGGTCTACTGCCTCGTGGCGTCTTTCACCGAGGACGGCATCACCAACCCGTCGACGTACATGCTCGACGTCACCGTGGCGGCCTCACTCCTGCTCCCCACCTTCAGGACCCAGCGCCAGCCGAGCTGACCGCGCCTCATCAGGCGCGGCGCCCTCGCGGCCCGGTACGGCAAAGACCCTGTGTGACTGGTGGTTCCTTGGTCGCGCCCGACACTCAACTACGTATCGCCTTCGCTTCTGACCCAAATAAGGTGACAGTAACGTGCGGTGGATGTGACACAAGAGAAGTCATATTCCAAGTCCAAGATCATTAACCGAAAATGTCCGTAGTTAAGGCCCCTATACGGTACCAAACTACGGACATTTGTTCTAAACGATCTCGCGTAGGGGACTGGCGTGGGACCCGGGCGTCGTTCGCGAAAGGACCGGAAGTGGTACGAAGACGAAGAGTGATGCGAAGTCGCCGGGTGGCACCCGCTCTGCTAGGCGGTGACGAAACCCAGGCTTTCGTCCTTTTCGTCGGCGCCGAGCAGGACCGCCGAGTCCAGCCTCGCGCCCGCGAAGCGGATCATCTCTCCCACGGCCTGGACCCTCGTCACCGACGACTCGCCCGCGGTGACCACGGCTACCGCGTCGTCTGCCCAGGTCTTGAGGTGGGCCCCGCCCGTGGCGGGGTTGACCGTCGCGAGCGTGATGAACAGGTCGGCCGCTGCGTGCACGCCCTGGACACCGTTCATCGGCGTGCCGAGTGATGGCGCGTGCAACGGCCCGACCGGAGCGAGGTCACCGGGCTCAGGAGTCACGAGCACGACGCGGACTCCGCCGATGTCCACCGGCCGGATGCCGGGCTCCTTCGAGCCGAAGAGCCCGCCGAGCGCGCCGCCGGCCAGGTCAGCCACAACGGCGCGCTTGCCCTCATGAGCAGCCGTGACGGCCGCCTGCCTGATCGCCTCGGCGGCGAACGTCTTGTCGTCGACTGCGACGACGACAAGGCTCCCCGCGCCATCGGAACCGCCCGGCACGGCGCCGAGCAAGTGCGCGGCGACCCGCTTCAGGTCGGCCTCCCGTCCCCTGTTGCGCGAACGCTTGCGGCCGCCCGATGCCACGCTAACGCGGACCGGGGCACCGAGCGCGGCGGCCACGTCGTCACGGCGCCGCAGCCGGTCGGAGACGATGGCGCCGATGGCGACGATCAGCAGGCCGAGCACCAGACCGCCGAAGATCGACGCACCGCCGTACTCGAGCGCGAACTTCTTCTTGCTGTGCCCCTCGGCCGGGATGCCCGTGTCGATGACACTGCTGCCCGCGATCAGCCCGGCGGTCGTCGACCGCTGGCCGGCCTCGGTGCTGGCGACGGTCTGCTGCAGCGAGGTCAGCAGGTTCTGCGCGCTGGTCAGCTGGTTTTGCAGCCTCGTCAGCCTGCTGTCCCCGGGCAGTGCGCCGTCCGCCTTCAGCTTCTTGATCTGGTTGTTGATCGAGTTGATCGTCTGCTGCGTCTGCGTCACCTGCTGGACTTGCCCGGCGGTGTTGGCGGACTCTTTCTCGAGCTCGGTCTGGGCGCGGTACTGGAGGAAGGTGTTCGCCAGCGTGTTCGCCTCGTTGTACGCCGCGGTCGCGGTCGCCGCGGTGGCGGTGAACGTCAGCAGGTTGTTGCTCGTGGTGCTGACGGCGACGGTGTAGGTCTTCTGGAAGGTCGGCACCGATTCGTGTATGTCCAGCTTGTTCATGGTCAGCTGGGCCACCGTCGAGTCATCGGCCAGGATCGCGTCGGTCTGGATGGCGGTGTTCGGGTCCAGGCTGGGGTCGAGAGCAAGCAGGACGGCCGTGGTGTTGCTGTAGGTCGGGTGGTAGCTGTTGTACAGGCCGCCGGCCAGCAGGATGCCGAGGACGGTGGTGAGGCACCAGATCTTCTTGTTGCGCTTCATCGCGGCGCCAATGTAGCCGAGGCTGACGACGCCTGCCTGGTCGTCGGCCGGTGGCACGTTCTGGACCACCGGGTAGCTCTCATAAGCCCACAGCCCGTCCTGCGGGCGTGCGTCGATCTCTGCCGGCGGCTCAGGCGGGCGCAGCACCGACAGCTCTGAGGTCGTCCGCACCGGGTGCTGAGCCGCCGGCTTACCCGGAACCTCGACGGTCACCGCCGGCTCCGGGACCTCGGCCTCGGCGTCAGGGCCCGCCTTGGCGGGTGCCTCAGGCTCCGGTACGGCTTGCTCGGTGACGGCCTCGGCTGGTTCCCCGGCCGGGCGCGGGGTGAACCTCGGCTCCTCCAGGGCTGGCCACCGGGAAAGCCTCGGCTGCGCGGGCGCCGACCATGTGGCGGGCGCCGGTTCCTCCTGGGCTGCCGGCTGCACGTGGAACTCTGGCTCCTCGGGAGCCGGCTGGGCGTAAGACCGCGGCTCCCCACTAGCAGGCCGCGCGTAGGAACCCGGCTCCTCGGGAGCCGGCTGGGCGTAAGACCGCGGCTCCCCACTAGCAGGCCGCGCATAGGAACCCGGCTCCTCGCGAACTGGGCGCACGTAAGACCTCGGCTCCTCCCGCGGCCGCGCGTAAGACTCCGGTTCCGCCGGAGCCGACCATGCGGGAAACCTGGTCTCCTCCGCGGCCTGACTCGCGGAGTACCTTGGCTCCGCGGGGAGGAAGTAGCGAGGTTCCTCGTCGACCTTGGGCTCCGCGGAGATCTCGGGCTTAGCGTACGACGCGGGCCTGCTGAAGACGTCAGACAACTCAGACCTGGAACGGTAATCGCGCCTGGTGAAAAAGTCCGAGAACTCAGACCTTGAAGGGTATGCGGGCTCCTCGGAAGCCGCTGGCTCGGCGGGGGGCTCCGAGTCGGCCGGGGGCTCCGGCTCGGGCTCCGCTTCCGGCATGGCGGTATCCGCCGGCTCGGCTGGAGGTTCAGGCTCGGTGGAGTACGCCGGCCCGCCGAAGAAGGACGGCCTGGCGAAGACGTCAGAGAACTCAGCCCTGGCGCGGTACTCAGGCTCGGCGGGAACCTCGGGCTCGACCGTAACCGTGGGCCCGGAGAAACGCTCGAACGAGGAGAAGGGCTCGCGCACAGCGAGGGGTTCCGGCTCGGGCTCGGCGATGTCCTCTGGCTCCGCGGTTGCCAGCTCGGCAGCGGCCTCCGGCTCCGCCGCGTCCACCTGCTCGACCTCGGCCTCAGGCTCCGGCTCGGCGTAACCGCCCAGCCAGTCGGCAGCCTCCGGCTCGGCCACATCCAAGGGCTCGGCAAGGGGCTCTGGCTCGTCGGTGTCCTCTGCCTCGGCGGCGTCCGCTGGCTCGGCGAGGCGTTTTAGCTCCGCGGTATCCACGAGTGCCGCAGCATCCGCCGGCTCGGCGCTGACCTCTGGCTCGGCGGTGTCGTCCTCCTCGGCGGCGTCCTCCGGCTCGGACGAGAGCTCGGACGAGAGCTCGGACTCCGCGGAGTAGCCGGACTTGGCTGGGACGCCGGTCAAGCTCAGCGCGAAGTCGCCCACCGCGGGGAATTCACCCGTCGGGTCCTTGAACCGGACCGACCCCGCGGAGAAGCTGGACGCCTCCTCGAATTCGGAGTCATCAGAGAACTCATCGTCCGCCGCGAACCCAGATCCCGCGGTGAAACCCGTCCGGGTCTCGTCGTTCACCGTCGCTCCTCCCTCGTCGTGGCCACGACACCATTGCCTCGTCCGGCGAGCGTCGTGCTGTTAATCCGCGTCGGCAGCGCACGCGGTTGCCTGCCCAGACCGGGAGCGAACCCGGTCGTCACGTCGTCTGGTTCCGGGTTCGCGACCATGATGCCCACGACATTGCCGCCGGCGTCGGCCGCGGACGCGGCGACGCGCGCGAGCTGCTCGGCGGTCGCCAGCCGCGGCGAAACAGCGAGCACGGTCGGGTGGGCGCGCACCGCCTCGGACACCCCTAGCGCCCCGTCGTCCACGGCCGTCACGATCACCGTGAGCACCGCCTTGGGCAGCGGCCCCTTGAGGTCGTCGTCGGTCGCGGCGAAAACGCGCAAGGCGTTCGCCTGGGTCGCCGATGCTGGCGACCAGGCGGCCGCCGCCGCGCGCAGCGTGCTCATCGCTTCCCCCGGCGCCTGCGCGCACACGACGAGCGCCGTCGGGATGCCGAGCGACGACGCGAAAACGGCCATCTGCGGACCGATCGCGAGCGCCGCCGGGTCGTTGGCCAGCGACACCAGGGCGACCGTCGCGCCGCGGTCACCGGAACCATTCCCCTGTCCGGCGCCAGAACTTGCCGCCCGCAGCCGCGCCAGCGTGGTGCGCAACGTCCACGCCTGCACCGCCTCCGGCTGGTACTCGGCGAGGAGCCGCAGCCAGGCACGGGCGTCACCGGGCCGGTCCACGTCCACCGCCGCGAGCACAGGGACCCCGATGGAGTTCGCTACCTCGTCCCGCGTGCGCAGCCGCCGGTCGCCGCGGTCCTTCCTGAGCGCCACGATGAACCCGATGAGCGCGCCGGCCACGAGGCCGACAGGTCCGTAGATGATGAACTGCTTCAGCGCGCCGCCGCTGGTGGCCGTGGTGGCGGATACGAAGACCCGCCCGGGCACCGGCCCGACCGGGCTGTTACTAGACCCGATGAAGGAAAGGAAAGAGGCCGCCACGGCGTTCGCGTCGGCCTCCGCCTCCGTAGCTGTCTTGTCCGTCGCGTTGATCGATATCACGTTGCCGGTCGAGTCGGTGGCGGTGATCTGGGTGCGCAGCTGGGTCAGCGTCGTCCCGCGGCCGATGGACGGCAGCGCCGCGCTCAGCACGGGTGCGCTGTCGGCGATGAGCGTGTCCGTCGCGATGTTCGGCTTGGGATCCGGCAAGATGACCAGCGCCGAGCTCGTCTGCTTCGGCGGGTTGAGGAAGGCATAGCCGACTCCGGCGAGGAGACCCAGGAGCACGAAACCGCCGATGATGCCCTTGTACCGCTGCACCGTTCGCAGCGATCGGCGCAAGTTCGGTTGCTGCTGAGTCATCGAGCCTCCGATTCGGCGAACTTCAGACGTGTCACCAAGCGGCCGCCTGGCAGTGAGCGCCCCTGCCCGAGCAGCATGAACGCGGGCACGCGGTGGCCAAGACCCGCGGAGTACCAGCCCAGGACCGGCTCGGTCTCGCCCCTGTGCAGGCTCCACTCGAGCCCGGCGGGCAGCGATAGCTCCGCCGCACCGGGCGTCTCCGCGCCCGGCCAGGCCAGCGAGGCCACCGGGCCGGTGAGCGATGCCGTGACCTCGGGCCCGAGGTGGAACGCGACCCGCACGTCGCACGCCCCGCCGGTGATCTCGTCGGTGATCTCCACGACGCGCTCGGCGCGGTCAAGCCGCACGGAGCGCCGGTGCACAGCGGGCCGGTAGCCGTCGTGCTCAGCGGTCCACGACACGACAGCGCCATCGTCAAGGACCGAGACCTCACGCCCCGTCGCGTGCCGCAGCCACAGGAAGGCGCCGCCGCGGACCGACTGCCACCTGCCGCCGACCTCCACGGTGTTGTGCCCGATCGTCGACTGGAAATACGACCGCCACGCGGGCTCGCCGTGGTAGCAGTACGTCCCCGGGTCGGCGAGCACGTCCACGCCGGCGCAGCGGACCTCCGCCGACAACGCGTCGGCGTGCGCGTGCGCGGCGATGCTCAGGAACCCGTGCGGCCCGCCATCGCAGCGGATCCATAGCTCTGGCCAGTCACCCGGGTCCGTTCTGAGGATGCTGAGGCCAGCATCAGCGAACCGGTCGGGGCGCGCCGACGGCCGGCCAGCGACCTCCCGCGCCGCCGGGGATTCACCGAGCAGCGCGCCGGCGAAGACGCTGCCCGCGTCCGGCGGCACGGACGGCCACCACGGCAGCCGCCCGAAGATCCCGTCGCCAAGCGCGAGCAGCGCCGGCCAGCGGTTGTGCGCGGGCGCGTCGAGCAGCACGACGCGGCCCTCGTCGGAGTCGCCCTGGCGGGGCGGGCGACCTGAGACGTCGACGAGCGCCGCCATCGCGTCCGCCATCGCACACAGCAGGCCCCAGGTGTCCGCCGAAACCGGCGCACCCGCGGCGGACGCCTCGACCGCCGCGAACGCCCCGAGCTCGAAGACGAACCCGTGGTAGTCCGACGCGAGCTCGCGGTTGATCCCCGACGGAAAGGTGTTAGCGGAAAGCGAGCGAGACAGCAGCGCGGCGGCGTCCCGCCGCCACCGCTCGCTCTCAGGGAACCACGGGAAGGCGCAGCTCGCCGCGAGCTGTCCGGCCGCCTCCGCGATCACGTGGTTGTTCGCCGACGACCCGCGGCTCTCGAACGCGGCCAGGTACTCCTGATGCCAGCGGATCTGCCGCACCGTCGTGTCCGAGCGCTCGAACAGGGCGACGACCCCTGGCCAGCTGTCCAGCAGCCGCCTGATCCAGGCGAGGTTGATCAGCCGGACGCCGAGCTCGATGCCGCTCGTCCAGTTCACCCCGGACAGGAACGGGTTCTCCCGCAGCCACGAGCGAAGCTGGTCCGCGACCCGCTGGGCGTACGCCTCCTCGCCGGTCAGGAACCAGGCGGCCGCGAGCAGCGTCAGGTGCTGGAGCCGGTTTATCTCCCAGACCTGCTTGACGTTGCCGACGGCCGCCTCGTCGCGCTGGTTCAGCGAGAACGCGTACGTGTCCGGCGATGATCGGCGCCCCGTGACCGGATCCCAGAACCAGTCCGGCTGAACCAGGTCGGTCCGCACCGCGCCGAGCATCTCCCACTCGCCCTTGAGCAGCCGGTCCGCGTCCGCGACGATCGCGGCCCGGGCGGCCGCGGGCACCCGGGCAGCGGCCTCGGGCGGCAAGACCGACGTGAACGGCCGGACCGGCAGCGCCTCGGCCGCGGTGAGCGGCGGCAGCGCGCCGACCGCGGCCGGCAGCACCTGACGGGACCGCCACGCGCGGCGGAGCGCCTGCTCGCGGGCACGCCAGGCGACCTCGGCAGGTGACATCCTGCCGAGACGCCGCGCGTACCAGCCGAGCCTGGACACGCCGGCTCCGGTCACACCCGCTCCGGCCGGCCGCTGAGCAGGCTCTCGCCCACCGCGATCGTTGCCCGCGTCGTGGCCAGCAGGGAGTCCGCAGAAATCGGCATCGGGCCGCCGGTGCGCACCGCCTCGACGAACGCCTCCATCTCCGACCGCTGGCCCTTGTCCTGACCGCCGCGCGCCTTCGTGGTGGACTTGCCGCGCCCGCCCCAGACCGACACGCTGCGGAAGTTGTCCAGCCGGGCGCTGCGCCCGCCGCCGGTCGCGTCCATCGTCTCCTTCGGGAACCGGACGTTGCCGCCGGTGAGGTACGCGATCGTGCCGGACGCCCCGTTCGCGAACCGGAACGTGGCCTGCACGTCGCCCTTCTCCGGCCCGCGCACCGCGTAGGCCTCCTCGACCACGCTGTCGGCCCACCAGCTCAGCGTGTCGATGAAGTGGCCGCCCTCGCCGGTGAACCGGGAGCCTTCGGCCTCCTCGTTGAGGTACCAGCTGTCCTTCGCGAGCGGGCCCGCGTTGACCAGGTAGCGGGTGGAGGCGGTGGCCGCGGCCGCGCCGAAGCCCTTGCGCATCGCGCCGAGCAGCGGGGCGAACCGCCGGTTGAACCCGACTGTCAGCCGGTCGTTGCCCGTCCTCGTGATCGCCTCGGCGATCTGGTCGGTCTCCTCCCGGGTGAGCGCGAGCGGCTTCTCGACGAAGACGGCCTTGCCGGTCTCCAGCGCGCGGCAGACGAGCTTGGCGTGCGTCGCGTGCCTGGTCACGATGAAGATCGCGTCGAGCGACTCGTCCTCGAACACCGAGTCGGCGTCGGTGGACGCCGTGGTGAAGCCGAACTTCTTCTGCGCGTTGACCGCCGACAGCGACTTGGTGGTGGCGACGTGCGCCAGGTTCGCCGCCGGCAGCTTGGCGAGGTGCGGCAGCAGCATGGAGCTCGCGTAGTTGCCCGCTCCGACGAAGCCGATCGCTACCTGCCGCTTGCTCTTTTCATCAGTCCGAACGGATGGTGTCTTCGCCCCTGGCAGCACCGTCTTCGTCGCGGGGGGCGGCGCGTCCGCGGCGGGCGCCGGGTACTCGAGCAGCACGCCGATCGCCTTGAGCGCGCCGGTCTTCATGTCGTCGTAGACCTTGGCCGCCTCGTCGAACGGGAAGACGCCATCGATCAGCGTCGCCACCTCGAGCTCGTTGCGCGACACCAGGTCGAGGAACGACTCGAGGTTCCGCTTCTCTGTCCACCGCACGTACCCGGCCGGGTAGTCGATGCCGTCGAGCTCATAGCGGGTGTCGTACCTGCCGGGCCCGTAGGACCGGGAGAACCGGACGTCGAGTTCCTTCTCGTAGTAGGCGTTCCACGGCAGGTCGAGCTTCATCTTGCCGATGTCGACGATCCTGGCGCGGTCCCTGGCCAGCTTCACGGCCGCCTCGACCGGGCCGTTGCTGTTCCCGCCCGCGGAGAGGAACACGTGGTCCGCGCCCCGGCCGCTGGTGATCCTGCTGAGCTCGGCGAGCACGCTGTCCAGGTCGTCGGGCGACCCAGCGGCCACGGCGCCGGCTTTCTCCGCGAGACGGCAGCGGTCGGGGACCGGGTCGATGCCGATCGCCTGCACGCCGGCCGCCACGAGCAGCCGGACCACGAGCTGGCCGATGAGCCCGAGACCGATGACGGCCGCCGTCTCGCCCAGCTGGACCTCGGCGCGGCGCACCCCGTGCATGGAGATGGACGCGACGGTCGCGAACGCGGCGTGCTCGGGCGCCACTCCGTCCGGGACCTTGGCGCAGAGGTTCACCGGCACCCAGTTGTACTCGGCGTGCAGCGCCTGCTCGTTGCCCGCGCAGGCGACGAGCTGGCCAACCTTGAATTCCTCGGCGCCCTTGCCGACCTCGGTGACCACGCCGCACAGCGAGTAGCCGAGCGGGGTGTAGGAGTCGAGCTTGTTCATCACCTTCTTGTAGGTGGTGACGAGCCCCTGCTGCTGCACCTGGTCGAGGACCTTCTTCACCTGGTCCGGCCGCGCCCGCGCCATGCCGACCATCGACATGCTCGCCTCGGTGACCTTCATCATCTCGGTGCCGGTCGAGATCAGCGAGTACAGCGACCGGACGAGCACGCCGCCGGGCCGGCACACCGGCGCCGGCACGTCGAGGACGGCCAGCTCACCGGACTTGTAGTTCTGGGCTATCTGTTTCATCGGGTCCTTCGCCAGTGCCCGGTCCTCGTGACCGGGTCGCTCGGTGGTGGTCCGCGTGGTCAGTTCTCCGCGGTCAGGCGCTGGTAGACCCCCAGGTAGGCGCGCTCCTGGTGGCTCCAGGCCAGCTCGTCCTCGACCCTCGCCCGGCCGAGCTTGCCCAGCTGGAGGCGCGCGGCCTCGTCGTCAAGCAGCCCGACGAGTGCCTTGGCGTACTCGCGGACATCATTGGGCGTGGCGTACACCGCGGCGTCCTGCGCCGAGACCCGGGTCTCATGAAGATCGAACGCGACAACCGGCAATTCGAACGCCATGTACTCCATCGTCTTGTTCATCGTAGAGACGTCGTTAAGCGGATTCTTGGGATCCGGCGAAAGACCGGCGTCGGCCGTGGACAAGATCTTGGTCACCAGCTCGTCGGGCGCTCGCCCGGTGAACTCGACGTGGTCCTGGAGGTCCAGCTCGTCACGCAGCGCCACCAGCTCGTCATAGCAGTCGCCGGAGCCGATCAGCGTGAACGCGATGTCGTCGCGACCGAACTCGCGCACGATCACATCCGCGGCGCGCACCACGATGTCCACCCCGTCCTGCGGGCCCATGACGCCGATGTACGCCGCCAGGTACCTGCGCCCCCGCTTGAGCTCCTCGTGCGCCGGGCCGCGCTTCAACCGCTCCGGGTCAGGACCGGTACGGACTACCGTCACGTCGTCAGGCGACTTGCCGCCGCGCCTGATGGCGATCTGGCGGTAGGACTCGTTCGTCGAGATCACGTGCCGCGCGGTCCGGAACGTCCGGCGCTCGAGCCACAGCAGCCCCTTGTAGGGCAGCGCCGGCGGGTTCTCGAAGCGGGACAGGAACAGCTCCGGGCACAGGTCGTGGTGGTCGAACACGAACCTGGTCCGCTCCACGCGGAAGGCTAGCGCGATCGGCCAGAAGATGTCCGGCGGGTTGCACGCCTGGATCACCGCGAACCGGCCCTTGCGGCGCGCCTTGAGCGCGTGCCAGGCCGTGGCCAGGAACGAGTACGCGTACTCGGCCACGAAGCTCAGCTTGCTCCCGCCGGGCGCGTACGGCCGGTACTTGTAGATCTCCACGCCGTCAATGACCTCGTAGCCCGGGTCACCCTTGCCCTTCGGGCAGACGACAGCCACCCGGTAGCCCGCCGACACCAGGGCCTGGCACTCCAGCCACACCCGCCGGTCGAAGGGCACCGGAAGGTTCTGCACGATAATCAAGATCCGGCGCTGCACGCCTATGGGAGCACGGCGCGCCGGCCGGTGATACGGGAGCTTTATGACTTTTCCGTGACTTCCGCGGCACTGGCAGGTACCGGGAGCCGGGCGCTGAACAGGAAGACCTGATACCCGTGTGATGTGCATTACCAGGGCTTTCGCGTATCAAGCCGCTGCGGTGAGCGATCTGCTTGGGCATGACGAGCGTGGTGATCGCCAGCATGTTGCGCGAGGAAGGCACCACGGGTGTGCAGACCCACGTGCAGCAGTTGCGCGCCAGCCTCGCGGGCACCGGCACCGGCGTAGTCTTTCTCACGCCCTTCTCGTGGGCCAGGCCGCTCACCTATCCCGTCTTCGGCCCGCGGGCCGTGTTCGGGCGCCTGAGCGGCGACGCCAGCGTGTGGTGGTACCGGCACTGGCACGAGGTGTTCCTGCGCAAGGCGCTGCGCCGTGAGCTCGGCAGGCTCGGCGACTGCGTCGTCTACGCGCAGGGACCGCCCGAGGCGCGAGCCGCGCTGCGCGCGCGGCGCGGCCCGCACCAGCGGGTCGTCATGGCGGTTCACTTCAAGACCTCGCAGGCAGACGAGTGGGTGGACACGCGGACGTCCCCCATCAAGGACGGCGGGTGGGTGTACCGGGGTATCCGGCGAACCGAGCGCGAGACGATCACGCGGCTGGACGGCATCCTCTACGTGGCCGCCTGGGCGAGGGACGCGCTCCAGTCCTGGCTACCCGAGACCGCCACCGTCTCGTCCGCGGTCATCGGGAACTTCACGGCGCCGCTTGACCCGGAGCCGGCCCCCGGGCCGATCGCCGACCTGGTAAGCACCGGAGGCCTGGACTCGGTCAAGAACCACACGTTCCTCCTCGATGTGCTCGCCGAAGCCGGCCGGCTCGGCCGGAAGGTCACGCTCGATGTCTACGGCGAGGGCGTGCTCCGCGCCGAGCTCGAGGAGAAGACCCGTGCCCTCGGGCTCGCGGACCAGGTGCGCTGGCGGGGCTTCCGCCGCGACGTGCGCCAGTTCCTGCCTGGTTACAAGGTCTACGTGCACCCTGCCTACTCCGAGGTGTCGCCGCTCGCCATCATCGAGGCGATGGCCGCGGGCCTGCCGGTCGTCGCTGGCCGCGTCGGCGGCATCACGGAAGCCTACGATGACGGCGTGGAGGGCCGGTTCTGGCCGCTGGACGACCCGGCCAGTGCGGCCGGCGTCCTCCTCGACCTGCTCGATTCCGAGCCAGCGCGCCGGGCTGCCGCGGAAGCCGCCCGGAAGCGCTTTTACCGCGACTTCGACTCGGCCGTGGTCGTCCCCCGGTTGCTCGGCTTCCTCCAGGGAACGGCGCCGGGCACCGGCGGGTAACCGTCGTCCGCGCGGCTAGCCGGGCTTCCGGGCGATCATCAGGTAGCTGCCGTACAGGGCCATCGGGAGCTTCTCGCCGACCAGGCCGGACACCTTGCCGCTGCCGGTCACGGTCTCGACCGTGAGACCCTTCCACGCGAGGAACTGCCGCAGGGCGACCGGGCAGTGGACGCTGACGTGCGCGCCGCCGAGCACGGTGCCGCCAGATCGGCGGCGGAGCAGCAGGTAGTGCGGGTTAGGCGTCGTGAGCAGGATCCGGCCGCCAGGGGCGAGCAGCCGGACCGACTGGTTGATAAACGCCTCCAGCACTTCGAGCGGCACGTGCTCGACGATCTCTCCCATCAGGAGCGCGTCGTACGGGCCGCTATCGGCCGGCATGTCCTCGAGGAGCCCCTGATAGACCCGGCGGTACAGGCCGACGGGGATGCGCTCGATGCGCTCGGGGACCAGTTCCACGCCGTCCAGGCTGGCCCCTGGCGCGCTGTCGGCGAAGGCCCGTCCGCCCCGCCCGGTATTGCACCCGACGTCGAGGACCTGCCCGGCGAACCCGGCGCCCAGGTGCCTGGCGAACTGACGGTACCGGCGCTCGGTGAACAGGTCCGTCTCGGAGAACGACTGCTCTCTGTTTAGCTGCTCGAGTTCATACGTCATTTCTTGGCCTGCCTTCAGGCGGTTAGTTGAATTTGCTGCCAGCGTCCTGGTGGTATGGCGCGGCGCGCCACTGGGCGGGGGATACCACGTTCCCCTGGGCGCCCGCCGCGAACTGCCATCCGCCGCTGCCCGACCACCGGTACGTGTTGTCCGACCAGACGTTGCCCAGGCCGCCTGTCGCCTCAGCGATGTACGTCTGGTAGGCGTCGAAGAACTCCATGAGCTTGGGAACGCCCGCGTTGAACGCCGCCGCCATCATGTATCCGCACAGGTTCGCCGCGACCTCGCACCCGGTAACGGTGGCGGCGTCGAGCGAGAACGCGTTGCCGGTGACGGTGACGTTGCGGGAGCCCCAGACGCAGTTGTCCCAGTACATGGCCTTCGGGCTGCCCGTCGCCACGCCGGGTTTGCCGCCGAAGTAATCGGCGGGCCCGCAGCCACCGTAGGCGGACAGGAGCAGCGTCGCGCCGGTCGCGTCCCCTGGCGAGTCGCTGAGGGTGAACGAGTGCGCGCTCGAGACGCTCGTCACCGTGCCGAGGAAGGTACCCGAGTTCTGGTTGTACACGGCCATTCCCACTGACGGCTTCTGGAGCGCGCTGGCCGAGCCGTTGTCCTGGCTGCTGCCATAGCCGGCGCAGATGGTCATGGTCCCGCCCGAGGTGTTCACCGACGACCCCGAGATGCTCGCGTCGCCGTTGGTGACCAGGACCTTGCCCTGCTTGTAGTACAGCGAGCTGTTGTTCTGGTCGAGCGGCCCGAGCGGGACGCCGCACGCCGAGTCGTCGTCGAGGTTGTCCGGGTACCGGTTCGTGTCGGTGTAGACCTTGATCCCGCCGAAGTTGTTCGTCAGGTCGTTGTTCCCGATGAGGATGGAACCGGCGTACCGGGACTTGAGGTTGGGGTTGCCGCCCGAGTTGGACGTGTCGATGGCCGCGTACGGGTTGCCGCCGCCAGCGCCGGTGATCGCCCCGTAACCGTCCGAGCAGGGGACGTTGCCGTAGCAGTCCTTGCCGTGCAGGCCGGCCGGCCAGGGGCCGTCGGACGCCCACCCGTTGCCTGTGAGCGTGTTGTCGGTGATGCGGGCGTTGTAGCTCGCTTCGAACATGATCCCTTGCGCCCAGTTCGACGCGATGTAGTTGTCGCTGATCAGCGCCCCGGCATTGTCGAAGTCGAACCACACGCCGGCGTTGTAGTTGTCGTGCACGTAGTTGCCGGTGAAGTCGGCGTTCAGCGAGTAGAAGATCTTGCCGCCGCCGGAGCAGCCGCACCCGAACGGGCTGCCCCCGGGTCCGCTGTCATCCGGGTATGTGCCGAGACCGTTCCAGCTGATCTCGTTGTGGCTGATGTTGAGATCCACCGCGTTCAGGACGTTGAACGCGCCCTGCGCGTTGTGCGTCAGGCAGTCGTACTCGATCGTCGTGTAGCTGCCCGCGTCGATGGCGTAACCACCGCCGTTGCTCTCGCCGGTCGCGGGCGCGGCGCTGCTTGACGTGTAGCCGTACTCGTTGGGTCCGATCGTGTCGTACTTGTAGGTGTCGCCCACGTCCGGAGGGCCCGCGCTCGTGTTGCCGAGGACCGAATTGTTAGACGAGGAGGAGAAATTCTCGATCGTCAGGTACTCGTAGGTGTCGTAGACGTTGCTGCCTGACGACGGCGTGCTCAGGGTGGCGCTGGAGCCGCCGGTTCCCGTGCCGTTCGTGGCGCCGTCCACGCCGTCGATGACCGCCTTGCCCGCGGCCGCCGTGTACCCGCCCACGTACGCGCTGTCGTGCCCGGTGCCCATCCCGTTCTCGACCTGGTGCACGCCCGGGTCGAAATAGATGACGGCGTCGCTGAGGCCGTACGCGCCGCTGCTCGCCGGCGACGTGTTGTCTCCGGCCGGCACGACGACGATCCGGGTGGCTTTCGGGAAGTTCGTGCCGGCGGACCCGAAGGTCGGCAGGCCGCTTGGCGCGCTGGCGGCGGTGAACGTGCCGGCGGCGCCGTCGTAGCTCCAGGGTGACTGGAGGATCCGCTGGCCGCAGACGGCGGTGCCGTGCGACGGCGCCTTCCCCGGCCCGGCGCCCTGCCCCGGCGATGCCGTCGCTCCCCACGTAGCACGCGCGCTGGACGCCGCGCCGCCGCCGGTGCAGCCGCCGAGCGCGCACACGACCCCGGCGACGACCGCCGCGGTGACCCAGGTCAGCCTGAGCGACTTAGCCATCTCAACCACCTGTCCCGCCCTGCCGGCCTACCGCCGGTCATATTCGCCGACCATGGCATGGGCCGGCTCTCCGGCCATCGCCCGTGTCCGCTTCGATTCGTGCCATGCCTTGCGGAATTCCCACCAGGCGAGGGTCGCGCCCAGCCACGTGCCAACCGCCAGTCCGTAGATCGTTCCCTGCGCGCCATCGGTCGCCGCGCCGCCGACGGCGAACGCGGAGGCGACCACCGACCCGATGATGGCGACCCGCAGGCTCCGCCGCGCCGCGCCCAGGGCGTGCAGTCCGGTTCCCGCCCCCGCGGCGATGCCGCCGCCCACCATGTAGACGGTCTGCGGCAGCAGCAGCGGATAGGTCGGCCGCCAGATGCTCCCGACGGCCACGTGCCCCAGTCCCCTCGGCACCGCGATGATCAGCACCGCGCCCCAGGCCAGGCCCGCGAGGGCCAGGCCGCTGCTGACGAGCCAGCAGAACAGCGGAAATCGCCGTGGTGAGCGGTGCAGGATGCGCGCCCCTTCCGGCAGGGTGACCAGCCCCATGCCCAGGGACAGGATCGTTATGGGCCCGACCAGCGTGACCGAGGCCTGCACGTAGCCGACGGCCGCCAGGCCGAGCAGCGCCGCCGTCCCGTATCCGCGGACCTGCATGACCGCGCTGCTCAGGGTGCCTTCGATCAGGTAGCGCGTGCCGAGATCGCGGTGCCTGACAAGCCAGTCCCAGGCGTACGACGGGCGCGGGAAGAGGCCCGCCTGAAGCACGCCGGCGACGGCCGCCACACACGCGGTGGCACCCCAGGCGAAGGTGAACCAGAAGACGTCGGCGTGGCCCGAGATCCGGAGGAGCACCAGGGCGGGCAGCAGGGTCACGCCCCAGATGGAGTCATTGAGGAACGCCTGGCCGCCCCGGCCCGCGGCGAAAAAGGAAAACCGCCAGCTGTCCTGGAGCATCAGCCCCGGCAGCGTCAGGCCGAGCCCGAGGAATGCCGCTCCGATGATCCCGCCGGACAGGACCGCCGCGGCCAGCGTGACGATTCCGGTGAGCAGGCCGACGGCGATGGCCGTTCCCGTGGAACCGCGGACCCCGCGCCGCCATGCCCGCACGCCCACCGCGCTGAACCTGACCATCAGCGGATCGGTGGACAGGCCGCGGGAGGCGTTGAGCGCGAAGCCGTAGGTGACATAGGCCAGGCTGAACGCGCCGAACTGCGCGGCGCCCAGGCTGTGCACGACGTACAGGCTGACGGCGACATTGGTCAGGCTGGAGACGCCCTGGTCCGCCACGCCCCAGCCGAGACGGCGGAAGGCCTGGGTGAGCAGGCGCTGGATGGCAAGCTGCGGACCACCACCGCCTGCCGACCTCGCCACCCGCGCCAGGGGCTTTCCCGTCGCTACCGGCGCCAGGCTCTGGTCACCGCTTAGGTCCGCCGCCGCCATCACACCGTCCGGGCTCGCCGCGGGCGTCCCGCCGGGTAACGGGCGAGATTTCCGTGGCGATCTTGTATCAGCTGGATTTTGGAAACTCTCTTAAGAGTTGTGACACGCCGCCTCATCGGGAGCACTCAGGAAGCCTCGAGCAGAACCCGCAGCTTTGCCAGGCAGCGTCCGCGGGTAGGGCCGATGCTCCCTACCGGCACCCCCAATTGGTCGGAAATTTCGGCATATGAAATGGGGGGATCGGCCATCAGGAGCTCGAGAAGCTGCTGCCACTGGGCGGGAAGGTGAGCCATCGCCTCGCGGACGACCTGAGCGCGCTCGGCGGCGAGCAGCGCCTCGTCCACTTCCGGTTCATGGTGGTCGGCGCCGTCGAACTCGACGTCCTCGGGCACCAGCACGATCTTCTTGCGCGCCGCGACGTGCCGCAGGCATTCGTTGCGCGCGGTCGCGGCAAGCCAGGAGCCGACCCGGTCCGGCTGCTCGATCCTGTCGATGTGCTCGATCAGGCGCATCCAGGTCGTCTGAACGACATCGGCCGCGTCGCTCTCGGACAGCTTGAACCGCACGGTGATGGACCAGATCAGCCTGCCGTACTGGTCCACTAGCCGGTTCCATGCCTGTTTGTCGCCACCGGCGGCGCGGCGCACCAGGGCCGCGATATCGAAGCTGCCGTCGGTTTCCTGGGTAGCGAAACCCAAGCCCGGCGACTCCTGCGCCGACAAAGCGGTCATGTGATCTCCCCATTCACATTCGGATACGGGCCCGCCTGGCCCGCTGGCGGTACGGTCCGGCTGAGAAGCGGCCGGCTAATACGCACCGCGTCCTCTCAAGATCACGGCGATGGTCTTCCAGAGGATCTGCAGGTCGAGCGCGAGCGACCAGTTCTCCACGTACCGCAGGTCCAGCCGCACCGATTCGTCCCAGGTCAGGTCCGACCGCCCGCTGACCTGCCACAAGCCGGTGAGTCCCGGCTTCACGACGAGCCTGCGGCGCACGTGGTCGGCGTACAGCGCGGCCTCGTCGGGCAGCGGGGGCCGCGGGCCGACGAGCGACATCTCGCCGAGCAGGACGTTGATGAGCTGCGGGAACTCGTCAAGGGACCATTTGCGCAGCCGGGCGCCGATCGGGGTGATCCGCGGATCGCGCCGCATCTTGAACAGGACCCCGTCGAATTCGTTCTTCTCCCGGAGCTCGGCCAGCCGCTGCTCCGCGTCGACGACCATGGTGCGGAACTTGTAGATCTTGAAGGACTTGCCGTCCTTGCCGACACGCGTCTGCTTGAACAGCGCGGGGCCGTGGTCAGAGAGCCGGACGGCCACCGCGATCGCGAGCATGACCGGGGAGAGCAGCAGCAGCGTGACCGCGGCGGCGACGCGGTCGACGAGGTCCTTCAGCACCTGACGGGGGCCGCTCAGCTGCGGGTGGTCGACGTGCAGCAGCGTCAGCCCGGCTACCGGCCGGACGGTGGTCCGCGGACCTGCCACGTCGAGCAGCGAGGGTGCCACGCACAGGTCGGTGCCGGTCTTTTCCAGTTCCCACGCCAGCTGCCTGAGCCGTACGCCGTCCATCTCCGGGGAGGGCAGCACCGCCACCGTGTCCGCGCCGCAGCGGCGCACCACCTCGGCGGTGTCGTCCAGGCCGCCGACCACGGGGACGCCGGCCACGTCGCTGGCCTCCGGTCCCCCCGCCAGGCAGGCGGCGACCACTTCGAGCCCGTGGTACTGGTACCGCCGCAGCTCGTTGATCAGGTCGGCGACCGCGGCCCGGTGCCCCACCGCCACCACGCTGGACATGCACTCGCCGACGGAGCGGGCGTAGTGCAGGCGCTTGCGGAGCCGGTACCTGACGATCAGGTCGAGCAAAACGGTGGCCGGCATGCTGATCAGGAGATAGACACGGGACAGCTCGTCGTTGAGGGCGTAGGAGATGAGCGCCACCCCGGCGGTGAGGCTCCAGCCCGCGTTCAGCACCTTACGGAACTCGTCAGAGCCGGTCCCGATGAACCGCGCGTCGTAGCCGCCGAAAACCAGCAGCATCAGCACCCACGCGACAGGCAGCAGCGAGCTGAGCAGCACGTACTTAAGCGAGGGGTGCACACCGAAGCGAAGCAGCACCGCCGCGGCCGAGGAGACTACCGCGGTCGCGAAGTCCCAACATGCCGTCCGTCGCAAATAGACCCGGGTCCACGTGGCAGGTCGGCTGGTGAGCCACTCAGCGCGGTGATCACTCGCGACCGCAACAGAATCCGACACATCTCACCCCGCTTATGGCACACGACAGCACAACGCCGTCTGGATCAACCGTCACTTGAGGCGCAGCACGCTGCTCTCATATAAGTGACGCGCAGCCGGGTCGTCCGGTTTACACCAATCGACTATGACGATAGGAAATATCACTAATTGTCCGCTGTGCGGCAGGCGTTACCGAACCGCAATGCTCTACTAACGCCAGACCAGACCCAAGACAACGACAACGTTTCCCAGGTCACGCAACTCTTACAATGTCCCGCAGGATTACTCAAACTTCATCAGTAGCCGACAGGCAGATATCTAAGCAGCAAGCTCATCGGCAGCAGCTAAGTTACTACGTTCACCGATCCGGTTTCGGATGGTTTGCAGGATTTGCTCGTAATCCTCCGGTCAATCGCGCCGGCCGGCCGGCCGCTCCCAGGAGCGAACCCGCTCCGCGAATCGCCGGGCAGCCGCGCGGAGTTCGAGCTCGGGATCGAGCCCGGCGGCGCGCGCCCGCGCCACGAGCCACATCAGCTCTTCCCCTATCTCAGCCGAATCCACCGCGACCCCATCAGGCACGCCGGGCATTCCCGCTCGTTCCGCCCGCCGCTGCAGCTGGGCGGCCAGCGAAAGCGCCGGCTGCCCGAACGCCACGCCATCGAGCACTGAGGGCTGGCCAGCGCCGGCACGTTCGGAGCGCTCGGCTTTCTTGATCTCTTCCCAGTTGCGGTTGACCTCGTCGGCGGAAGAGACCGCCACCGAGCCGAACACGTGCGGATGGCGCCTGATCAGCTTCGCCGCGAGCGTGTCCGCCACGTCGTCGATCGTGAATCCGCCGTCCTCGGGGGCGCGCTCCGCCGCGACCCGGGAGTGGAACACCACCTGGAACATGACGTCGCCGAGTTCTTCGCGCAGCGCGCCAAGGTCGCCTTCGGCCACGGTGTCGATCGCCTCGTACGCCTCCTCGAGGAGGTAGCGGACCAGTGAGGCGTGTGTCTGTTCCCTGTCCCACGGGCAGGACACGCGGAGCTTGTCCATGATCGACACCACGTCGAGCAGGTGAGCGCCGGGCAGCTCATGCGCGCCGTGCAGCACCCGGACCTCGACCGCCGCCGCGGAAAGCGCGGCGAGCAGCGCGGCGTCCGCGCTCTCGCCGGGCGGCGCCAGCCACACCACCGGCCCGCCGGCCGTGGCCACCGCCACCGTCAGGAATCCGGCCTGCCCGGCGGCGTCCGCGGGCATGTCCGCGATCTCCGGAATCACGCCAGCCGCGGTCAGCGCGGGAAGCTGCGGATGCCCGGCGGACCCGGCGAGCACCCGGGACGCGGCGCGCAGCGCCGACCACGCCTGCCAGGTCAGCAGCCCGGGTGCGACCCGCGGGCTGCTCAGCAGGATCGTCAGCACGCGGGGGCGAGACCCGTGGTGTCCGCGGGCGATGGTGTGCCCGCCGGCCGGGACAGCGTGTCAGCGGCCGGCACCACCGCGTACTGCGAGTAGTCCAACCGCCCGAACTGGGGACTCACCTGGATGTTGAGCGACTTCGCCGCGGTGCACTGTGCCTTGGTCAGCGCCGCGGTCACGGTGTTGTTCTGCGCCGTCGTGGTCGGCAGCTTGCCGCCGTTGACCTTCTCCGCGTACGCGATCTCCTGGGCCTGGTACCGGCCGAGCGCGGGCAGCATCTGCGGCGAGACCCCGGCGCTGAGCAGCACCGCCTCGGCGCTGCTGAAGCCGTTTTGCTCCGCGGCGGACGCGGCCTGGGAGTTGATGCTCGCGACGCCCTGCTGCACTTGCGCCTGGGTCACCGAGATGCCCGCGTTGGCGGACATCTGGTCCTCGATGGCGAACCTGATCAGCCAGCTCAGCACCGCGGCCGGCATCTGATCCGAGGGCAGCTGCACCTGCGAGCCGTACGGCGCCGCCGCCGCCTGGAGGTTGGTGACCTGGGTGTCCAGCGAAGAGACGGTGATCCGCTGGTTGCCCACGATCGCCGCCGCGCCGATCTTGGCCGGAGAGCACGCGGCGAGCACCGCGCACGCGCCGAGGCCGACGGCGCCGAGAGCGGCCAGGCGGGTCCTTCTGCCGAACACGGGCGATCCTTCCCGGGGGACAGGCGAAGTTACGACTCGGAGAGTACCGAACGGATGACCTCCGCGCACCACGCGAGAAGCTCGGCGTCACGCAGCGGTTCCCCGCCGAAGCCCCCGCCAGAGGCCCCGGTCTTCGGCACCGGTACCAGCATGGTACGCACCGCGGGCTTGAGCACTGTCTTCGGATACAGCCGCTGGACCCGCACGACCCGCGAGTCCGGCAGCAGAACCGGCGCGAACCGCACGTGCGACCCCTGCAGCGCGATGTCGGTCAGCCCGGCCCGCCGCGCCGCGAACCGCAGCCGCGCCACGTCGAGCAGCGTGACAACCGGTTCAGGCAGCGGCCCGTACCTGTCCTCGAGCTCCTCGCGCACCGATGTCACGTCGTCCTCGGAGTCGATGGCGGCGATCGACGTGTAGGCCGCGAGCCGGAGCCGCTCGCCGGGCACGTAGTCGTGCGGAATGTGCGCGTTCACCGGCAGCTCGACCCGGACCTCCGGCCGTTCCGCGGGCGCGTCGTCGCGCAGCTCGCGCACCGCCTCGCCGATCATCCGCACGTACAGGTCGAACCCGACGCCGGCGATGTGCCCGGACTGCTCGCCCCCCAGCAGGTTCCCCGCGCCCCGGATCTCCAGGTCCTTCAGCGCGACGTACATGCCGGCGCCGATCTCGGTGTGCTGCGCCACCGTGGCCAGCCGCTCGTGCGCGGTCTCGGTCAGCGCCTTCTCCTGCGGATACAGGAAGTAGGCGTACGCCCGCTCCCGGCCGCGGCCGACCCGGCCGCGCAGCTGGTGCAGCTGGGACAGCCCCGCCGCGTCGGCCCTGTCGACGATCAGCGTGTTCGCGTTCGGGATGTCGAGCCCGGACTCGATGATCGTCGTCGCGACGAGCACGTCGTAGTTCCTGTCCCAGAAGTCCACCATGATCTTCTCGAGCTCGTGCTCGTTCATCTGCCCGTGCGCGACCGCGATCCGCGCCTCCGGCACCATCTCCGCGACGTGCGCCGCCACCCGGCGGATCGACTGCACCCGGTTGTGCACGTAGAACACCTGGCCGTCGCGCAGCAGCTCGCGCCTGATCGCGGCGGTGACCTGCTTGTCGTCGTAGCCGCCGACGAACGTCAGGACGGGGTGCCGTTCTTCCGGCGGGGTGAGGATCGTGGACATCTCCCTGATCCCCGCCACGCCCATTTCCAGCGTGCGGGGGATCGGCGTCGCGGACATCGCGAGCACGTCCACCTCGGTGCGCAGCCGCTTGAGGTATTCCTTGTGCTCGACGCCGAACCGCTGCTCCTCGTCGATGACCACCAGGCCGAGCTGCTTGAACCTGGTCTCGGGGGACAGCAGCCGGTGGGTCCCGATCACCACGTCCACTGTGCCGTCGGCGAGCCCGCGCAGGGTCTCGGCGGCCTCCGCGTTCGACTGAAACCGGGACAGCGCCTTCACCGTGACGGGGAACGGCGCGTACCGCTCGGAGAACGTGTTGAAGTGCTGCTGGGCGAGGATCGTGGTCGGCACGAGCACCGCCACCTGACGGCCGTCCTGCACCGCCTTGAACGCGGCCCGCACCGCGATCTCCGTCTTGCCGTAACCGACATCGCCGCAGATCAGCCGGTCCATCGGCACCGGCTTCTCCATGTCACGCTTCACTTCGTCGATGGCCGCGAGCTGGTCAGGCGTCTCCACGTAGGGGAACGCGTCCTCGAGCTCGCGCTGCCACGGCGTGTCCGCCCCGAAACCGTACCCGGGCGAGGCCATCCGGGCCGAGTACAGCCGGATGAGTTCCGCGGCGATCTCGCGGACCGCCTTGCGGGCCCGTCCCTTGGTCTTCGCCCAGTCCGCGCCGCCGAGCCGGTGCAGCGCCGGCGCCTCGCCGCCGGAGTACTTCGTGACCTCGTCCAGCTGGTCGGTCGGCACGTACAGCCGGTCCGGCGGATGGCCGCGCCTGGCCGGCGCGTACTCGAGCACCAGGTAGTCGCGCGTGGAGCCCGCCGCGGTCCTGCTGGTCATCTCGAGGAACCGGCCCACCCCGTGCTGCTCGTGCACCACGTAGTCGCCGGGCCGCAGCTGCAGCGGGTCGACGCCGCCGCGCCGCCGGGCGGTCGGCATGCGCCGCTCGTCCCTGCTCCCGGGCCGGGACGGGCCGCGGGCCGCCAGGTCGGACTCGGTCAGCAGCGCCAGCTTCACCGCCGGCCAGCTGAACCCCTGCCGCAGCTCGCCGGTGGACACGTAGGGCACGCCGCCCTCGGGCGCCACGTCGATGTCGCCGAGCCGCGCCCCGAAGCCCTCGCCGCGCAGCACCTCGGCGAGCCGCTGCGCCGGCCCGTGCCCCTCGGTGACCAGCACGACCCGCCAGCCGTCCCGCAGCCACTCGCGCACGTCCGCGATCATGCGGGTCGTGTCGCCGCGATAGGCCGGCGCGGGCTGAGCATTGATAGTCATCCCGAACGTGCCCGGCTGACTCTCCTCATCATCCGTCACGCCGAACGGAGCGAGCGTCCACCACGGGATCCCGAGGTCGGCCGCGGCCTCGCGGATCCTCGCGATCGGCTGGAACGCCGCCCCGCCGAGGTCGACCGGGGCCTCACCGCCCGCGGCGGCGCTCACCCAGGAGGCCTCGAGGAACTCCTGGCTGGTGGCGACAAGCTCCTTCGCCCGGGTCCTGATGCGCTCGGGGTCGCAGGCCAGCACGACGCCGCCGAGCGGCACGTGGTCGAGCAGCAACTCCATCCGGTCGGCGAGCACCGAGGCGAACGCCTCCATGCCCTCGACGGCAATCCCGTCGGCGATCTTGCCGAGCAGCTCAGCGAGGCTCGGATGGGAGTCGGCCAGCTCCTTGGCCCTGGCCCGGACACCCGGGGTGAGCAGCAGCTCACGGCAGGGCGGTGCCCACAGGCCGTGCGGCGCCCGGCCGGAGCTGCGCTGGTCGGCGACCTTGAAGACCCGGACCTCCTCGACGGAGTCGCCGAAGAACTCGATCCGCAGCGGGTGCTCCTCGGTCGGCGGGAACACGTCGAGCAGCCCGCCGCGGACGGCGAGTTCTCCCCGCTTGGTGACCATCTCCGTCCGCGCGTACCCGATCTCGACCAGCCGCGCGATCACGTCGTCCTGCTCTGCCTCGTCACCCTCGCGAAGCTGTACCGGCTCCAGATCGCCGAGCCCGGCCACGATCGGCTGCAGCACGCTGCGCACCGGTGCGACCACGACCTTCAGCGGTCCCGTGGCGCCGTCACCGGAGGTCGGATGTGCGAGGCGGCGCAGCACCGCGATGCGCTGGCCCACCGTGTCCGAGCGCGGCGACAGCCGCTCGTGCGGCAGTGTCTCCCAGCCGGGGAAGGAGGCGACCGTATCCGGCGGAAGGAACGCGCCGAGCGCCGCCGTCAGGTCGTCGGCCTCCCGCGCGGTCGCGGTCACCGCGAGCACAAACCGGCCGTGCGCGGCGCCCCCTGTTCCGGCCGCGAGCGACGCGACCACGAGCGGCCGGAGCGCGGGCGGGGCGACGAGGTCACGCTCGCCGCCCGGAAGATCGGGGGGGCTGGCGAGCGCGGTGGAGAACTGGGAATCTTCGGCTACGGCGGCGAGAAGTCCGGCGAGGCTCATGGTGTCCCAAGGTCGCAGTTAGTTATGAGTAAAGTTTACGACCCGCCCGCCCCATCCTGGGCGGTCCCCCGCACCCGTGCCGCCTCCCGGATAGCACCGGCAACATTGCCAACTCTTGAAACTTTGCGTATGCAATCGACTACTATTTGTTTTCATGAGCACCGCTGGCCGCGGTTCGCCCGGCACGCACCGGACGGCGAACGGGTTCTTCGCCGAGCCGCTGCGCGACTACGTGCTGCAAGGGCTCGGGCGGCCGATCAGCCTGCTCCAGGCGGGCTGCCTCGCCCCGCTGGGGGAACTTCGCCTCGGTGAGCTCGCCGAGGGCGGGTTCGACATCTCGGTGACCGCCGTCGACTCCGACGACCCGCTGGCCAGGCGGGTGCTCCAGGACACGCGGACCGCCTACGACGACGTGATCACGGGGGACCTGCGCACGGTCCCCATCGCGCAGCGCACGTACGACGTCGTCTACTGCGCGGGGCTGCTCGAGCGCGTCCAGCACGTGGAACTCGTGCTCGACCGGCTGGTCAGCGCCCTCAAGCCGGGTGGCCTGCTGCTGCTGCGGATCAGGGACAGGTACAGCGCGGCGGCCCTGCTCGACCGGCTGCTGCCCGGACCCATGCGCAAGGCCGTCTGGTCCCGGCAGCGCCCCGGCATCCCCGGCCCCTTCCCCGCGGTCTACGAGCAGCCGGTCTGCGATGCCGGCATCGCCTCCTACACGCTGATGCGCGGGCTGGTCATCGCGGCGCGCGGCGCCGAGCGGACGCAGTCGTCCCGTACGGTCCGGCTATCATCGTCGGTGCGTATCACCTGCGCCGCCATCTCCCGGCTCACCCGGGGACGCTTCGGCGACGGCCACGATGAGCTGCTCTACGTGATCCGCAAGCCGCAGGACCGGTTCGCCCGCGTCGTCTAGACGGGCAGGCGACACACAGCACGGATACGGGGAGGCCACGACGTGAGGGCTGAACAGCTGCCCCCTGAGCTGGCCGGCTGGCCCGCCTGGACCCCGGGAGAAGCGCAGCTAGGCGAGCTCGAGCTGATCACTTCCGGCGCGTACGCCCCGCTCGGCGGCTACCTGACCACCGCGGACCTGACCGCGGTCGCGGCACGTGGCGAGCTGGCCGACGGCACCCCGTGGCCGGTGCCTGTCACGCTCACCGTCCCGGCCAGCGCGGTTCCCGAAGACGCTGGCCACCTGGTGCTGCAAGACCCCGAAGGATCGCCGCTTGCCGTGGTCGAGATCTCCGAACGGGTCCCGCTCGGCTCCCCGGAGCCACCCGGCGCGTCCGGGCACTCTCCCGGCGGCACGCGCGCGCCTGGCCCGGCCGTCCGCCTCGCCGGCCCGGTCACGGCGCTGCGGGCGCCCGAGCACGGGCCGTTCCGCGCGCTGCGCAGGTCGCCTGCCGACGTGCGGGCCGAACTCGACGGCTCGCCGGTGCTCACGCTCGCCACCAGGCAGCCGCTTGGGCAGCGGCACATCGGCCAGCTCAGGCACCTGGCCGGCCAGCTGAAGGCACGGATCCTGCTACTCCCGCTGGTGGCCGGCCCGGCCGACGTGGTCAGACGGCCGGAAGCCCTGGTGCGCGCGGTCCTCGCGGCGGCACGGCAACTGCCGGACGGCACGGTCGTCGTCCCCGTGCCGCTGCCGGCGCGGGGGAATCCGGACGAGGAATTCTCCGCGCTTGTCGCTGTCGCCGCCGCGCACGGCGCGACGCACCTGCTCGCCGCCGCCGACGGCCGCGGGGAAATGTCCGGCTCGACAGTCAGCCGCATACGTTCGGAAGAATCTGAATTCAGAAAGCTCGGGGTGGAAGTGCTTACCGAGCCAGAGTGGGCCTACGACCCCGCATCCGAGGTGTGGCGGCCGCTCGGCCGGATCGAGCCGGGCACGGAGCGAGGCGAGCTGTCCAGCGCCGAACTGGGTGCGCTGCTCGACTCCGGCGACCCGGTGCCGTCGTGGCTGATGCCAGAGGCCGTGGCCGCGGAGCTGCGCCGGGCGCGGCAGCCGCGGTCCGCGCGCGGCCTCGTCGTCTTCTTCACCGGCCTGTCCGGGTCCGGCAAGTCCACGGTCGCCCGCGACCTGCGGGACGCGCTGCTCGAGCGGGGCGACAGGACCGTCTCGCTGCTGGACGGCGACCTGGTGCGGCGGCTGCTGTCGGCGGGGCTGACCTTTTCCCGGGAGGACCGCGACCTGAACATCGCGCGGATCGGGTACGTGGCCGCCGAGGTGGCCCGGCACGGCGGGATCGCGATCTGCGCGCCGATCGCGCCGTACGCGCCGGCGCGGGCGGCGGTCAGGTCGATGGTCACCGAGGTCGGCGACTTCGTGCTCGTGCACGTGTCGACGCCGCTCGCCGTGTGCGAAGCCCGGGACAGGAAGGGGCTGTACGCGAAGGCGCGGGCGGGCGTGATCGGGTCTTTCACCGGGATTTCCGATCCGTATGAGGAGCCTGCGGACGCCGACCTCGTGCTCGACACCTCGCTCGTCTCGCGGCGGGACGCGGCGGCGGCCGTGCTCGCGCACCTGTCGCGCGGCGGCTGGCTGGCGGGCTAGCCGCGCGGCACTGCCTCGCCGGCGGTCTCGGCGGCCGCGGGCTTTACGGCGCCGCCGGGGTCTTCCGCGTCTTCGGCTGCGGCGCCTTCTTCTAGGCGCTCGCGGAACTCTGTCGCCCTGGCGGTCACGCGGCCAAGCCGCCGGTTCAGCGCGCCTGAGATCACCTCGCGCTGCTTGGACAGCAGCACGTAGCTCGCGAGCGCGCTGACCAGGAACGCGAGCGCGAGCAGCAGGATCCCGCGCGCGCCGGCCAGGTAGAGCAGCACCACCGCGACGACGAGCAGCAGGATCCGTGCCGACGTATAGGCAAGTCCAGTTCGCATAGCACTACTTAGTGTAGGACTCAGGTTCCGCGGCCAGCACCCGGGCCAGCAGAGCGGGGTCGATGTTGCCGCCGGACAGCACCGCCACCACGGGCGCGGCGTCGCTGTCCGCGCCGTTCGCCAGCCCCAGTTCGGCCGGGGAGCGGAACAGGCACGCCGCCACGGCGACCACGCCGCCCGGCTCGGCCACCAGGCGTGCCTCGAGGGCCAGCCGGCGGATGGCCCGCAGGATTTCTTCCTCGGTTACCGTGACGATGTCGTCGACGAACTCCTTGATATGCGGGAAGGTCAGCTCGCCGACCTGCTCCGCGCGCAGCGCGTCCGCGCTGGTGCGGGCGGTGTCGGCAGGCGGCCACGCGACGCGCGTGCCTTTCCGCAGCGACTCGCGGGCGTCGGCGGCGAGTTCGGGCTCGACGCCGATGACGCTGGTCTCCGGCATGAGCGCCTTGACGGCGACGGCGACGCCGGAGACAAGGCCGCCGCCACCGACCGGGACGAGGACGGCCCGCGGCGGCCGGGGCGCCCGGGGCGCCCGGGGCGCCCGGCCGAGGTCGTCGGCGATCTCGAGACCGATGGTGCCCTGCCCGGCGATCACCTGGCGGTCGTCGAAGGGCGCGATCGGGGCGTAGCCGCGAGTCCGCGCGATATGCCGCATGGCCTCGACGCGCGCGGGAAGGGTGGGCTCGACGTACACGAGTTCGGCGCCCGCGGCCGCGATGGCGTCGGTCTTCACCTTCGCGGCGCCCTCGGGCACGACGATCGCGGCCGGGAGCTTGAGGGCGGCGGCGGCGTAGGCGACCGCGAATCCGTGATTGCCGCTCGAGTGTGCGACGACGCCGTTCGGCCTCGTCGCCGGGTTCTCGGTCAGCGCGCTGATCGCGTTGTAGGCGCCGCGCAGCTTGAACGCGCCGGTGGGCTGCAGCGACTCGGGCTTGATCAGCAGCCCGGGCACGCCGCGGAACGGGACAAGCGGCGTGCGGACGGCGACACCCGCGATCCGCCGTGCGGCGGCGCGAATCTCATCCAGCGACACCAGTTCAGCCACGCGCTAACCTCCTCATGCCGTGCTCGCGTCCGCCCGCGGACCAGCGTAGTGCCACGTCATGCGGAACTTACTCGTGAGTCACCCTGAGCGACCAGTGAATCGCTGGGGCAATTTCCCGAAATCTAGGCAGAAAGTACCCGTTTGTCGCCAAACTAGGGGCATACTCCGACCAAGGCGAGGAGATGGGACGTGGACGGCAACAATGAGCGGCTGCTCACCCCCGGGGAGGTAGCCGCCCTGTTCCGGGTGGATCCGAAGACCGTCACCAGGTGGGCGGCGTCAGGACGGATCACCAGCATCCGCACGCCCGGCGGGCACCGACGGTTCCGCGAATCCGAAGTGCGCGCCCTGCTGCGCGGCGACAGTGAGGCTGCTTCACCGGAAGGTCACCCAGCGGCTTAACGCGGCTTAACCTGTTAACCTGGCGCGGGCCCCGGGGACTTCGGGGTCCGCGCTGCTTAATCGGCTTAACCGGCGCCTTATCCGGCGTCCGGGTCCTGGCCTGGCCAGTACTGATCGCCCACGAGCCGGGCGAACTCCAGAAACTCCCGGTGCAGCGCGGCGTCGCCCTCGCGCCACTCCAGCCGGCGCTGCTCAGCCTCGGCAGGTGTCAGCGCATGCTCGGCGAGCCGGGCGTAGTCAGCGTCCTCTGGCCCGATCTCGACGTAGACGTCGCCGATCACCCGCCCGTCCTGGCGGATGGCCGTCTGCGGGACCTTCAGGTTCCCGTTCGGTAGCCGAATGACAAACATCGCCCGATCACCCTAGATGCCATAACGCCGGTTGAAGAACAGCATCACTCGCAACGCGATGCGCGTATTCCCGCTCAGCATGTCGACAAGCGCTGGCCGCTGCGCCGACGCTATCGCAGCGAACGCATCGGCGAAAAACTCCTTGCGGCCAAGGCCGCCTCGCTGGCGGTGAAAGTCGCTCGCGATGAATGGCTGGCATTGATCATAGATCATCCTGAACTCAGCGGAGTCCGACTGCCACCTGCCTGGCGGGCTGTCGAGATCGTCGAGCGCGTGCCCGACCTCGTGGCACATCACGTCAGGCGTGGGCGACGGCCGGGAACCCACCACGATCTTGCGCTCGCCGTACGCCCCCGCGCAGGCGTCCCACGTCGCCCGGCCGGACGGCAGCCCCACGCCGTGCAGCGCGGCCATGTCATCCAGGTCAGGCACTCCGCCCCCGCCCACGTAGATGGCATCGAGCCCGGCGGCGAGCTTCTCCTGCAGCGCTCTGGGGAACTCCGCCAGCCGGTCGATGGCGGCGATCACCTCCGGCGGCGGCGTGTCCGCCTCAGCGTCCCACTGCCGCCACAGGATCGCTTCGAGGGCACCGCAATTCCGGCGGCCGTCCGCGGTCGGCGGGTGACTCTTCGGGTGCGGCCCCGCGAATGGCAGGGCCGCGCGGCGCATGCCGCGGGCCGCGTGCATGCCACCCGACGGCGTTGCCGTGCCCGGATGGGTCGCGGCGCCGGGGGCCCCCGGGGGCGCCGGCTGGGCGTAAGCGGCGGCGTCCGCGAATCCGGCGGACTGACCACGCTCCTGGGCGACCGCGGGCCCGCTCACCACCTGATACCACGGCTCCTTCGACATCGCGGGCGGTGCCTGCCAGTGAGCTTCCGGCCCGATGGCGACCTGCTCGACCGGCGCCGCGCCGAACGGAGCTTCCCGGATCCGCGCCCGTCCGGCCCCGCCGCCTGCGCGCGGGAACCCGTCAGTCGCGGATCGCGGCCGGTTAAACCCTGGCGCTGGTGGCGCTGGTGGCGCGGCCGGGCCGGCCGGCCAGGGGTCCGCCGGTTGCGAGACAAGGCCCGCGGGCGGGCGTGGCCTGCCGAGGGGCTGCCCTGGCCAGGCTGGCCTCGCTGGCAAGCCTGCCGGGGGCTGCATCCCTGCCGGGGGCGGCATCCCTGCGTGAGGCCGCATTCCTGCCTGGGGCGGCATCCCCGCCTGGGGCCGCATTCCTGCCGGGGTCTGCACCGGCCCGTCGCCGGC
>Ga0187807_1000016_pt1 | contig 37018 bp, 31 predicted proteins | sample NC_wetland_sal_i_4_FD_132432 | JGI IMG/M metagenome (GOLD analysis project Ga0187807, IMG submission 132432) | Wetland sediment microbial communities from Neuse River Estuary, North Carolina, USA - ASW_2 | ecosystem: Environmental > Aquatic > Freshwater > Wetlands > Sediment | place: USA: North...
GCTGACTCACACCGCCGGGATCCGGGCCGTGCGCAACGCCGCTGACCTCCTCCGGCCCGCGCTTGGCTGGGGCACCCCGGCCGGGCACCCGGTGCCCACGCTCGCCCAGTACTACCGGGCCGGCCTGCGCGTCGACACCAGCCCGGGCACCAAGTGGGCGTACAGCAATCACGGCTTCGCCACGCTAGGGCAGATCGTCGAGGACGTCACTGGAGTGCCTTTTGACCGCTATGTCCGTGACCACGTTTTCGCGCCGCTCGGCATGGATCACTCCGACCTGGTCCGATCCGATCGGGTACAGGCCCGCCTGGCTACCGGGTACCAGCTGCGGTCGCGAGGGCTCTATGCAGTCGCCGACCGCGAGAACGTCCCAGTCGGTGGCGGCTCGGCCTACTCCACCGCCGGCGACATGGCCCGCTACGCGGCGGCGCTGCTGAACGGCGGCGCCAACGAGCACGGCCGGGTGCTCAGGCCTGAGACCCTCGCCAGCATGTTCGGGCCCCACTACCAGCCCGATCCTCGGATACCAGGCATGGGTCTCGGATTCTTCCGCGGTGCGGCCGGTGGCTACCAGACCGTCGGTCACGACGGCATCTGGCTCGGCTTTCACTCCGACATGTTGCTCGTGCCCGATCAGGGACTCGGCGTCCTCGCCTTCGCGAACACCGGGCCGTTTACCGCCCTGGCGGCGACCGGGCCCGTGGTCAGCGCGGTCCTTCGCGGCCTGCTCAACCTTCCCGACGATGCCGCGGCAGCGGACGTGCCGCAGCGTCCGCGAAACTGGGGCGAGCTGTGCGGGTGGTACTCCCTGGGGCCCGGCATGCTCACTGACCCCCAGCCCAGGATGCTCGGCGCCGTCGAGGTCGCCGTTCGTGGCGGCATCCTCACCATGCGGGGTCAAGTCCCCGTGCCCGCGGTGCGCAAGGGACTTCGCCTGCACCCTGACAGCGATGACCCCGACGTGTTCCGCGTCGACCTGCCTGGCTACGGGTCGGGCACCTCGGTGGTCGTGTTCAGCCGGGAGCCGGGCGGTCAGGTCACCGGCCTGCACCTGGGCGTCATGCCGATGTCATTCCGAAAGCGGCCCAGCGTCGAGAACCCCCGGCCGTGGATCACCGGCGCGCTCGCGGCCAGCGCGGTTGCACTCGCGGCCCGTCATCGGCACCGGTGCACCCGCTCAAGAACCTGGTAATCGTCGGCTGGGGAGCGCGGGCCAAGCCGGCTACTGGCCGACCGGCCCGGCCGAACGGGACCATGGGCTCTAGGGGGATCGCTCGGGCAGACCGACGCTGGAGCCGTGACGCGACGAATCATCGTGCTGGGCGGTGGCACTGGTGGGACGCTGCTAGCCAACCGGCTGCGCCGTCAACTGGACCGAGCCGCGGCCGAGATCGTCGTGGTCGACGCCGACGACAAGCACGTGTACCAGCCGGGGCTACTGTTCGTGCCGTTCGGGCTGGTCCGGCCGGAAACGCTGGTCCGGTCCAGGCGGCGCCAGTTGCGCGCCGGGGTCGAGTTTCACTGCAGCGCTGTTGATCACGTCGATCTCGAGAACAACACCGTGCTGCTGGCTGATGGTACGTCGCTGAGTTATGACGCGCTCGTCGTGGCGACTGGCGCGCGCCTGATGCCGGAGGAGACTGACGGGCTGCTTGGACCCGGCTGGCTGGAGAAGGTCTTCAGCTTCTACACGCTGGATGCCGCGGTGGCACTGCGGCAGGCACTCGCCCGGTTCGACAGCGGCCGGCTGGTGGTCGGCGTCATGGACATGCCGATCAAGTGCCCTGTCGCACCTTTGGAGTTCAGCTTCCTCGCCGACTGGTACTTCCAGAAGCGCGGCATCCGCGACAAGGTCGAACTGACGTACGTCACGCCGCTCGACGGCGCGTTCACCAAGCCCGTGTGCAATCGCCAGCTCAGCGGCCTGCTCGCCGACAAACGAATCAGCCTTGTCACCGAGTTCAACACCGGCGAGGTGGACGGCCGTGGTGACCGGTTGATTTCCTACGACGGCCGCGAGGTGCCGTACGACCTGGCCGTGCTCGTGCCGCTGCATGGCGGCCAGGCCTACGTGGATCGCTCGCCCGGGCTCGGTGACGAGCTTGGCTTCGTGCCGACCGATCAGCACACGCTGCAGGCCAAGGTCGCGCCGAACGTGTTTGTCATCGGTGACGCCGCCGATGTGCCCGCCTCGAAGGCGGGCTCGGTCGCACATTTCGAGGGCGAGACCGTGGCCCGGAACGTCTGCAGGTACCTGGCCGGCGAGCCGCTGGAAGCCGGGTTCGACGGGCACACCAACTGCTTCATCGAAAGCGGGTTCGGCAAGGCGCTGCTGATCGACTTCAACTACGACACCGATCCGGTCACCGGCCGTTTCCCTGGCCGGATCGGCCTGCCGCTGCTGCGCGAGTCCCGGCTGAACCATCTCGGCAAGCTGGCGTTCGGCTGGCTGTACTGGCACATGCTGTTGCCTGGCCGCGATGTGCCCGCGGTGCCCGCAAGCATGCCGATGGCCGGCAAGCGCGCTGTCGACACGGCCCGCCCCGGCTCGGCGCGGAACCAGTGAAAGGGGACGGGCGATGCCCACAACCAGCTATGCCGGCGCCGAAGTAACCGTCAACGACGAAGGCTTCTTCACCGACCCTGACCAGTGGACCGAGGCGATGGCGCCGGAGATCGCGAGCCAGGAAGGCATCCAGGAGCTCAGCGACCGGCACTGGCAGGTCATCAAGTTCATGCGGCACGAGTACGAGGCCAAGGGCACCGGCCCGACCGTCCGGGTGCTCGGCAAGACCTCGGGCGTGTCCATCAAGGAGCTGTACGAGCTGTTCCCGAAGGGCCCTGCCAAGGTTGCTGCGAAGATCGCCGGCATTCCCAAGCCCCGAGGTTGCATCTGAGCCTCACCAGAGAGGAGGTCGGGCAGATGGCCGCCAAGATCGAGAAGGTTTCCATCATCATTTCCAAGGGCTCGCTGGAGGGAGTCTACCCGGGCCTGATCATGGCCAATGGCGCACGCGCGGAAGGGATCGAGGCGAACCTGTTCTTCACGTTCTTCGGCCTGGACGCGATACACAAGGCCCGGCACGAGCACATCAAGCTCGCTACCGTCGGCAACCCGGGACTCCACCTGGCCACCTGGGCGGGCGGCTTGCCGGGTGTCGCATCTGTCATGACGCACTACATGACTCACAAGATGGACCAGCTCGACATCCCTTCGATCCCCGAGTTCATCGAGATGATCGCCGACACCGGCGCGGGCCTGTACGGGTGCAAGGCCTCGGCGGATCTGTTCGGGCTGACCAAGGAGGACCTGATCGACCAGGTCAAGGACATCATCACCGTGGGGGAGTTCTACGACCTGGCCGCCGGCGGCCAGATCATCTTCACCTGAGCAGCGGCGAGGTTCCTGGCCAGTGCGCACCGTCCAGCCGCGCTGTCGTCCAGCCGCGCTGTCAGGCAAGGATACCCCTGTGGGTATACTCGGCTGGTATGAAGGGGCTGCTGATGAAGATCGACGAGGAAGTTACGGGTCCGGTGCTGAACCGGCTCCGTCGTGCTCAGGGACAGCTGGCGGGCGTGATCGGGATGATCGAGTCCGGGCGCGACTGCCAGGAGGTGGTCACGCAGCTGGCTGCTGTGTCCCGGGCGCTGGACCGGGCCGGGTTCAAGATCGTGGCAAGCGGGCTGCGGCAGTGCCTGGCGGCCGGTGACGGTGCCGAGATGACGCCAGAGCAACTCGAGAAGTTGTTCCTGAGCCTGGCCTGACGGCAGGGCGTGTCTCCCCACCGGACCGCCGAAACGCTAATCCGCGAGTGTCAGGGCTGGCTCGCCGGAGGCCCGGCCGAGGCAGCCGGGCGGCAGCGGGAACCAGCGGAGCGCCTCGAAGTCGGGGCTGAGGCCGGTAGGCCCGCCGGGGAGCCGGGAAGGCAGCCCTGCGAGCAGTTCCCGGGCGCTGCGCAGGTAGCTGGGGTAGACGTCCTCGCCGGCCTGTCCGCGGCGGCGCGGGTAGGTCATCTCGCCTGCTGGGCTGTAAGTGACGGCACCCATAGTGAGCGCCGGGCGTAGCGACCAGCGGGTGTGCCACCACAGCCCGGTACGCGGGTCAAATCGGTAGTACGGAAGCAGCCGGTAGCCGTCGGCAGCGATCAGCTCGACCGCAGCAGCGATGTAGTCGGCTTGGGCGGCCGAGATGAAGTAGTTGAGGTTCACCCGGCTCCAGCCGGGCTTGATCCCGTCGCAGCCGTGGCCGATCTCCTCCCGCAGCGCGTGCGAGCGGGCGGCGCCGATCGCCAGCAGCCGGTGCCCGTACGGGCCGGCGCAGGAGCACCCGCCGCGGGCCTGGATGCCGAACAGGTCGTTAAGCACCACGACCACGAAGTTGTGATGCAGGTACTGCGCGCCGTGCCGGATCCGGAACGACACGATCGACAGCCGACGGGAGCGCTGGTTGCCCAGCACCTCGATCTGGGGCACGCCCGCCCACCGCCGCAGCACATGCCGCCACAGTTGTTCCTCTCGGGCGGTGATGACGTCGGTGCCGACCGCCTGTTTGAGTGCCACGACGAGACCCGCGCGAATGGACTCGACGATCGCCGGCGTGCCGCCTTCCTCGCGCGCGACGGGGTCGTCCAGGTAGCGGTGCCCGACCGGGTCGACGAATGCGACCGTGCCGCCGCCGGGAGCCGTCGGAACTGAGTTGCGCACTAGCTCGCGGCGCACGATCAGCACGCCGGGAGTCTGTGGGCCGCCAGGGAACTTGTGCGGCGACAGGAAGACCGCGTCCTTGCGATCACCCGCACCGGGCGCGGACGCCGACATGCGGATGTCCACGTAAGGGCCGGCGGCGGCGTAGTCCCAGAACGACAGCGCCCCGCGGGAGTGCAGCAGGGTCGCGACCGCGCTGGTGTCGGTGAGAATGCCGGTCACGTTCGAGGCGGCGGAGAAGCTGCCGATGAGCAGTGGCCTCCGGGCGTAGCGGTCCAGCTGGCGTTGCAGGTCGGTTACGTCCATGTGGCCGTCGGCGTCCTCGCCGATGACCACGACATCGGCTATCGACTCGCGCCAGGGCAGCTCGTTGGAATGATGCTCGTATGGGCCGACGAACACCACCGGCCGCTCGGCCTCAGGAATCCGCGCGGTGAGGTCGTAGCGCTCGTCCAGGCCGGCCGGGATGCGCAGTTCCAGGATGCCGATGAGCTTGTTGACCGCTGCGGTCGCGCCGGATCCGCAGAAGATGACCAGGTCATCGCCGGTGCCGCCGACCGCATCCCGGATGATCCGCCGGGCTTCCGCACGTAGCCGGCCAGTCTGCAGGCCGGTGCCCGAGCTCTCGGTGTGCGTGTTGGCGTAGTGGGGCAGCACTGCGTCGCGGATGAAGTCCTCGATGAAATCCAGCGAACGGCCCGACGCGGTGTAGTCGGCGTAGGTGACCCGGCGGGGCCCGAACGGGCCGTCCAGCAGCTCGCCCTCGCCGATGATCCCCCGCCGGATCCGCTCCACCAGCGGTGCGGTCGGCAGACTGGGCGTCATCGGCCTTTCGCGGGCGCCCACCTTGCTCGCCTCGCTCATGAGAGCCTCCTAGGGCGTGGGGTCTGTATACCCATAGGGGTATTATAGGACGTTTGCCGCTGCGCGGGACAGGGCTGGCGGCCGGCTGGCCCAACTGAAGTCAGCGGTGGCTGGCTTGATCCGGACAGATCGCGCGCGGGGGATCGGAGCTGATCGCCCGCTGATTTCCAGTGCCGAGGGAATGATTCCGCGATCGGCGGCGTCTATACCCCTAGGGGTATAATTCCACGGCAGCCGCGGCCCCGGCAGCGGCGCCACTAGACCGAGAGGTGCGCGAGATGACAGAGACCACGATGAAAGCCCGTCCCGCGCGTGGGCACGAACACCTGCGCACAAGCTGCGGCCGGGAGATGACGGTCGGCAGGCTCGGCCTGGGCGATGTCAGCCAGCCTGCCCGACCGATCTTCCTTGACCTGGGCAACTGGCCAGGTGGTGACGGCTCCAGTCGGGTCGGCCTCACGATTGCCGAGGCGCGGCAGGTTGCCCGGGCGCTGCTGGCGGAGGCGGCAGCGGCCGACCAGGAGGCAGGTTCACGAACCGAGCCCGCGGGTCGGGTCGCTGTGCGCCACGTCGCCGGTGACGCCTACGCGATCACCGTGCGCGGCCACGCCGTGCTCGTCGACCAGCCAACACGCGACGGCGGGGAGGACAGCGCGCCGACCCCGACGGAGCTGCTCGTCGCATCGCTCGCCTCATGCGTGGCCTTCTACGCAGGCCGGTACCTGCTGCGGCACGGCCTGGACCGCTCCGGGCTGGCTGTCACCGCAGACTTCGCGATGGCCGACCGGCCCTCCCGCGTCCGCGACGTGCGGCTGCGGATCAGCGTGCCAAGCGGCACGCCGGCGCAGCGCCGGGATGCGCTGCTGGCCGTAGCTTCGCACTGCACCGTCCACAACACCCTTCGCCAGGAACCAGAGGTCAGCGTCGAGCTCGACTGGTGACTGCCTGGATGTCGCCGGGCGGCCGAGGCTCAGCGGCTCTGGCCCTGTCGACCGCCTCAGCGATCGCGGCCAGGTCCTCGTACGCGCGGGCTGCCCGGCGATATAGACGCAGCGACGGCATGGCCGCTTCGCCCGCTGGCGGGTCGTCGTCGGCAGCTGATACTCCCTGGCACGCTGCTGCCAGCGTGATGACTTCGTCGAGCTTCCGCTCCCACAGCGATTCAAGCGCGAACCGTGACCGGAGCGGCCTGGCGGCTGCGCGCGCGGGCGCAGCCGCAACCTCATCCCGGCCCGGACTCGCGAGAGTCAGCACTGCGGCGCCGCTGTCACCCCGGCTCAGTTTCTGCATGTCCACGTCAGCAGGCCACCACCGCGTCTTGCACTCCGCGTGCGAGCGGTGTGCAGATGATGTGAAGCCGGGGTCTTCGGAGTATCGAGTCTCGATGGCACGTCGGAGGCGCGGCACACGATCATCCGCACCGCCGTCACGGGGCTCGACGTGTGCTCGCGCTGCGGATCAGTCGCCGTCTGCGGCGGGGGCGCCGATAGCGCCGGTCTTGACACTGGTGCTCACGATCCATGCGTGCTTGCCAACCTGGCGAACTCGGCGGAACCCGTACTGCTCGAACAGCTCAACCGTCGCACTGAACAGGAAGCGGCCCGGTGCCTCGCGGCCCGCGGTCACCTCGGAGATGGCCTCGACAACGCCGCCGCCAGCCGCGGCGATCTGGTCGAGTGCGCCTTCCAGGGCCGCTCGGGCGATGCCTTCGCCGCGGTGCTTCCGGTCGACGTAGAAGCAGGTGATCCGCCAGTCCGGACGCGGCGGCGCGTCCTTGTCGTACTCACGCTTGTGCTTGATGTTCGGGAGTTCCGCGGGACTGCCGTACTGGCACCACCCTTGCGCGACGCCGTCAGAGTCGAGAACCAGGGCTGCGTGCGCGCGGCCTTGCCGGACGCGGGCCTCTTTTGCCGCGCGATAATCGGCCCTCTGCTGACCGGGCTCGAGGTGATAAGCGATGCACCAGCATCCGCCGAAGATCCCGTTGTTGCGCTCGACTAGCTCGGCGAAGGCATCCCAGGTGGAAGTGTCGAGAGGCCGGATCGTGTACGACATCGTTGAGTCCTTTCGGGCAGCAGCCAGCACCGTACTGCTGATTTCGGACGATCGGCTTCCTGGTTCGTCTGGCAGTTGTACTACCTAGTCGCCGCCAAGTGCCCAGAAGCTGCAGTGGTGCTCGGCAGCGAAGTCCGTCTCCGACTGCGGGTGCGGCGGGATCAGCGACAGCATCTGCTGCCCCGTTGGGGTGAACCGCGGCCAGGGGGCTGCGCCTGGCGCTGCAGGCACGCCGGACTTGGCGAAGCTCGTCCACTCCCGCTGCATAGCCGTGGCCAGCTGTTGCTGCAGCGCTGACAGCGTGCCGCGGGCCTCGGCTGGCAATCCGAAGAGGTACTGAAGCTCTGCCGCGTGCGCTGCCGCATACGGGAATCCCGGTGAGGGGTAGCCGCTAGGAGCGTTCTCATCGTTGAACTCGTAGGCGTAGGTCGTCGTGTACTTCGACATGTCCTGATCGAGTAGCAGCGTCGGGCAGGCAAAGATCGCGTCGGTGCCGACCGCGCTCATCGCCAGCGCGGGGCTGGGATAGGCACTGAGCGGGTACTGGGCGGCGATGATGGCGGCTAGCTGCGGCGAGATGAACAGCGTCGACGCGATCGTCTGCTGGTAGTTGGCTGCGGCCACCGGGTCACCCTCGAAGGTGGCGAGGGCAACAAACAGCCGCCACTCGTCGTGATTGGACCCGTCGATCACCGGCACGCGGCTGAAGCGGCCGGTCGCCAGGGCCGTCTTGAGCGGCTGCGTCAGCACCAGCCCATCGATGTCCGCGCTGGCGCCTGACTGGTTCTGGTTTGCCAGGATCTTGGCGACGGGTAGCTTGCGCAGGCACTGAGCGGTCTGGCTCGCGCAGCCGACCTTAGCGGCGAACGCTCTCCCTTGCGCCTCCGCGCTGGCCAGCGACATCGGGTACTGCGCGTAGCCGCCGCTCTCGACGATGGCCTTGCCGAAAAGGCCCCGCGCCGTCGGCGAGATGAGCTGGAGCAGGACGCTCTGGCCGCCGGCGGACTCGCCGAAGATCGTGACATTGGCCGGATTGCCGCCGAACGCGCGGATGCTGTGCTGAACCCAGCGCAGCGCTGCCTGCTGGTCCATCAGGCCGTAGTCGCCGGTCGGGCCGCCGGGGCGGCTAGCCAGCGCCGGATCGGCGAGGAAGCCGAGCGCCCCGAGCCGGTAGTTGATGGTCACGACGATGACCCCGCCGGCAATGAGCGCGCTCGGGTCGTAGTCGTCGCTCTCGCCGCCGACGAAGCCGCCGCCGTGGATCCACACCATGACGGGCAGATTGCCGTCGCGATGACCAGCGGGCCGGAACACGTTCAGGTACAGGCAGTTCTCCGACGTGCTCGGCCGGCCGAATACGCCCGCTGGCTGCGGGCAATGCGGAGCGAACGCGGTGGCGGGCCGGACGCCGTGCCAGCGGGCCGGAGGCTGCGGCGGCGCCCAGCGCCGCGCGCCGACGGGCGGCGCTGCGTAGGGTATGCCGAGGTACTCGTCGGTGGCGCCAACCTGCTTGCCCCGGATCTGGCCATCGGCTGTACCAACGACGAGAGCGGATTGGGTACGGCCCGGCGACGCCGCGCTCGTCTGGCTCGCGCAGCTGCTAGCCGCAGCGGCCAGCCCGAGTACGGCGATCGCAACGACGCCGCCCCGAACTGCCGCGTGCCTTCGCTGCTGCCATACCGACATGCGCTGCTCCGTCACAGTTGGGGCCTTAGGTACCCGCATTCTGACAGGTCGGGCTAGCCCTGCACCGCTGCGCGGCAGCTGGCACGGCCGGACGGTCAGGTTGTGGCGTTCCGACGTGACGGCGCCTGGCTGCAAGCACTCCGGCGCGGCGAGCCGCGGTCATCTGCCTGACGCCACGGCGCTACCTCACTGGCCGACCGCTACCACATCCTGATCGAGCGAGGCATCCCCGCTGCGGAACGTCCTGATCTCCGGGATCCGGCCATCCCGCATCTTCACGATCCACTGCGGATCGCCGATCTGGCTTCGTCCTACCGAGACCATGTCAAAGTCGCCCCGCTCGAAGCGGCGTACCAGGTCACCGATGCGGCTGGCGCCGGTCGGATTGGCTTCCTGACCTTCAAGTGAGGCCATGACGTCGATGTCCAGGCCGACGCTGCCTACGCCGATGACCGCGGCGTCGGTGAAGGACTTGACCCAGCCCGCGAGACCCAGGTCCGAGCCGTCCCATTCCGGCGTCCAGAAGCGGCGGGTCGAGACGTGGAAGACGTCGACCCCCGATGACCGCAGCAGCGTCACGAGCTGACGGAGCTCATCAGGGGTGCTGACGATCTTCGCGTCGTAGTCCGACTCCTTCCACTGCGATATCCGCATCGAGATCACGAAGTCCGGTCCCGTTGCGGCGCGGACCGCCTGCGCGACCTCAGCCGGAAACGTCGCGCGGTCGGTGATCGTCGGCCCGCCGTAGCGGTCGGTGCGCAAGTTCGTCTTCGGCCAGAGGAACTGGTCGAGCAGGAAGCCGTGGCAGGAGTGCAATTCGATGCCGTCGGCGCCGATCTCCTGCGCATCGATGGCGCCCTGCACGAAGGCGTCCCTGATCTCCGCCAGCTCGTGCTGCGTCGCGGCGCGTCCGAACGGCTTTTCCGGCTCGGAGAACCCGCACGGGCTTAACGCGACGAACCCTGGGTCCCGTTGCGCGTCGCCGCCGTAATCGACACCGCCCTGATGCCACAGTTGCAGGAACATGCGGCCGCCGGCATCGTGGACGCCGGCGATGCAGGTTCGCCAGGCCTCTCGGGTGTCCGGCGAGATTCTGGCGAAGACGTGATTCTTTGTCGCGCTCGGGTGATTAACCGCGCACGACTCCGAGATGATCAGCCCCGCGCCACCGAGCACGCGGCGCCGGTAGTACTCGCCCAAGCGCTCGTCGGGTGCGCCGTCGACGCACCAGTTGCGTTGCATGCCCGGCATGACAAAGCGGGTCTGGAGCTGCAGCGTGCCAATGGTGATCGGCTGGAGTAGCGGCGTGATGTCATAGTCGTCGGTTTCGACTAGATTCTCGCGAACCTCGGTCACGCCCGCTCCGATCTGCCACAGCGCCGGCGGTCGCCGCTGACCCGGATCTTATGGCGGCTCGGGTCGGCGGGCGTTGTGCCGGATCACGAATTCGGCCTGCTCCTGTGGTCAGACTGGTCACACTGAGCGATTTGACAATCCCGCGCAATCTCGGACGAAGTACGGACAGTGCGGCCGCGCTAGCGGCAGCCGCGCAGTGTCCTCGCGAAGGTGTCGATGATGGCCTGGCCGTGGGCGGTGAGGATCGACTCGGGGTGGAACTGCACGCCCTCGATCGGCAGCGTGGTGTGTCGCAGCCCCATCGGTATCCCGCCGCGGGTGCGCGCGGTGATCCGCAGGCAGCCGGGCAGCGTCGGCTCCGCCACGATCAGGGAGTGGTACCGGGTCGCGGCGAACCGCCTGGGCAGCCCAGCCAGCACGCCGCGGCCGTCGTGACAGATGACCGACGTCTGGCCGTGCACCGGCCGGGGTGCGGTGACGATGCTGGCGCCATAGCAGGCGGCGATGGCCTGATGACCAAGGCAGACGCCGAGTACGGGAAGTCCTGCGGCCGCGCAGGCGCGGACCGCGTCGATGCTGATTCCGGCTTCCGCCGGGGCGCACGGTCCTGGCGAGATCACGAGGCCAGCGGGCCCGGCGGCCTCGACCTGGCTGGCGGTGACCTCGTCATTGCGCACCACCTCGACCGCGCATCCGGCGATCACGAGGTAGTGCACGAGGTTGTAGGTGAACGAGTCGTAGTTATCAATCACGACCACGGTCGGCGCACCGCGGGCCGAGTGTGCTCCGGCCGTGCCGCCGCGAGCCGGATGCGCGGCACCCCGGACGCGGCCCGCTCCCGGCCTGGCCACCGTGGCCCGGCCGGCAGGCCCAGCCGCCAGACCCGGGCGGGCCGCGCTGCCAGGGCCGGCGAACGCGGTCGCGAGGAGAACGGTCAGCGGGCCGGGCGCGGCCGGCAACGTGACGCCGCCCACCGAGCGCACTGGCTGGACGCCGCGCACGGAGTTGGTCACGAAGGCCTCGCTGGCCATCGTCAGTTCGCTGCGGCTGAGCGGCGCGATCTCGACGGGGATGCCCGCCCCAACCGCCCGCTCGATGACTGCTGCCCGGGTTATGCCGGGCAGCAGCCGGCCGTCGGCGGGCGGCGTCTTGAGCACCCCGCCCGTCACCGCGAACACGTTGGCCCGGTCGGTTTCCAGCACCGCGCCGTCGGTGTCCTCGATCAGCAGCTGCGCACCGGGACCGGTTCGCGCCGCCTCCGCGCACCGCGCCAGCAGGCGCCGGTCAGTCCACTTGTGCGCGCCGATGCCGCCGGGGATGATCACCGGCACCAGGTCGGTGACCGCTGGCGTGTCCTCGAGCGGAACGACCTCGATGCTGGCGTGCAGCGGCCCGCCGAGTGGCCGCAGCGCGATGCGGAGCCGGCCCGATGGCCGCCGCTGCAGGCACCTCGCCAGGTCATCGTTTAGGCCGCCGGGCAGATCCTTGCCGAACAGCTGGCGGGCGCTCGCGGCCAGGCGCTCCAGGTGGTGGTCGAGCTGGTCTGCGGCACCAGCCCGGACCAGCATCGAGGTGAACACCCCGGCTGCGGGCCGAGGCAGCAGGGCCGGATCCGGACCAGCAGGCCGGTCGGGCTGGCGGGCGGGCCCGCGGTTGATCCGCGCGCCCAGCGCGGCGACCAGTGGACCCGCCTTGAGCAGGCACTCCCGGTACTCCTCGCCGGGATGCGACGCCGCCACGATCCCGCCGCCCGCACCGAGCCAGACCCGCCCGGCGCGGAACTCGAATGTCCGGATGGCCACGTTAAGCTCGAGCCCCGCGATCGGGCTCCGATATCCGACGGCGCCGGTGTAGACCTCCCGCGGCGTCGCCTCCAGCTCGTGGATGACCTCCAGCGCGCGCACCTTGGGGGCTCCGGTCACCGATCCGGGCGGGAACGTGGCCCGGATCAACTGGCTGTCGGTGCTACCTGCGCCGAGCTGTCCGCGTACCTCAGAGACAAGGTGCCAGACACCTGGATGCGGCTCGGCCGCGGTGAGCGTGGGCACCCCGACGGTTCCCGGCTCGCAGACCCGGCTGAGATCGCTGCGCATCAGGTCGACGATCATCACGTTCTCAGCGCGATTCTTGGCTGACCGCTCGAGCCGGGCTCGCTGATCCTCAGCGTCTGGCATCCGGGGGAGCCTCGCTGCGGTGCCCTTGATCGGCCGGGACGACACGGAGCGACCCTGGCGGCGGAGGAAGAGCTCGGGAGACAGGCTGGCTATCGCGCTGCTGGCCGCTGGGCTGAGGAACGCCGCGTACGGCGGGTCCAGCCGCGTGGCCGCCGCGCAGAACGCGTCCAGCGGGTCACCATCGAGGCGAGCCTCCAGCCGCAGGCAGATATTGGCCTGGAAGATATCGCCTCGCCGGATGTAGTCGACGGCCCCGCGGACTGCGGCCCGGTGCCCGGCGGCAGCCGGGATCAGCCGGAACTCCCCGCACGTATAGCCTCGCTCGGCATGCCTCGCGGCGCGCGCCCGGCCGCGCAGTTCGGCCAGCCGGGCGTCAAGCGCTGCCGCCCGGCCTGAGGTCCGGAGCGGTTCGAAGAACCAGCGACCGGACGCGCGCTCGCGGCGCAGCACGTGATCATAGAAACCGAGCCACCAGGACGGCAGCTGACGGGCATCGCCGGGCGCCGGCGGCACCGGCAGAACGTGACCGGCGAGGCCGAATCCTAGGTAGCCGATCCACCCGCCGGCGAAGGCCGGGTCCGCGCCGCCGCCCGCCGCTGATGCCGGAAAGGTCTGGTCGAGAGCGTCCCAGGGCGGCTCAGGCTCGCTGCAGACGACCGTCGGCTCCGAGCACACTATGTCGCTGCCGTCGGCCCAGGTCCCGAGGAGCGCGGCTGGGTGCGCATCGGCGCGCAGCAAGCGCAGGACGTCGACGCTGGACAGTTCCCAGTCCAGCGGCTCGCACATCGGGATCCAGGGGGGCGCTGATCGCACCTAATGTCCTCCGGACGCCAGCTGCCAGCGAGCCTCGCATGCTTCGCCAGTCTCGTAACGCTGCCGAACGACTGTCAACCGGACATGACGATCCTGCCACCAGGCGGGAAGCTGCCACGCTGGCAGTACCCTCGTGCTGAGGGCCGATGACCGCTTCGCTAGATCAATTGCGCCGCAGACGGGACTTTGAGTGCCGGCTTACCCGCGACCGCGCGCTCCAGTCGATCGGCGAAGCCGCGGCATTCCTGCGCGACCGCGGCATGCTCACGCGTACCGCGGACGGCGCGCTGCCCAGCCTTTATGAGGCGTGTCACGAAGACCCATACCAAGCTGGCGGCCGGGGATTCGCGAGCTGGCCCGCGACGAAGTGGTCATGGGCCGGCGAGCTGGCTGAGCGCGCCGACGTCCACTCGCTGCACATCCACCGCGGCAAGACAATCCTGGTCAGCGACGAGGTGCTGACCCTGGTGGATCCGATCTGCCGCGCGGAGCTGGCCAGGATGGAGCAGGCCGATCCGCGCTGGCGGCGGCTGCTGCGGCACCTCGCCGACACCGGGCCGGCCATGACCGACGACGTGGAGCTCGAGCTCGGGCTGAAGCACAAGGAGCTGAGGTCGCTGCGCTCGCCCCTAGAGCGCTGCGGTGCGCTCGTCAGCCGCCAGGTCATTGAGCCGGCCGCACACGGGACCGGGCACCTGCATCGCAGCGAGCTGGCCCGGTGGGATCAGGCATATCCAGTGCCGTCCCCGCGGCCAGCGGACGTCTTGGCCCTGCTCGGCGCGGGCCTGCGCGCGGCCGTCCTGGCGCCAGAGGGTGACCTGGCCCGCTGGTTCAGCTGGCGCTGGCTGCTGCCGGAGGACATTGCCGGGCAGCTCATCGAGCGCGGGCTCGCGACCCGGCCCGCCGCTGGCTGGCTCGCCGCGGTCACGGCCGGTACTGGGTGCTGATCGGCCTGTTCGGCACCGGGTCCCAGTCGGGCTGCGCTAGTGTATCTACAGCTATGTAGAAGCCAGGATCCGTTCCGGTCGCCGAGCCGCCGAGGGTGGTAATGGACTCCTTTCTCACGCACGCCGGGTACGCCGCGCTGATCCTGTTCGGCTTCCTCGAGGCCTGCTGCGTGCCGATCCCGTCCGAGGTGACCTTCGGCTTCGCCGGGGTGCTGGCGTATCAGGGCCACCTGAACCTGGCCCTTGTCATCGTTGCCGGGACACTCGCCGAGCTGGCTGGCTCTTACGTGTCGTATGGGGCCGGCCGAGTCGCGGAACGGCCGGTAATCGAGCGGTGGGGTCGCTTCCTGCTGATAACCAAGGCGGACATTGACCGGACCGAGCGGTTCCTCGCCGGCCGCGGGGCCTGGGCGATACCGCTCGGCCGCACGCTGCCGCTCGTGCGCTCGTTCACGTCCGTGGTCGCCGGGTTCGCGGGGGTTCCGGCGCTGCAGTTCGGCGTGCTCAGCCTCATCGGCACCGTGATCTACGGTTCCATCATCGCGAGCATCGGATACGGCGTGGGCTCGGCGTGGCACAGCGTCGCGCGCGACCTCTCGCTCGCCGGGTACCTCGTGGCCGGGCTGGTGCTGATCGCGATCGTGGCGTTCGTGCTGATCCGGCTGCGCGCGCTGCGCCGGGAAACGGCGACGAACGCGCAGACGTCCCCGGTCAGCGACCGGACGCCACGGCCCTGACGCTGGCTGCCCGGTTAGCGCTGGGGCTGGGCTCAGTCGCCCGCTGCGGACTGAGCGAGCTCGATCATGATGTGCAGTTCGCGAGCTGCCTCGAGCGCTGACAGGCCGGCGACGGCGACGAGCACCACGGCCAGGGCAACCAGCAGCAGGCCGCGCTTCGGGGGCGGGGCGAGCAGGGCGGCGACGCGCCGCGGTACCAGGCCCGCGCCGCGGCTCAGCGCCGGCCTGGGCAGCACGCCGAGCAGGACCGGCGCGGCCGCCCGCGGAGCCGGGCCAGCCGTCGCCGCCAGTGCCGCCTTGGCAATCGTGCGCGCGGCCAGCGACCGACTTCCGGCAGCGACCGCCGCCTTCTCGTCTGCCCACCTCTCCACGCTGAAGGTGATGGCTTCGGCGAGCGGGGACAGCAGCGGGTTGGCCGCGGCCGCGAGGCGCGCCACTGCGGCGAACACGTAGTGGCAAGCACCCGCGTGCGCCCGCTCGTGCGCGAGCAGCACCTCCCGCTCGGGCGCGCTGAGCGCCGCCAGCATCCCGGAGGTTACGACGATCCGGCTGGGCCAGCCGGGCACGGTGTACGCATCGACGCCGTCGTCTTGGATCACGATCGCATCGCCGGCGCTTGTCAGCTGGCTGCCCGGGGGCAGGCGGCGGGTCTGCCGGTGCGCCGCGAGCAGGGCGGCTGCGCGTAGCCACGCCGCCCGTACCGCTGCGGTCGTAGCCGCCGCCAGCAGCGCGCCCGCGAGCACGCCGATTGGCAGCGGCGCCTGGTCGCTGTGATTCACTGCCCGCAACGACAGGTCGCCGAGCGTGTCGACGAGCGGTATCCGCACCGCAGCGGCAAGCGCGAGCAGGCCGAGGACGGCGCAGCTCGCGCCCGCCAGCACGACCGAACTCGCTGCCAGCAGCCACGTCGCCGTGCGCGGCGGCAGCCGCTCCGCCACCGGCCGGGCGGCCACGGCAGCTAGCAGCGGGATGACCAAGGGCAGGTAGACAAGGACGTGCATGCTGGTCGGCTACCCGCTCGTGCTCTGGTTACCGAGCATGCGGCGGAGCAACTCCTCGTCCTCGGGTGACAGCGCGGACACGAACCTGGCCAGCACTGCTCCTCGGTCAGCCTCGGCGTCCAGCACGCGGCGCATCCGGCGGGCGGCCAGGCCAGGCTCGTCCGCAACCGGCGCATACGAGTAGGCACGCCCGGACCGAAGGCGAGTCAGCACCCCCTTGGCGTGCAGCCGCGACAAGATCGTGACGACCGTGGTATACGCCAGGCCGCCGCCCAGCCGGTCCAGGACCTGGCTCGGCGTCAGGGGACTACCCGCGGCCTGCAGCACCGCCAGCGCCGCCGCCTCTAGCTCGCCGGCTGCGCGCCTGGTGGGGCCGGCCTGGGCGTCGTCGCTTGTCACCCGGTGCGGCTCCTCGTTCGGTTACAGTTGTGCCCGCGGCTGTCAGGCGCGGGGGTGTCCGCCGGACTTTTACGTCAGTGTAGATGCCGTCAAGGCCGCCCACCGTCGGATCCGGCTATCATCTACACGCATGTAGAAGCCGTTGCGGCGCGGAGTGCCGAGAAAGCTGGACTGATGTCGCATCTGACCTATCCCGAGGCCATGGTGGTCGGCCTCGTCCAGGGCGTCACCGAGCTGTTCCCGGTTTCCAGCCTCGGCCACAACGTGCTGATCCCGGCGCTCATCGGCGGAAGCTGGGCGCAAGACCTGAACGTGTCGGCCCCGGAGTCGCCTTACCTTGCCTTCATCGTGGGCCTGCACGTGGCGACGGCGCTGGCGATGATCGCGTATTTCTGGCGGGACTGGCTCCGCATTATCCGGGGATTCGTCAGCTCTTTGGTGGAACGCCGGGTGCAGACCGCCGACCAGCGGCTCGCCTGGATGATCGTGCTGGCGACCATCCCCGTGGGCATCGCCGGTGTCGCGCTGGAGCATCTGTTCCGGGTGGCGTTCAGCAAGCCGATCCCGACGGCGGTGTTCTTGTCGGTCAACGGGCTGATCCTGCTCGGCGGGGAGCGGGTGCGAAGGTCACGGCAGCCTGCCGGCGAGCCGGCCGCCGTGCGCAGCGCGGTCGGCACGACCGTCGGGATGCCAGCGCTCGGAGCGGCCGGAGCCGGGTCCGCCGCCGCCGTGGCCGCGGTCGGCCCCGGCGGCGCCCCGGCCAGCGGCGGGCAGCCTCTGGCCGGGCACGCCTCGCCGGGGCGGCACGCGTCCGGGCAGCGGGCTGTCCGCCAGGAGGAGACGACGGCGGCTGTCGTGGCGGACGCGCGGCTGGCCATCATGAGCTACCCGCGGACGGTGCTCATCGGGTCCGCCCAGATTCTCGCGCTGCTGCCGGGAATCAGCCGAGACGGCGTCGTGATGGTGACCGGAATGCTGCGCGGCCTGTCCCGCGAGGACGCGGCCAGGTTCTCGTTCCTGCTGTCGGCGCCGGTGATCCTGGCCGCGGGCGTGCTCAAGGTGCCGGATCTGATGGGCCATCTCGGCAACGGGATCCACGGCCAGGTCCTGGCTGGCAGCATGCTGTCCTTCATCGGGGCGTACTTCTCCGTCCGGTTCCTGGTCCGGTACTTCCGGCAATCGCGCTCGCTCACCCCGTTCGGGATCTACTGCCTGGTCGCCGGTCTGGGCAGCCTGGTGTACCTCGTCCTGCGCTGACCAAGCGAATCTCCGGGCGGGGCCGGGTAACCGGACAACAAAAACCCCGTCACGGACTGGCCGGGGCTGCGCGGAACCCGCGTCAGGCGGGCTAGCCGCGGAAATAGGAGAGCCAATCGGGGCGAGTTCGGGCCCGGAAATGCACGTGCGACGGGGGTACTGCATGCATCACAAGCTCGACATCATGGCTGAAAAGGGCTTCGTCGTCCTGAAGGACTTCGAGGGTCCGCCGATCCCGCCGGCCGAATGGGAGTCCATGGAGTACATGGACTGGAAGAGCGGCGGCGACACGAACTTCGCCCCGCTGGCGTCGGCGACCGGGGAGATGGACTGCCGCGGCTTCTGGGACCACGGCAAGCCGGACAAGTTCGGGATCTGGACCACCAACCGCAAGATCGCACCGGAACTCACGCGCTATGTCGAGCGGATCGGCGGTAACTACGGGCGGGTGCGGGTCATCAAGCTGAATCCCAGCGATGAAGCGACCGCGCTGCGCCAGTTGCACCTCGATGACAACAACCGGCTGAACCCGGACGGGACCGGCTGGGTGATCCGGTCCTGGCTGGAGCTGGATGACACGGCGGGCCAGTCCATGTTCATCCTGCGCGAGGACAAGTCCGACCCGGCTACCGAGACGCGCATCCGCCTGCATCCGGGCATGCAGCTGGTCATCGACACCGAGCGGCTCTGGCACGTGGTCTGGCACCCCGGACCCCGGCCGCGCTACGCCCTCATCACCTCGTGGGAGAGCGACCGGGTCATCGACGCCTGGATCAAGCGGGAGATGGCGGCCGCGCCGGTGCTGCAGAGCACGTCGTTAGCCGCGCCGCGGCACGGCGGCACCGGTAGGGTTTCGTGCCGTGCCGACCAGGGTTGCCGTGCTCGACGACTACCAGCGCCGGGCCGGCGGATTCGCCGACTGGGCATCGCTCGGGCCAGATGTGCAGGTGGTGTTCTTCCACGAGGTCATAGGCCAGCACGCGCTGGCGGAGACGCTGGCCGACTTCGACGTGCTGGTGCTCATGCGGGAACGCACTGCGTTTCGCCGGCCGGTGCTCGATCGGCTGCCGCGGCTCAAGCTGCTCGTGACGACGGGCACCTGGAACGCCTCGGTCGATGACGACTACCTGCGCGAGGCGGGCGTGGTCTACTGCGGGACGGGCCGGCCCGATGGCGGGCCGGCGCCGGGCGTCCCGAGCACGGTCGAGGTGGCGTGGGCGCTGATCCTCGCGGTGTGCAAGCGCGTGCCGGTCGAGGACCGGGCGATCCGGGCTGGGCACTGGCAGCTGGACCTGCCGGCCAACCTCGCCGGGTCGACGCTGGGTCTGGCCGGGCTGGGCCACCTGGGCACGGCCATGGTCGGGCCGGCCCGGGCGTTCGGCATGCACGTCGTGGCCTGGAGCCAGAACCTCACCGACGAGCGGGCGGCGGCAGCCGGCGTGCGCCGGGTCAGCAAGGCCGAGCTGCTGTCCGGCTCCGACGTGCTGTCCATCCACCTGGTGCTGGGCGACCGGACGAGGGGCCTGTTCCAGGCGGCTGACCTGGCGCTGATGAAGCGGACCGCAGTCCTCGTCAACACGTCGCGCGGCCCCATCGTGGACGAGGGCGCGCTGGTGGACGCGCTGCGCCGCAAGGCCATTGCCGGCGCCGGCCTAGACGTCTACGACTCCGAGCCGCTGCCGGCCGGCCACCCGCTGACGACGCTGGACAACGTTGTCCTGCTGCCGCACCTGGGCTACGTCAGCGAGTCCGGCTTTCGGAATATGTACGGCCAGGTCGTAGCCAACATCGCCGCGTTCCTGGCGGGCGCGCCGATCCGGGTCATCGGCTAACCGAGCTGCTGTGCCGCGCCGGTGTCGGACGCCCGCTGGATGGCCGCTACCAGCTGGTGGTACCAGACGGCGGTGTCGAAGCCGGGCTCGGCCGGGCGGCCGCTGGTGATGGCTCGCGCCAGCTCGGAGTAGACGAGCGCGACGTTGCGCGCCGGGCCGGGCGGCACGCTGGCCGGCAGCGGGGTGAACCGCGCGGGGACCGGCAGCACCTCAGCCGTGCCGTCAGCGTGCAGCGCCGTGATGGCCCAGTCCGCCACGTGCACGCTGGCGCCGCTCGGGTCGGGCCTGACGATCAGCGTGGCATCGGTGCCGACGATCCGCAGTTCGAAATGAGCGGCCGCAGCTGCACCACCCTGTACCGCGATCGAGAGGGTGGCGCCGCTCTCGAGCTGGCCGGCCAGCACGACCTGATCGGGCGCGGTCACGGGGATGACCTCGCCAGTCTCGATCACGGTTGCGGTCTGGTTCATCGACGCGACGACCGCCGACACGATACAGGGTTGGCCCACGGCCTGGGCGATGCTGGCCAGCAGGTGGGCGGCGGTGATGCTCAGCACGCTCGCGCCGGCCGCGCGGTCGGCGGCATACGCGCTCGCCGCCGGGATCCGCGCACCACCCTGGCGGCCAACTGCCACCGCGCTCACCGCCAGCGGCCGGCCTAGGTAGCCCTGACCGACGAGTTCCCCGACATAGCGGGCGCCGGGGCTGTGATAGCCCTGCAAGCCGACGACATGGCGGCCGCCGCTCGCGACGGCGAGGTCGGCGAGTGCGGTCGCCTGCGTCAGGTCGGTGCCAAGCGGCCACTCGCAGTAGACGTGCTTGCCTGCCGCCAGGGCCGCGCGGACCAGGGCGTCGTGGCCGGTCACCTTCACGGTGATGGCGACCACGTCGACCTCGGGACTGGCGATCAGGCTGGCGTCATCGTCAAACGCCAACGGAACGCCGAACGCGTCCGCCGTGGCGCGGGCCGTCTCGGCCCTGGTGGTCGCGACGGCGCTCACGCTGAACTCCGGCAGCGCGGTCAGCGCGGGCAGGTGGGCGGCGGTGCCCCAGCCCCTGGCTGGGGTTGCCCCGATGACGCCGACGCGGATCGGCGCCGTCACCTAGCCGGACCTGACTCGCGCGGGAGTGATCCAGAAGGAGGTGCTGACTTGCTGGTGCGGCTGCCCGGCATGCTCCCGCAGCCTAGCCAGGCCAGCAGTTTCCGGCCAGCGTGACTCAACCTTGGTATCGACGCCAGCGTTAGTTAAGTATGCGGTTGCGCGCGGGCGAGGCGTCGTTCGAGGAGTTCGTGCGCGCTCGATCCAGCAGCCTGCTCAGGTCCGCGCTGTTGCTCTCTGGTCAGAACAGGGCGGAAGCCGAGGACCTCTTGCAGATCGCCTTGGAGCGCGCCTACCGGCACTGGGCGCGCATCTGCCGGACGGATGAGCCGGAGCGGTACATCCGGCAGATCCTCGTCAACGCCTCGGCAGACCGGTGGCGTCGGCGGGCACGCCGCCCCGAACAGTCGTTGGCGGCCCCAGGCGCGTCGCACGCCGTGCCAGACAGCGCGGATCAGATCGCCGACCGGGACTACCTGCTGCGGTCGCTCGCTGCACTCCCGCCTCGTCAGCGCGCCGTGCTCGTGCTCCGCTACTTCGACGAGCTGTCCGAGGTCGAGACCGCGCGGATGCTCGGCTGCAGCCTCGGCACCGTCAAGAGCCAGGCGGCCCGAGGACTCGCCCGGCTCCGCGACGCCGCCGTGACTCAGGTCGAGCACCGCCCCGCCAGATTTCCAGGCGCCCTAGGACCGCTCAACGCACCGGAGGTCGCGGCTGATGACTGACATCGAGACGCGGCTCACCGCCGCGATGCACGCAGCGGTCGATGCCGAGCACGCCGCCGCGGGCGAACTGCTCAAGCAGGTCCGTCGGCGACACCGGCGCCACAACGCCCTTGTCGCCACCACTGTGGCGCTCGTTCTGCTCACGGCCGCCGTGTCGGCCAACGTTGCCGTGCACGTGGCGACGCCGGGGTCACCTGCGGCGGCCGGGCAGCCATCGCCGCAGCGGACCGCGCTTCCCGACAGGATGGCCGGGCTGCCGATGTCAGCGCGCACGACCTTCCGGTTCCTCGTCACCAGCGGCGACGGCGCTACGTGGTATTCGACAGCCACCGGACAGACCGAGCCGATTGCCGGGCTGCCGAGCTCGCCGGGTGGCTACCAGTTCGAGCGGGTCGACGGCGGCTGGCTGGCTTGGCCCGTCTACGGCACGACCTCAACCTGTCGCACCGGGCAGCTATGCGCGGGCGTCCCGAATCCCTGGTACTACATCGCGACCGGCCACCGGACGGCGACGCTCATCGGCACGGTAAACGGGGTAGCGAACTCCAGCCGCCCCGGCACAGTCTGGGTCCAGACATTCGCGCACAGCACCGACGTCATCACGACGGCGGCCGCCACCATTCAGCTCGTCAGTACGGCCGGGCAACCGCTCGGGCCCCGATACCGGTTGCCGGCGGGCTACTCGGTCGACCGCGGCGTCGGCGGGGACCTCCTGCTGTTGCCGAGCACCGGCACGAGCAGCACCGGCATGCTGTGGAATCCGCGCACGAGGCAGGTGACCCGCCGCTTCAGCAACGTCGTCGATGCCGGACCGCAGCAGCTGATCTGGAGCCAGGGCTGCGACAGCTGCCGGCTGCAGATCCTCAACGTGGCCACCGGGAACACCGTGATGACCAAGCTTCCAGGCGGGCTGTCCTCGCAACTCGGCGAGACGCTCACCGATGACGGCAAGCTGCTTGCCGCGCAGCTACCCGGCCGGGATATCCAAGTACTGAACACCAGCACCGGAGCGGTGACCGTCATACCAGGAACCGCGGTCAGCAACGCTGACTGGCAGAACTTCAGCTGGCAGAACGGCGCGCACCGCCTCATCGTCACCGCCGGGCCCAGCAACGGACCGGGACCTGCACAGATCGGTTACTGGCAGCCAGGCGACACACGGCTCCGGGTGGAGCAGGCCGTCGGCCAGGCGGAGATCTCCGTCCTCCAGACGGGCACCATCGGGACTTGACAACACGCGGGCGTGGCTAACCCGCCTAACGTCCTGGCTTAGTGGGTGAGGCGCTCCTTCGCGCGCTCGTACAGATCAGCCGGCAGCGGCCCCTTCTCGGCTGCCGCCACGTTCCCTCGCAGGTGCTCGACGTTCGAGGTGCCGACTATGGTCGTGGATAGCGCCGGTTGGCTGAGCGTGAAGCGGAGCATGAACTCGATTCGGCTCATTCCGTCGAGCAGGTCATCGACCCCGGAACTTTGCCAGCGGCGCTGGCCCTCGCCCTCGGCGAGGCCGATCGGGCCGTGGCGCCAGGCTTTGTCCTCGGCAGGCGCGCCGCGGGCCACCCCGCCGCGGATCAAGGTGCCGGCACCGGCCGCCGCGGCCGCCGCGATCAGGTCCTCGTGCTCGCGCTGAACGGCCGAGTACGGGACCTGAAAGACGTCGAACACGCCCATGGCGATGTGGTCCGGCAGGTGCGGGAGCGTGCCGGACATCCCGATGAAGCGCACCTTTCCCTCGTCGCGCAGGGATTGCAGCGTGCTCACGGTGTCATCAGCCTCGAGCTGCGCGCGGCTTGGCGACATGTGCACCTGGACGAGGTCGAGCCGGTCGGTACCAAGCCGGCGCAAGCTCTGCTCCACGTCTGCCCGGACGTTGGACGCCGAATAGTCATGCGGGTAGGGCGGCGGCGCGTCGGGCGGCATCGTGAGCGGGCAGCCGCACTTGGACGCGAGGAAGTACTCGTCTCGCCGGTGCCCGATGTACCGTCCCATCAGCTCTTCGCTGCGCCCGTAGTCCACCGAGGTATCGATCAGGTTGATCCCGGCATCCAGCACCGCGTTGAGCACCTCGCCCGCGGCTTCATCCGTGATGGCTGGCCCGCGCGGCTGACCGCGCAACTCCATGGCCCCGTAGCCGAGGATCGTCACGTCCGCGCCGGTGTGGCCAAGCGGTCGGGTCGCAAGCGTCATGGCAGCACGTTATCGGACGGCGCCTAGATGATCATCCCGCCGTCGACGGACAGCGTCGTGCCGGTAACGAACGAGCTGTCGTCGCTCGCGAGGTACAACACGGAGCGGGCGATCTCCTCTGGCGTAGCGTGGCGGCCCATCGGGATCATTCCGTCGAAGATCCGGGCGGCGTCAGCCGCAGCCGCGCCGGTAGCCCGGACCTCGATGTCCTGCTGGAACGCCGTGTCGGTCGGACCGGGGTGGATGGTGTTCACCCGGATCCCGCGCGCGACAGCCTCCTTCGCAACCGTGCGCATGAGACCGACCTGGCCGTGCTTAGCGGTCGCGTAGCCAGCGATCCCGTTCGCGGACGTCAGGCCCACGATGCTGGAGGTGATGATCACGCTGCCGCCGTTCCGCATGACCGGGAGGCCGTGCTTGAGCATGAGGAACGCGCCGAGGATGTGCACGTCGAGCACCCGGCGGAACTCTTCCGTCGGGAATTCCGTGATCGGCACGATGGGTCCGCTGATGCCGGCGTTGCTGAACAGCACGTCCAGCTCGCCGAACCGCTCGGTGGCCTGCGCGATCGCGCCGATCACCTGGTCTTCCTCGGTGACGTCGGTGACGCTCCAGCTCGTGTTGTCGGCACCGAGCTCATCGGCCGCGGCCGCCAGCAGCTCTTTGCGCAGCCCGGCCAGGTGGACGCGGGCGCCTTCGGTCACGAACAGCCGCGCGGTAGCCAGCCCGATTCCGCTCTCGCCGCCGGTGATCACAGCGACCTTGCCGTCTAGACGCCCCATCCCGGTTCCTTTCGCAGGCCGGCGCGCACCGCTCGGCCATCGCACCATCGTCGGGCACTGATCGGTGGTTGGTAAAGCAGCAAGACCCGGCCAGCCGTGGCGAGCCGGGCCGCGGCGCCTGACTGCGGGCGGCGCGCCGCCAGTCTCAGCGAACGATCAAGACCGTCTTGCCCGGAGGCCGCGGATGCGATCCGCTCGCGTAGGCGCTCCTGCCGTCGGCAAGCGGGAACGTCTGGCTGACGACCGGGCGCAGCCGTCCTTCGTTGGCCAGAGTGGCGATGCTGACCAGGTCGGCGCGGTCAGGCTGAACGATGAAGAAGCTGGCCTGGACGCCGTGCGCCGCGGCCAGCTGCGGATCAGGCGGGGCAGTCAGCGTTACCAGCCGTCCGCCGGGCCGCAGCAGGCTGAAGCTGTCAGTCAGCACCTGACCGCCGACGGTGTCGATGACCACGTCCAGCTCGCCCACGCCATCTGGGCTGGAGACGGCGTCCGCAGTCACGAAGTCAGCCGCGCCGAGGTCGCGGACGAAAGCCTCGCTCGCGCTGTGCCCGGTCGCGGTGACGTGGCCGCCGAGAATCGCGGCGAGCTGAACCGCGTACACGCCCACCCCGCCCGCGCCGCCTTGCACCAGCACGCGCTCGCCGGGCTGCAGCCCTGCATGGTCGACGAGGGCCTGCCACGCCGTCAGCGCCGCCAGCGGCAGGGTGGCCGCATCCGCATGCGAGAGCGACCGGGGGCGAGGAGCCAGCGCGGCAGCCGGGACGGTGGTGTAGTCGGCGGCGGCGCCATCCCGGTCGAAGTCGATGAGCGCATACACCTCGTCGCCGGCTGCGACGTCCGTGTCGCCGGGGCCCGTCGATGCCACCGTCCCGGAGACCTCGTGCGCGGGAATCACTGGCGTCCGGTCTGCGCCGTCCGCCGTCGTCCACGACGCATCCCAGCTGAGCTCGTTGACGGTGATTCCGGCCGCGTGCACCGCCACCAGCGCTTCGCCGGGGCCGGGCACGGGCCGCGGGGCCTGCTCGTACACGAGCTGTTCAGGTCCGCCGCGCGCGTGGGCCCGCAGCGCCATCATCGTCTCCACGGATGCCTGCCTTTTCGCCTGCCGACGGGACCCTCAAGCCGGTCGCCGATCACTCCCGGTGACTGTCAGGTATACCCAGCCGCGCCGACTGCTAAGAAGACCAGCACCCGTATTGGGCCGGTGCTGTTTGGCCGCTCCGATGTCATGGGACGCGACGATAACCAGCGAGCTTGACCAAGAACTTGGCGGAAAGCTGACCGTATGCTGATGTCAGCGCATCGGCTCGCCGGCCGCCGTGGTCAGAACACGATGGCGGTGTGGCCGTCCAGCAGTACCCGGTCCTGGCAGTGCCAGCTGACGGCGCGGGACAGCACGGTGCGCTCGATGTCGGCACCGCGACGGGTCAGCTCGGCGACACTGTCCCGGTGTGACACGCGTGCGACGTCCTGCTCGATGATCGGGCCCTCGTCGAGGTCCTCGGTCGCGTAGTGCGCGGTGGCGCCGATCAGCTTCACCCCGCGCTCTCTCGCCCGCTCGTAGGGTCCGGCACCGGCGAAGGCCGGCAGGAACGAGTGATGGATATTGATCACCGGCACGCCGCACTTGGCCAGGAAATCGCCGGACAAAATCTGCATGTAGCGGGCCAGCACGATCAGGTCCACGCGGCCGCGCAGCAGCTCAAGCTGGCGCCGCTCGGCCTCCGGCTTGGTAGCTGTGGTCACCGGAATGTGCACATACGGCACGCCGAAGGAGGCGACATCGGCGCGCAGTCTGTCATGGTTCGAGATCACCTGCACGGTCTTGATCGACAGCTCGCCGCGCCGCTCCTGCCACAGCAGGTCGAGCAGGCAGTGGTCGTACCGGGAGACGAAGAACGCGACCCGCGACGGCACCGCTGCGTCGCGGAACCGGAAGCGCGCGCCGAGCCGTTCCGCGACCTGCTCGTCAAACGCGCGCTCCATCTCGGCCAGCCGTGCGGCTGCTCCCGGCAGGTGGAACTCCACCCGCAGGAAAAAGCGCCCGCCAGTCGGATCGCTGGAGTACTGGTCGGACTGCACGATGTTGGCCCCGCTCCGGTGCAGGAACGAGGCCACGCTGGCAATGATCCCCGGCCGGTCCACGCAGGACATCACGAGCCTGGCGATATCCCGGCCGGGGTCAGCGCCACCGGCGGCCGCGGCCGGCCGCTCGGACACGATCGTCATGTCACACCGCTGCTGGCACCGTGTCGGCGGGCCCGGCCTGGTCAGCCGGTGCCGCGGGCAGGCCCGCCGCCGCACGCAGCTCCGCGGCCCGGTCGGTCCGCTCCCACGGCAGGTCGACGTCGGTGCGGCCGAAGTGGCCGTAGGCCGACGTCTGCGAGTAGATCGGACGGTGCAGGTCCAGGTCGCGGCGGAAGGCCGCCGGGCGCATGTCGAAGTAGTCGCGGGCTAGCTGGTCGATCAGCGTCTTGCTAACCCGCTCGGTGCCGAAGGTGTCGATCAGCAGTGACACCGGGCGGGCGACGCCGATGGCGTACGCAACCTGCACCTCGGCGCGCCGGGCCAGGCCAGCCGCGACCACGTTCTTGGCGAGGTGCCGCACCGCGTACGCCGCGCTGCGGTCCACCTTCGAGGGGTCCTTGCCGGAGAACGCGCCGCCACCGTGGCGGGCGAACCCGCCGTACGTGTCAACGATGATCTTGCGACCGGTAAGGCCCGCGTCTCCCACCGGACCGCCGATCACGAACCGGCCCGTCGGGTTCACCAGCAGGCCCACGTGCAGCGCCGTCGCGTCGTACAGCTCGGCCGGCAGCACGGGGGTGACGACGTTGTTCCACAGGTCCTCGCGGATCTCGTCGACGGAGACGTCCGGTGCGTGCTGGGCGGAAATCAGCACCCGCTCCACGCTGACCGGTACGTTGCCGGCATACCTGATGCTGACCTGAGTCTTGCCGTCCGGGCGGAGGTAGGGCAGCGTGCCGTCCTTGCGCACCGTGGCGAGCCGGCGCGCCAGCCGGTGCGCGAGCGCGATGGGCATCGGCATCAACTCGGGCGTCTCGTCCGTCGCGTAGCCGAACATCATGCCCTGGTCGCCAGCGCCGGCCCGGTCGAGGTCGTCCTCGGACTGCTTGTCGCGGATCTCATGCGCTTCGTCCACGCCCTGCGCGATGTCCGGGGACTGCTTGTCGAGCGCGACCAGCACCGCGCAGTGCCGGCCGTCGAACCCGCAGTCGCCGTTGTCATAGCCGATCCGGATGACGGTGTCCCTGGCGATCTGGGCGTAGTCGAGGTTGTGCGGCGTGGTTATCTCGCCCGCGATCACGACCATGCCCGTGGTGATCAGGGTCTCGCAGGCCACCCGTGAGTACGGGTCGCTGGCCAGCGCGGCGTCCAGGACCGCGTCCGAGATCGCGTCGGCGACCTTGTCCGGGTGTCCCTCGGTGACCGACTCCGACGTGAAAAGGTAGTCGCCGTGTCCTGGCTCGGTCATTGGTGAATCTCCTTGCGCGGTTGGTTGGGAGTCGGGGGAGCGCTCTCCTGGCTGTGCGGCGGCTCGAGTGGTGCCACAGATCCGGCTGCGGACTGTTCCGGCGGCTGCGGTGAGCCAAGCTCTGCCCTGACGACGGCTGTTCCCGCCACCATAGCCGCGAGCTTCGCCCGCGCGACCGGGCCCGGTACATGCCGCAGCCCGCAGTCTGGGTTGATGACCAGGCGGTCCGCCGGCACGATCTCGAGGGCCCTGCGGATCCGGTCAGCGACCTCGCCTGTCGGCTCGACCTCGGTGCTCTTGACGTCGATCACGCCGAGGCCGACGTCGCGGTCCCAGCCGGACTTGGCGAGCACGGGCAGGTCCTCGTAACCCTTGCGGGCGAACTCCAGCACGAGCTGGTCCACTAGGGCGTCGAGCACTGCAGGGAACAGGAAGTCGTAGTGGCCCTCCCAGAGCGGCCGGGCGTACCGGTTGCCGTAGCACACGTGTAGCGCCCAGGTGACGTCGACGCCCTCGACGACCATGTTGATCGCCTCGACGGCAATCGCCACCTTATCTGGGTGGCCCGCCAGGAACGGCTCGTCGATCTGCAGCAAAGCGGCGCCCCGGTGGGCGAGCGCGACCGCCTCCGCGTGCAGGATCCTGGCGATCGCGAAGACTAGCTCCGGGCCGTTGGCGTACGCGTCCCCGCGCAGATGCCGGGACAGCGAGAACGGCCCGGTGAAGGAGAACTTGATCGGCGCCGACGTGTGCGCGGCGGCGAACGCGAAGTCATCGGCCAGCCGCAGCGGCGTGTCATCTGGCAGTGACAGCGGCCGCGGCAGCGTGGCCTCGTAGTAATCGAAGTAGAAGTCCTTCGCCGGGTTGGAGATCTCGACGCCAGGCAGCCGGGCCAGGAAGTAGTCGATGTCGTTATCCCGGCGGAGCTCTCCGTCGGACACGACGTCGATGCCGGCGAGTTCCTGGTCCCGCAGCGCGGCCTTGATGGCCATCTCGTGCAGGTCCGCGAGCTGAGCCCGGCTCATCCGGCCGCGAAAGTAGTCGGTCTTCAGGCGCTCCATCCAGTCGGGCACCGGATACGAGCCGACCACGGTGGTCGGCAGCAGCGGTACCCGCGCGAGGAGCGGCCCGGTCGCCATCTCAGTCCCGTGCCTGGGCCGTCATGGTCACGATGTTGCCCCCGCTGCGGTGCCGGAACGGCTCATAGTGCACATCGAGCCCGTGTCGCCGGCCGACGTGCGCGAGCAGTGGCCCGTTCACCCAGTTCACCACCGATCCGTCGTACTTGCCGGGGCCGCGGAACGCGGTCCGGTAACCGTGCACGTCTGTCAGGAACAGATCGTGGCAGACCAGCTTGCCGAACGGATGGAGCAGGTCGATGCTGTCTGCGAAGCTGGACAGGGCCCCGTTGTTCACGTGCATCCGGATATCCCCGCCCGATTCCAGCATCGGCCGCAGCATCTCGCCATTCAGCGAGCTAGCCAGCCGGTACAGGTCCAGGCCGGTCAGCGGCACATAGCGTTCCGCGAGCCGCAGCGCCGACCAGGCCCGCCGCCAGAAGGCGACCGCCGCATCAGTGTCGGCGACGTGACCCGGCGCGGCGTCGCAGAGCAGGTCCGGCCCGAGCCGCAGCAGCTTGTGAACCAGGCCCGGCAGCTCCGCTGGTGCCGCGGCGACCGTTGCGGCCAGCTCTGCTGCCTGTTCCCGGGGGAAGTACGCGCGGATCTGGACCAGGTAGGCCTGGCCGCCGAACTGCGCCACCTCGTCGGTCGGCAGGTTGTCATAGACGTTGGAGATGTAGAGCAGGAACACCCTGCCGCGCAGGAACCCGAGCGATGTGCGCGGCCGGGTGGCATCGAGCGCGACGGTGCTGACGTGCGCGGCGTGCGGCGCGACGGTCTCCCACGCGAGATCGAGCACGTGCTGCGAGTAGTCGCACATGAGGTAGTGCAGCCGCCGGTAGTAATCCTGGCCGTGCGCCGCATCAAGATCACGGAATTCGTCCAGGAAGACCTTGGCCTGGCTGCCGTTGCCCACCCCGAGCTCGGCCACGTACAGCTGCTCGGGCAGCGCGCCCGCGGACGCTAGCCCGTCCCAGATCGCAAACAGCTCGGCGACAAGGTCACGGGCGGCGTCGCGGTTGCGCCCGTCGCTCCCGCCGCCGGGCAGCGCCTGCTCGTAGCCGCGGCCGACGGCTTTCTCCCACTGCGCCAGGGCGGTCCAGTACAGGCTGTTGAAGTCCCAGATGCAGCTATCCGTGCCAGGACCCCAGTCCTCCAGGAACACCCGGCCGGCTCCGTTGTCCCGGAGCCTCGCCGCGGTCAGCTCGCGCAGCGGCACGGCACCACCGCGCCGCACATCCACGGCGATCTCCCAGCTGTAGGCGGGCGGACCGGCCGGATGTAGGGGCTGGTCCGGGCTGGCGGGCAGCGCCTGGTAGTCCAGCAGCGGCCGGACGTCCACGACGTCCCGGAAGTTTTCCTTGTACTGCACCCAGTCGCAGGTGACCCTGGCCCGGCTGAGGTCGGCGAAGCCCGCGTCGCTGGCGTCGGCGAGCGCTTCGACCACCGGCGGGACGCACATCGCGAAGTCGAGCGGGTCCTTGCTCCGCAGCCGGGTGTCCGGCCGGAAGTCAATCAGCACGGCTGACCTCCTGAACGCGGGTTAGCGGCAAGCGCGGGCCAATCCCGGCACGCTCGAGGATGTCGGGGACCCCGCGTTCGAAGCCGAACGCCATGACGTGCACGCCGCGTACGCCGGGGATCTGCGCAACCTGCTGGATTGTCTCCGCGCACAGGTTGATGCCCTCCTCGGCGACCTGGTCGGCCGGGACGCCGTGCAGCCGCCGCACGACGTGGTCGGGGAGATAGATGCCGGGCACCTCGCTGCGCAGCACCTCGAGCACGCGCAGCGAGCGGACCGGGCCGACGCCCGCGATGACGGCGCAGCGCTCGGTGACGCCGAGGTCCCGCACCTCGGCCATCCACGCGGCGAAGCGCTCCACGTCGAATACGTACTGGGTCTGCACGAACTCCGCGCCGGCTGCCGCCTTCTTGGCCAGTCGCCTGGCACGGAAGGAGGCGGGCGGAGCGAACGGGTTCTCCACGGTTCCGATGAGCCAGCCGGGCGGGTGCTCGAGCCGCTGCCCGGACATCAGCGCGCCGTCCCGCAGCGTGCGGGCGGCCCAGGTCAGCTGCACGCCGTCCAGGTCGAAGACAGGCTTGGCCTCCGGGTGGTCACCGAACCGCGGGTGGTCGCCGGTCAGCAGCAGCACGTTGGGGATGCCGAGCGCCGCGGCGCCGAGCAGGTCCGACTGCAGCGCGATCCGGTTGCGGTCGCGGCAGGTAAGCTGCATCACCGGCTCCACCCCGGCGGCACGGGCGAGCACGCTGCCGGCCAGGCTCGACAGCTTCACCTTGGCACCCTGGCAGTCGGTGACATTCGCGGCATCCACCCAGCCGCGCAGGTAACCAGCCTTGCGGATGATGGCTTCAGGGTTGGCATCGCGCGGCGGTCCGATCTCCGCGGTGACCACGAACCGGCCAGCGGCGATGGCGGCCCGGAGCCCGCCAGCCCCTGGCGCTGTGCCCACCGTCGCCGCCCCGTCCGGCACCCGGCCATCGGCACCAGGGCTAGTCCGTGCCGGGCCGGCCGCCAGCTCACTCATCGCTCGGCCAGCCCGGCTGGATCGCGGCGCAGCTGCGGAAGCGGATCCGCCGAGGTGACGCCGACCCACAGGTCCTCGTCCCGGCCTTGCCAGTAGTTGACCCACGAGCTGCGCCCGAATTCCCGCCGGTCCACCGGCCGCTGTAGCAAGTCGAGGTCAGAGCCATGCCCAGCCTGCTCAGCCCGCTCGAAGGCGATCACCCAGACGCAGCGCTGCTCCGGGTGAACCTCGCATTGCCCGGTCGGGGACACGCCACCGCAGGGGCCGTTCCGTAGCTGCTTGGGGCACGTCATGGGGCACGCGTAGCCGGTGGCGGGCAGCGCGCACTGGCCGCACATCTGGCAGCCGAACAGCGTTTCCTTGGTAACTCGCTCGCCAGCGGTGAACCAGCGACCAAGCCGCGGATGGCGTTCGAGCCGGACGGCCAGCCAGCGGTAGGGCTTCCTGGGCGCGACCAGCGCGTGCAGGGCATAGGCGAGCGGAGAGGACAGACGCGGCTTCGTCGGTCTTGGCCATCCGGGCCCCGAGCTGTCACTCCGCATTCGGTCTCCCGCAGTTGCCGCCGAATACCGGCGGAGGCTTCATGGTCGCAACTCGCAAAGGCGCATGTCGTCGGGCCGCAAGCCAACCCAGGCGCGTTCGACTTGTGCTCGGCGACAGGCTTGCGCGACCCGGCTCGCACGGGCTACGTACGCCACGAGGACGCCGCAATTCCGGGCAAGGCTTCACGGGTAACAAGGGGGTGCGCGGGCCGCTTGTGCTGGAGCACAAGTGGCCTCGCCCGGTGCGGCTAGGGCCCTCCGCGCGGCCCGTAGCAGGCGATAGCCGGCTTCGGCTCCGACGGCTCCCGGGCCGTTCGGGCTGCCCGGCCCGGCGCCGCCCGGCTACGGGCGGCGAGCGCGCAGGAACAGCGAGACGCCGGGCAAAGACCGGACCGGAAGGTAACGCTCCGCCATGATGATCGAGGTCAGCGCCCGGTTGACGAGTGGCGGCACCTCGCTCAGGTCACTGCCGGTCGAGGATCTGCGGCGCGCCGCCACGACCGGCCGGAGCAGCACGTTCCAGCTCCAGACGGCCTCGATGATCAGCCCGGCCTTGCTCATCAGCGCGACCAGCTCTGGTCTGCTGTAGCGGCGGACGTGGCCCACCTCATCGTCGTGCGCTGACCAGAGGGCCATGTCGCACGGCACGGCTATCAGCGCCGTCCCGCCTGGCCGCAGCACCCTGGCAATCTCCGCGGCCGCCAGGTAGTCCTCGTCGATGTGTTCGAGGATGTCGAACGCCGTCACCAGGCCGCACGACTCGGACGCCAGCGGCAGGTCCCTTGCGTCAGCCCGGATGGCGCTGATGCCGCGCGCCTTCGCGACGTCGGCTACCGAGTCCGAGTACTCCAAAGCGAGCGCCTGCCAGCCGTGTGCCTGCAGCACCCTGGTGTTCCCGCCCCCGGCCGCGCCGATATCCAGCGCCTGGCCCGGGCCAGGCAGCCGCCGCAGTTGCCGGGCGAGGATGGCGCGGCGCTCCTTGTACCACCAATGCCGGTCTTCGAGCGACGTGAGGAGCTGGAGTTCAGCGGGCTTCATGGCGTCTTTCATACTGCACGGCGACGGCTGCGCTGCACCGGGCGGCCAGGATTGTCCATATTGGTTATGCGCCGGCCCGCGCACGGCGCTCACCGGGTGCCCGGGGAGAATGCGCAGATGGACTCGTTCCCGCCGGCCTTCGTACGCGGCCCCGCCAGCGGCCGCGTGTACGCGACGCGGCGGACCGTCCGCAGTACCGACGTGGTCCCGTCCGGTCGCCTGCGGCTGGACGTGCTGGCCCGGTACTTGCAGACCGCAGCCGAGGACGACCTGGCCGACGCGGGCCTGGACGAGCCGGTGACCTGGCTGATGCGCCGCTGTGAGCTGTTCATCTCCTCGTTGCCGGCCATGGGGGACAAGCTGTCGGTGCGCACCTACTGCTCGGGCACCGGTCCGCGGTGGGCCGAACGGACCACCACGCTGTCGGGGACAGAGGGGGAACTGGTGCAGGCCAGGGCAGTCTGGGCGGCCGTCCGGGACGCCGACGGCCGGCCGACGCCGCTGTCGGCTGATTTCCTGAAGGTGTACGGCGAGTCGGCGGCCGGAAGACGGGTGTCCGTCCAGCTACGGCATCCGCGGCCGGATGGTGCCGCGACGGGCCGCCCCTGGGCGCTGCGCGCCACCGACTTTGACGCCGCCGGCCACGTCAACAACACCGTGCACTGGGCTGCTGTCGAGGATGAGCTGGCGATCGTCGGGTGGGTTCCGGCGGTGGCTGAAATGGAGTACCATCGCGCGATCACGCCGGACTGCGCGCCCATGCTGCTCACCGAGGCGCGGGACCGTGAGGCGGCGATCTGGCTGCTGGACGGCGGCACGGTGCTGGCATCGGCCCGGCTCGAGCGCTGACCGGGGCGGCATGAGCGACGAGCTGGACGAGTTGCGCGAGGCCCTGGCTGGCGCTTCGGTGCTCACTGATCCCGATGTCATGGAGTCCTATCGCCGGGATCAGACCACCGTGGTCACGCCCGGTCAGCCGCGCTGTGTCGTGCTGGCTAGGAGCCGCGATGACGTCGCTGCCGCCCTCGCGTGGGCCGGGCGGCACCGGGTCCCGGTTGTGCCGCGCGGCGGGGGCACGAGCCTGGCTGGCGGTGCGACCGCGACCGACGGCTGCATGCTGCTCTCGACCGCCCGGATGACGGCGATCACCGAGATCGACCCGGCCAACGAAATCGCGGTGGCGCAGGCCGGCGTGCTGAACGCCGACCTGGACCGGGCCGCCGCCGAGCACGGGCTCATGTATCCACCGGACCCGTCGAGCTGGGAGATCTCCACCATCGGTGGCAACCTGGCGACGAACGCCGGCGGCCTGCGCTGCGTCAAGTACGGCGTCACCCGCGACTGCGCACTCGGTCTCGAGGTCGTGCTGCCAGGTGGCCGCGTCCTGCGCACCGGCCGCCGCACCCTCAAGGGCGTGACGGGCTACGACCTGACCGGCCTTTTCGTCGGCTCGGAAGGGACACTCGGCGTGATCACGTCGGCGACCCTGCGGCTGCGGCCGCGGCCGGCCAGGTACCCGAGCACCGTCGCTGCTGGCTTTCCGAGCTTTGCCACCGCCGCCCGGTGCGTCGCCGCGATCCTGGCGGCCCGGTTTCGGCCCAGCCTGCTTGAGCTGATCGACTCCGTCACCTTGCGAGCTATCGACGAGTGGAAGAAAACCGGCTTTGGCAGCTCAGTGCGAGCGCTGCTGATCGCTCAGGATGACGGCGACTCAGCGGACGCAGTGGCGCTGTCGATGCGCGATATCTGCCTGCGCGAGGGCGCGACCATGGCCGAGCTCTCCGGTTCGGAGGCCGAGTCGCGGCAGCTGCTTGAATTCCGCCGGATGTCCTATCCCGCGATCGAGCGGCTCGGCGTCGCGCTGACTGAGGATGTCTGCGTGCCGCGGACGAGGCTGCCCGACATGGTCACGCGGATCGAGCAGGCGGCACGGAGCCACGGCGTTTTCATCGCGACCGTGGCTCACGCTGGTGACGGAAACCTGCACCCTGTGTTCGTGTTCGATCGCGGGCTGCCGGAGGTGCCGCCTGCGGTCTGGGCCGCAGCCGACGAGATATTCCGGGCCGCCCTCCAGCTTGGCGGCACGCTGACCGGTGAGCACGGTGTCGGGATGATCAAGCGCAGGTGGCTCGCCGAGGAACTCGGCCCGGAATCGATGAGAGTGCACCGCGCGATCAAGAACGCGCTCGACCCGGATGGGATCATGAACCCCGGGAAGGTGCTATGAGAGCGCCCGAGCAGAACGCTCCCTAGCCGGTCGGGAGTCGCGGTACTCGGCCGTCCGGAATCAGCGGCATCGACCGCAACCGCACGCCGCAGGCGCGGAAGACGGCGTTGGCGATGGCTGGCGCGACGGCCATGATGGGCGCCTCGCCGCCGCCAGCCGACGGCTGATCCGGCCGGTCGACGAGGACGACCTTGATGTCGGTCGGCACGTCCGCCAGCCGAGGCACTCGGTAATCGGACATCGACGCGTTCAAGATGCGGCCGCCAGCGAACTCGATCTGCTCGAACAGGGCCGGGCCGAGGCCCATCACCAGCGCGCCCTCGATCTGGTTGACGAGCCCGTCCGGGTGCGCGATCGCGCCGCAGTCGACGGCGGTGACCAGCCGCAGCAGTGCCACGGTGCCGTCGGCGCCAACCTGCACGCATGCGGCCGTCGCGACCCGCCCGCCCTTCTCCATTGCGACCGCGATGCCGGTCCCGGTCCGCTGCTGACCGGGCCCGAGATCGGCTGCACCAGGCCAGCCGATCTCGGCAGCCACCGTCTCGAGTACCGCACGCAGGCGCTCGTCATCCAGGTGGCGCAGCCTGAAGTCGACCGGGTCAGCGCCGACCGCGGCCGCGACCTCGTCCACGTGCGACTCACGGGCGAAGTTGTTGGCGGTGGCGGCGAGCGCCCGGTACGAGCCCTGAGGAAGCGGCGAGCGGGCCGGCTGATAGCCGTGCCGGCGATGCGGCACCCGGTACGGGCTCAGCAGCGCGGCCGCGCCGGAGTTCAGGTTCGTGAACGACCAGCCGGTCAGCTCGCCCGCAGCCGTGGCGCTGCTGGCCACGTCGATCACCGCGGCCGGGCGCAGGTAACCAGCGGTGAACTCGTCAGAACGGCTCCACTGCACCTTCACCGGCGCGCCCGCCGCCCTGGCGAGCCGCGCCGCCTCCAGCGCGACCGCGCCGCCGTGCTTGCCGCCGAATCCGCCGCCGAAGTCCGGCACGATGACCCGCACCCGCGCCGGGTCGAGACCCAAGGCGGCGGCTAGCTCACCGCGCGCCCGGAACGGTGTCGAGGTCGCGGTCCACACGGTGAGCTGGTCGCCGCTCCAGTGCGCCAGCGCCGCCCTCGGCTCAAGGGGGACGTGGGCGACGTAGGCAGCGTGATAGGTGGTGCTGAGCCGGACTGGCCCGTCTTGCAGGGCGCGGTCAGGATCACCAACCTCTTCCCGGAACGCGCCGGACCATCCCTCACCCGCGACCGGATGCGCGCGGAAATAATTCTCGAGCGCTGCTGAGTCGGGCGCAGCGCGCCCGCCACCCGCCGGCAGCGCGGCGCCGGCCGGCGATTCCCAGTCGGCCGCTATCGCAGCCAGCGCCGTCCGTGCGGTGCGCAGGTCAGCGGCGGCGACACCGGCGAACTGACCGTCGACCACCACAGTCACGCC
>Ga0187807_1000017_pt1 | contig 36256 bp, 29 predicted proteins | sample NC_wetland_sal_i_4_FD_132432 | JGI IMG/M metagenome (GOLD analysis project Ga0187807, IMG submission 132432) | Wetland sediment microbial communities from Neuse River Estuary, North Carolina, USA - ASW_2 | ecosystem: Environmental > Aquatic > Freshwater > Wetlands > Sediment | place: USA: North...
ACGCTGGCCGGCATGGTCCAGACGATGTCCGGCACGCAGCAGCCGCACGTGCTGTCGTCGATCGTCTCGGCGTTCGGGGCCTTCACCGCCGCGCACGGCTTCGCGGTCAACCTGTTCGCGGTGCTCGTGCTCGCCGCGCTCGGCGCGGTGTTCTGCGTGAGCGCGCTGCGCGCTGACGCGCGGCTGGCCCGGGTCGCGGTGATCGCGGGCGCGGTGTTCTGCCTGGCCGACTGGGTGCTGATCGAGGACTTCGGTTTCCTCGGCGGCCTCGGCACCGACCCGAACAGCATGATCCCGCTGATCTTGCTGTTCACCGCCGGCTGGCTGGCGCTCACCCCGGCCCCGCAGGCGGCGCCTGCCGTGGTGCCCGCGGGGGCGACCGCCGCGGCCGGAGCCGAATCCGGGACCGCCACCGTGCCCCAGCCGGACCTCGGGCCGGAGCCTGGCCCGGCACCCGCGCCGGCACCCGAGCCCGCCGCACACCCGTCGCCGATCCCGGCACGCGTCGCCGCACTGCGTGACTGGGCCGCGACGCTCAGCGCCCGCTCGGTCGCGGCGGCCGGCGCGGTCGGGGTGATCCTGGTGGGCGCGGCCCCGATGGCGTTCGCGTCGGTGAACAAGAACGCGGACCCGATCATCGCGCAGGCGATCGCCGGGGCGTCAGCCCCGATCGACCAGCCCGCCCCGCCCTTCACGCTGACCAGCCAGGCGGGCCGCCAGGTCTCCCTGGCCAGCCTGCGCGGCAAGGTCGTGCTGCTGGCCTTCCTCGACCCGGTCTGCACCACGGACTGCCCGATCATCGCGCAGGAGATGCGCGCCGCGGACACCATGCTTGGCGCGAAGGCCAGCCAGGTCGAGCTCGTCGCGGTGGTGGCGAACCCGACGTACCTGTCCACGGCCTTCACCCAGGCGTTCACCCGCCAGGAGGGCCTGAACCAGGTGCCGAATTGGCTGTACCTGACCGGCTCGCTGAGCCAGCTGCAGCCGGTGTGGCAGCACTACGGGATCGAGGTCGAGAACCTCCCGGCCGGCGCCATGGCCGCGCACAACGACGTCGCCTACGTGATCAGCGCCGGCGGGCAGCTCCAGCAGGAGATCAGCGACGACCCCGGTCCGGGGACAGAGGCCTCGCAGTCCTCGTTCGCCACCCTGCTGAGCGACTCGGTGCTCCAGTCGATGGGCGGCGGCCAGTGAAGACCGCGCGGTCCTGGCGGTACCGCGCCAGCGTACTCGCGGCCGCGGCAGCCAGCGCGACCGCGCTCGCCGCGTGCGGGTCCGCCGGATCCAGCACGTCGGCGGGGAACCAGCTGGCCGAGGCGGCCCCGTCGCTGGCCACCTCGCTAACCACCGCGGGGAACAGCTGGGCGGTCATCCCGATGTCGGCCAATCCCGCCTTCTGGCAGGTCTTCGTCCGGCCCGCCGCGTCGCAGGCCTGGCAGCTCGTCACTCCGCCCGGCGTCGCCGACAACGGCGGCCTGGTCGCGGCCGGCACCGGGGGCTCGCTTACCGTCGCCGTCCGGCCCAGCCAGAATCTGACGTTCTCCCCGCTGGCGACGAGCACCGACGGCGGCGCGCGGTGGAGCACCGGGCTGATCGACGCCAACGTCGCCGCGACGCCCGGGGCGCTGGCCGCCTCTGGCAGCCAGCTGCTCGCGCTGCTGCGCGACGGCACGATCCTGGCCAGCTCGGACTCCGGCGGCACCTGGCGGACGCTCGCGGCACCAGGTGCCGTCGCCGGCTCACCCGCGGGGCGAGCGTGCGGGGTGACCACGGTCACCGACGTCTCGTTCGGGATAACCCAGGGAGAGGTGCTCGCGGCGGGGACCTGCGGTACGGCGAGCACCGGGCTGTTCGCCTATTCCGCCGGGGCCTGGAGCCGGGTGAGCCTGCCGGTGTCTGGCCGGGTGGTGCGGATGATGCCGGACCTGGTGCTTGTGGCGAGCGGGACGCGGCTGTACGCGGCATGGGACACCGCGTCGGGGTGGCCGGTCTCCGCGCCGCTGACCGCCGGGGACGCTGGCGGCGTCGAGGCGTCCGGCAGCCTCGCGCCGGGCGGGGCGTGGGTGCTGCTGCCCGGGCGCCGCGCCGCGATCGTCGGCGGACCTGGGCAGCCGTGGCGTTCGCTGCCTGAGGTTCCGACAGGGACCGCGGTGCTGGCCGCGGGGCCCGATGGTGCGGTGGACGCGCTGGCGGCTTCGGGGAGCACGTTGACGGTGTGGCGGCTCGGGGGCGCCGCGACGGAGTGGTCCAAGATCCAGACGATCGGCGTGCCGATACAGCTCGGCTCGTCCAGTTAGGGCGCGGCATGCATTACATCCTGGACAACTGGTCGTTCGACCCGTTCCTGATCCTGGCGATCATCGTCGTCGTGTGGCACGAGATCGGGCTGCGGCGGATGGCGAACCGGTCCCGGCCGGAGCGGACCAGGGAACGCCGGGTGCGGTCCCTGTGGTTCTATTCAGGCCTGGCCGTGCTTCTTATCGCCGTCGAGTCGCCGATCGACTACTGGGCCGATTCCTATTTCCTGGTACATATGGTGCAGCACCTGCTGCTGATGTTCGCCGCGCCGTCGCTGATCGTCGCGGGGGCGCCGTGGCAGCCGCTGCTCGACGCGCTGCCCGGCCGGTCCGGCCGGTCGGTGACCCGTGAGGTGATGACCGGCGGCTGGTCGCGGCCGCTGCGCTGGCTCGGCGGGCTGTTCCTGCGGCCGTGGGTGGCGGTGTTCTGCTTCAACCTCGTGATGGTGGCCTGGCATATCCCCGCGCTGTTCGACCTGGCGGAGTCCAACTCCGCGGTGCACATCTGGCTGATGCACGGCAGCTTCTTCGCCGCCGGGGTCATCTTCTGGCTGCAGTTCATCCCCTCGCCGCCGTTCCGCAGCCAGATGCCGCTGCTCGGCCGCGCCGCGGCGCTGCTCGTCACCAACGTGGTGATGATCGTGATCGCGATGTCGCTGAGCATCTTCGCGAATCATTCGGTGTACCCGGTATACGACCACGTGCCGGGCGTGTCGCTGCCGCCGTTCGCGGACCAGCAGATCGGCGCCGCGATCTTGTGGGTGTGCGGCGACTTCTGGGCGCTGCCGACGATGATCATCACGATCTGGCGGCTGATCAACAACGAGGGCGGCATCGGCAACGCGCTCGACCACGTGCTCAACCGGGGCAGCCGCGGCGCGGCCGTGCGCGGGTGGGCCACCTCCGGCGGTTCGAGCGCCCGCGGCGGCTGGGCGACGGCGGCCGGCCGGAAGGCTGTCCCGCAGCCGGAGATCGCGCAGCCGGACATCCCCCGCGAACACACCAGTTCTTAGGAATCCCGCGGGCCAGGCTCGACTACTGCGTGGTTTCCTTGCCCGTCGGCTGACCGGTCGCCGCCTGGGGCGTTCGCCGGCTCGACGTTGGGCGTCCGGGTACCTGAGGCCTGGCCGTTTGACCCGTGAGTGTCCGGCTGGCCGCGGTTGGGCGACTGCTCGTCCGGCGACTGCCCGTTCGCCGGCGACTCCTGCTCTGGCGACCCGTCTCCGGACCGGCCGGCAAGCCGGCCGGTGATGCCGTGCGGGAGAGAGTGCGGAATGTTCGTCGGGGTCCAGGACCGCAACTGGGAGAGTGCAGGCGCGCGGGCGACCATGATCACGCCGACGATCAGCGCGGCGATCCCGCCCGCCTGGATCGCCAGCAGGCTGGTGGAGACCTGGATCCGGTCACCGAAGACGATGACGCCCAGGAGTATGCCGACCAGCGGCTCGCCCGCGGAGATGCCCGGCAGCGACACCTGCAGCGGCCCGGCGTTGAACGCGCTCTGCATCAGCCAGATGCCGATCGCGGCTGCCCCGACCAGCGCGTAGGGCGCCCATGTGGTGAACATCCCGCTGATCCCGTTGGACTGCAGGATCTGCAGGGTCTGCCTGGTGAGCGCGTCCTGAATGCCGAATATCAGGCCCGCGCCGATCCCTGTCAGCATCGCCTTCGTGCGGCTCGGCCGCTTGCGGCCCGCTTGCACGCAGACGAACGCGATGACCGCGATCGCCGCGGCGGCTGGCCAGTGTGACACCCCGCCGAAGGACAGGCCAATCGGCTTCGCCGACCGCGACGAGGACAGCAGCGCCACGCCAGTGCACAGCACCGCCGCGCCGAATACCTCCCAGAACCTGACTGATCGCTTCGACAGCGGCACCGCCAGCACCAGCGCGAAGATCAGATTCGTGGCCAGCAGCGGCTCGACGAAGGACAACGTGAGATGTCCTATCGACCACGCCGCGAGGATGTAGCCGAGCACCATGCACACGATCCCGGCGAGCCAGCGCGGGGTACGTACCAGGTCCGTCATCAGCCGCCAGCTGAGGAAACGAGAGTCCGGCTCCCGTTCGGCCGCGTGCTGCTGCAGGACGAAGCCGGTCCCGATGAGCAACGCGGCCAGCAGCGTGATCCCGTAGTCGAGGCTGATGTCGATGTCGATGTCCATGACGCCCTAGCCCGCCGTCTGGCGGGCGCCGCCACCAGCCAGACCTGAACTCATGGTCGCTATCGCCCCTGGTTTTCGTACGGACGAGTTCCTCGCGCGCGGTCGCGCCGGTGCCGCGGCTTCCGGCGGTCATGCACGCACTCAACGTATGGTAACCGGGCCCAGGCCACCCGGCGGACAGGCGCAACACGCACGCCGGAGGCCACCAACCACCTTGTACCCGCCATGCCTATCATCTGAAGCTCGAAATGATAACGTTCCGGCGCTCGGCGGCTACCCTGGCGCGGGGATTCTCGCCAGCTGAGAGCAATAGTCGCCGCGGGGGTATGCCCAGGTCAGGCCGTACTATCATGAGGACAGCACCGGGTCAACGAGCATGATTGCATAGCGTAGGCCTAGCCTACGGAGAGCCAAGGTGGGGGAGCCAATGGCAGGGTCGAGGACCGCGCGCGCCGGCACGAAACGAACCGCGAGCCGACGGCGAGCCGTCGGCACCCGGGACCGGATCATCGCTCATCTCGCCTCAGTGGCCGAGGTCACCGACCCGACTGGGATGGCCAGCACCAGGCTCGCGGAGGCCGTCGGTTACCCGGGCTCGAGTGTCGCGTTCGCGCAGCTGCTGTCCGGCATGGAGCGCGACGGCCTGATCACCCGCGAAGTGCGCGGCAAGCGGACATACCGGATCACCCTGGCCATCGGGGCCGTGTCCGCTCCTTCCGCCGCGCCGCCGGCCAGGCGAGGCGGCGCGATCGATGACGGGCACCCGGATGCTAACGGCCTCGTTGCCGGCACGGCCGGAACCGCCGAGGTCACAGCCGAAAGCGCGGCCCTCGGCGGCGGCTCCGCGGCAGCGGCGGCCGGCGCGGGCTTCGATTACGACGAGCTCGCCCGCCGGCTCCTCATCCAGCTCGTCCGGCGGCTGGCCGCCACCCCGACCGACCTCGAGCAGACTGTCGCCGGGCTCGAGCGCGAGCTCATCACCGCGTGGACCAGGCACGGAACGCTCACCGCGGAGAACGTCCGGCTGCGCGAGCAGCTTCGCGAAGCGCACCGCAACCTCGAGCTACTGCGCCAGCGCGCCCCCAGGCTGGAGATCACCGACGAGCTGGACAAGACGGAGGTCGTCGTGCTCGAGCGGCTGCTCGCGCCCGACTCCGACGGCGAAGACCAGCCGGCCGACCGCGAACCGACGGGCGTGAACTGACCGGCGTCTAATCACTTCCGCCGCGGCGGGCGGGGCCGCGCGCGCCGCCCGGGCTAGCTGAGGCGGCGCAGGCCCTCGCGATGGTGGCGGGCGGTCGCGATGTAGGTCTTCACCGCGCGCTCGGTCCAGGTGGTGTCGACCCCGGTGCGCTTGATGGCACCGGGCACGCCCGCGACAAGCGAGCCCGGCGGCACGACGAAGCCCTCGGGGAGCAGCGCCGCCGCGGCGACGATCGAGCCGGCGCCGACGACGACCCGGTTCAGCGTCACCGACCCCGAGCCGATCAGGCAGCCGTCCTCCACCACGCACCCCTCCAAGTGCGCGTTGTGCCCGACCACGCAGTCCGCGCCGATCACGGTCGGGTAGCGTGCCGTGCAGTGCACGATCGCGCCGTCCTGCACCGACGTGCGCGCGCCCACGGTGATCGACCCGTGATCGCCGCGCAGCACCGCGCACGGCCACACCGACGCCTCGGGCCCGATCTTTACCCGCCCGATGACCACCGCGTCGGGAGCCACATAGGCCAGCTCGTCGATGTCCGGCGCGTCGTCACCAAGTGCGTAAATCGGCACGAGCATAGGGTAGCGTCTCGCTCGTGGCCGACAGATCCCCCGCCTCCCCCGCCGAGGTTCAGGAGCTTCTCGCCAAGGCCGTCGCGGCGATCGGCGGCACCGAACGGCCCGGGCAGACCCAGATGGCGCAGGCCGTCTGGCACGCGATGGCGGGCGGCGAGCACCTCGCCGTCCAGGCCGGCACGGGCACCGGCAAATCGCTTGCCTACCTGGTGCCCGCGCTGCTACTCGCGGCAGAAAAACGCGGGCCGATCGTCGTGTCCACGGCCACGATCGCCCTGCAGCGCCAGCTTGTCGAGCGCGACCTGCCCCGGCTGGCGGACGCGCTGCGCGGCCCGCTCGGCCGCACGCCGGTGTTCGCGATCTTCAAGGGCCGGGGCAACTACCTGTGCCTGAACCGGATGCGCAACGACACACCGGATGACCCGCAGGACGCGCTGTTCGCGCAGAGCTCCTACGAGCCGGCCAGCGCGCTCGGCGCGCACGTGAAACGCCTGCACCAGTGGGCGGCCAGCACGTCAAGCGGGGACCGCGACGAGCTCGTGCCCGGAGTGCCCGACCAGGCGTGGCGTCAAGTGTCTGTGACAGCACGAGAGTGCCTGGGGAGTCACCGCTGTCCGTTCGGAGTCCAATGTTTCAGTGAGCGCGCCAGGAAGATAGCCGGCGAAGCCGATGTGGTGGTGACCAACCACGCTCTGCTCGCCATCGACGCGCTCGGCGAGGGTGTGCTGCCCGAGCATCGCGTGGTGATCGTCGACGAGGCCCACGAGCTCGTGGACCGGGTGACGTCGGTGGCCAGCGGCGAACTGTCCGCGACCGCGGTCGAGGCGGCGGTGCGACGGTGCGGGAAGATGGCCGGCGAGACCGAGACGGCCAGGCTTTCCGAGGCGGGCATGGCGCTCGGGCCGCTGCTGACCACCACGGCGGCGGGGCGGATGGACCGGCTCGACCCCGCGCTGGCCGCGTCGCTCGCCGCGCTGCGTGACGCGGCCACCGCCTGCGCGACGGTGCTGCGCAACACCGCGCGGGCGGACGACGCCGATCCCGCCCAGGCCGGCGCCGCCCAGGCGGCCCAGGCGGCACTCGAAGACATCGAGGCCACGGCCGACCGGATGGTGTCCGCGTTCGACCTGCCAGTCGAGGAGCGCGACGAGGTGGTCTGGCTGGAACGGCCGGACGACATCATGGACACGTCGCGTCCCGCGACGCTGCACGTAGCGCCGCTCGAGGTCGGCGAAGTGCTGGCAGAATCACTTTTCGCCGAACGGACGGTGGTGCTTACCTCGGCCACGCTGACTCTGGGCGGGTCGTTCGAGCCGCTCGCCAGGCAGTGGGGACTCGACGCCGGGTCGATGGGCAGCGAGTGGACCGGGCTGGACGTCGGCTCGCCGTTCGCGCACGGGCGCAGCGGAATCCTGTACGTGGCCAGGCACCTGCCCCCGCCGGGGCGGGACGGGCTGCCAGCGGAGTACGTGACGGAGCTCGCGGAGCTGATCGAGGCGGCCGGGGGGCGGACGCTCGGCCTGTTCTCCTCGATGCGGGCGGCGCGCCAGGCCGCCGAGGCGCTCCGGCCGGTCTTGCGGTTCCCGCTGCTGTGCCAGGGAGACGACGCGACGGGGCAGCTGGTAAGGGAGTTCGCGGAAGACGAGCCGACATGCCTATTCGGGACGCTGTCCCTGTGGCAGGGGGTCGACGTGCCAGGCCCGTCGCTGCGGCTGGTGGTGATCGACAGGCTACCGTTCCCGCGGCCGGACGACCCGCTTTCGTCCGCGCGGACGCGGGCGGTGGAGGCGCGCGGCGGCAACGGGTTCATGGAGGTCTCCGCCGCGCACGCGGCGTTGCTCCTGGCGCAGGGGGCCGGCCGGCTGCTGCGGACCGTCGACGACCGCGGCGTGGTCGCCGTGCTCGACCCGCGGCTGGTCACCAAGCGGTACGGGGACTACCTGCGCGCGTCGCTGCCGCCGTTCTGGCAGACCACGGACCCCGCGGTGGTGCGCGGCGCGCTGCGCCGCCTCGCGGCGCCGCCGGGCTAGACGGCAGCGTCAGCCAGCGTGGTCACGAGCCCGTCCTGCTCGCCATCCGGGCCAGGTTCGTGCAGGTCAGCCAGGCCAGCCAGGCCGGCTAGCTGGCCGGCGTCATCATCGGTTACGGACGGCCGGCCCCCAGCTGGCGGATCCGGCGCCGGGTCGGGGCCTGGCGGGCCGCCGCCACCTGGCCGCTGGTCGCCACGGCCCGCCGCGGCGTCATCGCACCGGATTCCCGCTACACATGGGGTCACCAGGAGCGCGATCAACGGGAAGAAGAGGCACATGACAAAGAGGGCGCCCTGGTCCGCGGAGCCGGTGAGCTCATGGCTGTAGGCGATGGCCGGCAGCGTCTTGAGATCGACGGACAGGTTCTGGACGCCGTACAACAGGTGCGATCCGTGGTACAGCCAGTCCCGCAGCCATGCCGCCTTGACCATCACCGCGGTCGTGCCGGAGCCAAGAACGGTGACGAACAGCGCGCCGACCATGCTGGTGAGCAGCCCGGCCGCCATCATCTGGCCCACCCTCGCGCGCACCGGCCGGGATGAGCCGCTCGATGCGGTGTAGCGCCGGTCCGCTACGACCGCGGCCGCCACCGGGCCGAAGAACACTAGAAGCCACGCGAGCAGCACGAGCGGATCGCTGTCTGATCCCGGCAGCCACGGGTTGGTGGCCTCCTTGCTGAGCCCGAGCGGCGCCACCGTGTACATGACGAGGCCGAAGGCGATGCCCGCGCCGGTGCCGACGGCGAGCGTGGCCGGGGCGATCCGTGCCCGCCGCGAGGTAACCCAGAGGATGGCAGTCACGTACAGCGCCATGATGACCAGGATGAGGATCTCCGCTGCCTGTTGTTTGGGGTGACCGGGCGGGGCGATAAGCAGGTACAGGCGCAGGTCGATACCCGCGCCCGGGGGTGTGCCGCGGAACTGCCTGAGGGCGACCTCGGCCGGTATCAGGGCCAGCAGCGCGGCCCAGGTGCCGACGCGGACGAACCTGGCGGTCCGGCTGCCGGCCGGCCCGAGGAACGGGCGTGCCAGCAGCGGCAGCCCGGCCAGCAGCGCCACCATGGTGATCACATCGACCCGGTCGACCGGGGTGGCGACGCTGGCCGACGAGTCTGGCCAGGCAGCCCAGGCCGCGGCGGCGGCGGCCGCGGCGAACAGCACTACTCGGCCGATCCGGCGCGGCAGCCCTTCCCGCGCGAGCATCCAGACCCCGCCGGCCCGCCAGGCCAGCCGGGTCAGTCCCGGCGGCACCTCGTGCGCCTCGGCCCAGACCGCCGCGGCCCAGTCCCGCCGCCCGGCAGGCAGCAGCCGTGCCGCGCCGCGCCTGGCCGCGGCTACCATTCGGGTCAGCTTGTTCACTGGACCACCCCCGCCACTGTGTCGCGGCCGGCCGACGCCGTCCGCGCTCCCGCCCCTGCACTCCTGTTACCGGCCCGCACGGCGACCGGCTCAGCTGCCGGCCCGGCTAGCGCCTCGGTGGCACTGGCCAGTCCAGCGGCCGTCAGCCGGTACAGGTGCCGCCGCGGCCGGCCCGGCTGCGGCTCGTCCTGCCAGCACGCCTCGACCAGGCCGCGGTCGGCCAGCCGGATCAAGATCGGGTACAGCGTGCCCGACTTCAAGCCGGTCTGCTTGGCCAGCTCATAGCCGTGGCACCACTGCGACGGCTGGGCGCACAGCGCTGCCAGAACCGACAGCGTCTGCGCCGAGAACCCGGAACGCGCACTCACGGGCATGACTCTACATAGGTAGAGCGAAGACGTCTAGATGGACAGGCCGAGGGTGTCGAACTGGTGGCGTTCCCACAGATGCATGGACGCCTCCTCGGGATAGGGAGCGACGTCCGGCTGCAGGTCGTAGATGCGGGTGGTCCGGCGCTCGGTGCCATAGACCGGCCAGCCGGGGTCGCCGTGGGTCGCGAACTTGAGCCATTCGCTGCGCATCAGGTCGCCGACCGCGGCGAAGTCAGCGGGCGGCTGGTCGCCGGTCAGCACGGCTCCGATGCCCTGGCCCCAGGCGCCGAACACCATCGGCACGTCGAGCGCGTGGCACGCGCCGAACATGCCGTCGCCGGAGGGCGCCTCGGCGCTGAGCATGTACAGGAACGTCTTCCCGCCGGACGCGGCGTGCGCCTGCGCCAGGTGCAGGGTGGGCATCCGGAATAGCCAGTCGGAGAAGACCAGTTCGAACAGCCGCCCCGCGTCCGCCTCCGGGTACGACTTGCGGTAGCCCGCGGGACCGTCCGGTGCCGGGGCGAAGCTGGCCAGGACCGTCGCCGCGTCTTCTTCGCTGATCTGGCCGAGCCGCCCGGACATCGCGATGAACAGCCGGTACTCGTCCCGGTTGTGCCCGGTGAGCAGTTCGACCTCGCGGGCGGCGCCGGAAAGCAGCGCCCGCCACGGCGCGCGCGGCAGCACCTCGCCGTCGACGACCGGGGAGAACGGCGTGTCGGTCAGGCTGACAGCGCCCCAGCGCGGGAACTGCCTCATCCGGCCGGTGACGGACATCGAGGCTTCGACCAGGCGCATCGGGGGCGTCGCGCTGAGCGCTTCGTAGGTCGCGGGGATTCCGGCCGCGTCCGCGATCGCGCTGGCGATGTCGGCGGCCAGGTCAGGAGTGAAGACGGTGCCGGGAACGCTTTGCGCGATCGCCCGGTGGAACAACCCGCGGGCATCGTCCATGGCGAGCAGCGCCGAGATCACGCCGGCGCCCGCGGACTCGCCGAACACCGTCACGTTCGCCGGGTCGCCGCCGAATGCCTGGATGTTCTCCGCGACCCAGCGCAGCGCCGCCACCAGGTCGAGCAGGCCACGGTTGGCGGGCGCGCCCGCGATCTGCGCGAAACCCTCGACACCGAGCCGGTAGTTGCACGACACGAGCACCACGCCCGCGCTGGCGAACTTGGCGCCGTCGGTGCCGGGATCGGCGGACGAGCCGAACAAGTAGGCGCCGCCATGGATCCACACGAGCACCGGCAGGGACTTCGCCCCCGGGTCGGGTGTCCAGACGTTCACGGTGAGCCACTCGCCATTGTCGGGCGCCGCCGCCACGGGCTGCGCTCCCGGGAACGGGGCCTGCGGCGCGGGCGGGCCGAACGCGCGCGCGTCACGAACGCCGTCCCAGGTCTGCGGCCGCTCGGGCGCGCGGAACCTGAGCGCGCCCACCGGCGGCTTGGCGAACGGGATGCCGCGGAACACGGCCAGCCCGTTCTCGAGGCTCCCCCTGACCCGGCCTGCAGTGGTATAGACCTCAGGATCGGCTGGAGACATGGGGCGACCTCCCGCTGCGTCGGTGGAGCGTGTGGGGCTGCGCGTAATAAGGTTATTTAACCGGATCGAGCATCACCACGGGAATCTTGCGCGGCGCCGCCTTCTCCTCGTACTGGGCGAAATGCGGGGCGCGCTCCTTCTGCCGGTCCCAGATAACGTCCCGTTCCGCGGGCTCGGCCACGCGCGCCCTGACCAGGACGGACTCGGTGCCGAGCTCGACGGACGCGTCGGGGTGGGCCATCAGGTTGTGGTACCAGTCCGGGTTCTGCGGCGAGCCCGCCTTCGACGCGAACACGGCGAAGCTCTCCCCCACCCGCTGATAGGCCAGCGGGCTTATCCGCTCGGCCCCGCTGCGCGCGCCGGTATGGTGCAGGAGCAGGATGTCCGAGCCAGCGAACGGTCCGCCCACCTTGCCGCCATTGGCCCGGAATTCCGCGATGATCTTGCCGTTGAAGTCGCTTGGCTCAGTCATGGCTCTTAGTTTAGGAAAGGAAGCATGAAGTCACCGCGCCAACTCGCTGACCTGCCGTTCGCCGCGGAGCTTCAGCAGTCTGACGGTCCGCTCGAACTGGAAGGCGACTACGACCGGATCTGGTTCGACGGATCCGTGCTCGCCGACACCATGGCGGGCGGGTCCCGGTTCGTCGAGTCCGGGTTTACCGGGGTGACCTTCGACGGCGGCCGGATGCGCCGGGCGCGGCTGTCCGACGTGTGGTTCGGCGAGACCCGGTTCGTGGCCTTCGACCTGGCCGAGTCCTCGCTGACCGACGTCTGGTTCAGCGGGTGCGTGCTCGCCGGGGTGCAGGCGTTCGCGCTGACGACCAGGCGGGTGAGGTTCCGCGACTGCAAGCTCGACTCGGTGAACTTCCGCGAGTGCTCGCTCACCGACGTGCTCTTCGAGGACTGCGTGCTCAGGGACGTCGATTTCGGCGGTGCGAAGCTGACCCGGGTACGGTTCCCCGGCTGCACGCTGAGCGGCGCCGACCTCACCAAGGTGTCCTGCGTGGACGTCGACCTGCGCGGCGCGCGACTGGGTGACGGGGCGAGCGGCGAGATGGGCATCCGGGCGGGCTATGACTGCCTGCGCGGCGCCCGCATCGACACCCTGCAGCTTGTCACCCTCGCCCCGCTGCTGGCCCACCACCTCGGCATCACCGTCGAAGATCCCTGAGAAGCGGGCTACAGAGCCGTCGCGCAGGCGCGCATCGCGCGGGCGAAGGCCTGCGCGCGGTCGCGGTAGTCGCGGAAATGACCGAAGCTGGGGGCGGCCGGGGACAGCAGCACGATGCCGTCAGGGCGCGCCCAGCCGAACCCATCGGCGACGGCGGTTTCCAGGTCCGGGCAGTCTGTCACGCCCGCTAGCTGGCGGCTGGGGTGGCCGTCCAGCCACGTGCCGACCTCGGCGTGGATTCGCGGGCCGCTGTCCGGCAGCGTCAGGACATAGGTTTGCGCGTCGCGCTTGGCGAGCACCTGGGCGAGCGGGGTGTAGTCGATGCCGCGGTCCTCGCCGCCCACGATCAGCGCCACCCGGCGCCCTGCGAACGCGTCGAGCGCCGCGACGGTCGGCAGGACGTTGGTGGAGAGGCTGTCGTCGATGAAGGTCACCCCGTCGACTTTCCCGATGACCTGCAGGCGGCTCTGCAGCGGGAGGTAGCCCTTCGCGGCGGCGCCCAGCGCGGCGTCGTCGCGGGCTTCCCGGACGCCGAGGGCCGCCAGGCATCGCCGCGCGATCAGCGCGTTGCGCCGGTTGTGCGCACCGAGCAGCCCGAGCGGGTCCATCCAGCTGGCGCCAGGTTCGTCGGCCGCGTGTACCCACTCCACCCGGGGTCCGAGCAGCCCGGTCCGGTCGCGGATCAGGTCGCTGTCGCCGTTGGCGACGGTCAGGTCCGCGCCGGGCTGGGAGCACACGGACAGCTTGTCCTCGTAATATCGCTCGACCCCGCCGTGCCAGGGCAGGTGATCGGGGTTGAGCGAGGTCACCGCCACGACGGGAGGCGAGCTGGCCAGATCGGTCGCCTGATAGCTGGAGACCTCGATCACCCAGTAATCCCACGACCCGGCCGGTGCGTCCGGGTCATATGGCGGCTCGCCGATGTTGCCGCCGACCATGCACCGGTAGCCGAGCCCGTTCAGCAGGTGGCCGGCGATAGACGTGACGGTGCTCTTGCCTTTGGTGCCTGTGACGCAGACGACCCGCTCTAGCGGGGCCTCCTGGAGCCAGAGCCCCAGGCCGCCTACGACGGGGATGCCGCGCTCTGCGAGCGCTGCCACCTCGGCGCGGTACCGGCTGATGCCTGGCGACTTGACTACCGCATCGCAGCCGAACAGCGCCGCGAGGCCACGGTCGTCCGTTGCCAGCACCGGGAACCCGTCGATGTCCCGCGCTGCGGGCTTGTCGTCGACGAGGACCGGCTGGACGCCCAGCGAGCGCAGCTTGCGCAGGTTCGCCATGCCCTCACGGCCAAGGCCCCAGATCCCGACGCGGGCCCCGGCCAGGTCGGACCAGGCGAGCTTGGACCGCGCCGTCATGCCAGCAGGTCCTCGGTGGCGAAGGCAGGAGGGATGAAGTGCGCTCCGACCGGGCGCAGCATGGCCGCCGACGCGGCTGGCGACGGCGCGCCAGGCAGGGCCGCCACCTCCGCCGCTAGCTCCTGGAGCAGCTTGCAGTCGGCCCGGTCGGCGCGTCGCGCCGCGAGCAGCGCCGCCGCGCGGCACTCGTTGACCTCGCCGACACACTCGAAAGGCTTGGCGTCGGCGGACGTGCCGAGCAGCGCGCGGAACCTGTCGGCCTGCGCGGGATCGGCCAGCGGCTCACGGCTGCCGGGGGCTGGCGGCAGGTCTCCCCCGGCGAAGATCCGCTCCAGGTCTGCCGCCGGCAGGAACGGCGCGAGGATCAGGTCGATGAAACAGCACTTGTCGCAGTGCCCGCACCAGTGGTCCAGGCGCGCCGCCTTGGCGATGTGAAATGCCCTGTTACAGCTGCGGAACGTGTCGTGGTACTGCGTCATGGCGGCGAACTTCTCGGCGACCCACAGCTCGGTACGCGGCCGCAGCAGCGAGAAGTAGTCCGGAAGCCCGGCGCCGGTCCCGGCGAGCACCGCGCGGAACGCCGCCTCGAACGACTCGCTCTTAGAGTACTGATGGTTGACGGGCCGGCCGCGATGCTCCAGGGTCGGGATGGACGCCGACCATTCGTTGGACATCACCACGACGTCCCGGTCGTTGAGGACGGCGCACAGGACCGCGATCGCGGACAGGATGCCGGTCACCGGGACGTGCCCGTTGCGGAATCCGAGCTCCGCCGAGCGCAGCAGCTGCGGGTCGATCTCACGCCCGGCGCGCAGCACCGGCAGCCCGCTGACCGCGGCGGGCCGCTCGATCGCGTCGAACCGGTCGCCCGGCCGGCTGACCACGAAAAGCGCGGCATCGGCGCGCCGCCGTACGTGCTCGACGGTCACGATCGAGTCGATCCCGCCCCCGAACGGCACCAATGCTCGCCGCTCGTGTGCCGGCAACTCGTCTGGGCGAACTCCGGCATCCGCGGGAGCGGGGCTTGCGATGGCAGCCTCGATGCGCAGGTCCGCCAGGTCCAGGGAGTTGCGGTACTCGTATTCGGCCAGGCCCTGCAGGTAGAAGTCGCGCAGGAAGGCGTGCTCCTGTGCCGTCAGCGTGGTACCGCCCAGGTCGATGACCGGGGGCGCCGCGGTCTTGTAATACGAGACGCCGGCTAGCAGGAAGACCAGGCGGGCGGCCGCCTGGGCCGCCGGGTTGTGCCAGCGCGGGCCAGGGGCCAGCGACACCCGCTCGCTGAACGCGCGGCCGTCGAGTGAGTAGGAGCAGGTCAGCAGCCCGCGTTCGGCGTCGACGGTGAACGACTCGTACCGGAACACATCACCTCGGCGCACGGCTTCGCTCATCGGACGCCCTGCGGGAGCAGCCGCGCGATCGCCGCGAACCGGCCACAGGGCCGGACCTCACGGTCGCTGAAGAACTGATCCGATCCGGCGGATCCTGTCGGGATCGCCGTGACGCTGATGTGCTCGTCGGCCACGCCGGCCTCGCGCAGCACGACACGGTTGGCGGCCCACAGGTCGAACAGCCACTTGCCGGTGCCGTCCGGCCGGATGACCTGCGGCGCGCAGCCGCCCAGGCCCTGTTCCGCGGCTGCCGCGACGTCCGCACCCACCTGGTAGCGGTCGGGTGAGATCGCCGGCCCGAGTCCGGCGATGATGTTCTGCGGGCGGGCGCCGAGCGCGCGCATGGCGGCGACGGCCGCCTCGCTCACCCGCGCGACGGTGCCGCGCCACCCCGCGTGCACGCAGGCCAGCACGTGCGCCGCGGGATCGTACAGCACGATCGGCACGCAGTCGGCGACCATGACCACGAGCACGATGCCCGGCTCAGCGGTGACCAGCGCGTCCGTCTGGGCTATCGCGTCGTCCAGGCTGAGCGAGCCCCGTCCCCGGTCGGCGGCCGAGACAACCCGCACGTCACGACCATGCGACTGGTTGCAGAAGACCATGTCGCGCAGGTCAGCCCCGAGGGCGGCCGCCGCGCGCCGGCGGTTCTCCAGCACGTCCGCTGCCCTGTCACCGACGTGCAGGCTGAGGTTGAGCGACGCGTACGGGCCGGCGGAGACACCGCCGCCGCGGGTCGTCACCATGGCGTCGAGATCGTGCCCGTCGAAGACCGGCCAGGCCAGCACGTCCAGGTCTGCCAGCCGGCGAAGCTCCGACGTGGCCGCGGCCGGTGCCGCCATCAGCTCCGCCTCCCCAGCGCTCGTGCCGTCACGCCCGCCAGAGTACCGGAGCGGGCGAACCGCGGCAGTTGCAGGAACGGGGTCGCTCACCTGTTCGCGGCGGCGGCGAAGTCCTCGGCGGCGCCCAGGGCGCGCAGGATGTTGCCGCCGGCCAGGGCCCTGCAGTCGGCCTCTGACCAGCCGCGGCGCAGCAGTTCCCGGAACAGTGCCGGGTAGCAGGAGACGTCATGGAGGCCGTCCGTCACGACCGGCGTGCCGTCGAAGTCGCCGCCGATCCCCACGTGCCCGATCCCGGCGACCGCGCGCACGTGGTCGACGTGGTCGGCTACCTGGGTGAGGGTCGCGACCGGCGTCGGGTGGGCTCGCTCCCATTCGGGGCGCACCTCGAGCGCCGCCGCCATGTCCATCGGGTCCTTGCCGCGCCGCGCCACTTCCTCGCGCAGGCCGTAGAACCAGTCGGTGCACTCCTGTGAGACGAAAAACGGCACGAACGTCACCATGCAGACGCCGCCGTTGGCCGCCAGCCGGGTCAGCACCTCGTCAGGCACGTTGCGCGGGTGGTCGCACAGCGCGAGCGCGCAGGAGTGCGAGAAGATCACCGGCGCCCGCGCCACGTCCAGGGCGGCGTGCATCGTCGACGGGGCCACGTGCGACAGGTCGACGAGCATGCCGAGCCGCTGCATCTCGGCCACCACCTCACGGCCGAAGTCGGACAGGCCGCCGACGTCAGGTTCGTCGGTCGCCGAATCGGCCCAGCCGACGTTGGAATTGTGGGTCAGCGTCATGTACCGGACGCCGAGCGCGTACAGCGATCTGAGCACGCCGAGCGATCCGCCGATCGAGTGGCCGCCCTCGGCGCCGAGCAGCGACGCGATACGCCCGGCGGCGAACGCGTTCGCCACGTCGGCGGCGGTCAGCGCGAGCTGGAACCTGGACGGGTACCGCCTGACCATCCGGTGGACGAGGTCGATCTGCTCCAGAACGGCGGTCACCGCCGTGTCGCCGGCCAGCCGGGCGGGCACGTAGACCGACCAGAACTGGCCGCCCACCCCGCCCTCGACCAGCCTCGGGATGTCCGTATGCGTCGTGGCGACGCGCCCGGTCAGGTTGGCCGCCCCCGGGTCGCCGCCGAACTGGTCGCGGATCTCCCACGGCAGGTCGTTGTGCCCGTCGATCAGCGGGAAGCGGCTGAGCATGGCGCGCGCGAGCGCGAAGGAAAGAGCGGAGCCGTCGGTTGTCACGCCCGACAGGGTAGCCGCAGGCGGGCTCAGGCCGCCTCGGGGACCTGCTCGGCGAAGCCGCCAGGGTCCTGCGCCATCGTCGGCGCGGCGTCGGCGTCCCTGACCCTGGTGGAGAGCAGGCCGCCCAGGGCCATCAGGCACGCCGCGGCGACGAACGCCAGCCGGTAGCCGGCCAGGTCGAGCGGGCCGGGCCTAGTGGCGGCGAGCACGGTGCCGAGCAGCGCCACCCCGGCCGCTCCCCCGGCCTGCCGCAGCGTGTTCAGCAGCGTCGACGCCTGCCCGGTCAGCGCCGCGGACACGGTCGCCATGCTCGCCGCCTGCGAGGGTGACATCGCGAACCCGAACGAGCAGCCGGTGCCGAACATGAGCACCGGGATCAGCCACGCCGCGTCGCGGGGTCCCGCGAACGCCATCGCGCCGATCGTCGCCACGGTGCCGGCCATTCCGGCCATCATCAGCCGCCGCGGCCCCACCCGCTTGTACAGGCGCGAGGTCACTTGCACGCCGCACATCCCGCCGAGCGCCTCGGGAAAGGTAGACAGGCCCGAGTGCACGGCGGAGAACCCGAGGCCGTTCTGCAGCAGCAGCGGCACGAGGAAAAGGGTGCCGACGAACCCGGCACCGGCGAACGTGAGCTGCAGGTTCGTGGTCCGGAACAGCCGGTCGGCGTAGATCCGCAGCCGCAGCATCGGCTCGGCGACGCGCAGTTCCACGAGCACGAACAGCGCCAGCAGCACTATGCCGGGTATGCCGGTGGCCAGCACCGGCGCCGAGCCCCAGCCGTACAACGCGCCGGTGGACAGCGCGTACATGAACAGCGGGAAGCCGGACCCGGCGAGCAGGAACCCGGGGAGGTCGAAGCGGCCAGCCGGGTGCTGCGACCCGCGGGGCAGGAACAGCGCGCCGAAGGCCAGCGCCGCCGCGCCGACCGGCAGGTTGATGTAGAAGATCCACCGCCACGACAGCCCGTCCACGAGCAGCCCGCCGATCACCGGCCCCAGCGCCGGCGCCATCAGTGTGGGCACGATCACCAGCCGGTTGGCGCGGATCCGCTCGGCCGGCGGGAACGCGCGGAACATCATCGCCATCCCGACCGGTATCAGCGTGCCGCCGCCGAACCCCTGGAGCGCGCGGAACGCGACAAGCTCGGGCAGCGACGTCGCCACCCCGCACAGCGCGGACGCGGCGGTGAACAGGCCTATCGCGCCGAGCATCACGCTCCTGGCGCCGAACCGGTCCCCCAGCCAGCCGGACGCGGGCATCGCCACCGCCAGCGTCACCAGGTAGGCGGTCACCACCCCGCTCACCGAGGCAACGGGCACCGCGAAGTCCCTGCTGAGCGTGGGCAGCGCCACGTTGACAACGGTGGAATCCATGATGTTCATGAACATCGACGCGACGAACACCGCGCTGACGATCACCTTGGGGCTGATGACCGTCCGTGCGGGGATCGCGACCTTCACGGTGTAGTACAAGATCGCGAATGTCCGGTCTGTTCCCCGGCCTGGGAATAGGCGCGGGGCGCCCGGCAAGTGCCGGGCGCCCCGCGGGCGCGACCGCGTTACGGCTCAGCAGCCATCGTAGGGAGACCAGCCGGACGCGCCCACCGACGCGTATATGGTGTCGAACGCCGCCACCTGCTCGCCGTACGACGCGCTGTAAGGCGACCCGGGGAACCCGTAGGCCGACCAGGTGGACGGCATGATGCCGAACTGGTTGCTGGATGCCTGGCCGTCGGTGGACTCCCGGTAATGGACGCAGGCGAAGAACGAGCTTGGGATGCCGCTCGGCGCGCCGCCTGTGCCGCCGGCGGCGGCCTGGCCGCTGCCGGCGTCGTCGCCGGCAGCCGACTGGCCCGGCAGCCTAAGCCGCTCGCCGGGGTAGATCATGTCCGGGTTGTCTCCGATCACCGTCTCGTTGGCGGCGTACACCGCCTGCCAGGTCATTCCGCTTGCGGCGGCGATGCTGCCGAGTGTGTCGCCCGGCTGCACCGTGTAAGGAGCCGTAGCCGAAGTGTGGCCAGACAGTGACGTGGCGGCGACGAGCGCGGCCTTGGCCGCGAGTGAGACTAGATGGTACATCGAGACCCTCTCTGTGCAGGGTTCTTGGTCCAAGGGGCCAGGTCCGTGGTGGAGCACTGGCCTGGCCCCGCTGTCCGTACGACAGTTCCCCCAGCGCGCGGCCGTAACTGTGACAAATCTCGCGCCTGCGAAGGAAGCCGGGGGCTGATGTGGGCAAAGTGAGCAGGGAGGCAGGGCTGTTCGCAGCAGGTGACCGCGGACAGTCGGCGACGCTCCGTTCGGGATAAAAGAATTTGAATTTACTTACTTGCGGCGGCCCGGGGAGAGGCGGTTCAGCTGCCACCAGGCGATAAGCAGGAACACCGCCGACAGGACGAGCATCATCCCCATGTCGAGCAGCCACACGCTAGAGCCGTGGTTCCACAGCGGGTCGGGTTTGGCGTCCATCGAGGGGTTCAGCTTGTTCAGCTGGACCGTGGAGGCGAGCGCGGCCATACCCCAGCGGGCCGGGGCGATCGCCGCTATCTGCTCGATGACCGGCTTGCCCGTCAGCGAGAAAATGCCGCCGGAGAACACGAACTGGACCATGGTGAGCAGGACGATGCCCTGCATCGCCTTGTCCGAGCTGGACACCACCGTCGACACCAGCAGGCCCAGGCACGTCGAGGAGAACTCAAGGAACGCGACAGCCAGTACCAGCTCGACGAAAGGCGCGCCGGTCAGGAACGACCCGCTCGGCGGCAGCGGGTGCCCGAGCACGCCGACCGCGGTCATCACCACCGCCTGGAGCACCGCGATGACGCCGAGCACGAGCACCTTAGAGGCGAGATAGGCGCCGGCCGAGAGTCCGGCCGCGCGTTCTCGGATGTAGATCGAGCGTTCCTTGACCACTTCCCTGATGGCGTTCACCACGCCTGCCAGGCAGGCCATGATCATCAGCACCATCAGCATCGTCTGCGCTTGAGAGTTGGTGCCCGCCTTGCCAGCGAGCCCCTCCGGGCCCCCCAGGAGGCGCACCAGCCCGCCGAGGATGAACGGCAGCAAGATGATCGACCCGAGGTAGAAGCGGTCCGCCGCGATCACCTTCAGGTACCGGCGGGACAGCGTGGACAGCTGGCGGACCCGGCCGCGACGGCGCGGCGGGCGCGCGGGCGGCTGCCGCTCACCCGGTTGCGGCGGCAACTGCGCGGGCACCGGGCGCGGGGTCATCGGGTTCGTGACATACCGGGTGAACTCTTTCGACTTGCCAAACTCACCGGCCCAGTCGCGGTTCGGCTCGGCGTCGAAGGCGCGGAAGACATCCGCCCAGCGCGGTTTCCCGAAGTACTTCAGGCCGTCCTGCGGCGGGCCGTAGTAGGCGATCTTGCCGCCGGGCACAAGCACGAGCAGCCGGTCGCAGGTGTTCAGGTTCTCCACGCTGTGGGTGACCACGATGATCGTCCGGCCCTCGTGCGCGAGATCGCGCATCTGCTCCATGACCTGCGCGTCAAGGCCCGGGTCGAGGCCGCTCGTCGGCTCATCGAGGAAGAGCAGGGATGGCCTGGTCAGCAGCTCGAGGGCGACGTTCACCCGCTTGAGCTGGCCGCCGGACAGGTTCTCCGCGCGCACGTCCGCGCGGTGCGTGAGGCTGAGCTCGGTGAGCACCTCGTCCACCCGCTTGGTGCGCTCGGCCTTGTGCGTGTCGCTGGGGAACCGCAGTTCGGCCGCGTAACCCAGCGCGGTGCGCGGGGTCAGCTGGGTGTGCATGATGTCCTTCTGCGGCACCAGGCCGATCCGGTGCCGCAGTTCGGCGTAGTCCCTGTACAGGTCGCGGTTGTCGTACAGGACGGTCCCCGTGTCCGCGGGGCGCATCCCGGTCAGCGCGTTGAGCAGCGTGGACTTGCCGGCGCCGCTGGGGCCGATCACGCCGACCAGGGAGCGTTCCTCGATCGGGAAGCTGACGTTGTCCAGCAGGATCTTGCCGCCCTGCACGTGGACTTTAAGCTCACGGGCTTCGAACGAGACGTCGCCCGCGTCGACGTACTCGCGCAGTTCATCTTCGGCCAGCCGGAAGGTGGCATGGCCGATGCTGATGATGTCGTCTTCGGTGAGCTCGGCCTGCTGCACCCGGGCGCCGTTGACGTAGATGCCGTTGTGGCTGCCGAGGTCGACGATCTGGTAGCGGCCGGACTGTGACTTGCGGAGTTCGGCGTGCTTGCGGGAGACACCGAGGTCCGAGACGACCAGATCGTTGTCTGGGGTGCGGCCGATGCGCATGACCTTGGCCGGCAGCGGCATGCGGGCGGTGGGACGCCGGTCGACGGACGGCAGGTACGCCATGCCGGCCGCGGGAGGCGCCGGCGCTGGCACGGGTTCCGGCGGCAGTTGCGGCTCGAAGCGCAGCACCGGGCCGTCATCGGGGTTGCCAAGCCGGACCACGCAGTTGGACCGGATATCGATGCGGTTGGTCCGTTCGGTGCCGACGTAGGTGCCGTTCGTGCTGCCTAGGTCCTCAAGGACCCACGACTGCCCGTCCGCGCGCAAGATGGCGTGCCGCCAGGACACGCGCGAGTCCTCAAGGACGATGTCGGCGGCTGGGTCGCGCCCGATGCGGTATTCGGTCCCGCTGTCCAGCCGGTGATCAGAGCGCCTCGTCCGTACCAGCAGAGGTGGCGCGGCATGCGGTATCTGTGCCACCTGATTACCCACTGCCGGATTCCTTCCCGCTCATGCGCCCCGTTGTTCGCCTTCGTTTATTTCGTATTCTTAGTGCTAGGTTGGTTCGGTCGCACTCTTGCCCGGCAGCCGATCGTACGGACGTTCGCGGCGCCCGTGGACCTCGGCGTCCGGTAGCGTTCGGTGGCGTCCGTTTGCGGTCACCTTGCGCCGGTTACGGTCGTAATGCGATCGCCCGCACGGGCACCCGGTTGCCGCGTTCCCTTGAGTGTAGGACTCAGGCGTGAAATCCGGAATCTGGTGAACTATAACTGCGAGGGAGACGTTTTCTTCGTGACGTCGATATCAATCGATACTTGAATGCGCCGGCAGCTGACAAGACCTGGGGGCTGAAAGATGAGCATGGACCCGACCCAGCCGATGAGCCCGCCGGCGCCTGCTGGCTCCGGTGCGGCTGAGCAGCCGGAACCTGAGACGGCCGAACCCGAGCCCGGGGCGCCCGGCGGGCTGGGGGCCGGGGCTGCCGGCGGGTCCGCGGACGCGGGGCCGCAGGGTGGATGGCGGGAAGAGCATCTGGGAGTCGGGCCCTCGCCGGACGGACCTCAGGATGCCGCCCCGGAGCAGGTGGCTCCTGAGCAGGTGGCGCCGACGCGGATTCAGCCGATACAGCAGCCTGCGGCGGGTGGCCGGCCGGGACGGTCTCCCCAGCCGTCGTTCACCCCTGCCCAGCCTTCGTTCACCCCCGCTCGGCCTGCTCAGCCCGCCGCACCCGGCCAGTCTCCGCAGTCTGGTCAGCCGTTCCAGGCTGGTCAGCCGATCCAGGCCGCTCAGGCTGCTCCAGCCGCTGCGCCTCCCGAGGCTGCGCAGCCCGGCCAGGCTGCGCAGCCTGTCCAGCCCGTGCAGCCTCCGTTCCAGCCGTCCGACTGGCCCGAGCAGTCGTTCAGCCAGCCGGGCGAGTCAGTGCGACAGGGTGCCGGCCAGGGTAGCTGGCCGGAGCAGCCGCCGCAGTACACCTCCCAGGAGGGCTGGCCGCAGCCGCCGTACGGCGGGGTGCCGGACGGACCTGCCGGGGGGCCGCAGGGCGGGCGCCTTGGCTACCCGGTCCGGCCGCCGCGGCGCCGGCGTCGCGCCCGGCGCTCGATCATGGCCCTGTTCACGATCATCGTGCTGCTGGCCCTCGTGACGATCGGCGACCGGGTGGCCAACGCGGTCGCCGAGAACACGATCGCCAACCAGATGGTCAAGAACGGCTTCCCGGTCAAGCCGTCGGTCACGATCGAAGGGTTCCCGTTCCTCACGCAGGTGATCGCGCATGACATCCACCAGATCGACATCTCGGCGACCAACGTGCCCGCCGGGCCAGTCACCATCACCAGCGTCAAGGGCACGCTGACCGGGGTTCACCTCAACTCGTCCTTCAACGGCGGCACGGTCGACCACATCGTCGCCACGGTGTTCATCTCGTTTTCTTCGCTGGCCAGCGCCGGCGGAGGCGGGGTCGGCACCGGCATCACGATGACCGCGGACGGGCCGGGCCAGGTGAAGATCACCGCCGGCATCGGGCCGGTCAGCGACACGGAGGTCGCGAAGGTGACGCAGACGGGGCCGAACGAGATCAGCGTCCAGATAGAGAACAGCGGAAGCCCGATCAGCGGACTGCTCCAGTCGTTCGGCAGCTTCTCGTTCAACATCCCGAAGCTTCCGGCCGGCCTGAAGGTCACCAAGGTCGCCGTCACGCAGCAAGGGATCGTCGTTTCGGCGTCCGCCGCCCACACCCAGCTGTCCGAGCCCAGCTCGTAGGCCCCATCGGACCGGCGGCCCCTGAGAGGTTAAGCTCCCTGCCTAGCAATCAGGACAAACCAGCCATACCGGGCACCGTCCACCCGCGCGCCAGCCCCCAGGCGCCACCGGTCAGGCTACGTGGAGGATCCGGCCAGCTGGGGGACGCGCGATCCTCCACATTAACGAATCTGCCCGTAATGCCTGAATGTTAGATTCAGGCATTACGGGCATATCGGTCGGCGGCTCAGCGCCCAGCCCCTTCCTGCGGCCGCGTTTACGAGTGAGCGTTGCCTGAGGATGTGCGACCACGGGCGAGTACACGTGGGCGTGGACCTTGGGCAGACGGTATTGCGGGCGGCACGGGCGCGCGGAGAGCGCATCTGCTGACGAATGGGGCGAAGGCGCCCGGGTAGTCGGATAACGCCGGTATAAACGATGGTGAACCGGAGCAGCGAGAGGGGCCCAGGTGAGCGAGTACCCGGAGCAGCCGCGACCGCGGGACAGGTGGCCGGCGCAGCCGCCCCGGTATACCGGAGCCGCTGGGGCGCAGGCCCGGTCCGCGCAGGGCACATTCGCGCAAGACGGATACGGGCAGCCCGGATACGAGCAGGGCGGCTATCTTCGGGACGGCTACCTTCGGAACGGGTCCGGTCAGCGGGCGCCGCGGCGGCGGCGGCGCCGGCGGGGGTGGATCGCGCTGCTGTGCACGCTCGTGGTGCTCGCGGTGGTTTTCTTCGTCGGCGACCAGGTGGCCAGGGCCTACGCGCAGAACATGATCGCCAGCAAGCTGCAGTCATCCTCGGGCCTGTCCTCCAAGCCTGACGTGACCATCGAGGGCTTCCCGTTCCTCACCCAGCTCGCCGCGCATGACATCGGGACGATCGACATCAGCGCGAGCAACGTGCAAGCGGGCAAGCTCGACATCTCGAGCGTCAAGGCGACGGCGACCGGTGTGCACATCACGTCCGGTTTCAACGGCGTGACGATCGACCACATCTCCGGCACCGCGCTGATCACGTTCGCCGACCTGGAGAACGCCACCGGCGCGCGGGGTGTCACGATCACCGCTGACCCCAAGGACGGGCCGAACTCGGCAAATGTGAGCGTGGGACCGTTCTCCGCCACGGCGCAGGTGCTGCAGACCGGGCCGAGTCAGATCACCGTGAAGATCGAGAACCTGCCCAGCATCGCCGCCGACGTCATCGGCTCGCTGCCCGACTACCAGATCAACGTGCCGAAGCTGCCCGCCGGGCTGCAGCTCCAGAGCGTCTCGGTGACCAGCCAGGGAGTGAGCATCAAGGTCGCGGCGCAGGACACGACCCTGTCGCAGTAACAGGTCAGGAGACCAGGACCGCGGCGCCGTCGAAGCGGCCCGCCTTGAGGTCCGCCAGGGCGCGGTCGGCGGAGTCAAGCCCGTACCTGTGCGTGGTCACCGACAGCCGGTGGGACCCGGCGAAGGAAAGGAACTCGCGGGCGTCCTGCCTGGTGTTGGAGGTGACGCTGCGCAGCTGGCGCTCCTGGAACAGGTGCCGCTCGTACGACAGGGGCGGAATATCGGTCAGGTAGATGCCCGCGATCGCCAGCGTGCCGCCGCGATCGAGCGCCGCGAGCGCGGGCAGCACCAGTTCGCCGACGGGCGCGAAGAGGATCGCCGCGTCGAGCGGCTCGGGTGGCATGTCGGCCGGCCCGCCCACGAAAGCGGCGCCGAGCGAGCGGGCCAGGTCCTGCGCACGCGCCCCGCGGGTCATCACGTGCAGCGTCGCCCCCTGGGCGAGCGCCACCTGCGCGGCCAGGTGCGCGCTGCCGCCGAAGCCGTAGAGCCCGAGCCGCCCGCCCGGCGGCAGCGCCGCCCGCTTGAGGGCCCGGTAGCCGATGATGCCCGCGCACAGCAGCGGCGCGAGCTCGGCATCGGTGTATCCGGCTGGCAGCCGGTGCGCGTAGGCGGCTGGCACGGTCATGTACTCGGCGTAGCCGCCGTCGGCGTCCCATCCGGTGTACGTCGAGGACGGGCAGAGGTTCTCATCGCCGCGCCGGCAAAACCGGCACCTGCCGTCGGTTGACCGCAGCCAGGCCGCCCCGGCCCGGTCACCGGCCGCGAACCCGGAGACGTCCCCGGCGCCGACGGCGACGACCTCGCCGACCACCTCGTGCCCGGGCGTCACGCCGACCCGGTGGACCGGCAGGTCGCCCTCGGTGACGTGCAGGTCGGTCCGGCACACGCCGCAGGCGAGCACCCGCAGCAGCAGTTCCCCCGGCTCCGGCGACGGCTCGGGCGTGTCCCGCAGGACCAGCGGGTGCCCGCCGCCGACAGGCCCGGGCTTGTCCACATGCCATGCCCGCATCCGGTCCTCCTTCGCGACTCCCGCTTTCCCCAACAGTAGCCAGCGACCCCCGCGGCCGCGCGGTGTGGCCGGGGGGGTGCGCCGCACCGGGACAGGACGGTGCGGCGGGGGGTGCGCCGCGCCGGGATCGCGCGGTGTGGCGGGGGCGTGCCGCGGGAACAGCGAAGGGAGCGGGGCGAGATGCCCGGGACATCCGCGCCCCGCCGTGGCACCGTCGCCGTCCCCCGTCACGGCCTGTTGCCTGCGCACCACGAGGGAATCGCCAAGAACGCTGAGCCACGAGGAGAACTGCGAACATGACCACGATGAAGGCGGCCGTCGTCCCGGAACTCGGCGGCAAGCTGGAAATCCGCGAGCTCGCCGTGCCCGAGCCAGGGCCGGGCCAGGTGCTCGTCAAGATGGAGGCGTCGGGCCTTTGCCACACCGACATCCACGCCGCGTACGGCGACTGGCCGGTCAAGCCGAGCCCGCCGTTCATCCCCGGGCACGAGGGTATCGGCATCGTCACCGCCGTCGGACCGGGCGAGACACTGCACAAGGTGGGCGACCGGGTCGCTATCGCCTGGCTCGGCTCCGCGTGCGGGCACTGCGAGCACTGCGTGGCCGGCTGGGAGACGCTGTGCCTGGCGCAGCAGAACAGCGGCTACTCCATCGACGGCGCCTACGCCGAATTCGCGCTCGCCGACGACCGGTACGTGGTCGACGTCCCAGAAGAGATATCGTCCCTCGAAGCAGCCCCGCTTACCTGCGCCGGGCTTACCACCTTCAAGGCCATCAAGGTCGCCGGGCTGCAGCCCGGCGAGATCGCGGCGATCTTCGGCATCGGCGGCCTCGGCCACCTGGCGCTGCAGTACGCGCGGGTGCTGGGCGCCCGGGTGATCGCGGTCGACGTCGAGGACGCCAAGCTGGACCTGGCCAGGGAACTCGGCGCGGACTACACCGTCAACGCCCGGACCACGGACCCGGTGGAGGCGATCGCCGGATACGGCGGCGCCGACGTCGCGGTCGTCACCGCGGCCTCCCCCCGAACGTTCGAACAGGCCTACGCGTCGCTGCGGCGCGGCGGCCGGCTGGCCTGCGTGGGACTCCCGGCCGACGACAAGATGACCATCTCGATCTTCGACACGGTGCTTAACGGGAAGTCGATAATCGGCTCGATCGTCGGCACCCGCAACGACCTGGCGGACGTGTTCGCGCTGCACGCCGCCGGCCGCACCCGCGTCATCGCGGAGCCGAGGCAACTCGAGGACGTCAACGCATGCTTCGAGGAGGTGCTGGCCGGCCACGTACCGGCACGCCTGGTGTTCACCTTCTGACCGCCGCGCGCCGCCCGGCATGCGGGCCGCTAGACTGCGGCCTCATGCCGGGTGCCGCCGAAGCAAAGTGCGAGTTCTGCGCGATCATCCGAGGCGAAGCGGACGCGGTCTGGATCCTGGAGACCGAGCGGCTGCTCGCGTTCCTCGACCACCGCCCGCTGTTCCGCGGCCACACGCTGCTGGCTCCCAAGGCACACCTGCGGCTGCTTTCCGACCTGCCCGCCGAAGCCGCCGCGGAATTCCTGATCACCACGCAGCGCCTGGAGCGGGCGGTCGAGGACGGGCTCGGCGCCGCGGGATCGATGATCCTTGTCAACAACGTGGTCAGCCAGTCCGTGCCGCACCTGCACCTGCACGTGATCCCGCGCAACCCCAAGGACGGCCTGCGGTTCTGGCTCGGCCCGCGACAGCCGTACGACGCCGCGCACCCGGCCGAAGAATACGCGGCCAAAATCCGTGCCGCGCTGCCCCCTGGGTAAACATCACGGCGTACACATACGGTGGAAACCGGACACCTGGAGCCGCCATGCCGGATACCAGCACATTCGCACGGAGCCTGTTCTCGCCGCTGCCCGCTCGTTACGACCGGCTCGCAGAAATTCTTTCTTTTCGTCAGAACGAGGCGTGGCGACTCGCCGCGGTCAACGCGATCGCGCGGGGGCTGGCGAACGGGGCGGCCGGCGGGACCCACGTCGCCGGAAGCGCCGGAGCCGCGGAGGCGGCAGGCGGCGGGGCAGGCACCGGACCCGCCGCCGGAGCCGCGGAGGCGGGTCCGGCGGGCGGCGGGGCAGGCACCGGACCCGGGCCGCTGATCCTGGATGTGGCGTCGGGGACGGCCGGGGTGGCGATCGAGCTGGCCAGGCGGACCGGGGGGACTGTGGTCGGGGTCGACCTGACCGAGCAGATGCTGCGGCAGGGCGCGGCGAACGTCGCGGCGTCCGGCGTCGCGGGGCGGATCCGGCTGGCCGTCGGGCAGGCGGAACGGCTGCCGTTCGCGGACGCCAGCTTCGACGGGCTCGCGTTCAGCTACCTGCTGCGGTACGTCGCCGACCCGCAGGCGACGCTGGCCGAACTGGCCCGGGTGGTCAAGCCGGGCGGGGTGATGGCGAGCCTGGAGTTCGGCGTGCCCGGCGGCCCGGTCTGGCATCCGTCGTGGGTCGCCTACACCCGGCTGGTGCTGCCGGTGGCCGGGCTGCTCACCGGCGGGCCCGCCTGGTGGCGGGTCGGCCGGTTCCTGGGGCCGTCCATCTCCGGCCACTATGCGAAGTACCCGGTCGACTGGACCGTGCGGGCCTGGGAGAAGGCCGGGTTCACCGACGTGGGGACGAGGCGGATGAGCCTGGGCGGCGGACTGATCATGTGGGGAACCCGGGCCAGTGACTGACAAGGAAGACGGCGCCCCGGAGGCGAGCGGGGCAGCACGGCCCGCGTTTTACGCGGCGCGGCCGGGGGCGTGGCGGGACTGGTGGACGCTGCTGCACCCGCCGTATACCGCATGGCACCTGTCCTACGTGGTGATCGGGGCGTGCCTCGCGCCGCACGTGTACCTGAGCAGGCTGCTCGCGTCGGTGGCGGCGTTCTTCCTCGCGGTCGGGGTGGCGGCGCACGCGCTGGACGAACTGCACGGGCGGCCGCTGCGCACGTCGATCCCCGGGCCGCTCCTCGTGGGCGCCGCGGTCGCCGGGCTGGCCGGTGCGCTCGTGCTCGGCGCCGTCGGCGTCGCCGTCGTCGGCTGGCCCGCGGGCTGGGTGCTGCTGCCGTTCATGGTGGCGGGGCCGGTGCTTGTCGTGGCGTACAACGCCGAACTGTTCGGCGGCCTGGTGCACACAGACCTCGGCTTCGCCGCCGCCTGGGGCGCCTTCCCCACGCTGACCGGGTACGCGGCGCAGACGGGAACCGTGTCCGTCGCGGCGGTGCTCGCGGCAGGCGGGGCGCTGGCGCTGTCCGCCGCGCAGCGGCGGCTGTCCGCGCCGGCCCGGACGATCCGCCGCCGGGTCGTGCGGGCCGAAGGCACGATCACGTTCGCCGACGGGAAGTCGGTCCCGGTCACGACGCGGCTGCTGCTTGACCCGCTCGAGCGCGCGCTGCGGGCGGCGTCGTGGGCGATCGCGCTGCTCGCCGCCGCGCTCGCGGTCGCCAGACTGGGATGACTTCCCCTGAACTGGCGGCAGCAAGCTGGTCCGCGGGTGATGTTTTCTGATGCCGTTCGGGCTACTTAGCACCGCGCTAGCGTTCAATTGCATCACGTAACGCAGCAGAAACAAGTAAACTAGAGGATAGCTCGCTAAAGGGAATAATCGGGAAGAATCGGAAGTCCTCTTTGAAGTAGCGCTCGTTAGCTCATAATTGGCAAGAGCGCACCGTGCACGAAACTTTCAGGAGTAGCCCGTGGCAACCGGCAGACGGATCAGCCGAAAGGCGCCGCCTGTGAGCGTCAGCATGAACGTGAACGTCAGTTCGTCGGTGCGAACCCTCATTCTCGGCATCGACCGTTCCGGCCGGATCGTCCAGCATGACCGCACGGCTCCCAAAATTCTCGCACGCTCCTCCGGCGACCTGCTCGGAGTTCACCTAAATGACATCACCGCGCAGGGCAACGGCGGGGCCGGAGCCAGCGCGTCACGGTCGGGCGACAAAGACCCCGTCGGGACCCTGCTCGAGGCCATCCGCAGCGAGCGGGAGGGAAACGCCGTCCTGACGGTCGCGCTCGCCAACGGGGGAACCGCCGAGGCCGTCGTGACTGTCAAGCCTATGCAGACCGGCGACAGCACCGTCGCCGCGTTCGTCATCTTGCAGATCCCGGTGCCAAGCGCCGAGCGGTTCGTCGACCCGGCGCTGATGCGGGACATGCTGCTGCGGGACACGTTCAACGGCATCGACGACACGCTCGACTTCAGCGACCTGGCCGAGAAGCTGATGGCCCGGCTGGTGCCCGCGTTCTGCACCGCCGGCGACCTGCTCGTGCTCGAGAGCCTGGTCGGGGACAACGAGTTCCCCGCGCACGGGCCGGACGGGAACAGCACGCTGCGGCGGCTCGCCGTCGCGCACGACCAGCAGGACCCGGCCTGGCAGGCGGCCTTCCCGACGGGCGAGATCCTGCGGTACCCGGAAGCCTCGCCGTACGTGCGCTGCATCGAGTCGGGCAAGCCCGTCCTCGAGCACGTCATACCGCCAGAGGTGGCCCGCAAGCTGGCCAGGGCGTGGCGGCGCAAGCCGGTCGCCAACCTGATGTCCGACGTCTCCATGCTGGTGCTGCCGCTGGTCGCCAAGGGCACCACGCTCGGGTTCTTCTGCTGCGTCAGGCAGGCGGGCACCAGGCGGTTCGACGCGTACGACATGGAGATGGGCATGGAGTTCGCCTCCCGTGCCGCGGTCTTCTTCGACAACGCGCGCCGGTACAACCGCGAGCACGCCACGGCCCTGACCCTGCAGCGGTCCATGCTGCCGACCGGGCTGTCCGCGCCGTCCTCGGTCGAGGTCAAGCACCGGTACCTGCCCGGCAGCAAGCTCGTCGAGGTCGGCGGCGACTGGTATGAGTCGATCAGGCTGCCCGGCGCGCGGGTGGCGCTCGTCGTCGGCGACGTCGCCGGGCACGGCGTGCGCGCCGCCGTCACCATGGGACGGCTGCGCACCGCCATCCAGACCCTCGCGATGCTCGAACTGCCGCCCGCCGAGTCGCTGCAGCAGCTCGACGAGCTGATGCAGAACCTGGGCGAGCGCGAACCCCACTTCGCGACCTGCGCGTACGCGGTCTACGACGCGGTTACCGGGGAAATCGAGCTGGCCGTCGCCGGGCACCTCCCGCCGCTGATGGTGTTCCCTGACGGCCGCAGCGAGCTGCTCACCGTCACGCCGTCGCCGCCGCTCGGCATCGGCGACGGGCTCGTCGAAACGCAGCGGTTCACCGTCGAGGATGGCAGCCTGTTCGTGCTCTACACCGACGGGCTCGTGGAGAGCAGGGACCGGGACATCACCGAGGGGCTCGAACGGCTGCAGAATGCCTTCGGGCCCGGGTCGTCCGAGGCGTCGCTCGAAGACCTGTGCAAGACCTCGCTCGACGGCGTGTACTCCGACGCGCAGCGGGACGACATCGCGGTGCTCATCGCCAGGCTGCGGCGGATCCCGGAAGACCAGCGGATCTGCTGGACGCTGGTGCCCGAGTTCCTGTCCGTCAGGCAGGCGCGCGTGATGATCCGCGAGCCGCTGATGCGGTGGGGTCTTGAAGACCTCGTCCCGGTCACCGAGCTGCTCGTCTCCGAGCTGGTCACCAACGCGATCAAGTACGCCAACGGCGACATCCTGCTCCGGCTCGTCCTCGAGACCAACGGCCTCGTCTGCGAGGTGCACGACTCCTCCCCCGCGCTGCCGCGGGTGCTGCAGGTCGACAGGGACGCGGAAAACGGGCGCGGGCTGCACGTCGTGTCGCAGCTCGCGGCGCGCTGGGGAGCGCGCCGCACGCACTCGGGCAAGGTCGTCTGGTGCGAGCAGACCGTGCCCGAAGAGGTCATGCTGGCGCTCGTCGCCGCCTCGGTGAACGGCATCGCCGCGGCGGCCGAAGCACCGGTCGAGGAATCACCCCTGGCGGCCCTCGCCGCCGAGGCAGCGGCGCTGCTCCCCAGGTAAGACCACGCCTCCGTTCGGGATAACCCGAAGACCTGTGGGTGCTCCGGCCCGCACCTTGGCGCCGGGCGGGACCGGGCGCGGGACGTTCTTATTCGACCGTGACGCTCTTGGCCAGGTTGCGCGGCTTGTCGATGTCGCGGCCGAGCTTGGCCGCGGTGTGGTAGGCCAGGATCTGCAGCGGGACGTTCAGCAGGATCGGCTCGAGCTCGGGCTCGGCCCTGGGCACCCGGATGACCGCGTCGGCGAGCCCTTCGGGAACCTCCGTGCTCGTCACCGCGATGACCGGGCCGCCGCGCGCCTTGATCTGCTCGATCGTGGAGATGTTCTTCGGCACGAGGTCGTCGCTCGGGATGATCACCACGCTCGGCATGTCGGCCTGGATGAGCGCGAGCGGGCCGTGCTTGAGCTCGCCGGCCTGGTAGGCCTCCGCGTGCACGTAGGAGATCTCCTTGAGCTTCTGCGCGCCCTCGCGGGCCACCGGCCAGCCGCGGACGCGCCCGATGAAGAACATGTGCTCGGCCTGCGCGAACCGGTGCGCGATCGTCGCGATGTCCTCCTCGGCGGCCAGGATGCGGTTCACCTGTTCGGGGAGGTTGCGCAGGCCGTTGACGATGCGGTGGCCGTTGGCGGCGGACAGGTCGCGGACCCGGCCGAGGAGCAGGCCGAGCAGGGCGAAGGTGACCGCCATGTTCGTCAGCGCCTTGGTGGAGGCGACCGCGACCTCCGGGCCGGCGTGCAGGAAGATGCCGCGGCCGCACTCGCGGCCGATGGCGCTGCCGACCACGTTGACCGCGCCGATCACCTGACCGCCCTTGCGCTTGAGCTCCTGCACCGCCATCAGCGTGTCGATCGTCTCGCCGGACTGGCTGACCGCCACGTACAGGGTGTCCGGGTCCACGACCGGGGAGCGGTAACGGAACTCGCTGGCCGGCTCGGCGTCGGCCGGGATCCTCGCCAGCTCCTCGATCACCATGGCGCCCATCTGGCCCGCGTAGTAGGCCGAGCCGCAGCCGAGGAACTTGACGTTCTTGATGGCGCGCAGCTCGCGGGCGTCGAGGTTGATGCCGCCGAGCCGTGCGGTGGCGAACCGGTCGTCGAGGCGGCCGCGCAGTGCCCGGCGCAGGGCGTCCGGCTGCTCGTGGATCTCCTTGCGCATGTAGTCCTGGTAGAGGCCGAGCTCGTAGTCGTCGGCGTCTGCGTCGACCATCATCGGGGTCTTCGCTTTGCCGCCTTCGTAGTTGCCGTTGAGGGTGGTCGTGCTGTAGTCGGTCGCGCGGATCGTCGCGACCTCGCCGTCCTCCAGGTAGATGACCTGGCGGGTGTAGCGCACCAGCGCCGCCACGTCGGAGGCGACGAACATCTCGTTCTCGCCGAGACCGAGCACGATCGGGCTGCCATTGCGGGCGACGACGAGCTGGTCAGGGCTCTTGGTGTCCACGACGACCAGGCCGTAGGCGCCTTCGACGCGGCGCAGCGTGCGGATGACGGCCTCCTGGAGGTCGCCGTCGCCGGCACCGGCCCCGGCCGTGCCCGCGGCCTCGGCGGCGGCGAGTTCGGCGGCGATCATGTGGGCGAGCGCCTCGGTGTCGGTGTCGGACACGAGCCGGACTCCGCTGCCCTGCAGCTGGGCACGGAGCTGTTCGGCGTTCTCGATGATGCCGTTGTGAACCACCGCGATCCGGCCCGCGGTGTCGGTGTGCGGGTGGGCGTTGACCTCGTTCGGCTCGCCGTGGGTGGCCCAGCGGGTGTGGCCGACGCCCAGTGTCGCCTTGGTGTTGGTCTTGAGCTTGTCGCGCAGGTCCTGCACCCGGCCCGCGGTCTTGGTCACCTGGAGCCGGCCACGGTACACCACCGCCAGGCCCGCCGAGTCGTAGCCGCGGTACTCGAGCCGGTGCAGCCCCTCCACCAGGACTGGTATCGCGTCCCGCTTACCCACATAGCCAACGATGCCGCACACGTCGCCTTCCCCTTCGTGTTTGCCGGGCCGGGCGTTTTCGCGTTGCCTGCCCGGCTTTGGTTGGTCAGCCGTAGACGATGCGCCGCAGCTGGCGCCCGGACAGCTCCGGGGCGCCGAACCTGCGGTATGTGAGCTCGGCCGCGATCTGCGGCCAGATCTCGTCGTTCTTGCGCTGCTTGCGCTTGAGCTCATCGTGCCGCCGGCGCACGAAGTCCTCGACGGTCTCGGCGTAGTACGTGGCGACATCCGCCACTACCCGCGTCGCCGTCATCTCGGGCAGCCCGGTGGACGCCGCGATGTGGCGGACAAGGTCCTGCGGATACGAGTCGTTCATGACGGTCATCAGTGTGGCAGCGTTTCCCGGCTCACGACAAGATTCCTGCCCGATATCGGGCAGGAATCGGTCCGTTTTGCTCTTGGAGAGACGAGCTTACCCGGAGCGGGCGCTTGGTGACGGTTGTTCCCGGTCATGCCTGGCGATTCGCGCGCTTGAGCGTGGCGAGGAGTGCGCGGGCGGCGCCGGAGAGCAGAATGCGGGGCCGGCCGCCGCGTTATGGGGCGGGGAGCGGCGGCGGCCAGCCCAGTGGCACTTGGACGCGGTTCTCGCGTGGAGTGCCAGATGCGAAACGCCGGCGGGTGGCGGCGCGTTACGCGCTTACTCGGCGGCTTCGGAAATTTGCCGCGTTCCGTGCAGCGTGCCGCCAAGCGCCTTGCCGCCGAACCGCTGCTCGATGCGGAACGCGCGCCAGGCGAGCAGGGCGAGCGCCCAGGTCGCGGCGAACAGGCCGACGATCAGGAAGCCGAGCGTGTTGATGTTCAGGCCCTCTACCCAGGTCCAGAACGGGCCGCCGAGGCTGAACTCCTGGCCGAGCAGCCCGGCCAGTTCGACCGTCCCGATCAGCAGCGCCACCGCCACGGACAGGCCGGTGATCGTGATGTTGTAGTAAATCTTGCGCACCGGGTTGGAGAACGCCCAGCCGTAGGCGAAGTTCATGAACGAGCCATCGATCGTGTCGAACAGGCTCATCCCGGCGGCGAACAGCACCGGCAGGCACAAGATCGCGTACCACGGCAGGCCGCTCGCCGCGCCGGTGCCGGCCAGCACCAGGAAGGCGACCTCAGTGGCGGTGTCGAAGCCGAGCCCGAACAGCACACCGACCCCGTACATCTGCCGCGGGCTGCGTATCGACCGCATCAGCTTGCCGAAGACCCTGTTGAGCAGGCCCCGCTCGTTCAGGTGAGCCTCGAGGGTCTGCTCGTCGTAGCGGCCTTTGCGCATGTCCCTGAACACCCTCAGGATGCCCATGAGCACGACGATGTTGATGGCCGCGATCAGGTAGAGGAACACGCCCGACACGCCGGTGCCGATGACGGTGGTGGCCTGATGCAGGCCCGAGGCGCCGTTGCGGACCGAGCCGGTCAGGGCGCGGACGCCGACGGCCAACAGCAGCGACAGGGCGAACACGATGCTGGAGTGGCCGAGGGAGAAGAAGAACCCGACGCTGAGCGGGCGCTTGCCGTCCGCCATCAGCTTGCGGGTGGTGTTGTCGATGGCGCTGATGTGGTCCGCGTCGAACGCGTGGCGGGCGCCGAGCGTGTACGCGGTGATCCCGATCCCGGCGCCGAAGGTCTGCGTGCCGATGCTGTAGTGGCCGGGAACCACTATCGCCAGCAGCGTGACCCAGCCGACCACGTGCAGCAGGATGACGACTGCGGACATGGCGCCGGCGTGCGCCCACTCGCGAGGCGTGAGCGACGTCCTGATCCTGTGCAGTCGAGCCCGGTCCACACAGCTCACGCTACGTCGCAACGCTTTGTTATTGCAAGTAAGTCGCAATAGCCTGTCATGCGCGGATTGGCGGCGGGTTAGGCGGGTCTTCGCTTTCGAGGCGTGCTCTCACGGACACTTAGCGTCACCTGGGCAGGCATAACGAAGCGGCGGCCGGATCCGCCTGGCGCACTCCGGCGATCGCGTCCCGGCGGTCCACTACCTGCCCGTCCCCGTTGACCATGGGCTCCGCGGGG
>Ga0187807_1000018_pt1 | contig 35937 bp, 34 predicted proteins | sample NC_wetland_sal_i_4_FD_132432 | JGI IMG/M metagenome (GOLD analysis project Ga0187807, IMG submission 132432) | Wetland sediment microbial communities from Neuse River Estuary, North Carolina, USA - ASW_2 | ecosystem: Environmental > Aquatic > Freshwater > Wetlands > Sediment | place: USA: North...
CCAGTTGCTGTTATCACGCTTGCCGCGATACTCGAACGCGACGCCGCGGATGATCAGCGCGACTAGGACGAGCAGCAGCGGCAGGTAGAACGCGCTGAACATGGAGGCGTACCAGGCGGGGAACGCGGCGAAGGTAGCGCCGCCGGCGGTAAGCAGCCAGACCTCGTTTCCGTCCCACACCGGGCCGATCGTGTTGATCATGACGCGGCGTTCGGTGTCGCCGCGGCTGAGGATGGGCAGCAGGATGCCGACGCCGAAGTCGAAGCCCTCGAGGACGAAGTAGCCGGCCCACAGCACGGCGATGGCGATGAACCACAGGTCGGACAGGTGCACGTGAATTTCCTTCCCGGGGTCAGTAGACGAGTTCGAGGGGGGCGTCGTCAGGATTCGCGCCGGGCTCCGGCCCGCTTGTGAGGCCTGCCCTGATGTACTTGAGCATCAGGCCCGCCTCGATCACCGCGAGCCCGCCGTAGAGCAGGGTCAAGACGATCAGCGAGGTCAGCACCTCGCCGGCGGAGTTGGCCGAGACGCCCGCCGCGGTCTTCATCTGGCCGTAGACGAGCCACGGCTGGCGGCCCATCTCGGTCATGATCCAGCCGAAGGTGTTGCCGGCCAGCGGCAGCAGCGGAAGGATGACCGCGCCGTACAGCAGCCATCTCGACCGCGGGCTGCGGCCCCTGCGGACGGCCCACAGCGCGATCAGCGCGATCAGCGCGGCGAGCATCCCGGCGCCGATCATCGCGCGGAACGACCAGTAGGTGACCGGGATGATGGGGATGTAGGAGCCCGGACCGTACTGCTGCACATACTGCTGCTGCAGGTTGTCGATGCCCTGCACCTGGGCGCTGAAGTTCCCGGTGGCGAGGAACGACAGGAACCGCGGTATGTCGATGCTGAAGATCGGGTGCGACCCGTTCAGCGAGCCGATGGTGAACAGCGAGAACGGCGCCGGCTGCGACGTGTGGTACAGCGCCTCGGCGGCGGCCATCTTCATCGGCTGGTACCTGGTGGTGAACAGCTTGCCCTGGATGTCACCGGTGGCCACCACGACGACGGCCGCCGCGACCGCGGCGATGGCGCCCGCCTTGAGCGCGCTGCGGAACGCGGCCGCGTGCTCGCCGGCTGCGACGCCGGCCGCGCTCCCGCGCATCAGGTGCCAGAGCGCGATGCCCGCGATCAGCGACCCGGCGGTGAGGAAGCAGCCGGCGATCACGTGCGGGAACCCGGCGAGCTGCGCGGGGTTGAACATGACGGCGGCGAAGCTGGACAGCTCGTCCTGATGCGTCGTCGGGTTGTAGACGTAGCCGACCGGGTGCTGCATCCAGGCGTTGGCGGCCAGGATGAAGTACGCGGACAGCAGCGTGCCGGTGGCGGCGATCCACATGCAGGCGTTGTGCACCTTCGGCGGCAGCCGGTCCCAGCCGAAGATCCACAGCCCGAGGAACGTGGATTCGAGGAAGAACGCCAGCAGGGCCTCGATGGCCAGCGGCGCGCCGAAGATGTTGCCCACCAGCTTGGAGTAGGCCGACCAGTTCATGCCGAACTGGAACTCCTGCACGATCCCGGTGACGACGCCGAGCGCGAAGTTGATAAGGAACAGCTTGCCGTAGAACTTGGTGAGCCGCAGCCAGCGTTCGTTCCCCGTCCGCAGCCAGGCGGTCTCGAAGCCCGCGACGAAGAAGCCGAGTCCGATCGTGATCGGCACGAACAGGAAGTGGTACACGGTGGTGATGCCGAACTGCCACCGGGAAAGCTCGAGCACGTTCATCCGTGCATCCCGCGCATGCTTAAGCAGCCCCTTGATTGTGTGAGCGACCCTAACGACGTCACACTCAACCAGCGGGGCGGACGACCCCGACAGGGCCGGTTGGTCCGTTTTCGCGCGGGACGTTGGTCCCCCGGCGTCCAGCCCGCCCTAGCCCGCCGTCGCCGCTGCCGCCGCCCGGCCGGCGATGCGGCCGGAGAACAGGCAGCCGCCGAGGAACGTCCCCTCAAGCGACCGGTACCCGTGCATCCCGCCGCCGCCGAACCCGGCGGCCTCGCCGGCCGCGTACAGCCCGGGCACCGGCTCGCCGCCGGACCCGAGCACCCGCGCCGACAGGTCGGTGTGCAGCCCGCCGAGCGTCTTGCGGGTGAGCACGTGCAGCCGGACCGCGATCAGCGGCCCCGCCGCCGGGTCGAGCAGCCGGTGCGGCCGCGCGACCCGCGTGAGCCGGTCTCCCAGGTACTTGCGCGCACCGCGGATCGCGGTGAGCTGCCCGTCCTTGCCGAACGCGTTCGTGGCATCCGCGTCCCGCGCCGCCACCTCGGCCTTGACGGCGGCCGCGTCCAGGTGCGGCTCTCCCCCGGTGATCTTGTTCATCCCGTCCACCAGCCCGCGCAGGCTGCGCGCGGTCACGAAGTCCTCGCCATGGTCGACGAACGCCTGCACCGGGCCGGGCACCCGGCCGCCGAGCCGGCTGGTCAGCATCGCGCGGCGGTCCCGGCCGGTGAGGTCGGGGTTCTGCTCGGAGCCGGACAGCGCGAACTCGCGCGCGATGATCTTCCTGGTGAGGATGAACCAGCTGTGGTCGTAACCGGTCTGTCGCAGGTACTCCAGCGTGCCCAGGGTGTCGAAGCCCGGGTACAGCGGGCTTGGCAGCCGACGCCCGGTGGCGTCCAGCCACAGCGAAGACGGCCCGGGCAGGATCCGGATGCCGTGCAGCGGCCAGATCGGATCCCAGTTCGTGATCCCCTCCACGTAGTGCCACATCCGGTCCCTGTTGATCACCTGGCCGCCGGCCTGCTCGGTGATGCCGATCATCCGGCCGTCCACGTGCTCGGGCACGCCGGACAGCATGTGCGCGGGCGGGCTGCCGAGCCGCTCCGGCCAGGCCTTCCGCACGAGGTCGTGGTTGCCGCCGATCCCGCCGGAGGCGACGATCACCGCCTGAGCGCGCAGTTCGAAGCTGCCCGCCCCTTGCCGCGAACTCGGCTCGCCCCGCGGCGTGTCGGTCGGCTCGAGAATGGTTCCCGCGACGCCGTCGACGACGCCGTTCGTGACGGTCAGCGCGTCCACCCGGTGCCGGAAGCAGAACTTGAGCTTTCCGGCGCCGGCCGCCGCCCGCACCCGCCGCGCGAACGGCTCGACCACGCCCGGCCCGGTGCCCCAGGTGACATGGAACCGCGGCACCGAGTTGCCAGGGCCGTCGGCGAGATAGCCGCCGCGTTCGGCCCAGCCGACCACCGGAACGACCCGGTGGCCCATCTGCCGCAGCCAGGACCGTTTCTCCGTCGCGGCGAACTCCACGTAGGCGCGTGCCCACTGCCGCGGGAGCTCGTCCTCGGGCCGGTCGAACCCGGCGGTGCCCGTCCAGTCCTGCCAGGCGAGCTCGACCGAGTCCCTGATCCGGAGCCGCCGCTGCTCGGGGGAATCCACGAAGAACAGCCCGCCGAACGACCACCAGGCCTGCCCGCCAAGCGACTGCTCACCCTCCTGGTCGAGCAGCAGCACCGTGCGGCCGGCCTCCGCGGCTTCGGCGGCCGCGGCCAGGCCCGCGAGCCCCGCCCCGACCACGATCACATCGGCGTCGATGTCAGACCCCCGTTCCCTGGGATTGGATCAGCGTAGTCACGCCCGCCTGGGACAGCGCTTATGGCCGCCGCAACGTTTCCTTCATCCCGAACGAGCGCGCCCGTCTCTCCTGCCCACTGCTTCTGCGGTATATCCCCCGCGGCCGGGCACCGGCCATCCTGCGGCCTCATTGCCCCGCGCCGGTCATGACGCACTTCATGGCTTGTAGTTGCTGTACGGGCCGCCGACCCGGTCGTAGGTGTTTCCCAGTTCGTCCTGGGTGATCTGGACGGCTCCGTGATCGGGGGTGAGGATCAGGTCCTGGTCGAGGATCACTGCCCGGAAGGTCCAGCCCGGCGGGGGCTTGAGGCGGCTGCCGAGGTCGCGCAGGCTCTGGTAGGTCTGGCCGGGGTCGACGATGAGGCTGGCCGACTTCATGCACCACGTGTTGCCGTCGGGGTCGTCGAGGAGGAAGGCAGGCGAGCCCTTGTTGATGCCGAGCTGGGTGTCGCGCTTGCCGCTGATCGGCTTGTAGGCGACGCTCTCGTGCGTGCGCATCTCCTTGGGCACGTCCAGCCACATCACCCACCGTGCCTTCAGCCCGCTGAAGTCGCGCTCGCCGCCCACCATGACCTCAGCCCAGTCCAGGCACCACAGCCGCGGGCCGTTCTTGAACGCGCCGAGCACGTCGTACTGCTGTTTCAGCTCGTCGGCATCGACCTTGTCCAGCACCTGCTGCGGGCAGGTGTCTCCGGTCCCGGCGAGGTCGTTCATGCCGATCGTGTTGTAGACCCCGCCGACCAGGTGGTGGGTGATCGCGTGGCCGCCGATCAGGAAGATCTCGGTGTACCGCTGGCCGCGGACGCCCTCAAAGCGCATCTGCTTGGCGCCTTGGTCATCCTGGGGCAGCTTGGCAGATAGCTTCACAGCTCGCTCTCCTTTTCATCGGGTTCTCTTCGGCAGCGGGTTGCTGGCGGTTGTGTGGCGGCCTGATGGTCAGCCGGCTCGGGTGATTCCGGGGCATTCCCATCGGGCCTTGATCACCTCGTCGTGCGGCCGGTAGAGCCGCAGGATCACGAACCACGGATCCCGCGCCGAGGTGGGCAGCCAGTTCGGCTCTCGGGTGGTGCCGGGAGAGGCTGGCTGCAGGTAGATGGTGAGCCCGCCATCTGAGTCGTGTTCCAGGGCGGGGGTGCGGTCGCCGACGGAGTAGCGGTGAGCCTGGTTCGGGATCAGGTTCAGGTCGCCGGCGGTGTAGGCGGCCAGCGACCAGAATGCGTCTACCGGCGGGAGGCCGTGCCCGTCGAAGCGCAGCCGGTAGCGGCCCCGCGGGGACAGCGTGCCGCCGTCGGCGTCGGTGAAGTTCACCAGGTAGACCGATTCGGCCGGGTCGTTGGCGGTGATGCCCGCCAGTGACTGGTCAGCGGCGCGCCGCAGGAAGTCGTCGCCGAACCGTCCTTCCCGCGGCGGCGGGTAGCGCCATCCGTTTACCAGCGTTGCCCAGTCCCCGGTGAAGAACTGCTGCTTGAGCAGCGCCATGCCGATCGCGGCGGCGCGGGTGAGGCCGAGCTTGACGGCCTCGGGCTGATCCTCGACATCGAGGCCGGGCCCGATGCCGATGCGAGCGAACTGGCCGAGCACCGCTGCGTGGCGGGCGGGCGGCGGGTTCTCCGCCAGCATCGTGTTGAGGGTTTTCCACGGCCCGAGCGGGTCCTGCGCGGCCTCGGCGGGCGCGTACACGTCCCGGCGCTCTGCAGTGGTCTCGGGGGTGCCCCACAGGCTCAGCGGCGTGAGCCGGTACTGCGCCTGCAGCGCGTGCACCCTGGCCAGTTCCAGGCCGCCGGCGGTGAGGGTGCGGCCAAGCACCAGGACCCACGGGGTCGGCGCGGGCCTGACCTTCTTGACCCCGGCCGGCAGCTGTCCCTTCCAGCCGGGCCCGGTGATGGCGAAGTTCCCGGCCTTGCTCCCGGTCGTGCGCTGGCCGATGTAGTCGATGTTGTCGGAGGTGAACGCCATCAGCTCGAAGGTGAAGTACCGGCCGCCCATGTCCGGATGCGACAAGATGACCGGCTCCTCGCTCACATTCAGCCAGGCCAGCGAGTACAGCGTGTCGTTGTTCGGGCAGCCGCCGTCCCGGTAGGCGGCATCCAGCAGACGCCCGGCGTGCCAGAAGTGGTTAACGGCGGCGTACGGGACGACGTCCGGGTCGCGCTCCCTGGTCACCCAGTCGTGGCGGATCTTCGCGTTGTACATGTATGGGAAGCCGTAGATGAACGCCTGTACGCCGGCGGTGTAGGCGTACTCAGCCTGCCAGTCGACGTGGCCGGTGAGCAGCGGCGTGACAGCCTGCCGCAGCATCGGCGCGGCCATGTGCAGCTTCTTCGCCCGCCCGGCCAGGTCCTCGGGATGCCGCACCGCACCCGCCACAGCCCGGCCGGCGCTCGCCGCCTTAGCGGAAACCGCGGGCAGGTGGCCAGGAATGCGCAGCGCCGCGCCCGCCACCCTCTCCGCGGCCTGTCCCGCGTTCCGGGAGACCTCTCCAACGATCGCCATGCTGTCCTCCGTCTCTGCCTGGCCGCCGGAGCGGCCCGCGCTTAACGTCCGGGCGCGCCGAGCAGGCCGCCCCCGCGCCCAGGACCCGGCACCTGCTGACACCGCACTAGACCGGCTGGACGCGGGCGCGATTCGGGACGAGGTAAGCCACGATGAGCGCGGCCGGGAAGAAGAACAGGCTGAAGATGAAGTACCCCACGAAGCTGTGACCCTTCCTGCCAGCCACGCGGGCGGGCCAGAACGCGATAAGGATCCAGACCACTGCAAGGATGATGTCCCAGATGACGGACATGATGTGTACCCCCCGGTATCTGCCACCTAGCGGCGGCGCCGGCACCGAACATCCCTCGAAGCCAGTTACCGGTACTACCCACGTTGCGTAGACACAGCCATGGGGTGGAAGGGACAAACGTCCTGCCATGGGGCGGAAGTTGCGTCGACGCACAACCAGCGCGGGCAGGCGACCTGGGGGTCGCGTGGCCACTTGACGAGCGATCGAGGTGAGAGGAAAGTGTGCGCGTGCCACATTTCTCCCGTAGGTCACTCATCTTCGCGTGCACCCTCTTTTCCGTTATCGCGATGTGCGCCGTCGCGGCCCGTGCGTCGGGAGCGGTCCTCGGCTCAAGTGCCGCCTCAGGGCACGACGCGCGCGCGCTCCCGGGCTCGTCGTGGGGCACTGCAGAGAAGATCCCGGGCATGACGTCGCTCAACCTCGGGCAGGGATCGATCGCCACGTCGATCTCGTGCACGACTGGGGGCTACTGCGCTGCCGGCGGGGTCTACACCGACGGCACTCTTGCCCTCCAGGCGTTCGTCGCCAACGAGGTCAGCGGGGTGTGGAAAGACGCCGAGGAGGTGCCTGGGACCGCCGCCCTCAATACGGGCCATGCCGCGAGGGTTCAGTCAGTCTCGTGCGCGTCGGCAGGCAACTGCAGCGCGGGTGGCTACTACACGGCGGGTAATCAGAAGGCCTTCGTCGTGAACGAGGTCAACGGGGTGTGGGGAAAGGCAGTGCAGGTTCCGGGCACCGCGACCTTGAGTGCGGGCGGCGCCGCGCAGATCACAGTCATCTCGTGCATCACCGCGGCAGCGCTCGACTGCAGCGCCGGCGGCAACTACACGTTGCTGTCGGGAGCCGAGGAGGCCTTCGTCGTGAACGAGACGAACGGCAAGTGGGGGAACGCGGAGGAAGTCCCGAACTCGGGCACGCTCAACGTCGACAAAGCCGCAACCGTCACCGCGATCTCCTGCGCGTCGTCGACAGCCTGCAGCGCGGTCGGCTCCTACAAGACCACGGTGGACAGCGATCTCGTGACCGACGTCTTCTACGTCGACAAGACAGCGGGCACCTGGGGGAATGCCGAGGAGATCCCGGGTCTCAGCGCCTTTAACAGCACGGGGACTCTAACCGCGGCCATGACCTCGATCTCGTGCTCCGCCCCAGGGGACTGTGTGGCAGGAGGTAGCGGGTCGAGCCAGGCGCTCCTCGTGACCGAGTCCGGCGGCACATGGGGCAACGCCGAGGCGGCACCAGGCACGGTCGCCCTCAACACTGGCCTCAGCGCCAAGGTCACCGGCGTCTCGTGCACGTCGACGGGCAACTGCTCGGCCAGCGGCTACTACGCGGCCGGCACCGGGGATGAGACCTTCGTGATGACCGAGACCCACGGCAAGTGGGGATCGGCTGTCGAGGTCCCCGGTGGCCCGGCACTGAGCGCCAGTTCGGTGCAGGCGGGGGCGATCTCGTGCTCTTCGCCCGGCAACTGCTCGACAGGCGGCATTTACGTCGACGCACACAGCCACTTCCAGGCGTGGCTCGACAGGCAGAGCGCGGGCACCTGGGGGACCGCGATCGAGGTCCCGGGCACCGCCGAGCTCAACTTCTACAACGCCGCGGTGGAAGCGATCTCCTGCGCCAGCAACGGCGCGTGCGGGGCAGACGGGTACTTCATCGCCCTCGGCGACTCTCAGCAGCCGTTCGTCGACAATCTCGCGGGCGCCGCGCCGGGTCCCACTGTGACCAAGGTGACCCCGGCCGCTGGCCCGACGCGGGGCGGCACGGCAGTCACGATTCGCGGATCTGACCTGGGCGGCGTGAAGGCGGTCAAGTTCGGCGCGAAGTCCGCCACGCACGTGAAGGTCGTGAGCGCCGCTGAGGTCACGGCTGTCGCCCCCGCGGGCACCGGGACGGTCAACGTGATCGTCACCGGGTCCGGCGGCTCATCCGCCCCGTCGGTCCTCGACCGCTACACCTACGACCCGGCCCCCGCCGTGACGTCGCTCACGCCGGCGAGCGGTCCGGCGCACGGCGGGAACGTGGTCGCCATCCATGGCGCGCACCTCGCGGGCACCGTCCTGGTCAAGTTCGGGACCAAGAAGGCGAAGATCGTCTCTGTCTCCGCCACCACGGTTCGGGTGATCGCACCGCCCGGCAGCGGCGCGGTCGTGGTCAGAGTCGTGACACCGGGCGGAACGTCGGCCTCAAGCGTGCACGCGCGGTACACCTACCACTGAGCCGCCGGCCGGGCGCGCTGAGTTAGGCCGGGTCGGCGGGCTCGGGCTCGTCGCGAGCCGGCTCCGCGCGAACCGACTCCCCGCGACCGGGGAAGATGCGCTCGGCCGCGCTGATCAGCCAGTCGGCCCGGTCTCGTACCTGTTCGAACCGCTGGAGGACCTGCTCGAGCCGCTCCTGCAGCCGGTCGGCGGGGTCCTGGCGCTGGTACGGTCCACCGTGACCATAGTGGCGGCCGCGGGGCGGCCGGGGCGGCCGCGGAGGCCGGGGAGGCCGAGGCGGGCGAGGCGGCCCGGAATGGCGGTGCTGCCGGAACCCGGGCCCGTCCTCGAAGTCGCTGGCCAGGCTGTCGGCCTCGCAGGCGGCTTCCTCCGCCCGGTCGGCGGCCTCGTCGGCCTCGTCGGCCAGCTGCTCGGCCCGTTCGGCCCGGCGGCGGGCCTGCTCCGCGGCGGCACGGGCCTCCTCGGCCCGGCGCAGGGCCTGGGCGATCTCCTCGTCGCCGGCCCATTCCATCGTCAGGTGGGCCGCCTCTTCGGTCAGGTCAGCGGCTTCCTCCGCCGCCGTGGCCGCCTCATCCGCGCGTTCGGCCCGCGTCCTGGCGTGCTCCGCTAGCTCCCGCGCGTGCTCCGCCAGCCGGCCCGCCTGCTCGGCTTGCTGCTGGGCACGGCCCGCGCTGGCGTCCGGGCCCTCGGCCAGGCCGCTGTCCCGGTCGTCGTCGTGCGGGGAGCCACCCGGACAATCGGCGGCGTCGTGCTCGTCCCGCACCGCGTGCCTGGCTACGGTGTACGGCTCGCCGGTCTCGGCCATGCGCTGGCGGATGGCACTCTTCCTGGCTTTGTCCTGAGTCATGGTCATTCTTTCCTGGCGAGTCTGCCCGCGTCTGCCCGCCACGGTGAATCGCCATGAGCATGAGCGAAAGGCACCCGAGTCGTGGACCCTTGTCCTCGTCGCCAGGGCCGGCGCGGGCCGGCGGCTGGCTCGGAAGCGGGCAGGAGCGTGCTGCCACTACAGAAGACGGTACCTCGCGATATAACGTGTCGCAAGGGGAAATCGCTGGGCGGGCGCCTGCCGCTAATGGGACGATGAAGGAATGCTGCGCGTAGGAACTGTCGTGCTCAACGTGAAAGACGCCCGGCGGGCGGCACAGTTCTGGAGCCAGGCGCTCGGGTACGCCTGCCGGGATGGCGGCTACCGCGAGGACACCACGCCCGTCCTGCTCCCCCGGTCGGCGGCAGCGGTCGCGATCGCGCTGGACGAGACAGACCGAACACATCTCGACCTGCACACCGACAGCGCCCTGGAGCAGCAGGCCGAGGTCGAGCGCCTGCTATCCCTCGGAGCCACCAGGGTCGACTGGGACTACCCCGACGGCGCACGCTTCGTCGTCCTGGCCGACCCGGAAGGCAACCTCTTCTGCGTCGTCAACACCGGCGGGAAACGTGTTCATTAGCCTGGACTCATGAGCGTTCCGTTCCCTGAACCGATGAGCGCGGCCGGGTCGCGCACCGAGGTGTTCCTGCGCTATCTCGACTACTTCAGGGACCGGCTGGCGGCCAAGCTCCGCGCGCTGCCTGATGGGGAACTGCGGGCCAGCCGCCTGCCGTCCGGGTGGACGCCGCTGGAACTGCTCAACCACCTCACCCATGTCGAGCTGCGCTGGCTCGAGTGGGGCTTCCTGGGGCACGACGTCGCGGACCCGTGGGGCGACCGGCGCGATGACCGCTGGTATGTCGCGCCGGACGAGACGCTCGACGATCTGCTGGCGAAGCTGACCGAGCAGGCGGAGCGCAGCACGGCGATCATCGAGGGCCACGACCTCGCGGAGGTCGGGCAGCCCGGTGAGCGGTGGGACGGGCAGCCGCCGGCGACGCTCGAACGGGTCCTGTTCCACCTCGTGCAGGAGTACGCGCGGCACCTCGGCCACCTGGACATCGTCGCCGAGCTTGCGGGCGCTCCGGTCGGCGAGTTACTGGTATTCGCGCAGCCGGCGGCCTATGCCGAGGGCGCAGCCGCCCGCCATCAGCAGGGCGGCTGCGATCACCACGGCCTCGAGCGGGCCGAACGCGTTGGCGCCCGCCGTGGCGCTGGACTGGAATGTGCCGAGGTCGTCGGAGATCGCGCCGCGTATGTCGGACTCCAGCTGGGTGAACCCGGGCGCCGAACTGCCCGGGCCGGTCCCGATCACCAGCCTGGTCTCGTCCGCGTAGGCCGACGCGAGGTCGAGGTTGTACACGTGATCGTTGGTGGCGTACCAGGCGGTGGCGTCGGTCGAGGCCGCCGCGACCCGGTCCACCGCGTCTGCGGTGCTCGACGACGCGGCGACGGTGAGCAGCGTGCCGGGTCCCGGGCCGATCTGGTCGCGGACCGACTCGAAGTTCTGCTTGAACGAGGTGCTGCCGCTGCGCGAGATCAGGTTGAGGATCTCATCCCCCCTGATCTGCTGCACGTCGATGCTCGCCTGCGCCAGGGTGCCCGCAGGGGATGACCCGGCGCCGATGCCGTGCACCAGGTCCGAGCGCGCCACCGAGAAGGTGACCGCCAGCCAGCCAACGCTGATGACCAGGGCGGCCGACGCAGTGAGCAGGCCCCAGTTGAATATCCGGTGGGTTCGCCTGGTCAGCCACCGCTGGGCGGCGTACAGGACGAACCCGGTGATGACCGCGAGCACTACGGCGGCGATCAGCGGCGGCAGCGCGGTCGCCTGGTTGCTCGCCGCCGTCAGCGCGGCGTCCTGCAGCGTGTAGATGGTCTTGGCGGCGGGCAGCAGGACGACGTGCGCCTCCTCGGAGGCCACCTGCATGAACGAGCCGCCGGTCAGCGGGTAGCCGAGCGCGTACTCGGTCTGGGCCTGTGCGACGTAGCCGGTGTAGGCCGGCAGCCCGGCGGAGAAGGCCGACAGCGCCGCGGTGAGCGGCTGATTCCCCGTGGCCGCGGCCTTGAGCGTCGTCAGGTCGGCGGCGGCCTTGGCGATGTCGCCCCGGTATTGCTGCAGCGGGGCCAGCGGCGGCTCGGGACCGGAAAGGAACATCGTCGTCGCGGTCACGTCCGCGTCGGAGACAGACTCATACATCTGCTGCGCGGCCAGGGTGAGCGGCTGCTCCGTGTGCACCACGTCGGAAGCCGCGGACGCGTGCTGGCTGACGGTCCAGCCGCCGAGCGCCCCCCAGGCCAGCGAGAGCAGCACCAGGGCGGCGGCGAGCAGCCGGAGCCTGGCGGGCGTCGTGGCCGTCAGCGAGCGCCTGGCCATCAGCCGATCCTCGCGATCTGCTCGCCGGCCAGGGTGACCACCGCCGGAGGCAGCGGCTCGAACCGCACCGGCTGGAGGTAATTCGCCGAGTTGCCTGTCGTGATCACCCAGGTGAGGAAGGCCCGGATGGCCCGCGCCCTGGCCGCGTCCGGCTGCCTGGTGCTGACGATGGCGTACTCGTAGTTGACGATGGGGTACCCGTCTGCCGCCGGGCCGTCGACCATCGAGATCGTCTCGTTGGGCGGGGTGGATGACACGAAGCTGGCCACCGAGGCGTTGATCGTCGTGGCCGACGGCAGCTCGGACTGGCCGGCGGCGTTCGCCAGCGCGGCATAGCCGAGATTGTCGCCGATCGACTGGTTGAGATAGCTGATTCCCACGTAGGCGACGCAGCCCACCGTGGCCGCGCACTTTTTCTCCACGTTCTTGTTGCCCTGCTCGGCGATCCCGCTCGCGAGCGGCGGCCAGGCCACCGACGTCCCGTACCCGATGGCGGCGTTCCAGGCAGGGTCCTGTGTCGACAGGTAGCTGGTGAACAAGAACGTGTCGCCCGAGCCGTCCGAACGGTGCACCGGCACGATCGCGGTCGGCGGGAGCCGGACGTGCGGGTTGAGCTTGACGATCGCCTGGTCGTCCCAGGTCGTGATCGTTCCCTGGTAGATCTGCGCGAGCACCTCGCCGTCGAGGTTCAGGTGGGTGCCTGGGCCGATTCCCGGCACGTTGTAGTCGATGACCTGCGCGGAGATGACCAGCGGGATGTTGAGCAGGGCGGGATTCTTTACCAGGTCGCCGCTGGACAGGTACGCATCGGACGTGCCGATGTCCGCCGCCCCGGCGGAGGCGTAGGCGATGCCCTTCGAGGAGCCGGTGGCCGCCGTCGAAACGGTGACGCCGGGAACCTGCGTGTGGTACGCCGCCGCCCAGCTCTGCATGAGGGGGTACAGCAGCGTGCTGCCGGATTCCCGCAGCGTCAAGGCCGCGGGCGCTGCCCCGGCACGGCCGCTGGCCCCGGCGCCCCCGCCGCCCGAGGCGACGCTCCCGCATGCCGCCGTCAGGCCCAGCAGGAACACGGCGACAAGCACGATGAACGGCATCCGGCCTTTCCCCGCCATTGTTGGGATGCACCTCGCGTGAAGTAGTCGCTTTTTGGTACCTTCGCCGGGCGTTTGAACTCTATGGGTGCGGACGGCGAGCGAGTACAACATTTGGTGACATAACGGTTAATGGAAAACGAACTCCAGTGAAACATCTGGATAGCTGACGGATGGGCGACGACTGGCGCGGCAGGGCTCACGGCGGGCATTCCGGCGAGGCTGCCGGGAGCGGTCGACGACGGCCGGCTGGCCATCGTCGTCGCGTTCACCTGCAAGGCGGCAGGATCATCCGCATCACAAATTGCCTGTTCTCCCGCACAATTGAAGTCATGCAACGGAGCACTGACCGTATCTACACCACCCACGTCGGCAGCCTGGCCCGCCCCGCGGCGCTGCTCGACCTGATGCAGGCGTCAGCCGCGGGCGACCCGGCCGCGGACGCGGAATTCGCGGACGCGCAGCGCCGCGCCGTCGCGGACGTGGTGGCACGGCAGCGCGCGGCCGGGATCGACGTGATCAACGACGGCGAGCAGGGCAAGACCGGGTTCTTCGCTTACATCGCGCAGCGGCTGAGCGGGCACGAGGCCCGCCCGGGCCGCGGCGTCCTGGAAAAGTTCCGGCCGGAGATCGAGGCGTTCCCCGAGTACTACGACCAGTACTTCAAGCGCGCGATGACCGGCGGGATGGTGGTTCCCGCCGCGTCCCTCGTCTGCACCGGCCCGGTGTCGTATATCGGGCAGGACTACATCGCGCGGGACCTGGCCGCGCTGCGCGCGGCGGTCGGCGACGCGGGTCCCGACCAGGTGTTCGTCTGCGCGGTGGCGCCGAGCGGGGTCGGCGAGAACGAGTACTACCGGGACGAGGACGATTACCTGGACGCGGTCGCGGATGCGCTGCACGTCGAGTACCAGGCGATCATCGACGCCGGCTTCACCTTGCAGATCGACGACCCGTTCCTCACCGAGGAGTTCAGCTACGGCGCCGGCTCGGCAGCGGAGAAGCTGGAGAACGCGCGGCTGTACGTAGACGCGATCAACCGCAGCCTGGAAGGCATCCCCAGGGACCGGGTCCGGCTGCACACGTGCTACGGCATCAACGAGGGCCCGCGGCTGCACGACGCGCCGCTCGCCGACCTGATCGAGACGCTGTTCACGATCGAGGCGGGCGCCTTTTCCTTCGAGGCCGCCAACCCGCGGCACGAGCACAGCTATCACGTCTTCGAGACCGTCAAGCTCCCGCCGGACACCGTGCTGCTGCCCGGCGTGATCAGCCACGCCACCAGCATCGTCGAGCACCCGGACACGATCGCCGACCGCATAGTCAGGTTCGCCGAGGTGGTGGGCAGGGAGAACGTCGTGGCCAGCGCCGACTGCGGCTTCTCTTCCCAGGCGACGTACACGCCGGAGATCCACCCGAAGATCGTGTGGGCCAAGCTCGAGGCGCTGGCCGAGGGCGCCCGCCGGGCCACCAGCCGGCTCTGGTAACCGGCAGGCCCCGGTAACCGGCCGCTCACAGGCCGGCCCGCAGCACGGGCAGCGACGGCGCCGGGCCGTGCTCGATGAGCCGCGACAGCGCGCTCGTGTCCAGATGGCGTTCCACGGCGTCGGCGAGCAGGTCGAACTGCGCCTGCCGCGCCGCCTCGAACGACATGCCGGGAACCGGCACCCAGTCTCGCCCCGCGCGCCCGGCGACCTGCGACAGGTATGCCTGGCGGAACGCGTCGTTCTCGAACACCCCGTGCCACAGCGTGCCGCTGACCGCGCCGAGCCGGCAGCCGTCGAGCGCCGCGCCGCCGCCGTCCGGCTCGCTGGTGAACCACGGCTCGCCGCCGTGCGCGCGGACGGCGCCGTGGTGGATCTCGTACCCGGTCACCGGCGTGCTTCCGGCATAGCCGGACGGCCGCCCGAGCACCTTGGCCGCGGCGAACGTCGTGACCACGGGCAGCAGGCCGAGCCCGTCGGCAGACCCGGACGTGCTCTCGATCCCGTCGTGGATGACGGCGCCGAGCATCTGGTAGCCGCCGCAGATGCCGAGCACGGGCAGGCCGGCGTCGGCGCGGCGCGCCAGCGCCGCGTCCAGCCCGCGGGCGCGCAGCCATTCCAGGTCGGCGATGGTGGCCCGGGTTCCGGGCACGACCGCGAGGTCGGCGTCGGCGACCTCGCCGGGAGTGGCCGTGAACCGCACCAGGACGCCGGGCTCGAGCGCGAGCGCGTCGACGTCGGTGAAGTTGGAGATGCGCGGCAGCCGGATCACCGCGACCCGCAGCGTCCCCGCGGCCGCGGTCGGTGGCCCGGACACGCTGGACGGCCGTTCGACCACGACCGCGTCCTCGGCGTCGATCCAGATCCCGGTCAGGTACGGCAGCACGCCGAGCACCGGCCGACCGGTCAGCGCGGCGATCTGCCGCAGGCCAGGGGTGAGCAGGTCGCCGTCGCCGCGGAACTTGTTGATCACGAACCCGCCGACGTGCGCCTGGTCGGCCGCGTCGAGCAGCGCGAGCGTGCCGTACAGGGCGGCGAACACGCCGCCGCGGTCAATGTCGCCGACCACGATCACCGGCAGGCCGCGCGCCCTGGCCAGCCCCATGTTCACGATGTCGTCCCGCCGCAGGTTGATCTCGGCCGGCGAGCCCGCCCCCTCGCACACCACGACGTCGAACCGGGACCGCAGGTCATCGTAGGCGGCGAGCGCCACGCTGGCCAGCCGGGCACGTCCCGCGCTCTCCCCGTACCCCCCGCTCCCCCAGTACCCCGGCGCGCTCGCCTCGCCCGCCGGCCGCCCGAGCACCACCAGGTGGCTGCGCAGGTCGGTGCCGGGCTTGAGCAGCACCGGGTTCATGGCCGCCTCGGCGGGCACGCCGGCCGCCGCGGCCTGCATCGCCTGCGCGCGCCCGATCTCGGCGCCGTCCGGCGCGACCATGGAGTTGTTGGACATGTTCTGCGCCTTGAAGGGCGCAACCCGGACGCCCTGCCGGGCCAGCCACCGGCAGATCCCCGCGGTCAGCACGGATTTGCCCGCATCCGACGTGGTGCCCGCGACTAGCAGCGAACCTCGCATCCGCCCAGTCTGCGGCAAGATGGCGGTCATGCGCATCGAACATCGTCTCGCGGAGCTCGGCCTCGAGCTGCCGCAGCCGCTGCGGACGCCGGCCGGCGTCGAGCTGCCGTTTCCCTGGGTGCGGCTGTGGCCTGGGCCCCCGGGCCGGGCGTTCGTCTCCGGGCACGGCCCGCTGCAGCCTGACGGGTCGCTCATCCCGGCGCTCGGCAAGGTCGGCGCCGACGTCACCGAGGAACAGGCCTACGCCGCGGCCCGCGCCACCGCGCTCGCGATGCTCGCCAGCCTGCGGGCGGCCCTCGGGGACCTGGACAGGGTCACGGCGTGGCTGCGGGTGTTCGGCATGGTCAACACGGCACCGGGGTTCACGAGGACGCCCGCGGTGATCAACGGCTTCTCCGACCTGATCATCGACCTGTGGGGCCCGGACGCCGGCTCGCACGCGCGCTCCGCGATCGGGGTGGCGGAGCTGCCGTTCGGCATCCCGGTGGAGATCGAGGCCGAGGTCGCGGTGGATTAAAACACGGGGTTACTTCTTGCGTGCAACCCCGCCGAAGAAGCTGTGGTACACCTCGTCGTGCTCGATGGGTTCCGGCGTCGGGGGCCGCCATTCGGCCATCGACACCCATCCGGGCGCGAGCAGTTGCCAGTCGCCGAACCAGGTGATGAGCTCCTCGTCCTCCCGCCAGCGGCCGCTGCCCAGGTCCTTGGCGAGCAGGCGCTCGCCTTCGATCGTCGCGGCGCGCAGTTCGGGAAGCTCGGGGCCGGGCATGCGGAAGCTGGAGATCGCCATGTAGCTGCCGGACGGCATGGCGTCGCGCAGCCGGGCCACGATCGCCCCCGGGTTCTCGTCGTCCTCGAGGTGGTGCAGCACCGCGAGCATGAGCAGGCCGACCGGGCGGTCGAAGTCGATCAGCGACAGCACGGTGGGATGGGTCAGGATCTCGACGGGGTTGCGGATGTCGGCGTTGACGATCTCGACGGACACCGCGTCGGACAGCAGCGCCTTGCTGTGGATGTACACCATGGGGTCGTTGTCCACGTAGACGACGTGGGCCGCCGGGTTGATCTCGTGCGCGACCTCGCTCACGTTGCCCTGGGTGGGCAGCCCTGAGCCGATGTCGAGGAACTGGGTGATGCCGGCCTCCCCGGCCATGAAGCGGACCACCCGGCGCAGGAACTCCCGGTTGACCAGGGCCGCGAGCGGCGCCTTGGGGGCGAGCTCCATGGCCCGGTTCGCGAACTCCCTGTCCGCGGTGAAGTTGTCCTTACCGCCGACGAAGTAATCGTACACACGAGCGACATTGGGCTTTGTGATGTCGATATCCGCGAGCGCGTGCCGGCTGTCCTGCGGATTGCGATCTGCCATCGAATGCCCCCCATGCGGAAGTGCGAGGTTAACCCTCTAGTAACACTAGCGCGCACGTGCATTCATGTCCGGCTTGTCGGGCGGTCAAGATTATGACGCGTCCGCTGGCCGATTCACGATAGCGGGTTTTGTACCTTTTGGATGGATTACAGAGTCCGGCTTTAAGCCGGCCGGCTCCGGGATCGGGTCGCGACCGCGAGCGCCGGCTATCAGGCGGCGGATGGCGCGGGCCAGCGCGCGGTCGAGGTCCGGATCCGGCGAGGTGATGTCCGCCGGCACTTCCTGCGGGCGGATCTCGTCAGCAGTCAGGTGTTCCATCCAGTGCTTTCCCGTGCGGTCACATCGGCCTCGGAAAACATACACCGTGATTCCCGAGCGAAAGCGCGCAATCGGGGGCGACACGCCGACCGTCGTATCGGTTATGCCTGTGTCAGCCCCCAGCGGCGGCGGATGGCGCGGTCGGCCACGTTGAACAGGCTGTCCACGCAGATCCCGATGATGAGGATCACGATGATGAGCGAGATCGCGCCGGCCATGTCGGCCTGGTCCTGGTCAGCGGACAGCAGCGTGCCGATGCCCGGCTGGTTGAACATGGTCACAAGCAGTTCGCCCGCCATCAGGCTGCGCCAGGCGAACGCCCAGCCCTGCTTCAGCCCGGCCACGAACGCGGGCAGCGACGCGGGCAGGATCAGGTGCCGGTACAGCGAGACCCTACGCAGCCCCATCAGCGTGCCCGCCTTGAGCAGCAGCGGCGGCGTGTAGTCCACGCCGGCGATCAGCCCGTTGGCGATCGACGGGGCGGCGCCGAGGATGATGACGAACAGGATCGCCGAGGGGTTTTGCCCGAACAGGATGATCGCGAACGGGAACCAGGCGATGGACGGCATCGTCTGCAGGCCGGTGATCAGCGACCCGACCGCCGCGCGCAGCGGGCGGATGCGGGAGACGAGCGCGCCCACCGCCGTGCCGATCAGCACCGCGAGCGCGAAGCCGACCACGGCGCGCTGCAGCGTGTCGCGGATCGCGTGCCACAGCAGGCCGGTCCGCGCCTGATCCCACAGGTCCGTCAGCGTGACCCCGGGGCCGGGCAGGACGTACTTCTTCCAGCCGGTGAGGTGGATCAGCTCCCAGATGACGATCACCAGCGCGATCGCGAGCACCTTGGGCCACAGCCCGGACAGGAAGCGGGAGGCGAGCCGGCTGCTGGTGCGCGGCGACACGTCCAGGTCGAGCGCGTCCAGCCCGGCCAGCGTGTTACTTGCCATGGCGGCTCACCTCCTCGCGCAGCCGGTCGGTGATCGTCCCTGCGAGCTCGGCGACCGGCGCCGAGTCGATCCGCCGCGGCCGCTGGATGGGCACCGGGTAGTCGGCGATGACCCGGCCAGGGCGGCTGCTCAGCAGCACCACGCGGTCGCCGAGCCGGACCGCTTCGCGGACGTTGTGCGTGACGAACAGCACGGTCAGGTTCCGGCCGGCGCAGACCCGGTCCAGCTCGTCGTGCAGCAGGTCCCTGGTCATCGCGTCAAGCGCGCCGAACGGCTCGTCCATCAGCAGCACGTCGGCGTCCTGCGCGAGCGCCCGCGCCAGCGCGACCCGCTGCCGCATGCCGCCGGACAGCTCGTGCGGCCGCTTGCCGCCGAACTCGCGCAGGTTGACCACCTCGAGCAGCTCGGCGGCCCGGGCCTTGCGCTCGGCGCGGCCCGCGCCGCGGGCGCGCAGCGCGAGCTCGACGTTGCCGGCCGCGGTCAGCCACGGGAACAGCCCCGGTTCCTGGAACATCAGCGCGACCCGGCCGCCCACCTTGATCTGGCCGGCCGTCGGCGTGTCCAGGCCGGCCACCAGCGAAAGCAGCGTGGACTTGCCGCAGCCGGAGGCGCCGATGAGACAGGTGAACTCGCCGGGCGCGGCGGCCAGCGACACCTCGTCGAGGGCGTGCACAGCGGCGCGGCCGCGCCCGTACACCTTGGAGACGCCGGCCAGCGTGACCGCGGCCGGCGCCTCCGTGACGGCGGTGCTCATCGTTACGAGCTCACCTGCGGCTGACCGGCCGCGGACAGCAGCGCGTTCAGCGGGGTGAGGTCGAAGATGCCGCTCAGGCTGACCGGCTTGAGCAGCCCGAGGCTGACGGCCTGCTGGGCATCGGCGGTCAGCGAGGAGGCGTCCGGGTCGAGGGTGAAGTCGATCTCCTTGAACGACGCGGCGACGACGCCGGCCTTGAGCGCCTTGCCGGTGTAGCCGGCGAGCTCGGCGTTGGCGTCGGCCTCGGCCTTGGCCGGGTCGCTCTTGATCAGGTCGATCGCCTGCATGTTCGCCTTGAGCAGGTCGGCGACGATGGCCGGGTGCGCGGACAGGAACGACTGCGTGACCATCAGCAAGGTGCTGACGCCGGGCTCGGAGAGCAGCACCTTGCCGCCGTCCTGGACCATCTCGACGTCATACGGCGCCGGCTCGGACGCGCCCGCGATCTGCCCGGACTTGAACTCGAGCACCGCGGCCGAGTTCGGGCTGGTCGGGTTGACGGCGACGTCCCCGCCGCCGGTCGCGCTTGTGGCCAGTCCGTGCTGCTTGAGCCAGTAGCGCAGCGCCACGTCCTGGGTGTTGCCGAGCGATGGCGTGGCCAGCGACTTTCCCTTGAGCTGCGCCGCGCTGGTGACCGAGGGCTGCACGACGATCGACGCGCCGCCGGTCGCCACCCCGGAGACGATCTTGATGGCGGTGCCGCCGGACTTCTGCCAGGCGTTGATCGCCGGGTTCGGACCCACGTAGGCCGCGTCAAGCTGGCCGGCCAGGATCGCCGTGGTCTCCTCCGTGCCGCTGGAGTAGACCGACGGGTGCACCGTCCCGGCGGAGCCGAGGGCCTTGGCGAAGTAGCCATCCTTCTCCGCGATCAGCGCGGGCGCGTGGGTGATGTTCGCGAGGAAACCGAGCCGCACCGTCACCGGCGCCGACACGGTGTTGGCGCTCGAGGTGGCGCCCCCCGATGTGGAACTGGAGCTGCTTGAACCTCCGGACGAGCAACCCGCGACAAGCAAAGCGCTGCCGACCACCGCAGCCGCACCAGCCAAGATCCTGCGCATTTAACTTCTCATTCCCTATCGGTTTAGTAGGTTGTCATGTCACTATACACCCGATCGGCAAAGTAGGAAACATGTTTGACGGCGGCGTAAACGGGCCAGGCTGACGCGGAGCGGGCCGGGGCGGTGCTAGGAGTTGTCGGAAGAGTCCTGGACGTCCATGCCCTGCACGGACGGGAATTTGGCCAGGCACTCCTGCAGCCGCGCGATGTCGGCGTCGGAGGCGTTATTGATCTGGTACACGATCTCGCTGACCGCCGACGACAGCGGCACCGACGTCGGGATCGGCGCGGCGGTCACGTTCGGCAGCTTGTCGCACGCGGCCCGGACCTGCAGCCGGACCGCCACCGGCGTGCCGTCCTTGAACGAGATGAGCGCCTGCTGCTGGCCGAGCGCCTTGTCGAACTGCGAGCACCCCGTCACGGCGAGCAGGCAAAGCGCCGCGGCCGGGACGCCGGTAACGACGACACGGGGTAGTACTCGCACAGACGTAGCCTACGCGGTCGGCGCACCGAGTACGGTACTGGGGAGACTAGAAAGATCTACCGTTCATGCCGTCGCATCACATCCTCATCGTCAACGCCCGCAAGGTGACCAGCCCGGTCTTCGTGATCGGCGCGCCGCACTCCGGCGCGGAAGCGGTCGGCCGGGCGCTGAAGATCTCACCGGGCTTCCACGTCACCATCGGGCAGCACAGCGTGCTCCAGGCGGTCTACGGGTTCGCCCGGCGTCCGTCGCTGTATAGCGGCCGGGGCGACGCCGCGGCCTCCGTGATCCGGGACGCCTTCGCCCAGGGCTGGCAGGTGAACCCGACAAGCTGCCTGGAGTGCACCCCGCAGTGCCGGTCGGCGGCGGGTCTTCGCCCGTCGGAGGTCGGGCCGTGCGTGGAGCAGCGCGGCATCAGCCGCTTCGGCGACGCCAGCCCCGACCTCACCTATTGCGCGCAGGCGCTGGTCGGCGCGTTTCCCGACGCGCAGATCGTGCAGGTCGTCAGGGACGGCAGGGACACCGTGGCCGCCATGCTCAGGGATCCGGTGGCGATGTCCTGGTTCCGGCCGAGCGTGGCGAACGTGGAGACCGAGTTCCCCAACCCCTTTTATGGCGTCGAGGACGAGACGGACCGGCTCACCTGGACCGGCCTGTCCCCGGCCGGCAAGTGCGCGATGCGCTGGCGGGGCGCGATACGGCTGGCCGCACGGCTGCGCAAGACGCTTGCCGAGGACCAGCTCAAGACGCTGCGGTACGAGGACATGGTCCGGCATCCCGGTTCCGCGGCGGCCATCCTGTCGGACTTCACCGGGTCCAAGATCGCCGCGCCGGCTGACCCGAACCAGCGCAGGGCCAGGACCGAGGCGGCAGCCTGGCGCCGGTCGCTGACGATGAGCCAGGTCGCCGACATCGACAAGGTCGCGGGTGAGGAGCTGCGCCGTCTCGGCTACGTATGAGACGGCTACACCGGCGGGGCACCTAGCCAGCCTGGTCACTCAGGCTGCTGGCGGTAATCTGGCACGGTGTTCAGTGCGACCGGCGAGAGCCGGCTCGGGAAGCATGCGGTCTATCCCGGTACCTTCAACCCTGTCACGCCTGGTCATCTCGATATTGTCGAGCGGGCACGGCATCTTTTCGCGCGGGTCACCGTGCTCGTGGCTGTCAATGGTGATAAGCAGCCGGCCAGCACCGAATCGGAACGGGCGATCCTACTGCGCCGGGAACTTCCCGCAGACTGGGAGAACGTCTCGGTCGCCGCATGGGCCGGGCTGACCGTCGAGTTCTGCCGACAGCATGGTGCCGACGTGATCATCCGTGGTGTGCGCAACCGATCCGACATGCGACACGAATATCAGCTGGCGGCCATGAACCAGGGCATGGGCGTCACCACGCTGCTCCTGCCCGCGAAGCCTGAGCTGGCGGCCATGTCATCGGCGGTTCTGCGCGGGCACCGCACCCGACTCGCTGGGACACGCGCCTCTCGGCCGGAGGGCCAACTTGCGCACTCAATTGGCCCAGCTCGGGACGGCTACAGGTGAAACGGCCGCGGATGCGGCGCCTGGACGCGCTCCTGGCCGGCGAACTGGGTGTGGTAAAGCTCCGCGTACAGGCCGCCGGCCGCGAGCAGGTCCTCGTGCGTGCCGCGCTCCACTACCTGCCCGGCCTCGATGACCAGGATCTGGTCCGCCTCCCTGACCGTGGACAGCCGGTGCGCGATCACCAGTGAGGTCCGCCCGGTGAGCGCGACCTTGAGCGCGCGCTGCACGGCGACCTCGGACTCCGAGTCCAGGTGCGCGGTCGCCTCGTCGAGCACGACGATCGACGGCGCCTTGAGCAGCAGCCGGGCCAGCGCGACCCGCTGCTTCTCGCCCCCGGACAGCCGGTAGCCGCGATCACCCACGATCGTCTCGAGCCCGTCGGGCAACACCGAGATGAGGTCCCAGATCTGGGCGGCCTCGCACGCCTCGATCAGCTCCTCCTCGGTGGCGCCGGGACGCGCGTACAGCAGGTTGGTGCGGATCGTGTCGTGGAACAGGTGCGCGTCCTGCGTGACGACGCCTACCACGTCGTGCAGTGACTCCAGGGTCACGTCGCGCAGGTCCAGGCCGCCGATGCGCACCGCCCCGTCGTTCGGGTCGTACATCCGGGACACCAGCGCGGTGATCGTGGTCTTGCCCGCGCCCGACGGCCCGACCAGAGCGGTCAGCTGGCCTGATGGCGCGGAGAACGACACGTCGTGCAGCACGCCCGCCGCGGCGTCGGTGCGCTCGGGCGCCTTCAGCGCGATCGACTCCAGGGAGGCGAGCGACACTTCGGCCGCGGTCGGGTAGCGGAACGAGACGTGGTCGAACGTGATATCCGGCGCCGCCGCGGTGTCCGTGCTGGCCGGGGCGCCGGGGGCGCTGGGCTGGGTCCGCGGCAGCGTCACCGCGTCCGGCTTTTCCTTGATCAGCGGCTCCAGGTCAAGCACCTCGAAGACCCGGTCGAAGCTGACCAGCGCGGTCATCACCTGCACCTGCACGTTCGACAGCGACCCGATCGGCCCGTAGACGCGGGCGATCAGCTGGGCGAGCGCGACCAGCGTGCCGAACTGGAAGGCCCCGTCGACCACCAGCGTGCCGCCGACCCCGTACACCACGGCGGTGAACAGCCCGGTCAGCAAGCCGATCCCGATGATCAGCGCCGACCCGTACATATCCCTGCTGACGCCGATCTCGCGGACCTTGGCGGCCTTGGACGCGAACAGCGCCGACTCCTCACGAGGGCGGCCGAACAGCTTGGCCAGCATCGCCCCGGCCACGTTGAACCGCTCGGTCATCGTGGAGCCCATCTCGGCGTTGAGCTGCATGGACTCCCGGGACAGCCGCTGGAGTCTGCGCCCGATGATCCGCACCGGGAAGAGGAACATCGGGATCAGCACCAGCGCGAGGATGCTGACCAGCCAGGACAGGTAGAACATGGCTATCAGGATGAAGGTCACCGACAGCACGTTGGACACCACGCTGGAGAGCGTCCCCACGATCGCCTGCTGCGCGCCGACCACGTCCCCGTCCAGGCGGCTGACCAGGGACCCGGTCTGGGCACGGGTGAAGAACGCGATCGGCTGGCGCTGCACATGGTCGAAGACCTGGGTGCGCAGGTCGTAGATCAGGCCCTCACCGATCCGCGAGGAGAACCAGCGGTTCAGCACGCCGAGAAGCGCGTCGAACAGCGTGACCCCCGCGACGGTCAGCGCCACGACGATCACGACCCCCTCGTCGCGGGCGATGATCCCCTTGTCGATGAGCTCGCGCAGCAGCAGCGGGTTGACCACCGTGATGGCGGCGTCCAGCGACGTCGCGATCAGGTACAGCGCGAGCTTTAGGCGATAGGGCCGCGCGTAGCCGGCGATCCGCCGGACAGTTCCCGGCTTGAGTTTCTGCTTGGTGACCGTCGGGTCCATGCGGAACCCGCGCGCCATCATGAATCCCGGGCCGTGCACCACCATAGTTCTCTTAACCTACTGCGGCCCGGCCCGGTTCCCGTACTCAATAAGCCCGCGGCGAACTCTTCAAGCGCGGCGAACGCGCTACCCCGCCAGCACCTTTCCGCGGGTGGCGCCGCCCCGGCCGCGCAGCGTGACGCCGGTCTCGGTCAGGATGCGGTGCACGAACCCGTACGATCTCCCCGTGGCGGTCGCCAGCGCGCGAATGGACTCGCCGGAGTCATAGCGCTTCTTGAGGTCGGTCGCCAGCTTGCTGCGGTCCGGCCCGGTGACCCGGGTCCCCTTCCTGAGGGTCTCGGCCACATGTACCTCCCGTAGGGTCATTGCGATTGGCCCCCTTTCGCAATGATCACCTATGAGGGCGTATTTGGCCACCCGCTTCGTCAGGCGAGGGCGACGAGATCGGCGAAATCTTCGCTCCACGCGTCTTCGGTTCCCTCGGGCAGAACGATTACCCGTTCGGGAGAAAGCGCGTCCACCGCACCCTCATCATGAGTAACAAGAACAATCGCGCCCTGAAATCCCACGAGGGCGGCGAGGATCTCTTCGCGGCTGGCCGGGTCCAGGTTGTTTGTCGGCTCGTCGAGCAGCAGCACGTTCGCTCCGGACACCACCAGAAGTGCCAGCGCAAGGCGGGTCTTCTCGCCGCCCGAAAGGACTCCCACCGGTTTATCGACGTCGTCACCCGAGAACAGGAAAGAGCCCAGAACACGGCGTTGCTCCGAATCGGCGAGTTCCGGCGCGGCGGTCCGCATGTTCTCAAGGACAGTACGTTCGGTATCCAGGGTTTCGTGCTCCTGAGCGTAATATCCCAGGCGAAGGCCATGCCCCGGCGTGACATTTCCGGTGTCCGGCTTTTCCACCCCGGCGAGTATCCGCAGCAAGGTGGTCTTGCCGGCGCCGTTCAGCCCGAGAACCACGACCCGGCTCCCCCGGTCGATCGCGAGATCGACGTCGGTGAACACCTCCAGCGAGCCGTAGGACTTGGAAAGGCCGGTCGCGGTCAGCGGGGTCCGCCCGCATGGCACGGGAACCGGGAAGCGGAGCTTGGCCACCCGGTCCGACGCCCGTTCGGCCTCCACCCCGGCGAGCAGTCGCTCGGCGCGGCGCTGCATGTTCTGCGCGGCCCTGGCCTTGGTCGCCTTGGCCCGCATCTTGTCCGCCTGCGCCTGCAGCGCGGTCGCCTGCCGCTCGGCGTTGGCCCGCTCCCGGCGCCGGCGCCGCTCGTCGGCCTCGCGCTGCGTCAGGTAGGCCTTCCAGCCGACGTTGTAGATGTCCAGCGTGGAGCGGTTGGCGTCCAGGTAGAAGACCTTGTTCACGACCTGCTCGATCAGGTCGACGTCGTGGCTGATGACGATCAGGCCGCCGCGGTAGTTCTTGAGGTGATCGCGCAGCCACACGATGGAGTCGGCGTCCAGGTGGTTCGTGGGCTCGTCGAGCAGCAGCGTCTGCGAGTCGCCGAACAGGATCCGCGCGAGCTCGATCCGCCGCCGCTGGCCGCCGGACAGCGTGCGCAGCGGCTGATGCAGCACGCGGTCGGGCAGCCCGAGGCTCGCGGCGAGGCTGGCCGCCTGCGCCTCGGCCGCGTACCCGCCGAGCACAGCGAGCCGGTCGGAGAGGTTGCCGTACCGCCTGATCGCGCGCTCGGCGACGTTCCGGTCCGGATCCGACATCTGCGCCTCTGCCTTGCGCATCGCCTCGCGCACCTCGTCGAGCCCGCGGGCCGACAGCACCCGGTCCAGCGCGAGCACGTCCAGGTCCCCGGTGCGCGGATCCTGCGGCAGGTAGCCGACGCTGCCGGTGCGCCTGATGGTGCCCGCGGCCGGCTGGCCGTTGCCCGACAGCACCTTGGCCAGGGTGGTCTTGCCCGCCCCGTTGCGCCCGACGAGGCCGATCCGGTCACCCTCGGCGACCTGGAACGAGGCTTCGGCCAGCAGCAGCCGGGCGCCGGCGCGCAGCTCCACGCCGCTGGCGACAATCACGGTAACCCACTCCAGCTAGATCAGCGATAAACGGATATGACGATTTGTCGATTCGGCGGGCGCTGCGCTCCCCGCTGCCTTACGCCGGCGACCGCCGCCGACCGTCACACCCCGAGTGGCAGCACCGTGTCAGGATACCGCAGGGCCGGCGGAGCTCGCGAAGATTAACTGCGCGGCCTGGGGGGCCAGGTCCGCGCCAAGCAGCCGCGCCCCTTCGGCGGCGATGGCCAGCGCGGCGACGCCGTGCGGATCCTTGATCAGGTGCCCGCTCAGCTCCTCGATACGGAGCAGCCTGTTGCGGACCGTGTTGCGATGGCAATACAGCTGCTGAGCCGCTGCCGAGGTATTCCCGCCGCACTTGATCCAGGTCCGCAGCGTGCCGAGCAGGACATCCCGCTCCCTGGGAGCAACATCGGCCACCCTGTCGAGCAGGCTGCGAACCGCCCTGCCGGAGAAGGCGGGCGCGCTCGCCACGATGGTCGCCACCGGATCGTCATCGATGGTGGCGACACCCGCGCTGCCTGGGGGAACGCACCGCCGGGCGACGGCGGCGATCTCCAGCGCGCGGCTGGTGTCGAGGGCGTCGGCATATTCGGGACTGAGCCCCACCCGGCCCGTAGCCCCCTGGGCGAGCAGTTCCCTGACCGCGCATGCCCTGCCCGCGCCGCTACCGCTCAATGCGACGATGCCGACCTGCCCGTCGGGGCGAAGCCGCCACGCCGACCGCACGCCATGCCTGCGCCGGAACTGCTCGGCGACCGGCACGCTCTCCGTTCCCGGCTCCGTGGTCTCAGCGGAAACCGCCAGGTAGGGACCGCGCTCGGGGAGCCCGACGGCGTGCAGGCTGCCGCCGAGCAGCTTCCACTCTCCCAGGCGGCCTTCGAACAGCGCGTCGAATCGATCAGCCTGGTCTCGGCCAGGCTCGTCGCGAGATTCGTCATATGGTCGTCTCCCTGGACAGGCAGGCGACCATGCGCGGGTGCGGGCCGCCTGCTTACGGCGTGTTTAAGGCAGTCGTTCTCATGCGTTCCTAGCCCCGGCATCGGAACGCGTCGATGTGTGCCCGCACACTGCTGCGCGTCGCGGCGTATGCGCCGGTACACCCGGCCAGGGCCGGTAACGCGCCGATGCCTTCTGACAGCCGGATGCGGATGGCGAGGAACAGCCGCGGCGTGTCCTTGAGGACCGCGAGCTTCGGATCGGGCACGGTGAGGAACCTGTCGACGGCGAGCGCCAGGTAGGGCGCCAGCCGCGGGTCCTCGCGCAGTCCGGCCACGGCCCGCTTGTCCCCGCCGAGCACGACCGCGTCCAGCCCCGGCAGGCGCGCGTTGGTCTGACGTTCTTCCCACCGCGCGAACACCGCGACCGCGGCGTCCGCGGCCGCCTGCAGTGCCTCCGCCACCTGCTTCTCCCTGCGCCTGGCGAACCGGTGCTGCGACCAGCCGCCCGCCGCGCTGCGGCCGTGGACCTGGCGCGCGCCGGCCTTGGACTCGGCGAGTTCGGGCGGCGACCCGGTGAAGACGCCCGCCGCGTAGCCGCCGAGGCGGACCAGCAGCACGCCCACCGCCCGCGGCGTCGCGGCGTAAGTCGCGATCGCATCGGCCCAGGCGGCCGGCTCCGGGCCGGCCGCGTCACCGGGGTGGAACGGAACCGGCGGGAACGGCGGGTGGCATTCGGCGACCGCGCCGTCCAGTGCGGTGTAAATCACATTCTCGCCGGATAGCGCCACGGTCAGGGCGGCGCCGGGCGCGGCGCCGCCGTGCCGCTCGGCAAAAGAGGCGATCCATCCGGGGAAGCGCGCCGGGGCTACGTCAAGCCACCGGCCGGCACTACCTGTGATTTCCTTCACTACGTACTGCCTCATCGTGTTTACTATCCGTACAACTAAAGCTGCCCCGCGTCCGACGTCCACCAGCCACCGAGGAAGACCCCGATGCTCCCGATCGATCCCGCTGACGACCCAGGGGGCGGCGTCCTGCCCGCACAGGCCCTGCCTCCTCCCGCCGACGTCCTTCCCGCCCAGGCGATGGCCTACGGCGGCACGTTCGTGCGACCCGGCGCCGTCGCCTGGGGCGGGACCCGGGCTGCCTCTGACGGAGCGTACTCCTCGTGCGAGGCCGTCGAGCAGGTGCTCGCGGCGGTCATCAAGGACCCCGACCGGATGGATGACCTGCTTGACGAGCTCGCGCGGGCACGGCTGTGGGTGCCGCTGCCGGCCGGCCGGCGGCCGGTCACCGACGGCTCCGCGGTCGCGCTGCCGACGGTCACCTACCTGGGCGCCGAATTCGTGCCGTGCTTCACGTCGATCCAGCGACTGGCCAGCTGGACGCACTCATCCGCGCCAGAGCCGGCGCCTGGCGCGGATCAGGAGAGCAGGCCATCGGTTCCCGGGCAGCGGAGCAGCAGCCCATCAGGCGAGTACGCGCGCGGGGAGTACCCGCACCCGGCCGGCCGTTACCAGGCCGGCGAGCACCCAGTGGGCGAGTACGCGTTCGCCGACGTCGAGCGTCCCTGGCAGCGCACGGGCGAGTCCCGCCTGGTGCCGCACATCGTGGTGCCCGCCGTGGCGCTGGCCAGGCACCTGCCCGCCGGGCTCGGCATCGCGCTCAACCCCGGCGCCGAGGCCAGCGTGCCGATCTACCCCGAGGGCGTCGCCGACCTCGCCGGGCTGACGATCCAGATCGGCCATCCCCCGGCCGAGCCGGAGGCGCTGCTGCGCGAGGTCCGCAGCGGCCTGCACGAGCTGCCGGCCGTGCGGCACGCCGCGCGCGCGTGGCTATCGGTGACCGGCCAGGGCGAGGGCCTGATCATCTCGGTCACCCTCGACGACCCGGCCAGCGAGCCGGCCCACGATGAAGTGATCGGCACGATCGAGCGCGCGGTCGCGGCGGTGCCGCTGCAGGCCCCATTCCCGATCGACGTCACGTTCCCCGGCGAATCCGAGCCCGACGTCGTCGACGACTGGGTGGCCAAGAACACGGTCCCCTTCTACACCAGGGACTAGCCCACGCACCGGCGCGTGCTTGATCACGAAGACCTTGCGCGTTTACGAGCTAAATCTCTCCGCCATAAAATACGTTTACGCGATCATGAAACGGTCCGCGAATTCGGATGCCGCATCGGCCACCACTCGCGGCGGCTTTCGCCGCGGGAAAATGGCAACCTCTTGCGCATTTGGGCGCGCGGGAAATGGACCGCCTTTTGTCAGTGCTTCGATATACAATCCGGCTATGCCGACTTTCATCGACCTCGATGAGCGCGTACCCGCCCTGGAGACGTCCGTGCACGCGGACATCGCGGCGCTCAAGGGGGGCGTCACGAGCAGGTCAATAACCTGCGCAGGGAGATAGCGACGACACGCGCGGCACTGCGGAACGAGATGACCGCGTTCAAGTCCGCGGTGGACCGCCGCTTCGACACCGTGGACAACCGGTTCGACGCGATAGAGCAACTGGTCACCCGGCGGCTCGACGGCCTCGACGCCAAGCTCGATGAGTGCCTGGGGCAAATGCGAGGCAAGCGCGGATAATCCGCATTGGGAACTCTGAGGTTAAATATTGAAGCCGAGGGCGCGGAGTTGCTCGCGGCCGTCTTCGGTGATGTTTTCCGGGCCCCACGGGGGCATCCAGACCCAGTTGATGCGGAAGTCGGACACCACGCCGTCCAGGGCCTCGCGGGCCTGGTCCTCGATCACGTCGGTGAGCGGGCAGGCGGCGCTGGTCAGCGTCATGTCCAGGGTGGCCACCTTGTCGGCGTCCACGTCCACGCCGTAGACGAGACCGAGGTCGACGACGTTGATGCCCAGCTCGGGGTCCACCACGTCGCGCAGCGCCTCGAGGACGTCTTCTTGCTCTTGGGTAAGCTCGGGTGCGTTCTCGGTCATGACTGCCCTCCGTCACAGTTGGCGGGATCGTTGCCGGCGAGCGCCCGCGCGGTCGCGTCCTTCCACGCCATCCAGCCGAGCAGGGCGCACTTGATCCGGGCCGGGTACTTCGACACGCCGGCGAAGGCCACGGCGTCCTCCAGGACGTCCTCGTCGGGCTCGGACGCTGGCGCCTGGCCCTTGGACTGCATCAGCGCGAGGAAGGCGTCGCTGATCCTCATCGCCTCGCTGACCGGCTTGCCGATCACCAGGTCGGTCATCACCGATGCGCTCGCCTGGCTGATCGAGCAGCCCAGCGAGTCGTAGGAGACGTCCTCGACCACCTGCTCGCCGCCGACATCCTTGAGGGCGACCCGCAGCGTCACCTCGTCGCCGCACGTCGGGTTGACGTGGTACACCTGGGCATCGTACGGATCCCGCAGGCCCTTGTGGTGCGGGTTCCGGTAGTGGTCCAGGATGATCTCCTGGTACATGGACTCAAGCTGCATAACGTTCCTTTGCAACGCTGCGCAGGCAACCGGTGTTCCGGAGCATCAGACCCCGAAGAACTGCTTGGCGTAGCGCACCGCGTCCGCTAGCGCGTCGATCTCGGCGTGCGAGTTGTAGATGTAGAAGCTGGCCCGGGTCGACGACTGGACGCCGAGCGTGCGGTGCAGCGGCCACGCGCAGTGGTGCCCGGTCCGGACGGCGACCCCTAGCTCATCGAGCACCTGGCCCACGTCGTGCGGGTGCACGCCGTCCACCTCGAACGCGACGGCGCCGCCGCGGTCCTTGGTGGTGTCCGGGCCGAGGAGCCGCACGCCGGGGATCTCGCGGAGCGCGTCGAGCGTGTGCGCGGTCAGCGACTCCTCGTGCGCGGCCACGTTGTCCATGCCGAGCGCGGTCAGGTAGTCGACCGCCGCGGCCAGGCCGGCGGCCTGCGCGACCGGCGGCACACCGGGCTCGAACCGGGCGGGCGGCGGCAGGAACGTGGTCTCCTCCATCCGGACGACCTCGATCATCGACCCGCCGGTGAGGAACGGCGGGAGCGCCTCGAGCCGGTCCTGCTTGCCGTACAGCACGCCGAGGCCGAGGGGGCCGAGCATCTTGTGCCCGGAGAAGACCAGGAAGTCGGCATCCAGCGCGGCGACGTCGACCGGGTGGTGCGGCACCGACTGGGCGGCGTCGACGAGCACCAGCGCGCCGGCGTCGTGCGCGAGCCTGGCGATCTCCGCGACCGGCGGGATCACCCCGGTGACGTTGGACTGCCCGGTCACCGCGACGATCTTCGTCCGGTCGGTGACCAGCGACGGGTCGACGTCGAGGCGGCCGTCGGGCAGCGCCTTGAACCAGCGCAGCGTCGCCCCGGTGCGAAGGGCTAGCTGCTGCCAGGGCACCAGGTTGGCGTGGTGCTCGATCTCGCTGATCAGGATCTCGTCGCCCGGCCGGATCGCGCCGGTCAGCGCGAAGGCGACCAGGTTGATCGCCTCGGTCGCGTTCTTGGTGAACACGACCTCGTCGGTTCCGGCGCCGATGAACGCGGCGACCTTCGCCCTGGCACCCTCGTAGATCTCGGTGGCCTCCTCGCCGAGCAGGTGCGTGCCGCGGTGCGCGGCGGCGTTGTGCCGCTCGTAGTACTCACGCTCGGCGTCGAGCACCTGGACGGGGTGCTGGGAGGTGGCGCCGGAGTCCAGGTAGACCAGCGGCTTGCCGTTGCGGACGGTCCGGGACAGGATCGGGAAGTCCCGGCGGACCGCCTCAACGTCAAGCGGCCTAGTTACGGTCATGCCGTCGCCTCCGCCGCCGCGGTGAACCGCTCGTAGCCATCGTTCTCCAGGATCTCGGCGAGTTCGGGGCCGCCCTCTTCGACAATCCGGCCGCCGACGAAGACGTGCACGAAGTCCGGCCGCACGTAGCGCAGGATCCGGGTGTAGTGGGTGATCAGCAGCACGCCGTGTCCGGGCCGGGCACGGAACCGGTTGATGCCCTCGGCGACGACCTTGAGCGCGTCCACGTCGAGGCCAGAGTCGGTCTCGTCGAGGATCGCGATCTTCGGGTCGAGCAGCTCCATCTGAAGGATCTCGTGCCGCTTCTTCTCACCGCCGGAGAACCCCTCATTGAGGCTGCGCTCGGCGAACTTCGAGTCGATGGACAGGTCGCCCATGGCGCCGCGCATCTCCTTCATGAAATCACGCAGCTTGGGCGCCTCGCCGCGGACGGCGGTCACCGCGGTGCGCAGGAAGTTCGACACCGACACGCCAGGCACCTCGACCGGGTACTGCATGGCCAGGAACAGCCCGGCACGGGCGCGGGCGTCCACGCTCATCGCGAGCACGTCCTCGCCGTCCAGCGTGACGCTGCCGCCGGTGACGATGTACTTGGGGTGCCCGGCGATCGCGTAGGCCAGGGTGGACTTGCCGGAGCCGTTCGGTCCCATGATCGCGTGCGTCTGCCCGTCGGCGACCGTCAGGTTCACGCCGCGCAGGATCTCGCGCAGGGTCCCATCGGCGTCGGTGACGGAGACGTGCAGGTCGCGGATCTCAAGGGTGGACACTTATGACTCCTGATCAATCGACACGAGGACGTCGTCGCCCTCGATCTTCACTGGGTAGACGGGCACTGGCTCGGTGGCGGGCATGCCGGTGGGCTTGCCGGTGCGCAGGTCGAAGCGGGACCCGTGCAGCCAGCATTCGATCGTGCAGCCGTCGATCTCGCCCTCGGACAGCGGCACCTCGGCATGCGAGCACACGTCGCGGATGGCGAACACCTCGCCCCTGGTCCGCACGATCGCGACCGGCTCGCCGGCCACCTCGACGCCCAGAGCCTCGCTGTCCGGGAGGTCTGAGAGGGCGCAGGCGCGAATGTAATTGGTCATGCCAGCTCCCGCTCGATCTCCTCGGCGATGCGCTGCTCGAGCTCGGGTACGCCGATCTTGCCGATCAGCTCGCCGAAGAAGCCGCGAATCACCAGGCGGCGGGCTTCTTCGAAAGGTATGCCGCGGGCCTGAAGGTAGAACAGGTGCTCGTCGTCGAGCCGGCCGTTGGCGCTGGCGTGCCCGGCGCCGATCACCTCGCCGGTGAGGATCTCCAGGTTCGGCACCGAGTCGGCGTGCGCCCCGTCGGTGAGCACCAGGTTCCTGTTGTACTCGTAGGTGTCGGTGCCCGTCGCCTCGGGGCGGATCAGCACGTCGCCGATCCACACCGTGTGCGCGCCCTCGCCGCGCAGCGCGCCCTTGTACGTGACGCGGCTGCGGCAGTTCGGCGTGTCGTGATCGACGAACAGCCGGTGCTCCAGGTGCTGCCCGGCGTCGGCGAAGCACAGGCCGTACAGTTCGGCGTCGCCGCCGGGGCCGGCGTAGCGGACCGTCGGGGACAGCCGCACCAGCGAGCCGCCGAGCGTCACCGCGAAGTGCCGCAGGTGCGCGTCCCGGCCGACGGTCGCGAGGTGGTGCGAGACCTGCACCGCGTCGTCGTCCCAGTCCGCGAGCGAGACCACCGTGAGGTCGCCGCCGTCGGCGACGTGGATCTCCACGTTGTCCGCGTAGGTGGCGGTGCCCCGCTGGTCGATGACGACCACGGCGCGGCCGTACGGCTGCACGTCGATGACGAGGTGCCCGGCGGTCGCGACTGAGGCGTCGGTGCCGGTCACGCGGATGTACGTAGGAGCGGACGCAGTCGCTTCCTTCGGCACGGTGACGACCGTGGCACCGCCGGCGGCGGCGAACGCGCGGGCGCTTACCCGGTCGGCCGGAAGGAAGCTGCTGTCGGCAGCAAGCCGCGACCGTTCGGGATAAAACTCCACTGTCACTTCCGGCGCCGGGTCCGCTTCCACGGTCACCCTCGCGGACCCCAGCTCGGCCTCTGCGTGCAGGCCCCGCAGGCGGCGCAGCGGGGTGAAGCGCCACTCCTCCTCGCGGCCCGTGGGCACGGCGAAGTCCGCGGGGTCCCGCGACCCGAGCGCGTGCAGGCTTGAGACAGGAGCGGTCTCGACCGCCCCGCCGAGCGCTGACATCAGCCGACCGCTCCTTCCATCTGCAGCTCGATCAGCCGGTTGAGTTCGAGCGCATACTCCATCGGCAGCTCGCGGGCGATCGGCTCGACGAAGCCGCGCACGATCATCGCCATCGCCTCGTCCTCGGACATGCCGCGGCTCATCAGGTAGAAGAGCTGGTCCGCGGAGATCTTCGAGACGGTGGCCTCGTGCCCCATCTCAACGTCGTCCTCGCGGATGTCGTTGTAGGGGTAGGTGTCGGACCGGCTGATCGCGTCGACGAGCAGCGCGTCGCACTTGACCGTGGACTTGGAGTGCGCGGCGCCCTCCTGGACGTTGACCAGGCCGCGGTAGGACGTCCGGCCGCCCGCGCGGGCGACGGACTTGGAGACGATCGTGGAGCTGGTGTTCGGCGCGCAGTGCACCATCTTCGCGCCCGCGTCCTGGTGCTGGCCCGCGCCGGCGAACGCCACGGACAGCGTCTCGCCCTTGGCGTGCTCGCCCATCAGGTAGACCGCCGGGTACTTCATCGTCACCTTGGAGCCGATGTTCCCGTCGATCCACTCCATCGTGGCGCCCTGCTGCGCGACCGCGCGCTTGGTCACCAGGTTGTAGACGTTGTTGGACCAGTTCTGGATCGTCGTGTACCGGCAGCGGGCGTCCTTCTTCACGATGATCTCGACCACCGCGGAGTGCAGGCTGTCGCTCTTGTAGATCGGCGCCGTGCAGCCCTCGACATAGTGCACATACGCGCCCTCGTCGACGATGATCAGGGTCCGCTCGAACTGGCCCATGTTCTCGGTGTTGATCCGGAAGTAGGCCTGCAGCGGGATCTCGACGCGCACGCCCTTCGGCACGTAGATGAAGCTCCCGCCCGACCACACGGCCGTGTTGAGCGCGGCGAACTTGTTGTCCCCGGCCGGGATCACCGTGCCGTAGTACTCCTTGAACAGGTCCGGCTGCTCCCTGAGCGCGGTGTCGGTGTCGAGGAAGATGACACCCTTCTGCTCGAGGTCCTCGCGGATCTTGTGGTAGACGACCTCGGACTCGTACTGCGCGGCGACGCCGGCGATCAGCCGCTGCTTTTCCGCCTCCGGGATGCCCAGCTTGTCGTAGGTGTTCTTGATGTCCGCGGGCAGCTCGTCCCAGCTCGCGGCCTGCTTCTCGGTCGACCGGACGAAGTACTTGATGTTGTCGAAGTCGATGCCGGACAGGTCGGAGCCCCAGTTCGGCATGGGCTTGCGCTCGAAGTACTTCAGGCCCTTGAGCCGCATCTCGAGCATCCACTCGGGCTCGTTCTTGCGCGCCGAGATGTCGCGTACCACCTCTTCGGACAGTCCGCGACGGGCGGACGCGCCCGCCACGTCGGAATCGGCCCAGCCGAACTTGTACGTGCCCAGCCCTTCGAGCTGGTCATTCGCGGTGGTCGTCATAAGGAGAGCCCTCCGGACTCAGTGGTGTCGTTATCCGCTTCCGTGCCCGTGCCGCGGGGGTCGGTGCACGTGACGTGCGTCGTGCAGATCCCGTCGCCGTGCGCGATGGTCGCCAGCCGCTGCACGGGGGAGCCGAGCAGCCTGCCGAACGCTTCCGTCTCCGCCTCGCACAGCTGCGGGAACTCGGCCGCGACGTGCGCGACCGGGCAATGGTGCTGGCAGATCTGCTCGCCAGCAAGTC
>Ga0187807_1000019_pt1 | contig 35821 bp, 32 predicted proteins | sample NC_wetland_sal_i_4_FD_132432 | JGI IMG/M metagenome (GOLD analysis project Ga0187807, IMG submission 132432) | Wetland sediment microbial communities from Neuse River Estuary, North Carolina, USA - ASW_2 | ecosystem: Environmental > Aquatic > Freshwater > Wetlands > Sediment | place: USA: North...
ACCCAGGAGCCGTACTGGAAGCCGCTGTTCGCCGGGTACGAGTGGACGAAGGCCTGGGCGAAGCGGAACGTCCCCGACGTCGTCATCCTCGTCTACAACGACCACGCGTCGGCGTTCACGCCCGAAGTGGTCCCCACCTTCGCGCTCGGCTGCGCCGACGAGTTCCCCCCGGCGGATGAGGGGTACGGGCCCCGCCCGGTGCCGGTCGTGCAAGGCCGTGCCGACCTGGCGGCCCACCTGGCGGAGGGGCTCATCCTCGACGAGTTCGACCTCACCCTGATGTACAACATGCAGGTCGATCACGGCCTCACCGTCCCGCTGTCGCTCGTCTACGGCCAGCCCGACGCCTGGCCGACCACGGTCATCCCGTTCGCCGTGAACGTGGTGCAGTACCCGCCGCCCACCGCCCACCGCTGCTTCATGCTCGGCAAGGCGATCCGCCGGGCCGTGGAGCGCTTCGACGAGAACCTTAACGTGCACATCTGGGGCACCGGCGGCATGAGCCACCAGCTGCAGGGCCCGCGCGCGGGCTTCATCAACACGCCGTGGGACACCGCGTTCATGGACCGGCTGGTCAAGGACCCGGACGGCCTCGCTCAGCTGAAGCACCTGGAGTTCGTGCGCGAAGCGGGTGCGGAAGGCATCGAGCTGGTCATGTGGCTGATCATGCGTGGCGCCCTCGGCCCCGAGGCCGAGGAGCTGTACCGCTTCTACCATGTGCCCGGATCCAACACCGCCGTCGGGCACATCGTGCTGCAGTCCGCCGAAACCCCAGCCTGATCACCAGAGCCTAGGAGGCATTGACCATGAAGATCGCGCTCGCCGGGACCGGCGCCTTCGGCATCAAGCACCTCGACGGCCTGGCGAACATCGACGGGGTGACGGTCACGGCCGTGATCAGCCGCCGCCTCGAACAGGCCGCAGAAGTCGCCCGCAAGTACGGCGTCGGGCACGCCGGCACCGACCTGGCCGATGTCCTCGCCCGCGACGACGTCGACGCGGTCATCTTGTGCACGCCGACCCAGCTGCACGCCAGCCAGGCCATCGAGGCGATGCGGGCCGGCAAGCACGTGCAGGTGGAGATCCCGGTCGCGGACAGCTGGGCGCAGGCGAAGGAAGTTCGGCGCGTGCAGCAGGAGACCGGGCTGACCTGCATGGTCGGGCACACCCGGAGGTTCAACCCGTCCCACCAGTGGGTGCGCCGACGCATCCTGGCCGGCGAGCTGTCCATCCAGCAGATGGACGTGCAGACCTACTTCTTCCGCCGGACGAACATGAACGCGGCCGGGCAGCCGCGCAGCTGGACCGACCACCTGCTCTGGCACCACGCCGCGCACACGGTCGACCTGTTCCAGTACCAGACCGGTGAGCAGACGCAGATCGCCCACGCGGTGCAGGGCCCGGTCCACCCCGAGCTCGGCATCGCGATGGACATGTCCATCCAGCTGCGGACGCCCTCGGGCAAGATCTGCACGCTGTCGCTGAGCTTCAACAACGACGGGCCGCTCGGCAGCTTCTTCCGTTACATCTGCGACAACGGCACGTACATCGCCCGGTACGACGACCTGGTGACCGGCCGCGAGGAGCCGATCGACGTGTCCAAGGTCGACGTGTCGACCAATGGCATCGAGCTGCAGGACCGGGAGTTCGTCGCGGCGATCCGCGAGGGCCGCGAGCCGAACTCGAGCATCGACGGCGTGCTCGGCTGCTACCGCGTGCTCGGCGACCTCGAAACCCAGCTCGACAGCCAGCAGCAGCCCGGCATCATGTAGGCGCAGGTCAGGCGCACGCGGCGGCGCGGGCCAGCAGGTGGGTGCGCTCGCGCGTGTTCGCGGTCATCGCCGCCGCGCGCTCGAATTCGGCGCGTGCCTCGTCCGGCCTGCCCAGCCGTTCGAGCAGGTCACCGCGGACGGCGGCGAGCAGGTGGTAGCCGCGCAGCGCGGGCTCGCCGGCCAGTGAGTCCGCGATCGCGAGCCCGGCGGCCGGGCCGTCGGCCATCGACACGGCGACCGCGCGGTTGAGCTCGATCACCGGTGACGGGTTGAGTGCGCGGAGCAGGCCGTAGAGGGTGGCTATCCGGACCCAGTCGGTGTCGGCGGCGACGAGCGCGCGGGCGTGGCACGCGGCCAGGGCCGCCTGGACGACGTACGGCCCGCTGAACTCGCTGCCGGAAAGCGACCGCGCCCTGGCCAGCGCCGCGAGCCCGTGCGTGATGAGCAGCCGGTTCCAGCGGCCGCGGTCCTGGTCGAGCAGCGTGATCAGCTCGCCGTCCCGGCCGGTCCGTGCCGGTATCCGGGACGCCTGGATCTCCATCAGCGCCACCAGCCCGTGCGTCTCGGGCTCGCCGGGGGCGAGCGCGGCGAGCATCCGGCCAAGGCGCATCGCCTCCTCGCACAGCTCCGACCGGGTGAGCGCGTCGCCCGAGGTCGCCGCGTAGCCCTCGTTGAAGATCAGGTACACGACCTCGAGCACGGACGCCAGCCGGGCCGCGAGTTCGGTCCCGACCGGCACCTGAAACGGCACTCCGGCGTCCGACAGCGCCTTCTTCGCCCGGGTGATGCGCGCCGCCATCGTCGGCGTCGATACCAGGAACGCGCGCGCGATCTGGTCGGTCGACAGGCCGCCGACCAGCTTGAGCGTGAGGGCCACCCGCGCGTCACGCGACAGCACCGGATGGCACGCGGTGAAGATCAGCCGGAGCACGTCATCCTCGACGTGCTCGTCGAACTCGATCTCGTCCATGGGTGACTCTGCCTCCGCGAGCTCGCGGCCGATCTCGGCGACCTTGCGCTCGAAGCTGACCTGCCGCCGCACTCCGTCGACGTAGCGGCGGCGCGCGACGGCGGTCAGCCAGGCGCCGGGATTGTCAGGGACACCGGAGGCCGGCCATTGCTCGAGTGCGGCGACGAGGGCGTCCTGCGCGAGGTCCTCGGCCAGGCCGACGTCGCCGACCGCGCGGGCAAGCCCGGCGATCAGCCTGGCGGACTCGATCCGCCAGACCGCCTCGACCGTCCGGCGCGGACCCCGATCCGCCCGATCCGCCAACGACGCCTACTCGTTCCCCGACTGGGAGCGCAGCCGGCTCTCGGCGTCGAGGATCTCCTGCGGCAGCTTGCCCTCGAAGTCCGCGGCCTCCTGGATGCGCCGCAGCTCGACGGTCCCGCCCCTGAACGGCGCGCGCTTGAGCCACTCGACGGCCTCCTCCATCGAGGACACCTGCCAGATCCAGAAGCCGCCGATCAGTTCCTTCGTCTCCGCGAACGGCCCGTCGATGACCCGGCTGCCGCCGTCGTCGCCGAACGCGACCCGCTTGCCCTCGGACGACGGCGTGAGGCCCTCCCCGGCCAGCATGATCCCGGCCTTGAGCAGTTCCTCGTTGTACTTGCCCATCGCCGCGAACTCGTCGGCGTGCTCGGCGTAGTTGCCCTGCTCGCTGTCTTCTGTGGCCTTGACCAGCACCATGACACGCATCTAGGTCTCCTTCATTCCCCGGCCGGACGTTCCGGCTCACCAGAGCGTCGAGCGGCGCGGACTGGATTCGACACCGGTCCAGAAGTTTCTTTCTATCGCATGCTCTCTACACTGCTGTGATGGGTGAGACGGTCAGCATCGACAGGGAGCGGCTCGCCGCGCTGATCGAGCGGGAGCGGTCCGCGTACGCGGCGAACTTCCCCGGGTCGCGGGCCGCGTACGCGGCGGCTGGCCAGCACCTCCTCGGGGGCGTGCCGATGACCTGGATGCGGATGTGGCCGGGCGGGTTCCCGCTCTACCAGGCCACCGCCCGCGGCGCGCGGGTCACCGACGTGGACGGGCACGAGTTCACCGACTTCTGCCTCGGCGACACCGGCGCGATGGCCGGGCACTCGCCGGCGCCCGTGCGGGAGGCCGTCAGCCGGCGGTACGCCGAGCTTGGCGGCGCGACCACGATGCTGCCGACGGAAGACGCTGCGTGGGTGGCGGCCGAACTCGCCAGGCGGTTCGGCGTGTCGCGGTGGAGCTTCACGCTCACCGCCACCGACGCCAACCGGTGGGCGATCCGGCTGGCCAGGCAGCTCACCGGGCGGCCGAAGATCCTCGTCTTCAGCTACTGCTACCACGGCAGCGTGGACGAGTCGTTCATCGTGGCGACGGCCGTCGGCCCGCGGTCCCGGCCCGGGAACGTGGGCGCGCCGGTGGAGCCGAGCGTGACGACCCGCGTCGTGGAGTTCAACGACGCCGGCGCGCTCGAGCGGGAACTCGCGCACGGCGACGTCGCGGCCGTGCTGATGGAGCCGGCGCTGACCAACATCGGGATCGTGCTGCCGGTTCCCGGCTACCTGGACGCGGTGCGGGCGCTCACCCGCGCGCACGGCACGCTGCTGATCAACGACGAGACTCACACGTTCAGCGCCGGGCCAGGCGGCTGCACCCGGGCATGGGAGCTGTCCCCGGACATGGTGACCATCGGCAAGGCGATCGCCGGAGGGATACCGGCCGGCGCGTACGGGCTTTCTCATGATTTGTCCGAACGGATCCTTGGCGACTCCACGGCCGACATCGTCGACACCGGCGGGGTCGGCGGCACGCTGGCGGGGAACGCGCTATCGGTCGCCGCGACGCGGGCGACGCTGGAGCACGTGCTGACCGACGACGCGTTCGGCTCGATGATCGACGTCGCGAGCTACTTCACCGAGGGGGTGCGGCAGGTGCTGTCCGGCCGGTCCCTGCCCTGGCACATCACGCAGCTAGGCGCCCGCGCGGAGTACCGGTTCTGCCCGTCGCCGCCGCTCGACGGCGGCTCGTCGCACGCGGCGGCTGACTCCGAACTCGACGAGTACTTGCACCTGTACACGATCAACCGGGGCGTCCTGATGACGCCGTTCCACAACATGGCGCTGATGTGCCCGGCGACGACGAAGGCGGACGTGGACACGCACACCGCGGTGTTCGCCGCGGCGGCGGACGAGCTCGCCGGCTTACAGTCCGATCGCCGCCTTGAGCGCCGCCAGGCCGGCCGGCACGGCCACGACCGCGGCGATGACCAGCCATGACGTGCGGTTGCCCAGGTTCAGCGTCCAGCCGACGCCGAACCGGGCGCCGACCACGAGGGCGGGGTCGTCACGGTTGACGTAGATCAGCCCGGCTTTCCAGAACCGGTCGTCGTCGCGATCGGTCCGCGCGTTCGCGCCGGCGGCGGTGTCCGCGCCGCGATCGCCGCCGCCGCGCAGCCGGAAACCCGCCTGGCCGGTTCGCACCACGACGGCGCCCAGCAGGATAAGGCCGGCGGCGAAGGGCAGCAGCGGCAGGGCCGCGCCGACGCCGGAAGGCCGGTAGACATGCCAGGTCCGCAGCGCGGCGAGCAGGAGGGTGAGGTTCACCAGCGCCACCAGCGCCAGCATGGCCCTGGCGAACGCCGCGAGGAACCTGCGGTAGCGGGCCGCCGAGGCGGCCGCGTCGGCCGCCTCGAGGTCCGGCCTGGAGTGGTAGACGAGCAGCAGCATCCCGGTCCACAGCGCGGTGACGTACAGCTGGCCGCCGGCGAACGCGACCGTGTTGCCGCGATCGCGCAGCGCGCCGATGACGACCGTCGCCGCCGTCACGGCCAGGGCAGGGATCAGCCAGCGCGCCGGGAACCTGGGCGGATCGGCGCGCCAGCTGGTGTCCGCGACGACGGTCTGCCGCAGGCCGGCGAACCAGTCGCCGGCTTGCTTCGCGGCCGCGATCTTCTTTCGCGCCAGCACCATGCAGCCGAGGTCGGCCGCTATCTCGAGCAGCAGGATGAGCCTGGTGAGCCACCATTGCCCGTGCTTGCCCACGAGCAGCACCGCGGCGGTGCAGCAGACGCCGACCGCCGCGGTCCGCCAGTAGTAGGCGCGCCGCTGCTGGCGGATGACGGGCGCGCCGGTGCGTTCGGCGGGAACCCGGACGCCGAACTGGACCGTCGGCCTGGTGATCGCAGGGGTGACGCACAGCAGCGCGCCGAAGAACGGCACGGTGATGTCCGCGGCCAGGGTTCCCGCGCTCATGAGCGGTCTTCCTTCTCATCGGGTCCACCGGGGAAGGCGAAACTGGCGATCACGGTCTGGCAGAGCGCGACGATGTCCGCGGCGGACAGGCCCTGGGCCGCGGCCTCGGCGAGCAGGGTCCGCAGCCGGGCCGTCCAGTCGGGAACCCAGCCCGGGTCCGGCGGCCCGCTGCTGGCGTCGCGCTGCACGACCGCGCCGGACTTCCGGCTGATGCGCAGCAGGCCCTCCTGGCGGAGGATGTCGTAGCTCTTGTTTACGGTGTGGAAGTTGACCCCGAGGTCGACAGCCAGCTGCCGGGTCGACGGCAGGGGCGATCCCGCGGGCTGCACGCCGTCGGCGATCGCTTCCACGATATGGTCCCTGATCTGCTGGTAGATCGGCACGGGACCGTCTGGTTCGATGGTGAGCAGCACGAATACTCAGTTCTGCCGGAGGCTGATCCACAGGTCGGGTTTGACGAGCGCGGCGACGTACTGCGGCCACAGCATCGCGCTGCGGCACGAGAAGCTGACGAGTTCCCCGTCGCCGGCTTCGAAGGATCTTTCCTTGCTGAGGAAACGCTCCGAGCGTTTCACGCTCAGGGTGTGGCGGCCCGGCTCGACCGGTATCTCAACCGTCTCGCTCTTGGCGATCGAGCCGGCCGCGGCACCGTCGACGATGATCTGCCATTTCCCGCGATCGGAGACGCTGCCCCATCGGCGCGTCAGCCTCAGTGTCGTGGCCATTGATGCTCCCTTGGCTGGCGGACTTATCGGGCGAGGCCGGTCGCTTTGTGCCCGGTGATGAGCCGCTCGCCGTTGAACAGCTGGGCGACGACGAAGCACGCGGCGCAGTCGATCACAAGCAGGACCGCGGCGAACACCGCGGCCAGCCCTAGGCTCGGGGTGATCACGTTGAACGACAAGAGCGCGATCAGCGCGAGCGGCGGCAGGCTCCCGAGCAGGCTCAGCTGCTGCGCGACCCGGGTATCGCTGGCGCGCGCGGAGATCGCCAGCCCTACCCAGATCGACCAGCCGGCGAGCAGCGGGATGAAGATCACCTCGGCGGGCAGCTGGGGGGCATTCCACGCGGCGGTGCCCACCGCGGCGGTGGCGCCGAACCGCACGATCGCAACGAAGATGCCGAAAATCAGGTAGGCGACGCTCACCGCAGGAAGGAAGATAGCCGCTGCCTTGCCCGCGAGCAGTTCCACGGTGCTCACCGGGGTGGTCAGGACCGGCTCGAGCGTTCCCTGTTCGCGTTCCCCGATAACCGAGAACGCGCTGAGGATCGTGGGCACGACGACCGGGATCAGCAGCGGGAAGAACAGTGACGTGTCGACCCGCCTGGTCAGCACCGCGCTGGAGGCCGTCGCCTTGATCGCGAGGATGCTCGCTGTCGGACTGATGAGGAACACGAGCGGCACGATGGCCGTCGTGACAATGATGAACCGGTTGCGCCGGAACTCGGTGAGTTCCTTGCGGACGACGGCGCCGATGCGGCTCGCGCTCTCGTTCACCGGGGCTGGCCTCCCTTGTTCTTGTCGTCGATCAGCTGGAGGTAGACGTCCTCGAGTGTGTGCCGCGACTCGGTGATCGACACCACGTCCGCGTCCGCGTGCACCAGGGCGCGGGTGACCACGGGCGCCACCCGCGCCGGATCCGCGACGGTCAGGAGGTAATCCGCCGGACCGGCCCCCGCGGGATCGCTGGCCGCTGGATTGACGGCTTGCCAGGACTCGACGCCTGGCAGGCCGTCGAAGATCTCCCCCGGTTTCGCCAGCGGCGCGGCGATCGTGACCGCCAGCGATCTGCTGAACAGCGCGTGCCGCAGCTCATCGGGCCGGCCGATGCTTAGCAGGCTGGTGTTCATGATGGCCACGCGGTCGCAGAGCCGCTGCGCCTCGTCCAGCCGGTGCGTGGTGAGGAAGACGGTGACGCCGCGGTCCCGCAGCGCGCCGATCAGGCCGAGCACCTCGTGCGCGGCCGCCGGGTCCAGCCCCGAGGTCGGCTCGTCGAGGAACATCACCGCCGGATCGTTGAGCAGCGTGCGGGCCAGCGCCGCGCGCTGCCGAAGGCCCTTGGACAGGCTGCCGCACGGGTCGCTCGCGCGATCGGCGAGACCGACCGCGGCCAGCGCTTCGCCGATCCGCGCCTGCCGCTGCGGCAGCCCGTACAGGCGCGCGAAGAACTCCAGGTTCTCGGCGACGGTCAGCCGCTGGTACAGGCCCGGGGCCTCCGGCATGATCGAGATGCGCTGCCTTATCTGCCCGGCGGTGGCCCGGGTCAGCGGGATGCCGGCTATCAGGGCGGATCCGGCGGTCGGCGCGATCAGCGTGCCGAGGATCCGGACCGTCGTCGTCTTGCCCGCTCCGTTCGGTCCGAGGAACCCGAAAACCTCGCCGCTCGCGACGCTGAACGAAACGTCGGAGACTGCCGTGCGCCCGGCAAACTGCTTGGTCAGGTGGCTGACCTCTATCGCGGCGCTCATCGTTGTCTCGTGCCACCGCCTCTGCTGATGCATCTGTTCTAGTCTTTATAGAACAGATGACACGGCGGCGTCAATGGGGCGAGGCGGCTCGCGAGGCATGGGGTGCGAAAGGGTCTTATCGTGACCTTTGTCGTTGAGTCTTTGGAATTGCCGCCGATATGTGCTTTTACCTGCTATCACGGCGACGCCGGAAGGCTGTATGATCCTGCCTGATTCGCCACGGGTGGGGGGTATTTGCGCAAATGCTTGTTTCCCTCGTGAGGCATTGATGGGTGCGGCCTGGAGCGCGGGGGCGCCAGTCTCCGACAATGAACTGGCCGCGCTCGCCGCCGCAGGCGATACCGGCGCATTCGAAACGCTCGCCGGACGTTACCAGAGCCTGATGTACGGGGTATGCAGGCGAATCACGTGCAATGACGACGACGCTGTCGACGCGCTGCAGGAAAGCCTGATCATCATGTGGCAGCGGATCGGGTCTTTCGAGGGCAGGTCGGCGATGGGCACCTGGCTATTCCGCATCGCCACCAACGCGGCGATCGACGAGGTGCGCCGCCGAGCCCGGCGGCCGGCGCAGGCCTATGACGAGGTCCTCGACCGGGCCGGTCCGGACGACGTCGAGTCGGCGGCGGTGCTGCGGTCGACGGTCGACTGGGCGCTCGGCCGGCTTCCGCCGCAGTTCCGCGCGGCCGTGGTGCTGCGGGAGAATTACGACTGCAGCTACCAGCAGATCGCCGACATCCTGGGGATTCCGCTCGACACCGTCAAGTCGCGGATCTCCCGCGGCCGGCAGGCGCTCGCCGACCTGCTGGTGCCCAGTTACGGGAGCGGTGACTGACGATGGCCGTTGCCGCGCCTGACCGGCTGTGCGAGCGGCTGCGCGAGATCTGCGACGGTGCGCTGTCCGCGCTGCCGCCAGGGGCTGCCAGGGACACGGTCGCCGCCGTACGGTCCCGGCTCGCCGAAGACGTGCTGCGGGTGGCTATCGGCGGGCGGATGAAGGCCGGCAAGTCCACGCTGGTCAACGCCCTGCTCGGGGAGAACCTAGCGGCTACCGACTTCACCGAGTGCACCATGCTGGTGTCCTGGTTCCGGTACGGACCGGTGAACCTGGTGCGGCTGCGGTACACCGACGGCTCGCAGCGGTCGCTGATCGCCCAGCCGCTGGCCTCGGCGGTGGCCGCCGCGGGCCGGCCGGCGAGCGACATCAGCGTCGTCGAGGTGGAAAGCTCCAACGAGATCCTGCGCCGCACCTACACGATCGTCGACACCCCGGGCCTGGACTCGCTGTCCGGGCTTGACGCGCTGTCGCTGAGCGCCATCAGCGAGGCCGACGTGCTGATCTACCTGATGCCGCACCCGGGGCAGAATGACGCGGAAGCGCTCAGCGCGCTGCGCGCCACCGCGGCGGACGCCGGGATCACCGCCATGAACACGATCGGCGTGCTCAGCCAGATCGACACCCTCGGCGAGGGAACCGGCGACCCGTGGCCACAGGCGCGCCGGCAGGCGGCGAAGGACGCCAGGCGCCTCGGGGCGCTCGTCGGCACCATCGTGCCCGTGCACGGGCTGCTGGCGCAGACCGCGCTCGGCACCTCGTTCGGCGAGGCGGACATGGGGCTGCTGCGTCAGCTCAGCCGCACCGACCCTGCGGTGGTGGAGGCGGCCTGCTACAGCGCCAGGACGTTCCTCGAAGACGAGGGCCTGCCGCTGGCCGAGGCGGACCGCGAGCGGCTGTTCTCGCTGCTCGGGCTCTGGGGCATCCAGGTCGCCGTGGCGGAGGTCGCCGGGGGCATCCAGGGGGCGGCGGGGCTGCTTAAGGCGCTGCGCGCGCACAGCGGCATCGACGACCTGCTCGAGCGGCTGAACCGGCAGTTCCTCACGCTCGCCGACCCGCTGCGGGCCCGCACCGCCATGCAGGCGCTCGACGCGGTGAGCTGGAAGGGTTCGAGTTCTGCCGAGGTAGGCACGCTGACCAGGATGCGCGGCGAACTCGACGCGCTGCGCGGGCACGGCAGGCTGCGGCAGCTCGAGCTCGCGTCGACCCTCGCGGACCTGAACGCCGGGAAGTGGTCCGCCGCCGAGGACACGACCGAGGAACTGGTCGCCCTGGCCACCGGCGTCGAGCTGACCGACCAGCTGCGGCTGTGGCCGGGCGCGGACGCTGACGCGATCCGCGCGGCGCTGGCCAAGCGGATCTCCGCGTGGCGCTCGATCGAGAACACCGCCGGGCGCGGAGTTGCCCGCCACGCGCGGGTGGTGCGCGAGTACCTGGAGTCGCTGCACTCCGGCCTGCCCCGCTGAGCCTGGCCGTTCTCCCGGCTGCCTTAGATGCCGGTGATCGTGCGGATGGTGGGGTTCGCGCCCTTGGTGACGGAAGCGACTTGCTTGCTGGCGGGCGCGACCCCGATCCCCGCGGCCGGGCCGGAGGTCTGCGTGTTGTAGAGATTCCAGATCTGCAGCTGGGTGCCCGTTTCCGCGTGCCACAGCGTCATGTTCGCGCACACCTTGCCGTTCATCCGGCCACCGGCCGGCCGGAAGGCCACCACGTAGCGGCTGTCGTCCGTCCACTCCACCGTGCGGACTAGATCGTTGCCTGCGGCCTTCGTGTAGGTCAGCATGCGCAGCATGGCGCCGGCGGCCGGGTCCCAGATCCGGACGCCGGCGTGGTCGCCGACGGCCATGAGCTTGCCGTCCCGCGACCATGCCCACCGGGCGGGCATGACGTCGTGACCTTTCAAGGTGCGCAGGCAGGCGCCGCTGCCCGATGACCAGATGGCCACGCCGTTCTCCTCGCACGGGCCGGCGACATACGCGCCGTCCGGGGACCACGCCACGCACGGGGCCGTGCGGTTCGGGACTCGGCCGGGAAGGCGGCGCACCTCCTTGCCGGTGCGCGAGTCGAGCAGACAGACGGTCCCGTCACTGCCACCGACCGCCAGCACGTCGGCGGCCGGAGACCAGGCCACCGCCGACACGACGCTCAGCCCGGGCACGGCGTACTGGCGCAGGATGTCGTCTTTCCAGATCTTGACCTTGCCCGAAGCCCGTTCCACGGTCGCCAGCTCGAGCCCGTTGCGCGACCAGGCCAGCGAGGTGATGGGCTGGGACACTCGCCAGATAATCTGCCGCCTTCGCTTGCCGGTCTTGACGTCCCAGATCTCGAGGTTGTTGCCGCCGACGGCGAGCAGGCCGCAGTCGGGGGTCCACGCCAGGTGCGCCTCGTCGGTGCGCGTGATCGCGAGCGTGGGCGCCGCGAGCTTCTTGACGTCCTCCAGACGTATCGACGCGGGGTCGGGCAGCGGCGTGCGGGGGGCCGCCTTCGCCTCACCGAAGTAACTGCCGGGCTTTCGTTGCCCGAAGAAGTTGTCCCGATTCAGGTTCGGCACGTCGGGCATCGCCGTCGCGGACCCCTCCGCGCCGGCCTGCTCGGCGGTCGCGGTCTGGTCCGCGGCCACCTTCTCCCAGATGACGGTCCTTTCCCTGACCAGCCGCGAGGGCTGCGCCGCGGGCGGGGCGGCGCTGGCCTTGAGCGCGCCGAGGGCGACGACGGCCTTGGGGTCATCACGCAGCTGAGGAAGCACGCCGAGCGCGACCGCGAGCCGCTGTGCGATCACCGGCACCCGGGACGACCCGCCGGTCAGGTACAGGCCCGCGAGCTTGCCGGGCGACACCCCCGCCGTGGTGATCGTGCGGCGCATCTCCTCGACCGCCCGGCCCACCGGCTCGCTGATCAGCTCTTCCAGGTCCGGCCGCCGGACCAGGATCCCCTCGGCGAACCCCGGAACCGGCACCTCATACGTAGTGTGCTCGGACAGCGTCTCCTTGCCCGCCGTGACGTCCGCCCGCAGGTGCGCCCGGTCGCGCGCGGCCCGCGGCTCTTCCATCTGCGCCCACAGCTCCGCGTCGCGCTTGCGCGCCTGCTCAGTGACCCAGTCGAGCAGCAGCTCGTCGAAGTCCTCACCGCCAAGCTCCGCGTCGCCGCCCGGCGGGCCGGCCAGCACGAACCCGCCGTCGGCCGCCTGCAGCACCGCCGTGTCCAGCGTCCCGCCGCCCAGGTCGAACACCGCCACCAGCTGCCCGGCCACCGGCGGCGCGTAGTACCACGCCGCCGCCTCCGGCTCCGCGAGCAGCACCTGGTTCGTCACCCCTGCCAGCCCGGCCGCCCCGCGCAGCCGCTCCCGCAAGATCTCCCCCCAGCGCGCCGGATGCGTCAAGATCACCTTCGCAGGCGCGGACCCGCCGTGAAACCGCACCGCCTCCGCGTACACCTTCGACAGCACGGCGCCAGCCAGCGCCTCCACCGCGAACGGCCGGCCGCCGAGCACCACCTCGCCGCCGGCTACCAGTGCCCGCTTCGGCACCCGCTCGGTCCGCTCCGGGTACACCATCGCCTGCCGCGACGCCGCCTTCCCCGTCAGCAGGTTCCCCTCACCGTCCGCGACCACTACCGACGGGAGGTACTGGCTGTTCTCCACCTGCAACAGCTGCGGAACGCCGCCGTCGTCCGCGAACGCGGCCGTCGTGTTCGAGGTCCCGAAATCAACCGCGAGCACCCAGCTCACCCGTGGCCACCCCCGCCATAAGACCCGCCGTCGTGGAACCCGTCGTCGTGCGGGCCGTCAGCGCCGGAACCGTGGCCGCCGAGACCGCCGTCGTGCAGGCCGGTCCCCGGCCCGTGCCAGGTGTGCTCGGCGCCGCCGGGGACCGGCCAGTGCCCGTCGTGCGCCTCGTGACCGTGCGCGTCCGGGTCGTGCTCGTGCGTCTCCTGCCCGTGCGCCTGCTGTCCGTGCGTCTCATCGGACACGGCGCCGGCCGCGTGGTCGTCGGGCGCGAGCGCGCCGTGCAGGACGTCCCGCCAGACGTCCGGGTGCAGCGGCGGCACCTCGGGCGCCCTGAGCACGTCGCGGAGCACGCCGAGCACCTGGTCGGGCACCGCGTCGTCCGGAGCGAGGTTCGGGTAGGCGCTCATGTCCAGCCACGGGCCATCCGGCTGCTCACTCACCGAACTCGCCCCCCGTCAGCTGCGCGGCCCGGCCGGCGAGCTGCTGCAGTTGCTGCAACGCCACCTGAGCGGCGGCCCGCCGCGGCGCCAGGTCGCGTTCCGACGCCTCCTGGTTCTGCGTGGCCTCGGCGATCGCGGCCTCGAGTTCGGCGTCCCGCGTCCGCAGCCGGTCGGAGATGACCTGCTTGATCTCCTCCCGCATCTCCGCCATGGCGTTCTGCTGGGCGTTCGGCATCTCGGTCCGGACGTTGATGAGGATCTCCCGCATGTAGCGCGCGACATCGGCCTTGGCGTGCGCCGTCTTCTCCTTCGTCTGGCGCGTCTTGAGCATGGTGGCCGCGACCGCGCCGCCCGCGCCGAGGATGAACACCGGGTTCACCGCGGCGAGGACCAGGTGCGCGGTCATCGAAGTCAGCGACAGGCCGGTCAGGCTGGGGAAATACCTGTCGATGACGCCGGCCATGCCCGGGACCTTTTCTTCCTTGGTGCGGCGCAGCACCTTGAACTGGTCGAGCTCCTCTGGGTATGGCATGTCGACATCGAGCGCGTCCACGCCCTCGGCGCCGATCTCCTCGGCTACCTTCGTCGCGACGCGGACCGCCCCCGCGCGGGTCGCGGTCTCGAGTTCGGCCCACAGCGCCCTTACCCCGGCCTCGAAGTCATGCGCGATCTGGGTGGCCGTCGACGCGTTCACCTCTGTCGCCAGGTGATCCGCGGTGCCTTCCAGCTTCGCGTACCCGCGGGTGTAGAGCAGGCTCACCTCCCTGCTCAGCTCGTGGAAGCCCTGGTCCAGGGTGCGCATCCAGTTCGCGCTGGCGCGGCGGCACTCGTTCAGCCGGGCACGCTGCGCGGCGATCTCGTCCTTCAGCGCCGGGTCTCCTGACAGCGACCGGATGCGCTGCTGCTGGACCTGGATCAGCTTGTCGAGCATCCTGCGCGCCGTCCATGCCGCGTTGGCATCGCGCAGTTCGCCCGCGCGCCCGGCGATCTGGCTGGTCAGCGCCTCGGTCAGCGAACCGAACCCGGCCCCCCGCTCGAGCTCGGCCGCGCGGTCCGGAGCGCTGGCGCGAAGCCGGACCGCGTCCAGCCGTTCACGGCTGCTGACCGGGAACCACGGCGCGTCGGCGAAGCTCGGCGCGTGCTGCGTGATCAGCGCCTGGTCGCGGGCGAGCACCTGCCGCCACTTCGGGTACTTGTCCGTCTGGGTCAGCACGAACAGCACGGTGGCCACCCGCTCGGTCGCCTGCGCGAGGAACGCGCACTCGGAGGCGGTCAGCTCGCTGCTTCCGTTGACCACGAAGATCAGCGCGTCGGCCAGGCTCAGTGCCGCCAGCGTGAGCGCCGCGTGGCCGGAGACAAGACCGCCCACGCCGGGCGTGTCGATCAGCTCGATGCCGGCCTCGAGCAGCGGGCTTGGCACCCCGACGCTCACCTCGCGGACGTCCGGATGCGCCATCTCCATGGTGTCCGGATCGAGGGCAGCGTACTCGGCCACCTGCTCCAGGCCGATCGCGATCCCGTCCGGCCCGGAATCCTCCAGCACCGCCCGCGCCTGCGGCTGCGGCGCCGCGTAGACGGTGACGTGCACGCTCGTCGCGATGTCGACATCGACGGGCAGCAGCCCGGGCGCCTCGAGCAGGGCGTTGACCAGCGAGCTCTTGCCGCGCTTCTTCTCCCCGACGACGACCACGCGAGCCGCGTGCGAGGCCACCGCGCAGGCCTCGGCGCGCGCCCGCTCGGCCACGGACGCGTCGCCGAGCCGCTCGGCGACCGCGGCCACCTCGTCGAGCAGTGCCGCCGCGTCCATCAGGCCTCCTGCCAGCGGTAGACGATCACGTCTGGCACCCTAACCTGAACGCCGTGGTCGAGGTAGCCGAGCCGCATCGTCTCCGCGACGCGCAGGTGCTGGCTGGGGTCCGTCGCCGACTCGGTGCCGACCGCGTTGTGCGCCGCGGCGTCGAACGGCTCGCTGTCCGGGATCTGCACCGTGACGCCGATCGCCTCAAGGTCACGGGTGAGCGCCGCGTACAGCGCCGGCTGCCGGTCCCGCAACCGGTCGGCCAGGTCGACGCACGCCCCTACCAGCCGGTCGCGCTCTGCTCCGGACCTCCTGTCCTGCTGTTCTTGTTCATCCCAAACGGACCCGGCTGACTCCCACGGCCTGCCCCGCTCCGCGCGTCCCCAGTCCTGCGCGGCCGCCATGGCCACCCGGGGACCGACGCCGAACGTGCTGGCCGGCCGGTCGTCGCGCTCGTCATCTCGCGGCTTGCTCCCCGGCACCCATCCGCGGCCCGCGGCGTAGCCCCCGACGCCGCCGATCACCAGCGCCGCCAGTCCCACCAGCACTTCCACCGCATCGTCCATCGCGTCTCCTTCGCCACCCGCGGCGGGCCAGCCGTCCGCTGACCCGTTGGACGACGCGACAGGAGCGGAATGTTCCGGCGAACTCCGGTGATTTTCTCCGGAACATTCCGCTTCCGCGCCGCCGTCCAACGGGCGACAGTTCAGATAGCGAAGCACGACAGCGGAGCGAGCGAGAAGCAGAAGGAGGCGGCATCCGATGGAAGGTTTCATCCACGACGGCGGGGCGGGACACGAGGGCGAGCCGTACCCGGGCGCCGGGTCCCTGCACGCCGGGGGCATCCACGCCGGTGACGTGCACGGCGGCTTCGACGTCGCGCACACCCACGCCGACCTGGCCGGCGAGCAGGCTCTTGGCTCGATATCTGCGGCCAATGAGATCGGCAACCCCAACGAGTACGAGCACTACTGGTTCTTCCAGGAGCACAACGGGTACTGCGTGCCCAGCTCGATCACCCAAGTCATCGAGGCGCAAAGCGGCCACGCCATGCACGGCTATGACACGGTCGTGCAGGAGGCGCACAATCTCGGGATCCCGGTGGGCGCGGACGGCATGACCTTGCCGCAAGCGAAGGAGATCCTGAGCCACTTTGACGTCCCCAGCCACATCGAGACGCCGGCCAGCCCTCAGCAGGCCATCACCGACCTGGCGAACTACCTGCACGAGGGCAGGAGCGTCATCCTCTCGGTGAACGCCAGCCCGATCTGGTACGGGTCGGACACCTATGACAACCCGGGCGGCCAGGCCGACCACGCCCTGGTCGTCACCGCGATCAACACGCAGACCGGCGTCGTCACGCTGTCCGACCCGGGCAGCCCGACCGGCAACGAGGAGCAGGTTCCGCTCAGCGTGTTCATGGACGCGTGGAGCGCCAGCCACGACCAGATGCTCGTCAGCGACCACGCGGCGGGCACCGAGGACGGCCAGGTGTGGAGCGCCACGGAGCACGTCGCCGGCACCGTGGACAACGGGCTGGAGAAGGCGGGATTCGTCATCCTGCCGATCGCGCTCGGCGTCACGCTGTGGAACGCGGCCAAGAAGGGCTAGGCGAGAAGCCGGGGCGGGGGCGAGCGGGGCCGGGTCCGGCAGGACCCGGCCCCGCTCTCGGGTTGGTCAGCGCAGGCCGCGGGAATCCAGCCAGGCGGCCGCGCGGCGCGCGGACGCCCGGGACAGCCACGCATCCTGCACGACCTCGGCGAGTTCCGCGTGGCCGAGTTCGCCAAGGCGCGCCGCGCGGATGAGCACCGATGGGTGGCCGTCGAAGTGCGCGGTGGTGAAGAACGGCGAGTCCGGGTCGTCCGCCAGGGCGCGCTTGTCGGCGTCCGACGGCACCCAGAACATGATCACGTCGGCGTACCGCTCACCGGTCACCGGGTCCGTCGCGTCCGGGCGCGGCGTGCGGAAGAAGACGAACGACTTCCCGCCCACCTGGTAGACGGCGTTGCCGCCGGGGCCGTGCACGCGGGTGACATGCGGCATCGCGGCCGCGAGGTCGTGCACGTCCTCGACCCGCGCCGGCCGGCCCTCCTTCGCCTTAGCACCCATGGTCCGAGCATAGGTACCTGGCTGTGTCCGTGAACTGAGCACGTTGACCCAGATGTAGTAGCTGACCGGACCGGACGAGTCGCTCAGCCGGAGCACCGCGGCGAGCTGGTACAACGGGGACGACTTGAGCGCCCGCGCGATGACCGCGTCCGCCGCCGGTGTCACGTCGCCGCTGTAGGCGACCACGCTGAAGAAGCCCGCCTGCACCGCGGCAGCGAATCCCGCGTTCCCGGTCAGCGTCTGCCCGTGGCTGCCGGTGTAGCTGATGCTGAACGTGGACCAGAACTGATCCGGCTGCGCGCCGGGCCTACCCTGCAGGTAGTAGATCGGCACCTCGGGAACCTCGACCAGGTACCTGGCGCCCGGACGCAGGTACGCGGACAGCGTCTGCACCAGTGGCCCGGACGACGGCCAGGCATGGTAGAGGGTCCAGGACTGCGTGGCGCCGAGCACGAGCGCGCCGCACCACAGCGCGATGCCGACCTCCGGGCTCCTGAAGTGGTCCCCCACTAGTCGCACGAGTGCGACCCCGGCCAACGGGGCCGCGAAGAACAGGCCGAACCCCACGTGCTTGAGCAGCGAGGTGTCCGTATGCAGGCACATCTGGCACACCGGCGCGAGGAAGGCCGTGCCTGCCAGCACGGCGCCGAGTGCCGCACGGCGCCGGCGGTCTCCCGGCGGGGCGGCCCGCTTCCCCGGTCCGGTTCGCGGCCGCACCGTGTACGCGACGGCGCCGGCGACCGCGAGCACGGCGAGCACCCCGCCCCATGCCCCGCTTTCCCGCAAGATCGCGAGCGCGGGGACGCCGTCCCGTGCCCGGTTGGTCACGGTGCTGCTGATGGCCGCGGCGTAGGGGCTGCCGCCGAGTCGCAGCGCGCCGTACAGCAGGCCGGCCACGACCGCGGCGAACGCGGGCGGGTAGAGCAGCGCACGGCGGCCGCGGGACGGCCAGCCCGTGACCGCCGTTAGCACCGCGATCGTCGGCACGTAGAGCGCGCCCGCGTACTCCACCGCGACCGCGAGCGCCGCCAGCGGCGCGGCCAGCAGAAGCACCGGCCACCCGCGCGCGGACCAGCGCACCACGATCGTGGTCGCGCAGGCGAGCAGGAACAGGCACGTGGCGTCGAACGTGGCCAGGTGACCGAGGAAAATCACCGACTCGGTAACCGAGAACAGCGCCGCCGCGCACAGCGCGGCACGCTCGCTGAACAGGAACCGCGAGATCGAGTACAGCATCACGGTGACGGCGAGCATCTCCGCGAGACTCAGCGCGCGTGCCAGAGCGAGCCCGCCGACGGCGTTTAGTGCGGCGCCAAGCACCGGGTACAGGACCGGGGCGCCCGAGAAGTACGACGCGTAGTCGCCTTGCAGCGCCGCGCCGTGCAGCAGGTGCGCCAGTTCCATCCGCCCGGCGTACAGGTAGAGCGCCTCGTCCTCGAACGCCGTGTTCCGCAGTCGCAGCGACATGACCGCCTGCAGGATGAGGATCGTGAGCAGCGCGAGCCTGCTGACCGGCGTGCGGCGGCGGTTCGCCGGGTAACCCTTGTCTGTGCGGGGCCGCGGCACCGCGGATGGCGGCGCGACCAGGGAGTCGGCTGGGGGCCGGGGCGGCGGAATCCGATCGTTCGGGATAAGAAGATTTGAATGGACGTCCGTTCCGGAATTGCCGACAATCTCCAGGCGGAGCCGCTCAAGCGTGCCTACCGCCGCGTGGCGTCCTTTCTTCCTCGGCTGCACGCGGTTCCTACCGCTATGCGCCTGTCCGGCGCATGAAAATGGCGCCGATAAGCAGCAGCTGTTCGTCCGACCACGTGCACATGCCCAGCTCAAACACTATTCCACCCCTAGTGTTATTGACCCGTGGATATCGTGGCGATCATGCCCTGGTGCGAGCCTATCAAGTAGCCCGCGTGCAATCCCAGGCGGGGGTCAGGCGTTAAGTCCGGCGAGATACAAAGCGGACCATTTCGGCGCGGAAAATAGGAAGTGAGCGCGCCAGGAAATACCGTTCGCCCGGCTTTATCCGGGTTGGTTGGCGGTTAGACATGCTCCATGACGATCACGCCTGTGGTGTCCGGTTCGAGGGCATCGAAGATGTGCGGGACGTCTCCGGGATAGCTGACGTAGTCCCCCGGCGAGAGCTCGACCGCCTCGCCGGTGGGGCCGGCGAGCACCCGCCCGGTGCTGAGCACCAGGTGCTCCATCGTTCCCGGCATGTGCGGCTGGGACGCCCGCGGCGGGCCCGGCTGCGCGCATATCCGGTAGATGTCTCGCCGCGCCCCCGGCGGGCAGGACGCGAGCATGGTGGCCTCGTACTGGGAGCGTTCGGCGTGCACGACCGGCCCCTCCCCGGCGCGGATCACCTGGATCCCGCGCCGCGGCGGGTCGACGAGGCGGCTGAACGGCACGCCCAGCGCGACGCCGAGCGCCCATAGCGTCTCCACGCTCGGGTTCCCGGTGCCCGACTCGAGCTGGGACAGCGTCGACTTGGCGATCCCGGCACGGCGGGCGAGCTCGGTGAGCGACAGCCCGGCCCGCGCGCGTTCCCGGCGCAACGACCCCGCGATCAAGGAGACGACGTCCGCCGCCGTGTCCGCCATGCGTTCACTCCAGACTCCGGCCTGTTCGATTTGACGAACGGCGCAGGTTTTGTTCATTATATTGAACATGCGGATGCCATGGCGAACAAGCCACCGCGAGTTGCGCCGCGACGTCGCGCTCGTGTGCCTGGCCGACGGGATCGTGGGCGTGTCGTTCGGCGCGACCGCGGTGGCGGGCGGACTGCCATGGTGGGTGCCCGTCATCATGTCGTTGCTCGTGTTCGCCGGCGGAGCCCAGTTCGCCGCGGTCGGCGTGGTGCTCGCGGGCGGCAGCCCGGTCGCGGCCGTGGCGGCCGGCGCCCTGCTGAACACCAGGCTGCTGCCCTACGGCCTGGCTGTCGCCGACGTCACTGGTCCCGCCGAAGTCAGCGGCGCCGCCCGGCCGGCCGGCCCGGGCCGCCGCTGGCTGACCCGCCTGCTCGGCGCCCACCTGACGACCGACGAGTCCGTCGCGTTCGCGCTGCGGCACACGGACCCGGCGCCGCGCCGCACGGCGTTCTGGACCTGCGGCGTGGCGCTGTTCACCGTGTGGAACGTCGCCGTGCTGCTCGGCGTGCTGGCCGGCTCGGTGGTCAGGAACACGGCCGGGTTCGGCCTCGACGCGACGTTCCCCGCGGTGCTGCTCGCGCTGGCGCTGCCCACCCTCGCCGACCGCCGCACCTGCGCCGCCGCGGGGACGGGCGCCGCGGCCGCGGTCGCGCTGACTCCCGTGCTGCCAGCCGGACTGCCGGTGCTCGCCGCTCTCGGCGGCCTGGCGTGCCTGTGGCGCAGACGCTGATGCCGCTGCTCGCGGTCGTCGCGCTCGCCGCGGCGACCTTCACGTTCCGGATAGCCGGCCCGCTGTTCCGGGACCGGATCACGGTCGCGCCCGCGGCGCAGCGACTGCTCGCCAGCGCCGCGGCGGTGCTTCTCGTCGCGCTCGCCGCCACGTCCGCGCTTACCCAGGACGGCGGCTTCGCGGGCTGGGCCCGCCCCGCGGGCGTGCTGGTGGCTGGCATCCTCGCCGCTCGCCGGGTTCCGTTCCCCGTGGTGGTGCTCGCCGCCGCGATCGTCACCGCGCTGCTGCGGCTGGCCGGAATTCACTGAGACGGCTGGCAACTTTGCGCCCGCGCCAGTCGTCTCTGATACGGGAATGGTACGATTCCGCGCGCGATCACTCAGCGAGGACCTAGGGATGACACCTGCCTAACCTGACGCCGCCTGTCGCGGCGCCCGCGGCGCCAATCGCCAATCGCGCCGCGAGGCTCTCCGCACGGTGGCTGTGGCCGACGGGTTTCGCGGCAGCCGCGATAGTGCTGTTCCTGGTGTACCTCCAGCTGGCGCAGCGGGTCGCCTATGGCTCGGACGGAGCCGTGCTCGAACAGCAGGCGCTGGACATGCTGCACGGAAATTTGCTGCTGCGTGGCTGGACCGTGGCCGACATATCGTTCTACGCCATCGAGATACCCGAGCTCGCGGTGCTGGAGTGGGCGCACGGCGGACTGTCCCCCGAAGTGCTGCGGGTCGCCGAGGCACTGAACCTCACGCTGGTCGTGCTGCTGGTGGCGTTGCTGGCCAAGGGGCGGGCGACCGGGCGCGAAGGGCTGGTGCGGGTGCTTGTCGCGGCCGGCATCGTGTTCGCGCCCACGCCGGGCGCGAACGGCGTGCTGATGCTGGGGAACCCTGATCACCTGGCGACGCAGATCCCGCTGCTGGCGGTCTGGCTGATCATCGACCGCGCGCGGCCCCGCTGGTGGGTGCCGGTGGCCGTGGCGACGCTGCTGGCCTGGGCACGCATGTCGGATTCGATAGTCCTCCTCGAGGGCGAGATCCCGCTGCTGGCGGTGTGCGCGATGCGGGTGTACCAGCGGCGCGGCCCGCTGCGCGGGCAGTGGTACGACTTGTCGCTCGCGGCCGCGGCCATCGCCGCGGAGGGGGCGGCGCAGGTCGCGCTGCGGATGATCCATGCCGCGGGCGGGTTCACCGCCTATCCGCTGCAGGAGGCCGTCGCGCCCATCGCCCAGCTTTTCACCCATATCGGGGTGACCGTGGAAAGCGCGCTGCTGCTTTACGGCGCCGACGTTTCCGGCGCCGTGCTTCAGGGGAACCTCGCCCTGATCATCCCGGCCGTGCACCTGGCCGGGGCGCTGCTGGCCGCGGCGGCGACGTGGTACGCGGTGCGGCGGTTCTTCGCCAGCGACCTGATGCTCCAGGTAGTGACGATGGCCACACTCATCTCGCTGCTGGCGTTCACGCTGTTTGGCAACGGCGTTGTCGTTGGCGGCGGCGCGCACAACCTGATGCCGGTGCTGCCGGCCGGAGCGGTCCTCGCGGGCCGGATGCTCACCAGCGGACTGATCCGCCGCGGCCTGCTCCCGGTGCTGGCCGTCACCCTGGCTCTCTACGCCGGGTTCCTGGTGCGTGACACGGTGCGGCTGCGCCCGACCATCACGTTCATGCCGCTGGCGGCCTGGCTCCAGGACCAGCATCTGCGCTACGGCCTGTCCAACTACTACGCCGCGAGCCTCGTGACGGTCGACGACAGCGGTCAGGTGATGGTCGCTCCCATCAAGAGAACGGGAGACCATCTCGTGCTCAGCCCGTGGGAGTCAACCACGTCCTGGTATGACCCGTCGGCGCACGACGCCACATTCTTCATCGCCGATCAGATGCAGGGCTGCCCGCCCGGCGACGCCACTGCCTGGGTGGACGCCGCGATACGCGCCTTCGGCTCGCCGACGCGGACATATTCCGTCGACGGGGCACAGGTCCTGATCTGGAGCCACAACCTGCTCACCAATCACCTAACCAGGGAGCCCATGTCCCGCCCCTCGTCCTGCTGAGGCTCGCCGCTGCGCGGCAATGCGGCACTTCGCACAGATTCCGTGGGCCGCGTGGCGGTGGGTTCCCTGTCAGCGGTCGTCGCTGAGGACGGGCTCGGGGAGGGTGCCCGCGTTATGCTCGAGCAGGCGCCAGCGGTCGCTGCGCAGGCCGAGTACCGACCATGAGCAGTTGGACAGCGGGCCGAGCACGCCGAACACCTCCTCGCCGAGGCCGAGCAGCCGGGCCATGCCCAGGCGCAGCGCGGCGCCGTGGCTGACCACCACGGCGAGCCCGTCGTCGGCGAGGTTCGCCGTGATGCGGCGCAGCGCGGCGCCCACCCGGTCGGCGACCGCGGTGGTGGACTCGCCGTCCGGCGGGTTCCAGGACGCGCGCTCGACCGGGTACCGCTCCGCGATCTCCTTGTCGGTCAGACCCTCCCAGGAGCCGCCCGACCGTTCGCGCAGGTCCTTGTCGAGCGTCACGGCCAGCCCGGTGAGCCGGGCGAGCGGCGCGGCCGTGCTGGCCGCGCGGCTCAGGTCGGAGGAGAAGATCAGGTCGGGCCGCAGCGTGGCCAGACGGCTCGCCGAGCTGGCGGCCTGAGCCACCCCGGTCTCGTCGAGCGGTATGTCGGTCTGTCCCTGGAACCTGCTTTCCGCGTTCCAGATCGTCTGCCCGTGCCGCCACAGCACGAGCCGCTTGCGCTCGCTCAGCGTGACTCCCCCGACTTGCCCGCGCCCACCTTGCCGGCCGCCGCCGACTCCGGCAGCGGGATCTGCGGGCAGTCCTTCCAGATCCGCTCGAGCGCGTAGTACACGCGCTCCTCCTTGTTCTGGACGTGTACAACGATGTCCAGATAGTCCAGGAGCACCCAGCGGCCCTCGCGCTCGCCCTCGCGGCGGACCAGGCTGGCGCCGGCCTGCCGCAGCCGAAGCTCTACCTCGTCGATGATCGCGCGTACCTGCCGGTCGTTGGCTCCCGAGCACAGCAGGAAAACGTCGGTGATCGCTAGCTGCTCGCTCACGTCGTAGGCGACGATGTCGTGGGCTAGCTTGTCCGCCGCGGCCAGCGCGGCGATCTCGGTGAGCTCGATGGCCCTTGGGGTGGCGGTCACGTGTCTGGCTCGGCCTCCTCGGTCGGGGTTGGTTACTTATAGCCTCTCATGACCGCGCGTATAGTCCCCGCTTGGCGATGTACTGCACGACGCCGTCCGGGACCAGGTACCAGACCGGCTCACCCGCGGCCACCCGGTTCCTGCACTCGCTCGAGGAGATGGCGAGCGCCGGAATCTCCACCAGGGACACCTTTCCCTCGGGCAGGCCCGCGCCGGTGAGCCGGTGCCCCGGCCTCGTGCAGCCGACGAAGTGCGCGAGCGAGAAGAGCGCGTCGACATCGTGCCAGGTCAGGATGTTCGCGAGCGCGTCGGCGCCGGTGATGAAGTACAAGTCGGTGTCGGGGCCGTTGGCCTTCCGCAGGTCACGGAGCGTGTCGATGGTGTACGTGGGGCCTGGCCTGTCGATGTCCACCCGGCTGACGGTGAACCGGGGGTTAGAGGCGGTCGCGATCACGGTCATCAGGTACCGGTCCTCGGCCGCCGACACCGCGCGGCCGTTCTTCTGGTACGGCTCGCCGGTGGGTACGAATACCACTTCGTCGAGGGCGAAGATGTGCGCCACCTCGCTTCCGGCCACGAGGTGACCGTGGTGGACGGGGTCGAACGTGCCGCCCATCACCCCGATTCGCTTGCGCCCGTTAATCAACGGCCATCTCCCTAGTACACGGTATCGAGATGGTATAGGGCGCACTGGCCGGTAATTGTTCCGGCTCGTCCAGCCGAGTTACGCCTGCAGGATGATGCATACCAGTCACGGACCGGACTACCATCAAGATATGACTTCAGTGCCCGATCGCGCACGTGTCCGGCTCACCGGCATCAGCTCCCGCGCCTACGAACACCCGGCGGACCGCTCTGCGCTCGTCGCGCTTCGCAAGCTGAGCGGGTTCGACGTCCTGCTCGCCAAGCTGTTCGGCCTCATCAACGAGCGCGCGCTGCGCCTGACGTACCTGGCGGGCGCGGTCAAGGTGTCCGAGCGCCAGTTCCCGCACATCTACGCGCTCGTGCGGGACGGCGCCTACATCCTCGACCTGCCCGACGTGCCCGAGGTGTACGTCATGCAGAGCCCGCTCGTGAACGCGATGGCGATCGGCAAGGATCGGCCGTTCATCGTGATCACCACCGGCATGATCAACCTGCACGACGAAGAGGAACTGCGCTGGGTCATCGGCCACGAGATCGGACACATCCTGTCCGGGCACGCGGTCTACCGCACGATGCTGCTGTTCCTCATCCAGCTCTCGCTGCGGATCGCCTGGATGCCGATCGGGTATCTCGGCCTGCGGGCCATCATCTGGGGACTCGAGGAGTGGTTCCGCAAGTCCGAGCTGTCCTGCGACCGGGCCGGCCTGCTCGCGGGCCAGGACGTGGACGCCGCGCGACGCGCGCTGATGAAGCTGGCCGGCGGCGCGCAGCTATCCGAGCTCAACCCGGACGCCTTCCGCGACCAGGCGCACGAGTACGACGCCGTGCCCGACCTGCGGGACAGCGTCCTCAAGCTGATGCAGCTGACCGGCAACACCCACCCGTTCGCCGTCGTCAGATTCTCCGAGCTCGACCACTGGGCGATGCACGGCGACTACGAGCGGATCCTCGGCGGGGACTACCTGCGCCGCACCACCGACCGGGACGCGTCCGTCGCCGACGAGGTCAAGAACGCCGCCAAGTCGTACCAGGACTCGTGGAGCCGCTCCGAGGACCCGCTCGCGGGTATCCTCCGCGGCGTCGCCGGGACCGCGGCGAGCACCGCGGGCAGCCTGTTCGAGCGCTTTACCGGCAATCGCGGCTCGGGTTCGGGCTCGGGCTCGGGCTCGGGCGGCAACAGGAACGACGACAACTAGAGCCGGCTGGTTTTTGCCAATGGGGAAAAGAGGACCAGGTCGTCGCGGTGGATGACCTCGCGCTCGTACTCCTGGCCTAGCTTGCTGGCAAGCCAGCGAGTCGAGCGGCCCATCAGGCCGGGGATCTCCCTGGCGTCGTAGTTCACCAGGCCGCGCGCGACCACGGTGCCGTCCTCGGCGAGCAGGTCCACCGGGTCGCCGGCGTCGAACGAGCCGTCCACGCCGATGATGCCGGCCGGCAGCAGCGAGGCCCGGCGGCCGACGACCGCGGCCACAGCGCCCTGGTCAAGACGCAGGCTGCCGCGGGCGACCGCGGCGTGCGCCAGCCAGAGCAGCCGGGTCGCGGGGCGCTGCCCTGTCGGCGCGAAATAAGTTCCCGTCAGCTCGCCGGCCAGCGCGGCCGCCGCGGCGGGCGCGGCCGTGACCACGGTGGGGATTCCCGCGGACGTCGCGATCAGGGCCGACTCCACTTTCGTCGACATGCCGCCGGTGCCCACGCCCTGGCCGCCACGGCCCGCCCTGACGCCGTCGAGGTCCGCGGGCCCGCGTATCGTCTCGATCCGGCGCGCGCCTGTCCGGCGCGGATCCCCGTCATACAGGCCGTCCACGTCGGACAGCAAGATCAGCGCGCTCGCCCTGGTGACGTGCGCGACGAGCGCTGCGAGCCGGTCGTTGTCGCCGAACCGGATCTCGTCCGTCGCCACCGTGTCGTTCTCGTTGATCACCGGGACCATCCCGAGCTCGAGGAGCCGGTCCAGGGTGCGCTGCGCGTTCCTGTAGTGGCCACGGCGCATCAGGTCATCGGCGGTCAGCAGCACTTGCCCGGTGCCGAGGCCGTGCCTGGCGAACGCGGCGGTGTACCTGGCGATCAGCAGCCCCTGCCCGACGCTCGCCGCGGCCTGCTGGGTGGCGAGGTCGCGCGGCCGGCGTGCCAGGCCGAGCGGCGCCATCCCGGCGGCGATCGCGCCCGAGGAGACGAGCAGCACCTGGCGGCCGGCCTGCACCCGGCCGGCCAGCGCGGCCGCGAGCTCGGCGATCCGCGCGTCGTCGATCGCGCCGTCGGCGATCGTCAGGGACGACGAGCCGATCTTGACGACCGTCCGCGTCGCGGCGGCGATATCGGGGCGGGCGGAAGTGTGCTGCCCGTCCGGCTCAACCGGTTGCGCCGCCAGCTCGGTCACTGCTCTAGCCGCCAGTCGGTGCCGCGGGGGCCGGGGACGTGGCCGCTGCCGACGGTCAGCGTCGGGTCCCAGTCGAAGACGACCGCGTCGTCCAGGTCCCCGATCAGCACGGTGTCGCCAGGTTCGGCGCCCGCCTTGGCGAGCGCCTCCTCGACGCCGAGCCGGGCCAGCCGGTCCGCGAGGTAACCGACCGCCTCGTCGTTGCTGAAGTCCGTCTGGCGGACCCAGCGGGCCGGCTTCTCCCCCTGGATCAGGTAGGCGCCGTCCGGCATGCGCACCACCTCGAAACCAGGTTCGCTGACCGCGGCCGGGCGGATCACCACCCGGGCAGGCTCCGGCTCGGGCCGCGCCGCGCGAGCCTGCGCGACTAGGTGCGCCATCGCGAACTTCAGCTCGCGCAGTCCTTCTGTGGTCGCGGCCGAGATCTCGTAGACGGCGAGCCCGCGCTCGGTCAGCTCCGCCTTGACGAGATCCGCGAGCTCACGGGCCTCGGGGACGTCGACCTTGTTCAGCGCTACCAGGCGGGGCCGGTCTTTTAGACTCTGGGCGCCGACCGCCCCGCTTGCCAGGCCGGCGCCGACCATCTCCTCATATGTCGCGAGCTCGGCCTCGATCGTGTCCAGGTCGGTAATCGGATCACGGCCGGGTTCGGCGGTCGCGCAGTCGAGCACGTGCACCAGCGCCGAGCAGCGCTCGACGTGCCGGAGGAAGTCATGGCCGAGGCCCTTGCCCTCGCTGGCGCCGGGTATCAGCCCGGGCACGTCCGCGACCACGAACTGCACGTCTCCGGCCTCCGCGACCCCGAGGTTGGGGATCAGGGTCGTGAAGGGGTAGTCGGCGATCTTGGGCCGGGCGGCGGAGATAGCGGCGATCAGCGACGACTTCCCGGCGTTGGGGAAGCCGACGAGGCCGATGTCCGCCACCGTCTTCAGTTCGAGGGTGAGCTCGCGCTCTTGCCCTGGCTCCCCCTTGAGCGCGAAGCCGGGCGCCTTGCGGCGCGGCGACGCCAGTGCCGCGTTGCCTAGGCCGCCGCGGCCGCCCGCCGCGGCGACAAAGCGCGTCCCGGCGCCTATCAGGTCCGTGAGTACCGTGCCGTCGTCGGAGAGAACCACGGTCCCGTTCGGAACCTTGACAATGAGATCGGTACCGTCAGCCCCGCTACGGTTCGAGCCGGCGCCCTGCTTGCCGTTTCCCGCCTTGCGCACCGGGCGGCGGTGGAAGTCGAGCAGTGTGGCCGTGCTCGCGTCCACCTCGAGAACCACGTCACCGCCGCGGCCGCCGTTGCCGCCGTCCGGGCCGCCGAGCGGCTTGAACTTCTCCCGGTGGACCGAGGCGCAGCCGTTGCCGCCGTGGCCGGCCTGCACCCGCAGCACAGCGTGGTCAGCGAACTCCGCCATCATCGATCCCCTTACAGTTGTCTCCCGGGGCCCCCGACATGCTAAAGGCGGGCCGGATGACCGGCCCGCCTTTACACATTCGTGTCTCCCGGCTAGGCCGTCTCGGACGGGCCCGGGGCGCTGGGGCCGGGAACGACGCTCACCGCGCGGCGACCGCGGACACGGCCGAACTCCACAGCTCCGGTGACCAGCGCGAACAGCGTGTCGTCATCGCCGCGGCCGACGCCGTTGCCCGGGTGGAAGTGCGTGCCGCGCTGCCGGACGATGATCTCGCCGGCGTTTACCTGCTGGCCGCCGAACCGCTTCACGCCAAGCCGCTGCGCGTTCGAGTCACGGCCGTTGCGGCTGGACGACGCGCCCTTCTTGTGTGCCATGTCTTTACGCCCTCTTACGCCTTCGCGATGCCCGTGATCCGGACCTGCGTGTACTTCTGCCGGTGCCCCTGACGGCGCTTGTAACCCGTCTTGTTCCGGTAGTGGATCATGTTGATCTTCGGTCCGGCGGCCGGCCCGACGACCTCCGCGGTCACCTGGTATCCGGTTAGCTCCGCCGGGTCGCTGATGACCGTGCCGTCGTCCACCACGAGCAGCGCGGGGAACGTGACGCTCGACCCGGCCTCGCCTTCCAGCTTGTCGACGGTGAGCACGTCATCAAGGGCGACCTTCTCCTGCCTGCCGCCGCAGCGCACAATCGCGTACACCCGAGAACTGCCTCTCCCTGTGAGCGTGCCCCTTGGACGTCGCGCCTATCCACCTGCGTGGCGGCTCGCGGCGGGCTCGCCATGAACCTGGACATGCCATCTTACGTGCATGAAACGACCACAGATTACCTGCTGCCTGGCTTTGTGCCCGCAGCAACCCGGGTCGTCGGTGACAATGCTACCAGTTCCCGCCGACGCCCCAGACCACTAGCGTCTGAGCGCCGACGGGATATGTTTGCGGTTTGCGGTGCCATGGCACCGCAAACCGCAAACATTTCAAAAACTCTTCGCGATCACTCGCTGGGCGCTGTGCCCTCGGCTGCGTCGATTTCGCCGGCCGCGGATGTCTCGCTGGCGGGAATCGCTTCCGCCGCTGGAAGCTCGCCCGCCGCCGGGATCTCTTCCGCCGCAAGGACTTCCTGTGCCGCGGGAACCTCTTCCGGTGCTAGGACCGCGTCCGCTGCTGGCACCTCTTCGGCTGCCGCCAACTCTTCCGCGTCCACGGGGGATACATCGTCGGCGGCGGGCTCTAGGACGTCTGCCGGGGAAACGTCCCACGCGGGAGCCAGGTCCTCGGCGATAGCCACGTCCGCAGGCGAAGCGGGCTCGGCCGGAGCAGCGGTGTCCGTTACGGGTTCTGTGTCCGTGACGGGAGCGATGTCCGTGACCGGAGCCGCATCCGCGGGCGAAGCGGTGTCTGTGGCGAGAGCGGAGGTCTCCCCGGGGACTGTCACCGTGACCACGGGCGCGACGTCCTCTGCAGTGACTGCCCGGCGGGCCATCGCGGAACCGGCCCGCGTCCTGCGGCCGGGTGCCGGAGGCTGCGTGGTCGTGGCTTCGACGGTGACCGAGGTCACCACCGGGGGAACGTCGTCGTTCACGACGGGGACGGGACTGGCGGCCGGAGGCGCCTCGGCGACGCGCACCACGGAGGCGGAGGCCGTGCCGCCGTTCGTTCGCCCGTCGCGGCGGCCACGCCTGCCGCGTTGCCCTTCCTCGCCCCGCGCGGGGCGGTCCTGAGCCGGACTGTCTTGCCCGGCGGAGTCTGAACCCGGCCGGTCCGAACCAGCGCGGTCAGATCCGGAGCGGTCTGATTCGGGCCGATCCTGCCAGGAGCGGTCCTGGCCGGGCCGGCCGCCCTGTCCGTTGCCCTGGCCGCCACCCGCGCCGTTGCCTGACCCGGGACGGCGGGAGTGCCCGGCCGACGAGCGGTGGCCGGGTTCCGGCTGGTCCAGGGTGATGATCACGCCGCGGCCGTTGCAGCACTCGCACGGCTGCGAGAAGGCCTCGAGCAGTCCGGCGCCGACCCGCTTGCGGGTCATCTGCACCAGGCCGAGCGAGGTGACCTCAGCCACCTGATGCTTGGTCCGGTCCCTGGCCAGGCACTCGAGCAGACGGCGGAGCACCAGTTCCCTGTTCGACTCGAGCACCATGTCGATGAAGTCGATGACGACGATGCCGCCGACGTCACGCAGCCGGAGCTGGCGGACGATCTCCTCGGCCGCCTCCAGGTTGTTCCTCGTGACGGTCTCTTCCAGGTTCCCGCCCTGGCCGGTGAACTTGCCAGTGTTCACGTCGACGACCGTCATCGCCTCGGTCCGGTCGATGACGAGCGAGCCGCCGCTCGGCAGCCACACCTTGCGCTCGAGCGCCTTGGTTAGCTGCTCATCGATGCGGTAGGCGGCGAACACATCGTCCTCGCGATCGCCCGCATCCACCCAGCGGTTGAGCCGGTCGGCCAGGTGCGGCGCGACGTACCGCACGTACTCGTCGATCGTGTCCCAGCCTTCGTCGCCGGAGACGATCAGCTTGCTGAAGTCCTCGTTGAAGACGTCCCTGACCACCCGGATGGTCAGGTCTGGCTCACCGTAGAGGAGCGCGGGCGCGGTGGCGGTCTTCGCCTTCTTCTCGATGCTCTCCCACTGGGCCGCGAGCCGCGTGACGTCGCGATCGAGTTCCGCCTCGGCGGCTCCCTCGGCGGCGGTGCGCACGATCACCCCGGCGTTCTCCGGGGTCACCTTCTTGAGGATCTGCTTGAGCCGGTTCCGCTCGGTGTCGGGCAGCTTGCGGCTTATCCCGGTCATCGACGCGCCGGGCACGTAGACCAGGTACCGGCCGGGCAGGCTCACCAGGCTGGTCAGCCGCGCGCCCTTGTGCCCCACTGGATCCTTGGTGACCTGCACGATCACGGACTGGCCCGGCTTGAGCGCGGACTCGATGCGCTTGGGCTGGCCTTCGAGCCCGCTGGCGTCGAAATTGACCTCGCCGGCGTACAGCACGGCGTTCCTGCCCTTGCCGATGTCGACGAAGGCCGCCTCCATCGAGGGCAGCACGTTCTGCACCTTGCCCAGGTACACGTTGCCGACATACGACTGGTGCGTCGTCCGGTTCACGTAGTGCTCGACGAGCACGCCGTCTTCGAGCACCGCGATCTGGGTGCGGTCGCCGCGCTGCCGCACGACCATCATCCGCTCCACGGATTCCCTGCGCGCCAGGAACTCCGATTCGGTGATCACCGGCGGGCGGCGGCGGCCGGACTCGCGGCCCTCGCGCCTGCGCTGCTTCTTCGCCTCCAGGCGGGTGGAGCCCTTGATGGCCCGGACGTCGTCGGCGGGGTGGTGCGCTTCGCGCACGTGCACGACGGTGTCCGGCGGGTCGTCGGGAGAGCTAACGTCTGTGTCCGCCGAACCGCGGCGCCGCTTGCGCCGGCGCCGGCGGCCTGAGACCCCGGCCTCGCCCAGTCCGGCGCCTGGCCCTTCCGCCTCTTCCGCCTCATCGTCGTCGGACGCATCGGCCCCGGCCGCCGCCTGCACGGCTTGAGCTTCGGCGCCGGCTTCCGCGGACTCGGCGGTCTCGAGGCGGCCGCGGCCGCGGGTGCTGCGTCGCCTGCGGCGCCGGGTCGCCGGTCCTTCGTCGGCTTCGCCGTCGGCGGCAGGGCCGGCGCTGACCGGCGAGCCGGCGGCGTGAGTGTCGCGATCAGCGTCCGCGGCTTCGGTGCCGCCGGTGCTGAAAAGGTCGTCATCGGGCGCGCCGCTGGCTCCCGCACCGCGCGCGGGTCGAGAGCCGCGCGTGCCGCGCGTGCCGCGGGATGTCCTGCGACCACCGCGGCCGGCCTCGGAGTCGGTGCCTGGCTCGCCGCCGGGGCCGTCGCCGCGGTCACGGCCGCCGCTGTCGCGGCCTGCCGCCGGCGGAACCGCTACCGGCGCGGGCGGCTGGAACAGGACCTGCGGCGGCTGGAAGACCGCGGCCGGCACGGCCGGCGCAGCCGGGACGGTCGCAGGTTCCTGCCCGCTATTGGCGTGACCTTTGTCGTTATTGTCTGTGTCGTGGCTGTTCAGCTCGCTGTCGAGCATACGGGCAATCTCCAGTCAGGCTTCCGGGCGCGACCGCACGCGATGGAACGGCGCGCCGCACGGAAGCTCGTAGTGTTCGTTCGCCTGGGGCGCTGAGGCCGTTGACGTCGCCGCCGCGCGGGAAGCGGGCACGCGCGGGGCCGCATGAGCGGCGCCCAGACATGTTTGTATTCCTGATCTCCGTGGCGGTCATGGCTGGACCACCCCGGATTCGCCGAGCGACCCCTGGGCAAGCCGCATAATCAGCGGCGGCGCTGAAGGGGTCACACCGGAAACCTCGCGTAGCGCGGTAAGCACGTCGTCCGGCCGCACGGCCGGGGCGGTGTGCCTGACGATCATCCGCAATGCCGTGTCGCCGTCAGTACTGTCAACTCGGTGCACGTCGAGCGTGACGACGGCCGACCTGGCATCCATACGTCGCATGCCCTTGCTGGTGAGACGTTCCACCGGAACGTGCTCGAGGGCGAGGAAGCGCTGCACCGCCGGAGCTACGCTGTCCGGCGTCAGACCAGGAAGGATTACCTGCCACTCGGACGCGGTGAGCCGGCTGGCCGGCAACCCCCCGGCATCCTCGGTGACATCGATCACGTCTATCCCATCAGGCAGCGCCGCGTTCAGCCTCTCCCGCACGGCTTCGGCCTCGGTCCGGCTGGTCAGCGCCAGGCTCAGGTACTCCGCCTCGCTCGCGACCCCGGTCGGGGCACCTCCTGCGTAGGAGATCTTCGGGTGCGGCGTGAACCCTGCCGAGTGCGCCACGGGCAACCCTGCCCGCCGCACGCCCCGCTCGAAGGCACGCGCCACATCCAAGTGGCTGGCAAAACGCATCTTTCCCCGTTTAGCATACCGGACCAGCATGTGCTGTACCGCTGGCAACGGCGTGTCGCCACGAGGTACCGCTGAACCGGGCTTAGGCACGCTCATTTCCCGCCACTCGCAAGCACGGGAAGCAAGCGCCTTCCGTCCAGCCGCTCTCCTGTCGGACCCGTCTGGATCTCTGTACCCATCGCCGGGCACACCCCACACTCATAACACGGGGTCCACCGGCAATCTTCCACCTCTTCGGCTCCCCCGGGCGCCACCGCGGACAGCCAGTCCTGCCAGAGCCAATCGCGGTCCAGCCCGGAGTCCAGGTGATCCCACGGCAGCACCTCGGCGTAGTCACGTTCCCTGGTGGTGTACCAGTCGAGGTCCACCGCCTCCCCGGCGAGCGCCCGGTCGGCGGCTTCCGCCCAGCGCGGGAACGAGAAATACTCGCTCCACCCGTCGAACCGGGCCCCGTCCTGCCATGCCGCCAGGATCACCCGGGCCACGCGCCGGTCGCCGCGGGACAGCAGCCCCTCGATCAGCGACGGCGGCCCATCGTGATACCGGTATCCGATCGACTTGCCGTACGCGCGGTCCGAACGCAGCGCCGCGCCCAGCTTGGCGAGCCGCGCGTCCACCACCTCCGGCGGGCACTGGGCGGCCCACTGGAACGGGGTGTGCGGCTTGGGCACGAACCCGCCGATCGACACCGTGCACCGGATGTCCCGCCGCCCGCTGCCCTGCCGCCCGGCGGCGATCACCTTTCGCGCCAGGTCGGCGATGGCCAGCACGTCCGAATCGGTCTCGGTCGGCAGGCCGCACATGAAATACAGCTTGACCTGCCGCCAGCCGCTCGAATACGCGGTGGTCACGGTGCGGATCAGGTCCTCCTCGGTGACCATCTTGTTGATCACCTTGCGCATCCGCTCCGAGCCGCCCTCGGGCGCGAACGTCAGCCCGGAGCGCCGGCCGTTCCTGCTCAGCTCGTCGGCGAGCGTCACGTTGAACGCGTCCACCCGGGTGGACGGCAGCGACAGGCCGGTGTTCGTGCCCTCGTAGCAGTCCGCCAGGTCGACGGCGATCTCATTGATCTCGCTGTGGTCGGCGCTCGACAGCGACAGCAGGCCGACCTCGTTGAAGCCGGTGGCGGCGACACCGGTCGCCACCATCTTCCCGATCGTGGTGATCGACCGCTCCCGGACCGGCCGGGTGATCATCCCGGCCTGGCAGAACCGGCAGCCGCGGGTGCAGCCGCGGAAGATCTCCACGCTGTACCGCTCGTGCACGGTCTCCGCCACCGGCACCACCGGTGCCTTCGGGTACGGCCATGCGTCCAGGTCGAGCAGCGTGTGCTTGCGGACCGACGCGGGCACGTCCGGCCGGTTCGGCACCACCGCCTCGATCCGGCCGTCCGGCAGGTACCGCACGTCGTAGAACCGCGGCACGTACACGGCCCCGGTCGCGGCCAGCGAGGCGAGCAGGCCGTCCCTGCCGCCGGGGCGGCCAGCCCGCTTCCACGCCCGGATCAGGTCGGTGACGGCGAGGACCGCCTCCTCGCCGTCACCGAGCACCACCGCGTCGAGGAAATCCGCGATCGGCTCGGGATTGAACGCGGCATGGCCCCCGGCGATGACCAGGGGATGCGCCGCGGACCGCTGCGCGGAATGCAACGGGATACCGGACAGGTCGAGCGCGGTAAGCAGGTTGGTGTAGCCGAGCTCGGTGGAAAAGCTCACGCCGAGCACGTCGAAGGCTCCGACTGGGCGATGCGCGTCGACGGTGAACTGCGGGACGCCATTGTCACGCATGAGCCGTTCCATGTCCGGCCACACGCTGTAAGTCCGCTCGGCGAGCACGCCTGGCTGCTCGTTCAGCACCTCGTAGAGGATCGCGATGCCCTGGTTGGGCAGCCCGACCTCATAGGCGTCGGGGTAGAACAGCGCCCACCGGACGTCGGTCTCGTCCCACTCCTTGACGGTGGAGTTCACCTCGCCACCGACATACTGCACCGGCTTGCGGACAAGCGGCAGCAGCGGTTCGAGCATCGGGTAGACGGACTCCACAGGCATGTCAAGAGAATACCTACGCTGCGGAACGGTCCGTAGCGCCTGCGTACGCTCCAGGTGACTCCTCACGCCGGGGTCGCGCGGCCGGGCCGGCTTGTGACCCCCGCATTCGCAACGCCTTGAACCAGGGGTCGCAGGCCTTAGAAGCTGCGTGTCGGCGAGGAGCGTCCAAAGCCTGCCGTCGCGCCCGACCATGATCACGAAAAGAAAACCACGCTATGGCATGCAAACGTTTACGTGCAGAAATATGTCTTCGCGATCATGCGACGGGCATGAGGCGGAGGGGACGCACGGGGCAGGCGAGGGCGCGGGACTGGCGCGGCAGTGGCCGCGGTGCGCCTGAGCGGTCGGCAGCGGGCCCGCGGTCGGAACCAGCCCGCGGTCGGGAGCGGCGCGCGGTCGGGAGCGGGGCGTGGCGGGGGGTTGGGGTGGGGCGGCCGGGTTCGGGCGGGACGCGCGAGACTGGCGAGGGAGCGGGGCGGGTTATTCGAAGACGGAGTGGTGGCGTCTTACGGACTGGAGGAGGCCGATGGCGATCATGTCGGCGAAGATGGCGGAGCCGCCGTAGGAGACGAACGGGAGC
>Ga0187807_1000020_pt1 | contig 35730 bp, 31 predicted proteins | sample NC_wetland_sal_i_4_FD_132432 | JGI IMG/M metagenome (GOLD analysis project Ga0187807, IMG submission 132432) | Wetland sediment microbial communities from Neuse River Estuary, North Carolina, USA - ASW_2 | ecosystem: Environmental > Aquatic > Freshwater > Wetlands > Sediment | place: USA: North...
ATCAGGCCGATGTTCGGGCCTTCAGGCGTCTCGATCGGGCACATCCGGCCGTAGTGGCTCGGGTGCACGTCACGGACCTCGAACCCGGCCCGCTCGCGGGACAGACCACCGGGACCGAGCGCGGACAGGCGGCGCTTGTGCGTCAGGCCGGCCAGCGGGTTGGTCTGGTCCATGAACTGCGAGAGCTGGCTGGTGCCGAAGAACTCCTTGATCGACGCCACGACCGGGCGGATGTTGATCAGGGTCTGCGGCGTGATCGCCTCGACGTCCTGGGTCGTCATCCGCTCGCGGACCACGCGCTCCATCCGGGCGAGGCCGAGCCTGACCTGGTTCTGGATCAGCTCGCCGACGGTCCGCAGCCGCCGGTTGCCGAAGTGGTCGATGTCGTCGGTCTCGAGCACGATGGTGCGGCCGCCCCGCGCGAGCTCCTCCTCGCCGGCGTGCAGCCGGACCAGGTACTCGATCGTGGAGACGATGTCTTCCTCGGTGAGAGTCCCCTGCCGGATCGGCAGCTCGAGGCCCAGCTTCCTGTTGACCTTGTACCGGCCGACCTTGGCCAGGTCGTACCGCTTCGGGTTGAAGTACAGGTTGTCGAGCAGCGCCTGCGCGGACTCCCGCGTCGGCGGCTCACCCGGGCGCAGCTTGCGGTAGATGTCGAGCAGCGCGTCGTCCTGGCCGACCGTGTGGTCCTTCTCCAGGGTCGCCCGCATCGACTCGTAGTCACCGAACCGCTCGAGGATCCGCGCGTCGTCCCAGCCGAGCGCCTTCAGCAGGACGGTCACGCTCTGCTTGCGCTTGCGGTCGATCCGGACGCCGACGCTGTCCCGCTTGTCGATCTCGAACTCGAGCCAGGCGCCCCTGCTCGGGATCACCTTGCAGGAGTAGATGTCCTTGTCGCTTGTCTTGTCGACCTGGCGGTCGAAGTACACGCCAGGCGAGCGCACGAGCTGGCTGACCACAACGCGCTCGGTGCCGTTGATGATGAACGTGCCCTTGGACGACATCAGCGGGAAGTCGCCCATGAACACGGTCTGGCTCTTGATCTCGCCGGTGGTGTTGTTGATGAACTCCGCCGTCACGAACATCGGGGCGGAGTAGGTCATGTCCTTGTCCTTGCACTCCTCGGCGGAGTACTTGGGCGGCTCAAACCTGTGGTCTCGGAACGACAGGGACATCGTTCCCGAGAAGTCCTCGATCGGGCTTATCTCTTCGAAGATCTCTTCGAGCCCGGACTGCTCGGGCACGTCCTTACGCCCGGCCTCCTTGGCGGCCTGGATGCGTGCCTTCCACTTGTCGTTGCCGAGCAGCCAGTCGAACGACTCAGTCTGCAGGGCGAGCAGATCCGGAACCTTCAGGGGTTCGCTGATCCGCGCGAAGGACACGCGGCGGGGACCAAGATTCGTGGCGGAGGCGCTGCGCGATGCTGCCAACAGGGGTCCTTCCGAACTTGTCGCGAAACTATCACCGCACGCACGCAAAACGCCCCGCGGCAAAACCCCAGAGAGGCGAAGAGAGACACCGAGGACGTCAGAGTGCAGCGCAAATGGCCAGTGTAGCCAATGACTGCACTGCCTGTCAACGGTACGCCAATATGTGGTTCACCTTGCTCCGCAGCATCCCCTTTCGGAGACGATACGTCAAGCCGAAACCATACGGTTCGGCCAGGTTGGCCGCGTGATCGATGCCACACGCGTGCGGATGTGTAGAGCACAACGCAGTGGGTATCACTTTCATTCCCGCTCTTGAACGTCAAGGCGCCCCCGGGCACGTGCCCGGGGGCGCCTTTCGCCGCTCGCCGCGCCTGCGGCGCGGGCGGAGGCGCGGCTGACTACTTGACCGTGACGCTCGCGCCGGCGCCCTCGAGGGCCGCCTTGGCCTTGTCCGCGGCCTCCTTGTTGACCTTCTCAAGGACGGTCTTCGGCGCGCCGTCCACCAGGTCCTTGGCCTCCTTGAGGCCCAGGCTGGTCAGCGACCGCACTTCCTTGATGACCTGGATCTTCTTGTCGCCAGCGGCCTCGAGGATGACGTCGAACTCGTCCTGCTCCTCGGCCTGCTCGGCCTCGGCGCCGCCGGCCCCGCCGGCCGGGGCGGCCACGCCGGCGACCGCCACCGGGGCGGCGGCCTTGACATCGAACGTCTCCTCAAAAGCCTTCACGAACTCGGACAGCTCGAGGAGCGTCATCTCCTTGAACGCGTCGAGCAGGTCGGCGCTGCTGAGCTTCGCCATGATCGTTTCCCTTCGTTCCTTATTCCTGAGTCTCTGTCTCGGTGCCCGCCGCGGCAGGCGCGGCCTCGGCCGGGGCGCCGGCCTCGACCTTGGCGCGCAGCGCGTCGGCGAGCAGCGCCATCTGCGTCGGCAGCGCGTTGAACGTCGCCGCCGCGTTCGCCATCGACGCCTTCATGGCGCCAGCCAGCTTGGCGAGCAGCACCTCGCGCGGCTCGAGGTCGGCCAGCTTGCCGACCTCCGCCGCGGTCAGCGGCCTGCCCTCGAGCACGCCACCCTTGATCACGAGCAGCGGGTTCGCCTTAGCGAAGTCGAGCAGGCCCTTGGCTGCCTGCGCCACGTCCCCGCTGACGAACGCGATCGCGGACGGCCCAGACAGCATCGGCGTGAGCTGGTCACCCAGGCCCGCCTCGTTGGCCGCGATCTTGGTGAGCGTGTTCTTCACGACGGAGAACGTCGCGTTGCCCGCCAGGGAGCCGCGCAGCTCCTTCAGCTGGGCCACCGTCAGCCCGCGGTACTCGGTGAGCACCGCGCCGCTCGAGTCCCGGAACTTGCCGGTGAGCTCTTCCACAGCGGCCGTCTTCTCGGCGTTTGCCATGAGCCTCCTTCCCATGTGTCGTCGTCCTGCCAGTTCTCGTCCCCGAAGACGACGAACGCCCCGGCGCTAGGCGCACGGGGCGGTAGCCGCGGCTAAGCGGCTGAGGCTCACGGTCACCTGCGCGGGATGTCCTCACGGAACCTTCGGCGTGGCCTCGCGGCCACGCATCCAGCGGTCTTCGGCGACCATGAGTCTAAGTCGTCTATTGCAACTCTTCAAATCCAGGTCGTCTGTTGCACCGGCTACGCGGCCGTGGCGGCCGCGTCGTCCTCGATGAAGTTGCGGGTCCTGTTCGGGTCGACGGGGATGCCCGGACCCATTGTCGTGGTGAACGTGACCTTCTTCAGGTAGCGGCCCTTGGCGGCGGCCGGCTTGAGCCTGATCACCTCGTCGAGCGCCGCGGCGTAGTTCTGCAGCAGCGCCCTCTTGTCGAACGAGGCCTTGCCGATGATGAAGTGGAGGTTCCCGTGCCGGTCGGTACGGAACTCGATCTTGCCGCCCTTGATGTCCGTGACCGCCTTGGCCACGTCGGGGGTGACGGTGCCGGTCTTCGGGTTCGGCATCAGGCCGCGCGGACCGAGCACCCGGCCGAGGCGGCCGACCTTGCCCATCAGGTCCGGCGTGGCGACCACCGCGTCGAAGTCGAGGAACCCGCCCTGGATCTGCTCGATCAGGTCATCGGAACCCACGAAGTCGGCCCCGGCCGCCTTCGCCTCCTCGGCGCGCGGACCGGTCGCGAACACCAGGACGCGGGCCGTCTTGCCGGTGCCGTTGGGCAGGTTGACCGTGCCGCGGACCATCTGGTCCTGCTTGCGCGGGTCGACGCCGAGCCGGAGGTTCACCTCGACGGTCGGGTCGAACTTCGTCACCTGGGTGGCCTTGGCGAGGTCGACCGCCTCGGCCGGGCTGTACAGGTTCTCGCGGTCGATCTTCTCCGCGGCGTTCTGGTACGCCTTGCTGCGCTTCATTGCTGCTCTCCTTTAGCGGAGGTTGTGGTCATCGGGACCCGCGCCAGGTCCTGCCACTCTCTTCTTGATCTTTAATCCGAACGTGCGCGGCTGACTCCCAGCCGCACCGCTCAGCCTTCGACCTTGATGCCCATCGAGCGGGCGGTGCCCGCGATGATCTTCTCGGCGGCTTCGATGTCGTTCGCGTTCAGGTCGGGCATCTTGGTCTCCGCAATCTGCCGGAGCTGCGCCGCGGTCAGCGTGCCGACCTTGGTCTTGTGCGGCTCCTTGCTGCCCTTGTCGACGCCGGCGGCCTTCTTGATCAGCTCGGGCGCAGGCGGCGTCTTCGTGATGAATGTGAACGACCGGTCCTCGTAAATCGAGATCTCGACCGGGATGATGTTGCCTCGCTGGGACTCCGTGGCGGCGTTGTACTGCCGGACGAAGTCCATGATGTTGACGCCGTGCGGGCCAAGCGCGGTGCCAACGGGCGGCGCCGGGGTGGCCGCGCCCGCCGGCAGCTGCACCTTGACGACGGCAGCGAGCCTCTTTCTACGTGGCGGCATTGTGCTGGGGTTCCTCTCAGATCTTCGACACCTGGTCGAACGAAAGCTCCACGGGCGTCTCCCTGCCGAAGATCGACACGAGCACCTTGAGCTTCTGCGTGACCGCGTTGACCTCGTTCACGGTCGCCGGAAGAGTCGCGAACGGGCCATCCATAACGGTAACCGACTCGCCAACTTCGTATTCCGGGGACACCTTCTTGGCGGCGGCAGCCTGCGCGGTGGTCTCCGCGGGAGCGGGGGCGAGCAGCGTGGCGACCTCGCTCAGCGGCAGCGGCGACGGGCGGCTGGACAGGCCGACGAACCCGGTGACGCCGGGGGTGTTCCTGACCACCGCCCAGGACTCGTCGGTCAGGTCCATCCTGACGAGGATGTATCCCGGCAGCACCTTCTCGTTGACCGTCTGCTTCTTGCCGCTCTTGATCTCGGTCACCTGATGGGTCGGGACCTCGATCTGGAAGATGTAGTCCTCCATGTTGAGCGAGGTGATGCGGCTCTCCAGGTTGGTCTTCACCCGGTTCTCATAACCTGCGTAGGAGTGCACCACGTACCAGTCACCGGGCAGCATGCGCAGTTCGCGCGTGAACTCGGCGACAGCGTCGGACTCTTCGGCCGGTTCCTCGGCCGGTTCCGCGACGGCCTCGCCGTTCTCGGCGGCGTTCTCGGCGGCTTCGTCGTCGGTGCCGAGCGGCTCGTCAGCGAAGTCGGAAGTATCGTCGGTCACGTCGGCTGCCTCCCCATCCACTGCGCCGGTCGCCGCGTATTCGTCGATGTGCAGTTGGGACTCGGACACGGTAACTCACTCTCTTGTTCTGCTCGCTAGGCCAGCGCTCGCTCGGCCGCTAGCCCGGCGAGGAGCCCCGGTGATCACCGTGCCACGCTGCGTGCGCGCGGCGCCAGGGCCACCCAGGGCGTCCCGGTCCTCTCGCTTAGCTGAAGAACCAGAACATCAGCTTGGTGAACCCGTAATCGAGCGTCAGCACGATGGTGCTCATGATGATGATGAACACGAGCGCAACGATCGTGTAGGTCACGAGCTCATTACGGGTCGGCCAGATCACCTTCCGGAGTTCCGCTGCCACCTGCCTGGTGAACAAGGCGGGCGTCGTCCGGTCCCGCGTGGCGGAACGTCCGGACCCGCTCCGTCGCTCCGCGCTCTGGCCTCGCGTCTGGGTCGCCATGTCCTCACCTGTGCAGCACTGAACGGAACACCACGCACGGGCCAGCCGGACCGCGCTGGTCCAGCCAGCTCGCACTGGCAGGGCAGGAGGGACTCGAACCCCCAACCACCGGTTTTGGAGACCGGGACTCTTCCAATTGAGCTACTGCCCTCCGGTTTGCAATCACCAGAGTGTACGCCGAACGCACCCCTTCCGTCGAACCGAACCGTTTATACGCGCCTCGGGAGACGAAACCAGTTGCAGGGCATCCAGCGGAAGGTGACACCATGGATGCATGCCAACCACGAGAATATCGGCCCGCGTTGCTGCCATCTCCGAATCCGCGACCCTGGCCGTAGACGCGAAAGCCAAGGCGCTGAAGGCGGCCGGCCGGCCGGTCATCGGGTTCGGCGCCGGCGAGCCCGACTTCCCCACGCCCGGCTACATCGTCGAGGCCGCGCAGAAGGCGGCGGCGGAACCGCGCTTCCACAAGTACACCCCGGCCGCTGGCCTGCCAGAACTGCGCAAGGCCATCGCGGAGAAGACCGCCCGCGACTCCGGATACGCCGTGACCGCGGACCAGGTGCTCGTCACCAACGGCGGCAAGCATGCCGTCTACCAGACGTTCGCCACGCTGCTCGACAACGGTGACGAGGCGCTCCTGCCCGCGCCGTACTGGACCACCTACCCGGAGGCGATCGCGCTCGCCGGCGGCAAGTCCGTCATCGTGCCGACCGACGAGAGCACCGGTTACCTGGCCTCAGTCGAAGACCTCGAGGCGGCGCGCACCGAGCGCACCAAGCTGCTCGTGTTCGTCTCGCCGTCCAACCCGACCGGCGCCGTCTACCCGCCCGAGCTGGTAAAGGCGATCGGCGAGTGGGCCGCCGAGAAGGGCATCTGGGTGGTGACCGACGAGATCTACGAGCACCTCGTCTACGGCGACGCGAAGTTCTCCTCGATCCCGGTCGAGACGCCAGGGATCGCCGACCGGTGCGTCGTGCTCAACGGCGTGGCGAAGACCTACGCCATGACCGGCTGGCGGGTCGGCTGGATGATCGGCCCGAAGGACGTGATCAAGGCCGCGACGAACCTGCAGAGCCACGCGACCTCGAACGTGGCGAACGTCTCGCAGGCGGCCGCGCTCGCCGCGGTCTCCGGCGACCTGTCCGCGGTCGCGGCCATGAGGGAGGCGTTCGACCGGCGGCGGAAGACGATCGTCCGGATGCTCAACGACATCCCCGGCGTCGTCTGCCCCGAGCCGCTCGGCGCGTTCTACGCCTACCCGAGCGTCAAGCACGTGCTCGGCAAGGAGATCGCCGGCCAGCGGCCGCAGACCTCCTCGGAACTGGCCAGCCTCATCCTGGACGAGGCGGAGGTCGCCGTGGTGCCGGGCGAGGCGTTCGGGACGCCTGGCTACTTCCGGATGTCGTACGCGCTTGGGGACGCGGACCTCGAAGAGGGCGTAACCCGGATCGGCAAGCTGCTCGCCGACGCTCGTTAGAGCGTGGGGGCGCTGGGGCTTGCGGGGGTGACCGCGCGCTCAGTCGTCGACCTCAGAGCGGTCGCCGAACATCGCGCGGTACCCGCGCTGCGCCCCCGCGCCTCCTAGAGTCATAGGCAATGCCGGACGAACTTACTGCGCTTCCCAAAGCCCACCTGCATCTGCACCTGACTGGTGCCATGCGGCATTCCACCCTGGTGGAGCTTGCGCAGACGCATGGCGTTGCTTTGCCGCCTGCGCTGACCGATGAGTGGCCGCCGCAGTTGTCTGCCGCTGATGAGCGTGGCTGGTTCCGGTTTCAGCGGTTGTATGACACGGCGCGGTCGGTGTTGCGGACGGCTGAGGACCTGTACCGGCTGGTTCGGGAGATCGCTGAGGATGAGGTTGCCGAGGGGTCTTGGTGGCTGGAGCTGCAGGCTGATCCGTCTGGGTACGCCGGCCGGTTTGGCGGGATTAGCGCCTTTACTGAATTGCTGCTTGATGCTGCTGCTATTGCCGCGCAGGGGACCGGGGTTGGGATCGCGATTATCATCGCGGCGAACCGGACTCGGCATCCGATGGATGCCCGCGTGCTCGCTCGGCTTGCCGCGCAGTTCGCTGGCCGGGGGGTCGTCGGGTTCGGGCTGTCCAACGACGAAAGGCGCGGGCCGGCGGAGGATTTTGACCGGGCCTTCGGGATTGCCGGGCGGGCTGGGCTGCTGCTCGTGCCGCATGGCGGGGAGTTGCTCGGGGCGGCCAGCGTTACCGCGACCCTCGACCGGCTGCGCGCCGACCGGATAGGGCACGGGGTCCGGGCGGTCGAGGATCCGGAGGTCGTCAAGCGGCTCGCCGCCGCCGGGGTCACCCTGGAGGTCTGCCCGTCCTCCAACGTCGCGCTGGGCGTCATGCCAGACGTGGCCGCGGTGCCGGTCCGCACGCTGTTCGAGGCCGGAGTGCCGGTCGCGCTCGGCGCCGATGATCCGCTGCTGTTCGGCCGCCGCCTGGTCAGGCAGTACGAGATCGCCCGCGACGTGCACGGCTTCACCCGGCAGGAGCTAGCGGAACTGGCCCGCATGTCACTCCTCGGCTCCGCCGCCCCCGCCTCGGTCCGCACCCGCCTCTTCACCGCCATCGACACCTGGCTGAACTCCTGAACCTCCAGCCACTCTGCGCTGCCTCTCGCGGGGCGCCCGCCAGTTACTAGACAGGCGTCTTTGTACTCTGCCGCGCACTTTGTACCCCCAGTGACAAAAATCCGGGCCGAAATACCCCGAAAAGTTGTCACCCGGGGTACAAAGACAGCAGCAGGGGCAGATGTGACTGGCGGGACGGGGGCATGAGGGGCGGATGGGGTCAACGGGCACAGAGAGGCCCTGGGGAAGGCCGCCCGCGCCGGGGAGGCAACGGCCGTTAGAGGGTGACGCCGACCAGGATGGGTTCGGGGGTCAGGGTGACGCCGAAGGCGGCGCGGACGCCGTCGCGGATCTCGCGGGCCAGGGCGAGCAGCTCCGTAGTGGTCGCCCCGCCCGCGTTGATCAGGGCGAGCGTGTGCTTGGCCGATACCCGGGCCCGGCCGGGCGCGCCGTAGCCCTTGCCGAAGCCGGCGTGCTCGATCAGCCACGCCGCCGGCACCTTGACCTTTCCGTCGCCGGCGTCGAACCGGGGCACCGGGCCTGGCGCCGTTGCCGCCAGCCGGGCGAACTGCTCCGCGTCAACGACCGGGTTCGTGAAGAAGGAGCCGGCGCTCTTGGTGTCCGGGTCGCCCGGGTTCAGCACCATCCCCTTGCGCGCCCTTATCTTCAGCACTCCGGAACGTACCTCGCCGACTCCGGCGCGCTCCCCCATCTCCACGCCGAGCTCGGCCGCGAGCTCGGCGTACTTCACCGGCATCGAGAGCGGGTCCCTGGCGAGGCGGAACGTCACGGCGAGCATCACGTACCGCGCCGGGTTCTTCTTGAAGAAGCTCGTGCGATAGGCGAAGTGACAGGATTCGTTCGGAATGTCCTGAATCTGGCTGGTCAGCCGGTCGAATACCCGTACGTTCGTGATGACCTCGGCCACCTCGTGGCCGTACGCGCCGACGTTCTGGATCGGGGTTGCCCCGGCGCGGCCGGGGATGCCGGACAGGCATTCAAGTCCCGCGAGCCCCCCGTCCACCGCGGCGGCCACCACGTCGTCCCAGTCCTCGCCGGCCGCGACCGTGACGTCGACGTGGCCGTCGGCTGCGCCGGCGTAAGCGACGCCGCGGGTGTTCACGCGGATGACCGTGCCGGGAAAGCCCTCGTCGGCGATCACCAGGTTGCTGCCGCCGCCGAGAATCAGGACGGGCTCGCCGGCGCCGTCGGCGGCCGTCACTGCCCCGATTAGGGCGGCCTCTGTCGGCGCGTCGGTGAAGGCCTTCGCCGGGCCGCCCAGGCCGAGCGTCGTGTAGTCGGCCAGCGACGTCACGGGAGGCGGACGACGGCGCGGGCGCGGGTCAGCACCTTCTCCCCGGCGGACCTGGCCACGATGTCGACGGCGACCCTGTTGTCGCCGAGTTTGTCCGCGATCGTGCCGCTGACCTCGATGGTCGCGCCCCCCGTGTTTCCCCCGGGAGGGGGATCAGTGTCGTCGGGGACCGGGACCACGGCGGAGAACCGGACGCCGAACTCGAGGACCGCGCCGGGATCTCCCGCCCATTCGGAGACGAACTTACCGGCCTGAGCCATCGTGTACATGCCGTGCGCGATGACGCCGGGCAGGCCGACGGCGCGGGCGAGCCGGTCGTTCCAGTGGATGACGTTGAAGTCGCCGGACGCCCCGGCGTACTTCACCAGGTCGAGGCGAGTGGCCCGGTAACTCTTCTGCGGGATCTCGGTTCCCGGCTGCACGTCGGCGTACTTAACGGTCATCGTGCCCTGCCCTACTTTCCGCGCTCGACGAGCGTGGACTTCGCGGTGCAGACATGCTCACCGTCGGTGGTGCGGATGTCGGTGGACGTCACGAGCATGGACATCGCCCCGACCGCCCTGATCGACTCGACCGTGGTCGTCGCGACCACCACGTCGCCGGCGTGCAGCGGTCGGCTGTGGCTGAAGCTCTCCTCGCCGTGCACCACCATCGAGTAGTCGAGGCCAAGGCCAGGCTCGGAGTGCATGGACGCCGTGGACGCCATGGCGACCACGATCGCGAACGTCGGCGGCGCGATGACGTCCGGGTAGCCCGCCCGCTGGGCAGCGGCCTTATCCCGGCACAGCTCGCTCGGCTCGCCGATCGCGTCGGCGAACTCGGCGATCTTGACCCGGCTGACCTCGTAGGGTTCGCCCGGCCCGAATGCCCGGCCGACGAACTCCTTGTTCAGGGCCACCTGGCGCCGGACCCGCGGTTAGCGGGTCTCGCGGTGCGCCGTGTGGCAGCGGCACCAGGGGCAGTACTTCTTCAGCTCAAGGCGGTCCGGGTCGTTGCGCCGGTTCTTCTTCGTGATGTAGTTACGGCGCTTGCACTCCTGGCAAGCCAGCGTGATCTTCGGCCGGACGTCGGTGGCAGCCACGGTGGAGTGCCTTCCTTTGCGACAACGAGGTGGGTACTTGATCGGGTAGCGGAGGCCGGACTTGAACCGGCGACACAGCGATTATGAGCCGCTTGCTCTGCCTGACTGAGCTACTCCGCCATTCGGACCATGTAAGAGTACCCGATCCGGGCGGCGTGTGCGCAGCGACGGAGGCCGCACGGCCCGCTGCCGTTATCCACAGGATAACGGCCCTCATCCACGGTGAGATCCCCCGCCGATTACGGCATTTCCACATATGTGCAAGCCGATGCCCACAGGCTATCCACAAATCCCCAGGAGTGGCGGGCGGGTAAAGAGTCGCCGCGGCGCCAGGATCAGGGCTCGGACGGGTCGTTACCCACCCGGGCGACGGAGTCGCGGACGACAAGCAGCGGCTCCACCGTGGCTGGGACCGTCTCGCCGGTGCCGCGCGACGGGTCTTCGGAGTTGCGGATCTGCTCCATCAGCATCGCCACGCAGCGCCTGCCCAGCTCACCGAACTCTTGCCGCACCGTGGTCAGCGGGGGCCAGAAATGCGCCGCCTCCGGGATGTCGTCGAAGCCAGTCACGCTGACGTCGCGCGGCACGTCCAGGCCCGCCTCGCGGAAGGCGTGAATCAGCCCGAGCGCCATCTGGTCGTTGGACGAGAAGACCGCGGTGAACCCGAGGTCGCGGGTTCCCGCCCCGGCGAGCGACCGCCCGGCCTCGTACCCCGACTCGGCGGTCCAGTCCCCGTAGACCAGCGGCAGCAGGGGAAGCCGCGACGAACGCAGCTCATCTTCGTACGCCCGCAGCCTGGACTGCGCGTCGTTCCAGTCCAGCGGGCCCGCGACGTGCTGGATGCGCCGGTGGCCCTGCCCGATGAGGTACTGCATCACCATCCGGACGCCGGCCCGCTGATCGACCGACGCGACCGGGATGCCGCCCGCGTCTTGCCGCTCTCCCTGCGCGGCGACGATCGGGATGTTCACCGCCAGCGCCGCCAGCCTCGACAGCACGGCAGTTCGCGGCGCCACGATGATGACACCCTCGACGTCCTGGTCGAGCAGGTCCTCGACGGCCGCCGAGATCGCGTCCGGGGAAAGGGACCCGAGATGGGCGATCGTCGCGTAGTAGCCCTGCTCGCGTGCCGCGTCCGCGACCGCGCTGACGCTGCTCGCCGGGCCGTAGTGCGACCCGACCGCCGCGGCCAGCACGCCGATCGTCTGCGAGCGGCGCATCGAGAGCATCCGCGCCGCCCGGCTCGGCCGGAACCGCAGCTCGTCGATCGCGACGAGCACCCGCGTCCTGGTCGCGTCCCGGACGCTCGGATGCCCGTTCAGCACCCGGGAGACCGTCTGGTGCGAGACGCCCGCGAGGCGCGCGACATCGCGGATGCTGGCCGGCCGCGACCTGGCGCCGCTCTTGCGTTGGCTCATGGCGTTCCCGGGCACAACATGAGCATGGCATACCGGGCAATACGATGCCTGTCGGCGAACCGGTGTTTATTTTTGTTTCTCGCTGATTGTTACCGCTGCGCGACGCCGGCTAACAGGGCGTCCTGCGCGGCGCGCCTTCCTGACGCGCTGCCGGCTAGATAGCCATAGGTGCCCTTATCGCGAAGCTCGGTCGCCGCTTCGGCCAGTGCGCCGAGGGCGGCGAACGTACCGCGCGATGAATTCCGCCCGGGTAGCCACGTCTCTTCCAAGAAGCGATCGCTCGAAACGTACAGAGGAGAACGCTGATGCCCCAGACTCAGCCGACCGTGGAGCTGAACGAAAGCTTCAGCGAACCGGATGCGGCGCCCCCGCCATGGGCCGAGGTAGCCGAGGTCCTGTCGAAGTCCGAGATGTTCTGGCTGTCGACCGTGCGCCGCGACGGGCGGCCGCACGTCACGCCGCTGCCGGCGATCTGGCTCGATGGGACGCTGTACTTCTGCACCGGCTCCCTCGAGCAGAAAACCAGGAATCTCCAGTCCAGCCCCCGTTGCGTCCTCACGACCGGCACCAGCAAGCTGCGGTCAGGGCTCGACGTCGTGGTCGAGGGAACGGCGGTTCGCATGACCGATAGCCCCCAGCTGCACAGGCTGGCCGCGCTCTGGAAATCCAAGCTCGGCTGGGACTTCGAGGTCGGCGGCGACGGGTTCCGCGATCCCGCGGGGCGGACGGGGCTCGTCTTCGGCGTCACGCCGGCGAAGGTCCTCGCCTTCGGCAAGAGCCCCTACACCCAGACGCGCTACCGCTTCGCGTCCTCAGCCGCTACCCCCTAGCCGTCCCCCTGTGGTGGGATCCGGATCAGGCGCCTGAGGGGACTGCGCCTTCTGGCCTGAGGGCGCGTAGCGCGCGGCTGTGACAATCCCGACCGTCATGAGCAGTAGCGCGACGACCTCGCCGGTGACCGCCGCGGGGCTGCCGCGCAGCCGCGCGTCGAGCCACAGAACGCCGAGCGCGATGGAGATGACCGGGTCCGCGGTGGTGATGATGGCCTGGACCGGCGCCAGGAACTTGCCTTGCTGGAAGGCATCCTGGTTGAGGATGAAGCCGACCGGACCCGCGATGGCCAGGACATAGATCGGCCAGTTGGTGAAGACCCGGGCTGGCCCGCTGCCAAATTCCGACGTCACCAGCTTGACCGCGAACGCGGCGACCCCGTAGTTGACGCCGCAGGCCAGCGCTATCGCCACCGGCCGCAGGTCCGAGCGCCGGTTCGCCACGGCGAGGCAGCCTCCCACCACCACGACCAGCCCGATGGCCAGCGGCAGCAGGACGGTGAAGCCGACGTTCGAGTTGCCGGCCGATGGCTGCCCGATGGCGAGGAACCCGGCTACGCCGATCGTGGCGGCCGCGACGCCCGCGAGCAGGACCGGATCCCATCGCTTGGTCCCCGGTGGGAGCCTGCTCGGGTCCCATCCCACCGACCGGACGATGAGCACGGCGAAGACCAGGTCGAAGACCAGCAGCGGCTGCACTACCGCCAGGCTGCCAACGCTGAGCGCCGCGACCTGCAACGCGAATGCCGCGACGTTCGTCGCGATGGCGATCAGCCACAACGGCTGCCGCACCAGGTCCAGCAGGATCCTCGGCGACAGCGCCCGCTCGGTCTTGACCCGCTTAGTGCTGCGCTCGTCGGCGACCGACGACACCCCGAAGAGCAGCGCGGCAGCCAGGGCTACCGGCACGGCGATCGACCCGGACAACTATCTGCCCCGCCGTCGGCTCGATCCGGTGACAAGTTCGCGGCAGGCCGGCATGTCGGCCGAAGTACCAGGCAACAGACCGATCCGTCCTTCCTCTCCCATCACATCCCCTCCTCCTTTCACATCCCCCTCTTCTTTCCATTCCGAACGAGGTGAGTCGCGGTGGATGGTCACGCCGCGTCGCCCGGGCACCTTATGGCGCGGGCTGCGGAACGGTTATTCGCGTTCTACCGTGCGAAGCCCGCGCTGCGGGGTCCACGACTCGATGACCAGCAAGGTCGCTTCCGGGTTCAGCCGGGTGGTGACGACCTCGGAAATGTCAGCGAGGAACAAGTCGCCGGCAGGCCCTTCGCCGATCGGTCCGGCCAGGACAGCACGCCCGGCGATCTTTGCCTCGCCCGGCCATTCGGCCTCTCTGCCCTCCTGCGGGTGAAAAACCGGGCCGTGCAGGGCGAACCTGGGATCCCGCCGCAGATCCGCACCTTTGCGCGCCCCCGGCATCGACCCGAACTTGAGCTCACCGTCAGCGAACTCGCACTCGATGCCCGAGATCCGTGGCGAGCCGTCGGCCCGCAACGTCGCGATCGTTTTGTGCCTGCCCGCGTCGAAAAGCCGCCGCACCCGCGCCGCGAACTCGGGCTCCGCCCGCTCCACGTCCCTCCACGCTGCCACGGCCCCAGTATGCGCCCGGTCCCCTAACTGACGTCAGCGCTGCGCGGTGTGCTCTGGGCGCTGATAGGAACCGGCCTGTGCGCGGATTTTGGGTGGAAAGCAGGAGGGATCCCCCAGCTCGCCGAGGATGAAGCAGCTACGGCTGAGAGTTGCGGCGCCGAGGGCGACCAGCGCCAGGGCCAGTGCCTCGCCGGCCAGATCCCAGGGGCCGGTCTGGATGTGCTCACCGAACAGGAAGACACCCAGCAGGCTGGCCGAAAGCGGGTCGAGGATGGTGAATCCGGGCTGTGAGGCCGCGAGCGGCCCGGATGCGAGCGCATGGGACGCCAGCAGCATCGTCACCGCGCCCACGACCAGGAGCACGTACAGCGACCAGGTGGAGAAGACGGCGCCGAGACCCTGTCCGAGGTGAGAGCTGAGCTCCTTGATCACCGCGGCGACAAAACCCCAGGCAATCCCGGTGGCGGAGCCGAGGACCGCCGCCCGCCGGGACGGGGCCGCGCCCGAGCTGTTCCCGAACCAGAAACCCACGGCGAGGGCCGCGACTACCACGCCGAGCGTGACCAGCCCGGCCAGCAGCCAGGAGGAGCCCGCCGCGTGCAGCCGCCCGCCGGACGGCGACGCCAGGCGCAAGAACATGGCGATTCCCGCTGACATCGCGGCCGCCCCCAGCCAGTCACGGGGCTTGATCCGCACGTGCCGCCGCCCGGCGAAGGCCAGGAACCCGAACACCAGCAGCAGCTCGAGCGACAAGATGGGCTGGACCAGGGCCAGCGGGCCGTAGCGCAACGCCGTCAGCTGGAAGCCGAACCCGCCGATCATGCTGACAACGCCGAGGACCCAGACCGGGCGGCGGGCCAGGCGCAGCAGCAAACGGGCGTCGAATCCGCCCGTCGTCGGCACGCTCATCGCCCCGTGCCGCTGTGCCAGCGAGGCCGTGGCCGTGCAGAAGCTCGCCGCGACCGCCAGCAAAACAGCTACCAGCATCGTCTCCCCCGGTGGTTGACGTCCCACGCGGTTCGAACAGCTCCCCGGCAGGCGCCATTCCCGTGCGGCGTGCTTTGAATTTCCGAACGCAACCGTGGCGACTCTAGAGCACGGACGTCTTATGACGGCCAGTGGACGAATTGCAGCAGCATCATCCGGGGAGCGCGGAGACTGTTGGGCGCAAACGTATGCAGCAGCCTGGGATGCATGATGACCGCATCGCCCGGCTCGCCAGTGAGTTCCTCGACCCGAACGTCAACGCCGTCGATGACCGCGCCTGCCGCCATGTAGCGGTGGATGCGGTCGGTACCGTCGCCGGCTTTCCACAGGTCGCGCAGCCAGGGATGCACAGTCCTCAGATGCGCCTTTACCTCGGCCGAGCGAACCGGGGCGTTGTCCGCCCGCGGTCCGGCCGGCGTGGTCAGCCGGTGTGAGCCGGTGATCACCAGCGTGCCGCCACCCCTGGGCCGCACGGGCGCGAGGTGCGCGAAGACCACCACCATGGTCAGCTCATCCATGTAATCCTGCGAATCGAGGTGCCAGCCGCTCGCGGGGACATCCCAGGCAGTGCCGGAGCGCGGGAACGTCACCAGTGGCCGGCCCCAGTGCGCTGGTCGCTGCCAGCGGCCGGCGCCGAGCAGATCGTCGATGACCGCGCAGAGCTGGTCGGTGGCCATCGCGTCGAAGGCTCCGGTGCCGGTCAGTTTCTGAAAATGCGCCGGCATGTGCACCGTCCAGGTCTCCGGCCGGTCCGGGTGGATCGCATGCGCCTCGAGCAGGTGCTCCCAGACGCGCTGGCGCATGGCCGTTACCTCGGCTGGGGGAATCGTCGCGGGAAGGCGCAGTATGCCACGGCGGTCAAACTCGTCACGCTGAGCAGACGACAGCATGTCTCTCCCTACTTCGCACGCCAGAACGATGGCGGTGCGGAGGAAAGACAGCCGGGCCGCACCACATGCCTGGCCTGCGATGGCCAGATGGAAGTGAGAACCGGGCGTCCCGGCTTAGTTGTGACGTTCCGACGCTACTGACTTTTGCGCGACTGACGCAACGAGATTTTCGGCCAGCTCCAGCAGCAGTACCCGTAGCTCAGTGGGCTCTTCCAGGCGTGGAAGCCGGAGAGGCGTCAGCTCTGCCCTCTTCGGGGGACACCGAGAACGTCAGGCTGTCGCCGACACTGCTTAGTTAATTTCTACTATTTGAACTGATATAAAATAAAACCTATGGATGCAGAGCAGCTCCTCGCACCCGAGGACGTGTCCCCACTCGGCCGCAGCCGCGCCGACGTACTGGACATGCTGCGCGCCGCCGACGGACCGCTCGGCGTCCGCGAGATCGCGCAGCAGATGGGGCTGCACCCGAACACCGCACGGTTCCACCTAGAGGCGCTGGTCGAGGCAGGCCTGGCCATCCGCGAGACGGAAGACAGGGAGACGCCCGGCCGGCCCAGGATCAGCTACCGGGCGGCCGCCGGCAGCCACGCCGGGCGGCGGCGCTACCGGCTGCTGGCGGAGATGCTGACCAGCCTGATCGCAGGGACCATGCCGGAGCCCGCCAAGGCGGCTGAGGCGGCCGGGCGCGAGTGGGGCGCCTACCTCACCGAGCAACCCCCGCCCTACCAGAAGCCGTCCGCCGAAGATGCCATCAGGAAGCTGACCGCGATCATGGAGGAGCTAGGGTTCTCCCCGCAGCCGGAGGCGGGCGACGGCGGCGAGCAGTACCGGCTGCGCCTGCGCCAGTGCCCGTTCCGCGAGGTAGCCCAGCATCACCAAGACGTCATCTGCTCGCTCCACCTGGGGCTGATGCGCGGGGCGCTGGTGCGGATGCGGGCACCGGTCACCGCCGACCGGCTGGATCCGTTCGTCGAGCCCAGCCTGTGCATCGCCCGCCTGACCGAACGCGAGCACCCAGGCGAGGCGGGCTGAGCGGTGCCGAGGCGCGCGACCTGGTGGTGGTGAAGGCTCCGCCTGCCGTGAAGTGATGAGGAGTGGGAGACGTCAGGATGCTTGCCGTCAGCTGGGACACCGTCCGGCTGTTCTTGCATGTGCTCGCGGCCACCATCTGGGTCGGCGGCCAGCTGATCCTGGCGGCCCTGGTCCCGGTGCTGCGCACCTTCGGCGCCGAGGTGCCGCGGGCGGCCGCCAGCCGCTTCAATCAGGTGGCCTGGGCCGCCTTCGCGGTGCTCGTTGTCACCGGGGTGTGGAACGTCATCGCCGTCCGCGGCCAGATAAGCCATGATCCTGGCTACCGGACCACGCTCATCGTCAAGATCGTGGTGGTCGGCATCTCTGGTCTCACCGCGGCGCTGCACGCACGGTCCCGCGGCACGACGGGCCTGGCAGTCTTCGGCGCCCTGACGGGTATCAGCTCCCTGGCCGCGCTGTTTCTCGGGGTTCTCCTGGCTGGCTGACACCTTGGCCGGCCTCGTCATGCCCGGTGCTGTCGTGCATCTGCGCCAGCAACCCGGCCAGGTCCACGGACTTGTCGGCGAGCAGGGCGGGCAGCAACACATCGTTCTCCTTGGCCGCGTGCGCCGTAAACAGCCCGGCGATCTGCTGTGCCTGCTCGGCGGCCTCCTTGCCATCATCGAGGGTGGCCACCCGCGCGCCGAGTGCCGACAGGCTGAGGTGCTCGGCGATCATCTCCTCGACAGTGGCGGTCAGCCCTGCTCGCGTGGCGGCCGGGTAGATGGTCTTTTCCTCTGCCGCGGCGTGCGGCAGCACCTCCTCGGCCAGGTAAGCAACGAGACCGGCCACCGCGGCCCCGTACGGCTGCCCTGCCGCGACCGCGCCGGACACGGCATCGGCGCGCCCGGCGACTTCCTCGCCGAGCCTCTTGTGATGCTCCAGCATTGCTTCGTATGCCTCGGTTGCGGTGATCGTCGTCATGCTGTCGTCTCCTTCGGCTGGCTGCCCGGCGGCAAGCGCGAATCCTCAGTAATTATTATTGTTTTTATCAAAAAAATTGCGTAAACAACAGGGACGTGGCGGCGGATGTGAGCGAGAGAACATCGGCTGCGGCGTGGTTGAGATGGTGGTCGTCGATGACGGCGCACCTCCGCGGTTGACAATGGTCTCACCCGTCCCTCCGGTCAGCCCTGCCCGAGCCCGTTGACCGGAGCCTTGGTTCTTTTTTACTATAGATTTTAGTAAAAAAGAACCAAGGAGGGCGACCATGACCGAGGTGACGCTGGCGACACAGCTTGGACAGCCGCCGGGGCAGGCCGGCCTGACCGCACGGCCGTCCCTGACACTGGCCGAGGAGCACGCGCTCGTGCTGTGGCAGGTCACGACGAGCGCTGAGAAGCTGCTGACCGCGACCGAACATGGCCGGTGGCCCGGCGCGGAACTAACGGCACTGGCCGGCTACGCCAGGGCCGAGGTGCTGCGCCAGGCGTCTGACGAAGAGGCAACGCTGTTCCCCGTTGTCCCCGCCCAGACGGTGGCCGGGCTGGCCAGGGATCACGTCCGGCTGCGCGCTGCCGCCGAGCTGCTGACCCGGGCGGCCGCCGGGGAACATCCTCTGGACCCTGCCCAGCTCGCCGCCACCGTCCGCGGCTTCGTCACCCAGCTCGAACGCCACCTGCGCAACGAGGAACACCTGCTCGCGTCGGCCCGGGCGCCGCAGGATGTGCCGGGCACCGTTACCCTCGGCGGCCACCCGCACAAGTGGTACCTGCTCACCGAGGGACCCGTGGCCGACCTTGACGCGCTCCCCCGGAAGAGGCGGTCACCGCGGCCGTGAACCGGCTGCTGCGGATGCGCCGCGGCGAGCAGGTCGAACTGCAGTCCGGCACCGGCCTGGACCCGGTCTGGCGGAAGATCAGCGAGCTCAGCCCGGCATTCGGAATCGCGGGGCGACCAGGCCTGCCGGGTTGACCGCGACCCAGGCGCGCCGCCGCCGCGATAGCCGCGCCATCGCGCCGCGCCGCGCCTCGTCAGCCAGCGCCCAGACCTGGGCCGCCGCGGCGTCGTCCGGGTCGGCCGGGCCGAAGATGGCCGCGTCGGCCGCCGCCGCAACGGCCCCGGCCGCTGGCAGCCCGGACGGCTCGGCACGCGCCGCCTGCTCGCGGCGCGTCGCGGTCGGTGCGGCCGACCCGATTCCCAGGTCACGGCCGAGGTCAAGAAGCTCCCGCCAGGCGCCCGCGACTCGCACAGCAGGCGGGCCAACGGCACGGCGGCGCCGACGGCGCACGGCCTTGGCGGCGATGAGCGCGGCCACGACCGCAAGCACAGCGAGCAGCGGGATACCCGCGTAGGTGAGCAGGATAATGACGATCGCGGGGATCACGAACCCGGACGGCCTGGCGGCTGGCTTCGGCGGCGTGCGTGACACCGCGCTGCTGGAGTCGGGCGCGGGAGCCGGCGCGGCAGGGTTCTGCCGGGGCGGGATTACCCGCACCGACTGCGGCGGAGTGACCTGCCGCTGCTGCAGGGCGGGGTTCCGCGTGCCGGTGAACAGCGCGGCCGGCAGCGTCACCCAGCCGTACTGGGTCAGGTCAACCTCAACGTCGGCGCTGACGTCCTTGCCATAGACGGCACCGCCCGGCTGGACAGTGCCGTCGAGGCTGACCCGGGCGGGCACCCCGACCGCGTTGGCAAGCAGCGCCATCGTGGCGGCGTACTGCTCGTCGTCCCCGACGATCTGCTTGGACTCGAGGAACGTGGTGAGCCTGCCCGCCCCGTGTCCCGCGAGGACCGAGCTCTGCGTCCCGCCGCCGTCGCTGTAGCTGCCGTTCTGTCGCAGATAGGTGGCGAGCGCGAGGACCTTCCCCATGGGCGTGGCCACGGAGTCGGCGTGCGCCTGGGCGAACGCCTGGACGGCGGACGGGATCACGAGGGACGGGTCAGGCGTTCCGTCCGGGGTGGCGTTGGCGAGCTGCGCGGTGCCCGGCGCGGGCGCCGGGTTGTAGCTGACCGTGTAGCGCACCCCGGCGGGCACCCCGCCGGGGATGATGCCGGTGGTCGTCGCGACGTTGAAGCGCAGCGCCGCCTGCGCCCCCGGGCCGGCCGAGCCTGCGAACACGAATCCGGTCGTCCCGGCGAGGTCCGGCAGCCACGGCTGATCGTACGCCGGCTCGATCGTGATCGTCGCCGTGCTGGTGTCCCCGCCGGCCGCGCCGGGCAGCAGCGTGCCGACCCGCTGGAACCCGCTGAACGACGAGGCGACCCCGGCCGCCGGGGCGTTGGCCACCCCCCAGGCCAGCCCGTCATAGGTGTCCATGGCCGCGATCCGCACGCGGCTGCCCGCGGGCAGCCCGGTGGTGGCGAACAGCTCCTTGCCGTAGACGCTGACGCTCGGCGCCGCGTCTTTGGTGTAGTCGCGGAACTCGGCCAGCGGCGACGGGTAGCCGGTAACGTCGAAGGGCGGCGCGACGGTGAGCACGACTCGCTGGTGCGCACCCGCGCCCGGCAAGTGCGGACCGACGAGGGTGGCGCCGGCCCCGGCGACGGCGAGGACGCAGGCCGCGAGCCCGATCCGCTGCCACGGACGCTGCCTGCCTATCGTGGTGCGCCGGCCGGTCCCGCGCTGCTGGCGCACCGCCGCCCAGCCGAGGGCGGCCACGGCGAACCCGGCGCCCTGCACCACCGCCGCGGCCGGCTGGGCCGCTCCGAACAGGATGGACAGCGCGGCGACGACCGCGGGCGGCGCGGCGGGCAGCAGCACGGCCGGCGTGCGGCGGGCGAGCGCGTGCCCGGCCACCCCGCCGAACAGGCCGAGCAGGTAGGGCAGCGCGAGCAGGCCGGCCGTGCTGCCGACCGGGCGCGCGGTGGTCAGCAGCTGCTGCCACCCGGAGACCGCCGTGCTTGCGGTCGACTGCAGCGTCGCCAGGCTCAGCGTGCCGGTCTCGCTGATGACCCCGCCGAACAGCAGGAACGCGAGCACGCCGGCGACGACGACAAGGAGCAGCGGCATCCGCGCACGCTGGCCGAAATGGCTGAGCAGCAGGCCGAGCAGCAACCCGGCGGCGCCGGCCGCCAGGTACCCGTGGCCGCCGTAGGCCGGACGGAAGCCGACGATGCCGATCATGGTGAGCACGAGCAGCGCGAGGCCGTCGACCAGCTCGTCGCGGCCAGGGACGAACGAGGACAGCCCGGCAAGCGCCGGCTGGGTGGTCCCCGGATGCCCAGCCCCTTCGGGCACGGTGGTCATACGTTCCCCGCACTCAGGAGCATCGGCAGGTCGGTGAGCGTGCGCAGGGCGAGCACGGTCAGGCCGCCGGACTGGCTGATTCCCGGCGGGGCGTCCGGCTCGCAGCGCAGCGCGATCACCCGGACGTCGGGTCCGAAGTAGACGGCAGCCCCCCTGAGCGCCTGGAACGGGATCACGCTGCCGGTCAGCAGCATCAGCACAGTGGTGTCCTGGGCCAGCCGGTAGCCCCGGCCGGCCAGCGTTGACAGGTCCTGTCCGGTCTCGGCGAGCGTTCCGGCGGCGATGGTGTCGAGGAACCGGTGCCGGGTGGCGGCGCTGACCGCGTGGCTGGCGGCGACCAGGCAGACGTTCTGCTGGTCCCGCACGGCCCGGACGCAGATCGAGCCTGCCACGCTCATCGCCAGCTCGAACTCGTCGTCTGTGCGGTAGCTTCCGGTCGCCCCGTCCACGACCACGGTGAGCTGGCTGCGCCTGGTGTCCTGAAACTGGCGGACGAGCAATTTGCCGGCCTTGGCCGAGCTGCGCCAGTGCACGTGCCGCCGGTCGTCGCCCGCGACGTAGTCGCGCAGCGTGTGGAAGGCGAGGTCGCTCACGGACAAGTCACGGGTGGCCTGCCCCTCCAGGTCACGCTGCAGCCCCGGGCTGAGCGTCTCCAGGGGAATGATCCTCGGGTGCACGAAGAGCTGCACAGCGGTCTGCGTCACCTCTTCCCTGCGGAGCAGGCCGAGCGGGTCGGTGCGCACCGCGCTCGGGGGGCCGATTCCGATGACGGCGCGCCGGTCGGTCGGCACCACGAACAGCTCGTCATGGTTCGCGCCGGCGGCAAGCGAGGGAAGCTGGAAGGTCGCCCGGCCGGCGCCGACGGGCACCTCCACGCTGAGCGCGCGCAGCCGTGCCCGCGATTCATTGACCGCGACGAGCCGGCCCGTCGCGGGGGTACCGACGCCGACTCGCACCTGGTCGAGTTCGATGCGGATGTCAAGCGACGGCCGCCCGACCACGAAGCCGACCGCGATCAGCAGCGCGATCAGGCAGCACGCCGCGATCAGGAACAGCTCCTGCCAGCCCAGCTCGATGCCGAGCAACCAGGCGGCCACCGCGACGGCGAGCACGCCCCGCCCCACCGGGGTGATCGCATGAAAAACCTTAAAGATCATCTCGAACGGACCCGGGGTTCCCGCCATTCCTACGCTCCGCGTACAGTCGGCGGGCGGACCGAGGTGAGGAGCTGGGCGATGACATCGTCGACGGTGACGCCGGAGAACTCGGCCTCGGCGTCGAGCAGCAGCCGGTGGCAGAGAACCGGGACGGCGAGCTCCTTGATGTCGTCGGGGACCACGTAGCTCCGCCCGTCCGCGAGCGCCCAGGTCTTCGCGACACGGACAAAGGCGAGGCAGCCACGCACGCTGAGGCCCAGCCGCACCTGGCGGTGCTGGCGGGACTCCGTGGCGAGCTGGCTGACGTAGCCGAGGATGCCCGGGTCCACGTGCACCGCGTCCGCGAGTCCGGACATCTGGACGATCGCGGCGGTGGTGATGACGTTCCGCACCGTGGCGGCCCGGTCGCGGGTCGCCGCGGACGCGAGCAGCGTGACGGTGGTGGCGTGGTCGGGGTAGCCGAGGCTGGTCTTCATCAGGAACCGGTCAAGCTGCGCCTCGGGCAGCCGGTACGTGCCCGCCTGCTCGATGGGGTTCTGCGTGGCGATCACCATGAACGGCTGACCAACCGGGTGCTGGGTGCCGTCCACGGTGACGTGCCCCTCCTCCATCACCTCGAGCAGCGCCGACTGAGTCTTGGGTGAGGCCCGGTTGATCTCGTCGGAGAGCACGATCGTGGCGAAGACCGGGCCCTTGTGGAACTCGAACGTCGACGTGCGCTGGTCGTAGATGGTCACCCCGGTCACGTCGCTCGGCAGCAGGTCCGGGGTGAACTGGATCCTGCTGTGCGTGCCCTGCACCGAGTTGGCGATCGCCTTGGCGAGGGAGGTCTTCCCGGTGCCGGGGAAGTCCTCGAGCAGCAGATGACCCTCGGACAGCAGGCAGGCGAGCGCCAGCCGGACGACGTGCTGCTTGCCGAGCACGGCCTGCTCGACGTTGGCCACCAGCGCCCCGAAGGACTCCGCGAACCAGTTCGCCTGCTCGGCCGTCACCGTCGGTGCGCCAGTGGCTGCAGTGGTCATGACTTCTTTCGATTCCTTCTCATTGGGGTCAGGAAGTGCCGGACGCGGTGTTCGTGCCGTCGGTAACGGTGATGGTTTCCTGAGGTGCCGGATTCTGATCTCCGGTGCACGCTGCCTGAAAGGATGCGTTGCCGCTGCCATTGGTTTGAGGACCCGTGTACTCAAGGGCGATACTCGTGCCGGGGGATTGACAGCTATACATCAGAACTGTGTTCGGGAGGAAGTTGCTGGCGGTCACCTGGTAGTAGTCCGTGTACGTCCCGCCTTGTATGGCTACGCCGGCGCTAACGCTTACGGACGGAGCCGCGGCGGGGGTCGTCGGTGTCGGGGTGGGAGTCGGGGTCGTGGGTGTCGGGGTCGGGGTCGGGGTGGTCGGGGCCGGCGTCGGTGTCGTCGGAGCGGGAGCCGGGGTCGTGGGAGCCGGAGCGGAAGTCGTCGGGGCGGGCGCCGGGGTCGTGGGAGCGGGAGCCGGGGTGGTCGGGGCGGGCGCGGGAGTCGTCGGGGCGGGCGCGGGAGCCGTCGGGCTGGGCGCCGGGGTCGGGCCGAAGGGCGTGACCTGGGCGGTGGGACCTGCCCAGGTGCTGCACTGGCCCGCACTGTCGCACTCGGCGAGGTAGACGGTGACCGGGGTGCCGTTGACGATGGCGGCGTCCGTCGCGTTGGTGAGGTCCTCGGTGTAGCTGGCCCCCGCCGTGAACGGTCCGACGATCGTGCCGCTCTCGGCCGGCCCGTCGATGCCGTACTCGATGGTGCTGGCCTGCACGTTCGCCGCCGCGGTGAAGCGGATCTGGATGGTGTTGTTCTGCCCGGTGGCGGTCGCGGTCAGCCCGGTGGGCGGGCCGGGCGGCGTGGCGGCCTGCACGGCGGGGCTGGACAGCGGGGACGGTGTCGTGGTGCCGGCCTGGCTGGTGGCGGTGACGGTGTACTCGTACCAGGAGCCGTTGGTCACGCTGAACGACGTGCTGGTGGCGGCGCCGCTTACGGTCTGCTCGCTGGCTTGGTTCCCCCACGGGCCTGCACTCGACGCCGCCTGGTACTCATGAATGGTGTAGGCGGTGACGGTGGTGCCGTTGTCCTGTGCCGGGGTCCAGGAGACGGTGACGGTGCCGGCGGCCGTGGCGGCGGCAATCGGCGCGGGCAGCACCGCCGACTTGCCGAACGGGGTCGCCGTGACCCCCAGAGACCACGGCCCGTTGCCCGCGGCGTTGGCCGCCATCACGGTGAACGTGTACGTGGTGCCGTCCGCCAGGCCGGTGATCGTGTCGGAGGTGGCCAGCCCGACCTGCCTGATCTGCTGCTGGCCGGCGGGCGGCGGGCTGATCTCCACCCGGTAGCCGGTGACCGGGGAGCCGACGGGCTGCCAGGTCAGCGTGACCTGCCCATTGCCCGCGGTGGTCACGAGCCCGGTCACCTGGTCCGGCACCCCGTTGGGCTCCGCGGTGGCGGTGCCGCTGCGGGCGCCCTGGCCGGCGCTGTTGGTGGCCGTGACGTAGGTCGTGTACCTGGTGCCGTTGGCCAGCCCGGTGATCGTGCACGGGGAGGCCGCGCACTGGTGCGGGGCGCCGTTGGCGTAGACGGTGTAGTACTCGACGGGGGCACCGTTGGGCGCGGCGCTGCCGAAGGACACGACGATCGTCCGGCTGGACGCCGTCGCCGTCGGCTGGCCCGGCGCGCCGGGGGCACCGGAGGCGGTTTCGACCTCGACGGCGATCGGGACGCTGATCGCCCGGTCGGCCCGGCCGGCGACGTCGGTCACCGTGGCGGCCACGGTGGCCGTGTGCGCGGCAAGCGCGGGGGCAGCGGTGATGGTGACCGAGGATCCGCTCTTTGTCATCGTCAGGCCGGCCGCGCCCGAGACTGCGAGTACCTGGATATCCGGCTGCGCCAGGGGGCTGGTGACGTACTGGGCGAGATCGACCGCGACGGTCTGGCCGGCCTTGACCGTGACGCTGACCGGGTTACCCGAGGGCAGCGGTGCCGTCGTCACCGCGACGTTCAGCGTCGCGCCGGCGGTCGCGCCGGCGGGCGTGACCTCCAGGGTCCCGGTGGCTCCTGGAGCAGCGCTGCTCGCGGCGGTGAGCTGCAGGCTGGCGCCGCCGAGGGCGGTGGCGCTGACTCCGCTGACCGGGTTGGCCCAGGCCACGGTGTAGCTGACCGGAGCCGTCGCGACCGTGGTCCAGACCTGGCAGAGCTGGCCGATGTCCCAGCTCTGCGGCGCGCCGCCCTCGGCGACCTGCAACGGGTCTGCCGTGCAGCGCAGCACCGGCGCGCCGGAGCCGACCTGGACCGGGATCGTCACGGTGGCCGTTTTCCCGCCCTGGGCCTGCGGCGTCGCGCCGTCGTAGACCTGCACGGTGACCGCGCCAGGCCCGGCGTAATCGCCGAGCGCGCGCACCTGGACCGCGGTCGGCTGGTTCGCGCTGACCGTGAGCTGCCCTGCCGGGGCAGCAGTGAGCTGGCTGACCGTGGTGATCTTGAGCTGCTGCCCCGCGGCGTCGGTGAGCACCGAGCTGAGCGGCACGGTGACAGAGCCGTCCTGCTTGACGGTGATCAGCGCACCCGGCTTGAGCCTGATCGGGGGCAAGGCGGTGCCCGGCACGTAGACGACGGCGGTCGCGGTCAGCCCGTCGGGCGCGGTGATCTGGTAGGGCACCTCGCGGGGCTGCTTGGCTACCGGGATGGTCAGGTCCGCGCCGTGCACGGTGACGCCCCCGGGCACCCAGCTGATCTTCAGGTCGCCCGGCGACCCGACCGGGTCGTCGTCGTCCTTGAGCACGTTGACGGTGACACTGGTCGCGTTGGCGGCGGGCTGTGCGGCGGTGACGTCGCTGGCGATCGGCGGCAGCTCCGCGCCCGCGACGGCGTGCACGATGACCTGCGCGAGCGACGGCGTGGACCCGTCGGTGAGCCCGTAGGTGAACTCGACGGGCGGGTCGGACGGGGACGCGGGTACCTTGACGTAGACGTAGGACCCGGCGAGCCGCACGCCGGCGGGCAGCGTCGGGTTGGTCTTGCTGAGGGGCTCGATGGTCGCCTTGTCGCCAGGGGCGATGAAGTCGTTGCTGAGCACGTTCCAGTGCAGCGACGCGCCGGGCGGCGCGTTGATAACGTCATTGACCGCGACCGGTGGCTGCGGCAGGCTGGGCGGCAGCACGGCGATCCGCACCTGGGCGGTGCCGGCAAGGCCGTATGGATCGGTGACCTGATAGCCGAACGTGTCGGTGCCGAGCGAGCCCGGGTACGACTGGTAGGTGATCGAGTCCGGGCCGACCGCGATGATCCGGCCGAGCGCCGGCGCGGTGGTGACGCCGGTGACCGTGACGGAGTCGCCGTCCGGGTCGACCCCGTCCACCGGGATCGGGATGACCACGACGTCCCCGGCCGTCTCCCTGGCGTCCACCTCCTGCGGATCAGGGGCCAGGTCCGGGTGAGCGTTGGACGGCGGCGGCGTGATGGTGACGTCGACGCTGCCGGTCGCGGTCGTGCCGTCGGCGTCGGTGGCGACGTAGCTGACCGTGGTCTCCTCCTCGGCCGTCACCCCGGCCGGCGCGACAACGCGGATGTCATCGCCCTGGATGCCGAGCATCAGCCCCGCGACCGGCGGGTTCGCGGCCGGCGGCACGCCGTCGATGGCGAGCGGCAGCCCGGTCGAGCTTGAGTCGCCGGCGAGCACCGGGACGGCGGCGCTGTCTCCGGCCCGGACGGTGATCGCGGCTTCGGTGGTGGTGATCTGGCCGGCGTTCGGGTCGTCCGGCACGGTGGAGACAGCGACGCTGCCGGTGGCGCTCCCGTGGCCGTCGCTGACCGTGTAATCGACGGTGGCCGTCATGCCCGGCACCGGGTCGTCGGCGCTGATCCGCAGCCACCGCTGGTCGATAACGGCGACGTGTATCCCGGGGCCGGACGTGGTGGCGCCGGTGATGCCGAGGATCCAGCCCTGCGGGTCGTAGTCGTTCGCCAGGACGTCGACGACGGCTGGCTGCTGGCCGTGCAGCACGGCGACAGCGGGGGTGGTGACCGGTCGCATCGGGGTGCCGGTGGCCGGAAGGACGTGCACCCGGATCGTCCCGTTCGCGGTAGGCGCGGCCCCGTAGGCGGCGGTGTAGCTGAGGAAAAAGTCCCCGGGGTGCTGCGCGGTGAACGTCACCGCGCCGGTGGCCAGGTCGGTCGCCACGGTGGCGCCGGGGACGGCGAGGACCGGCGCGGCGAGTGTGAGCTTGGCGTTCCGGTCGGTGGGATCGACGCCGGGCAGGTCGCTGGCCAGCGGCTGAAGGGTGAGCGGGGCGCCGGCCACGGCGAGTGCCGCGTCCGGCTCGGCCACCGGCGCGACGAACTGAGTGGACGACGAGCCGAACACGGAGATCTTCAGGGCTGCCATCGCGGGTTTGGCTACCCGGCCGTCGCTGACCCCGTAGCTGAGGGTCACGGTCTCGTCCGCCAAGGTCGGCGGGGCGGTGAAGGAGAGCGCGCCGCTACTGGTGACGGCGGCCGACCCGGCGCTCGCCGTGACCGAGCTAGGTTCAATGTAAAGGGGGTCGCCGTCGTAGTCGCGCCAGTCGCCGGTGACCGGGACGACGAGGTTCCCGCCCGAGGCGACCTTGAGGGCAGGCGGCTGGTAGTTCACCCGGAGCGCGGGCGCGGCGTTCTGGTCAGGACTGCGCGGCACCAGCGTCACCTCGCTGGAGGCGCTGTGGCCGTGCCCGTCGTCGATCGTGTACTGGAAGTGCGCGTCGGTCGAGAGCGTGGTCACCGTGGCGAGCACGGTCTGCGCGTCGGGCGCGATAGCGACGGTGACCCCTGGCTGGTCGGGTGTGCCGACCGCGGTCACGGCGTAGGTGGCGTCGGGGTTGCCCCTGGCGGTGTCGAGGACATGGACCACCGTCGTCGTTCGAGGCCGGACGCCCTGGGTGACGGGGTTCGCCTGGAGCGGGATGTTCTGCTGGGCCTGGTGGGTCTGGCTCTGGGTCTTGTTCTGGCGTGCGATGCTGTTCAGCTGCCACTGCGGCTTGATGTCCGTGACGGTCGGGCCCAGCGTGAAGACGTCGCCGTCGGTCGTGTCGTTGAGCACGGCGAAGCCGTTGTTGACGCGGAACACGAGCGATGGGGTGCCGGTGGAGTCGTTGATGGCGAACGTCCGGGCGTCGCTGGTAGCGGGCGGCGGGGTGCCGCAGGTCTTGACGTAGCTGCCGGTGTCGGCGTTCGCCCAGGCGGCATACACGCACCCGGCGACCTGGACCGGGGCGACCACGGTACCGCTGTGCCCGGTGCTGAGCGTGGTGAGCTGGCCGGTCGACAGGTTCACGCTGTACAGCGCCTCGCCGGCGGCGGCGACCACCACGTCGCTCGCACCCGACGGCTGCTGCAGCTCGAAGCCGCTGGTGTCCGTGACCGGCAGCGGGACGCGGTGGCCGCTGTCCGGCAGGTAGAGCGTCCCGGTGGCCGCGTCGGCTACGACCGGGACGTTGCCGACGGTGGTGACCTGCACAGGGTCGGACACGGACAGCGGCAGGCTGGAGACGGTGGGCGCGGAAGCTCCCTCAGGGAAGCCGCGCAGTTCCCCGCCGCCGACCACCCAGATGGTGTCGTCGGTGCCGACGGCGACCGCCGAATCGGACGGCAGATGCGCCGCTAGGGGCTTGGCCACGGCGGACAGCGCGGACAGACCGCCGCCGCCCGCGCCGAGCGTCACCGCGCGCAGGGCGTGGTCGGTGGAGAGCACCGCGAGCGTGGTGCCGCCTAGCGCGATCCCGCCGGATGCGGGCGAGATCACCTGTCCGGTGTCGTAGAACGCGGGCTGGAAGACGTTGACGGCGTACGCCCGCCCGCCGGTCGCATCGTAGACAGCGACGACCGGGCCGTCCTGCCATACGTTGACGCTGGGGGACGCGGACGCCGGCGTGACGCTCCCGTCGAGCTGGGCGATCGGCTTGGCGAACCGGCCGACGATGCCGTCCGCGTTGTTGGTGACCCACACGCCGCCGTCGTTGAGGCTGACGTGCTGCACGGGGAAGCCATGCGATGTCACCGCGAGAGCGGCGAACGTGGCGAGGGCAACGCCAAGCAGCACCGGCATCGCGAGCCGACGCCGACGGAGCAGCATGCTACGCAAGCCCCTTTCCCCTGCGCGGAGCGCCGTGGCCGACGTCCATGCGAAGACACGCCTCCTGCGAGCAAGGCGAGGAATTCACAGCCAATTCTGCGGCCCAGCCGACGGATAGTAGAACTCTAAACAATAGAGCCGCAGCCCGCCAGACCGAAATGACCAAGATTTCCCTCACGTCAGCGAACGTCGAATCAGAACCTGCCAATAAACAGAGTTACACAGAAATTCTCTTACTACAGCAAGGCTTTGTTTATGCGGTTACTTCGGCGAGCAAACAGGGCTCGATGGCCTCGACGCTTCGCCATCGGCGCTGCGGACCGTTACCGTGATGCACGCGCTCTGCCCCTTGGCGACCGCGAGGAGAAGATCCGGCTTGGTCACTATGCCGGCCCGCTCGCCGGTCCCCCCGCTCATTTCCTGCCAGCGGAACGTGTCTCCGGACGCGGAATTCGCATAGGTCCACTGGAACTCCACCTGCCCGGCATTGACGTGGCTCGCCGTCACGATCGGCTGGCCGGGTGCGAGCGCGCTGTTGCCGGCGCCGGGCGGGGTGGTCTGGCCGGCCCCGGTCAGCGCGGGTGACTGGCCGCTACCGCCGCGTGGGAGGGCAAGCACGGTCACAGCCGTCACGACCACGAGCAGGGCACCGCCACCGGCGAACACGAGGATCCGGCCCCTCCTGGACTTCTCATGGCTCCCTGCGACATCCCGGTCCCCGGCGAACGGATCCGTGACACCCGAGGGGTCGAGGAGGACCGGCACGCGAGCGCGCGCCGCGTCGCCCTCGGCCGCCGGTGAGGTCCCCGCCACGGACCGCGGGTCGAGGCGCGTCGGAGCGAGACTGCGCCCGGCGTTCTGCGCCGGGTCGGCGGCGGCCTGTCCCGTGGCATCCGGCTGGCTGCCGCGCGCGCTCGTCAAGTCCTGCGTGTCGCCACTCGAAGCCGACTCGTCCCACGCCGGCTCGGCCGACCGCTCAGAGGCAGTCTGGACCTGCCGATCCGGCGGAGCCGAGTCCACGACGGCGGCAGCCTGCTCGCGGCTGAGCGTGGACTCGCCCGCGCTCGCCGCGGGGCGGGCCACCGTGTCGCCTCGAGTGTCCCCCCGCGCTGGCTCGTCTACGGGCAGGATGGGATGGGTGAGCGGCAGCCGCAACTCCTGCTCGATCGACTGCAGCCCGCGGATCAATTCCATCGCCGACTGCGGGCGCGCGGCCGGGTCTTTGGCCATGGCCTGGCGCAGCAGCCGCTCGAGGCTGTCCGGGACGTCGGCGCGCTGGGTGCGCGGCGGGGGGTCCGAGCTGATCCGGTCCATGAGCTCGCCCGTGGTGCCGCCGCCCGGCTGCTCGAACGGCGCCCTGCCTACCAGCAGGTGCCAGAGCGTGGCGCCGAGCGAGTAGACGTCGGACCGCTGGTCTCCAGGCCCCGTTCCGAACAGGATCTCCGGCGGCGACCACGGCACGGAAAGCCCCTCGGGACCCTCGCCTGGCCTGGTGGTCGCGATCCCGAAGTCCGTAAGCGCGGGCTCGCCATAGGAGTCGGTGAGGATGTTCTGCGGCTTTATGTCGCGGTGCAGGACGCCGTGGCGGTGGCTGGTCTCCACGGCGCTGCCGATCTGGATGCCAATGCGCAGCACCTGCGCGACGGAGAAATGCGCGCGACGGGCCCGCACGAACAGATTCGGCTGCGGATAGAACGGCATCACGATGTAGGGCCGGCCGTCATCCGTGACTTTGGCGTCGAAGACCTGGACGATGTGCCGGTGCGCGAGGACCGCCGTGACGTTCGCCTCGGTGATGAACTGGCGGCGGGCGGCGGCGGACAGCGCCGAGTCGTTGAGCACCTTCACCGCCACCTTCCGGCTCGGCAGCTCCTGTTCGTACAGGTAGACCTGGGCGTTGCCGCCAGCGCCGATGTGGCTGAGGAAGCGGTACCCGGGCAGCTCGGGTGACCCGGCGTCTTGCGAGGAGGTTCGGCTCACTCGGCTACCTCGTAGCGGAAGTCGATGCCGTCGGCCAGCGTGACCACGGTGCCCGGCCTGATCGGCACCGGCTCGTCGGGGCGTAGCTGCTCGGGGTCGCGCCCTGGCAGGGTGACCAGGGTTCCGTTGGTGGACTTCAGGTCGGTCACGAGCACATGCCAGCCGTCGAGCGTGACGCGCACGTGAGTGCGCGAGATGTCGCCGTCCGCGCTCGGCAGTTTCACGACGTGTGGCCGCTCCTCGCCGTCGGCGCCCGCGAAGTTAGCGCGCGGGTCGCGTCCCATGACCACCCCCCGGTCAAGCGTGACTACGTCGCCGGTCGACAGCCGGAGGACGCCGAGCACCGGCCGCGGCACGACCACTACGTCAGTTGGCAGCGCCGCGGCGCACTGGCGGCAGACCGCTTCACTCGGCGGGTTCGCATGCCCGGCGAGGCAGATCAGGGCGGGGACCGCAGGGCCGACCCAGTCCGGGGCCGTCGCTGACCCCGCGGCTTGCTCCGCCTCGGCGGGTGCGGGCAGGTCGGCGCGCTTGACCGTGAACTCGCTCTCGCCAGGTCCGGACGCCAGCAGCGGCGCACCGGCCGATGGCGCCGTCGCCTGGTGCGCCGACGGGCCCGCTGCCGCACCGGGACCCGGCCCCCACTGCACGGCATCGATGAGCCCGCCAGGCGATCCCGGCCCCGCCAACGCCGGCCCCGGCGATCCAGACCCCAACGACGCAGGCTCCGATGATGCGGGCCCTGATGATGCGGGTCCCATCGCGGCTTCCTCGAAGGACCGGGGCATCACAGGGCCCCAGAAGAGGTCGTACCGGCTGTCGTCGCCCTGGAGGTCGGCCACCCGGCGCCCCCGGGACCGGTCCGATGCAGAGGCAACGACATCGGACTTGCTGCTCGCGTAAGCACCGGAGGAGTAGCCGCCGACGGGTGAGTCGTAACGAATGGTGTCGCGGGAGGCGGCCGAGGTCAGGTCTATGACGATGCAGTTGGCAAGCAGCACACCGGTCGCCGCAGGCAGCCGGACCACCTTGTCATCGGGCTGCTCGCCGAGGACGACCCGCTCGGCGTCGGAGGCGATCACGTATTCCCGCCAGGTCAGCAGGCCGACGCCGTCGATTCGCGCGGATACGTTACCGCCCTCCACGGTGGCGGCGACCGCGCCCCGGCAGAACAGCCGACGCTGCCCCGCCGCGCGGTCGGCGAGATTGGCGAGCAGCGCGAAGCCGCCGACGCCCTCGAAGCCGGCCCCGAGCAGGCCTGCGAGCAGCGCCTCCGCCGGCGTTCCCTGCCCGACCCGCTGCCAGATCCACGTCGTCACCGCGGAGTGAGGCGTGGCCTCGACGAGCGCCAGGCAGCGCTCGCCCGCTACCGCGATCAGCGCGCCGGGCACGTAGCTGACGTCAGGCATAGCCGTCCCTGCCGTGGCCATCCAGCCCGGTGCCGTCCGCCGTCTCGTAAATCGGCGGAACGACGAGATGGGTGCCTTCTTTAACCCGGCGAACGCGGCCCACAGAGGTGGCGACGCCGTGGCTGGAGCGGATCATCTCACCTGCCAGAAGCGATGGCTGCGGGAAGTCGGGGATCGCCGCGGCCTCCCTCCTGCCGCAGCCCCCCTCCTATGGTGGCGTTGTTCGCTGTAATAGGCCAGAGGATCCGCTCCGTTCTCGGCGATAAGGACCGCCAGAAATAACTCATCTAGAAGATGAATAGCGCCAAGTGCTCTCCTGGATGGTTGAACGCGAGCGGTCCCGATTAGCCCTGATCATTCCTGTGCACCCGACTGTCGGTGCCGCTTCCATGACGAGATCATTTGCCCCTGGAGTCAGCCGGGTACGTTCGGGATGATGGAAAAGAGCACCGGCGCGGACCCGACGCTCCTTGTTCGCGAGCTTTATCAGTGCACCGCGGGGTAGCCAGCCATTACGGGCGTGACCGTGGTTATGTCCGAGGTGCGCGGAGTGGTGGAGCGGGTCCGCGGACGGCGAGACATGCCGCACCTGCTAAAGTGCCCGCGTGACAGGTGCCTGGCGCCAGAATAAGAAGCGCCGGGACAAGGCCTGGCCGATCGACGCCACGGTGCCGAACGCCGGGCGCGTGGCGAACTACCTCGACGGCGGGCGGGACAACTTCGAGGCAGACAGGAAGGCCGCGCAGTCGCTGGTCGCGGCGGCCCCGGTCATCGAGTTGATCGCGCCCGCCTGGCACGCCTTTTTCCAGCGTGTGGTGCGGTACCTGGTCCGCGAGGCTGGCGTGCGCCAGTTCCTCCACGTCGCCGTCGTGCTGGCCGTGTCGAATTACGCGGATGAGTTCATCTGGTCGGTGGACCCGGGCTGCCGCATCGTGTTCGTCGGCAGCGACCCGCTGGTGCTCGCTCATGCGCGGGCACTCATGCGCTCTGAGCACGATGGGGACGCCGGTCACCCCGGGGGTGCCATCGGCTACGTCCACGCCGAGGTCACCGACCCCGGCGCGATCGTGGCAGGCGCCCGGGAGATGCTGGACTTCAGCCAGCCGATCGCGGTCGCGCTGCCGTTCGCGCTGGGCTTCGTGGCAGATACCGTGGCGGCCGCGGGCATCGTGTCCGCACTGGCTGACGCCGTGCCCTCCGGCAGCCACGTCGTGATCCATCACGTAGCGAGCGAGCTGAACCCGGCGCTGGCGGCGGCCGCCCGGCGGTGGAACCGGGTCTCGTCGCAGCCGATTACGCTCCGCTCGAAGGACGAGGTCGCCAGCCTGGTGGCGGGCCTGGATCTGGTCCCGCCCGGCGTGGTGCCCATAAGCGAGTGGCGCCCCGCACCAGGCGACCCGCATTCCGGAGACGTCATCCCGCTGCACGCCGTGGTCGCCAGGAAGCCCTGAGGAACAGTCACACCGCACTGCCTGTGCTTCAGGCTGCCGCCGGAATCAACAGCTGTCCACGGCCAGGACGTCACCGCGGCCCTGAACCGGGCTAACCCGCATGCGAGGCAGGCGGCTCCGGGCCGCTTCGGCCATGTGCCGTGGATCGTGCCGCGCCGACGGCAACTGCCGGGCTGACGCCTGGCGCTCGGCTGCCAGACCGGCCGGACCCGACGGCGGTCCCTGCGCGGGCCCCCTCTGCGAGCGGCGCACGACCCAGGACAGGAACATCAGCAGCGCGGCAAGCAGCCCCGCCATCAACAAGCCCGTCAGGCCCACGAGAAGCACGCCGGCAACCGCCGGCACCCCGCTGGACTGCATCATCACCACCGCGGCGGAAGCCGTGCCCGGGCCGGCACCGACGGCGCCGACGCGGGCCGCCGTCTTGAAGCTGAGCACCCTGCCAGGCTCACGGACGTCCTCGGCCGGCGGCTGGTCGCTGGTCACCCAGCCGGGGATGTCGGCGGTCAGTGCGCCCAGGTCCGCGTAGGTCCGTGACGCGAATACCCGGCCGACCCGCAGGTCGAACTCGTCCTTGGTCAGCCGGCCCTGAACGAACGCGGCCTTGAGCACGTCGATCGCCTGCTCCCGGTCGGCATGTGAGGTCCTCAGCTGGCCCAGTGCGCCCGCCGTCCCGTCTTCGCGCCCTGCCGTCACGGGTGCCTCCCACAAGCACGATCTAGTTACGAGCTTAGCTCCGTCAGCCAGACGGCTCCCCCGGCTCACCTCTACCGTCCGGCTGTCAGGCACCCCGCGGCTGCCCGGGCTCCGGCCGCGTGGCTTCGCCGGACCCGCTCTGACAGCACCAGCGCCGCGCCCACCGCCGGATCATCGCCGACCCGGATGCCGGCCGAGCCACCGTCCTTCAGCGGAGCCTCCCCAAGTCCGGAGCTATCGGAGCACGGGTGTCGAGTGGGCAGGACGGCTAACTCGGTGTGCCCCCGCTGCCGGGGCTGGGTGTGGCCCCGCTGCCCGGTGAGGCGCCGCCGCCCGGTGAGCCGCCGCCGCCCGGTGAGCCGCCGCCGCTCCCTGGTGAGCCGCTGCTGCACGGTGACCCCCCGCCGCCCGGTGAGCCGCCGCCGCC